>Ga0194126_10000309_pt1 | contig 78932 bp, 69 predicted proteins | sample TA2KigC150mmetaG_FD_148641 | JGI IMG/M metagenome (GOLD analysis project Ga0194126, IMG submission 148641) | Freshwater microbial communities from Lake Tanganyika, Tanzania - TA2015035 Kigoma Deep Cast 150m | ecosystem: Environmental > Aquatic > Freshwater > Lake | place: Tanzania: Lake...
CCCATCTGGTTAGTTCGTTTATTGTTCATGATTGTTGAAATTGCACCGGTTGTCTTTAAGTTCATGATTTGGGATTCTTCCTACGACTATATGAAAGACAACGTCGCTCAAATCTTAGAGGCGAAGCAAGGAATTTCATTGGAATCCTTTCCGGACGAAGACAATAAAACCCATAGAATTCGTAAAAACTACAACGCAGAACGCATTGTAGAAGTGGCTAAACGGCAAAATGAACTCGAGAAAGAGAATGCCATTCATGCTATAACCCTTTACGCAGAACAAGAACGGAAAGAAATCGAAGAGAATCCTGAGGCCTTTGTTCAAAACCAAGACAAGCCCGGAGAGTCGAACGAAACTGAGCCTACACCCAACGCCTAACAGGGTCTGGACGCATGGCAGGTGAATTGGTCGTTTACGGGGCCTTTCGTGGTCGTTTTAAAACAGACCAAGTTCTTCCTTTGGGGAGCCATGACTCTTTTCCACGAGACCTAAGCCATAAGGTTCAAGTGTACAGTGGCACATTGGACCATACCGTATTTGAACACGATTATCAACCGGAAAAACATCGGGTGCTCGCTTCGTTTGTTTTATCCAACGTTCCAAACATTGAAGTTCATGGCAACAACACCAAGGGCTCGCCCTTCGCTGATACCCGTGTTTATGACTTTACGCAACTCATTTTAATACAACCGGTCATTGAACGCACTTTTTCAATGAATGACGGTACCTACGGTGAAGTATCTGGCATGGCTTATGGAAAAACCGCAGAGCGTCCAAGAATTTCAAAACTAGACCCTCCAAAACCGCCTACCGTAGCCTCCAATGACAACAACGGTAACAACGGGAATAGCCAAGGTGCGGGAAATAATGGTAACCATGGAGCAACTGGCAACACGGGTTTCAACGACCAATCGCAAATCGGCGACTTATTCAACCGCTCTCGAGAAGGTTGTGGTTCTTTGCTTTCAGGATGCTTAGCCAACTTTTGGAGAATCTTAGGTTATTTACTCTTACTCCTCTTTCTTTGGTGGTTAATTAAAGCCTGTTCTTCAATGGCCTCAGGTACGAATTGTGATGAACGAGATCACAATGAAATCATCCTTAAAGAATCTGAAAAATATCGGGATTCATTGAGAAAAATATACGATGACAACTTGGACAAGGCCTTAGCCAATATCAATAAAATCTATTTTTATAAAAACAGCGCTGAAATCCATGAATACTCCCAACGGGGTAGCCATAGCTTAGAAAGATTGATCAAAGTATTGCAAGTTTATGACGACAAGTCCTTTTATGTCATCGGTCATTATGCAGGAGCAGGAGTCGAAAACCCTACCTTGCAACTGGACTCGATGCGCGCATCCAGAATCAAAGATCTATTCATGTATTACGGTATATCGAGTAGCCGTCTTGAAATTATGCCCGAAGCGGATAAATCCCCTATTGACCAAACCAGCCTATATCCATACATGTCTCCCGACTACTCGATTAAATATTACAACCGGAACATGAGGGTAGAAATTAAAGTAAAAAAATAAATGTCAGCACTTGGTAAATACTTTGTAAAAGGACGTTTCGTAGGTCAATTCACTACGAATCAAGGCAAAGTACTGTCCACAGGAGACCCCCTACCTCAGGGCGATGAGCATCAAGTCAGAATTTACCGCGGTATAATTGAACATCCCGAAGAAATTACGGTGGAAGAATTTCAATCGGCGCAGGGATTTTACAATTTCAGGGAAGTTAATAACATTCAAATTAACGCTTCGAAGGATTGGCCAGTAAAAAACGATCGCATATTTTCTTTGAATCATCTAAAGATGAACCATGTTCAGATACACAACGCTACAACAGGCGATGGTAAAACCCGAGGCGAAATCAGTGGAGAAATCATTGCGTCCGTCTCAGAATTGCCCTACATGAACAAAGACGAAAAGCCGTATAATCCCGGCAAAGCGGCAGAACCTTTCCAATTTGAGGACCCAAAACCAGGGACGGGATCAGGGAACAATTCTGGAGGTTCAGGTAACTCTTCGGGTAATTCAAATAACTCAGGAAACTCAGGAAATTCAACGGGCTCGGGTGCAGGCAATTCGGGATGTATGGGGATCAACAATCCTTTGCCTCAGCTTCAAAGCGGTTGTAATACTCGTTGGCTTCGATGGTTGCTTTATTTATTGTTAATTCTATTGCTGCTCTATTTACTGGCAACGTGCACTCAAATTGGGAAAAACCTCTATTGTAAATTCGACAATTGGCGAATTAAGCGCGAAATTGTAAAAACGGAGGCAGAAATAGACAGCCTACACCAACGCATTCAACAAACGTTGCCGGTTGCCGAACCTTGTGGAACAAAAATAGATCATTCTGGTACAACGGAACTGTGGGAGGCAAATTATAACATTGGAACACAAGACGGAACAGTCGCTATTTTTTTTAATGCCGTTGACATACCTGATAGGTTAGAAGTAATATACGACGGCAAGTTGGTCGCTCAAACCAACGATAATTCTATTAATGGGTATCCGGAATTAAATGGAGAGGGCTTTCAGCAAGATTCCATTACCTTATTTTATTCCTATAAATATGATAAAACTAAACCGACTGAGCTTTTATTAAGGGTCATTCCTAACAAAGATGACAATAGAACTGTATGGCACATAGGCTTATCCTGTCCACGATGAATCTTGGTAAATACATATTTGGAGTTCGCGAAGAGTATTTTGCGAAAGTTACTACCCAAGAGAAGGAACGGCAATTTTTGGTGTATAACAACCTTTCATTAATGCACTTTATATTGGTCGGTTTCACCGCTTTGTCGGGCGTAGTATTTGGATTGATTATTTTCAACCATTGGATATGGTCTATCCTACTTGGAGTCTTCCTTGGTGCCATTTGTTTTATTCTTTTGTTGTTGGTATTTTTTCTCAACATGACCACCAACTATCAGGGGTTGTATTTGACCATGACCGATATGGAACCTATTTTTGAACCCTATTATTCGAAAGATCTACGTGGATTATCGGATGAAGAAGCACTGGCAACCGTGGAAGGAGAAAAACAAAAACTACGTGAAACCAACCAGAAAGCCATCTTTGATCATTTCCACCTATCGAGTGTGGTGACCTCTGTCATAAAGGTAAGCTTGATCTTGATTATTTCGGCGATCGTGGCAAACGCCATGGAATTGCTTTTTTTTAGGAATTCTATCAACGATTCCTTAAGCCAAATAAAAGCTGATACAACCATTAACATCTGTGCAAAAACAGCGCAAGTTGAGCATAACGATGAGTTAAACCGGAAAATAGTTTTGGCGAAATGGACGTTAGAAATGTTAAGCCCCTCCAAAGGCGATGAATTTATCTTTATCAATTCGCGTTCATTTTTATTGGCTCATCAAGTGTTAGAAATGAGCTTAGGGCCGTGGAAAGTTTGTTTAGACATTGCCTTCGCATTACTGTTTCTTACCCCGTTTATTCTGTTAAGAAAAAGCAAAGAATTTGCGGGAGGAATCTTTCTTAAAGAAGCCGCATTGGTGGATATTGCGCATTCCTATATGTTCTTTTTAATTTCCGAAAGAGAACGTCAGAAGATTAAAGAAAACATCGAGAAAAACTATGATTATTCCCGATTAGCTAAAAAGACAGAAAATGAAGCGTAATTTTTTCGATGTCAGCAATATCATTTTTTGGATCCTACTAGGCTTGATCGGCTTGTTCCTTCTGCCTTACCTCAAAGAACCCCTATACGATGAAAATAAAGTCACGGAATGGGTTCAACTGTTTGACACAGTGCAACCTATTCCTCAGCAAGACACTATAGTAGTGATCGACACAACGACCAGCGACACTATAAAATACGCGTTCAAAGTATGGGATTGGCATGACTTCGATGGAGAATGGCGTAGCATCAAATTTAAATACAAAGTTGGTTCTTTGGATCAAGCAACTATTAATAGAGCGTCGAGTACGTGGTGGAACCCTTACCGACCGTTATATGAGCACGACAAGGAATTATTGAAGGACTTGATTATGCAAATGAAGGCCTACATCAAAACTAAGAACCTTTCGAGCATGGAAGCCTTGGAGTATGTATGCTCTTCTATTCAAGATATTCCTTACACATTGGTATTAGATGATCCTGACGGTTGTCCATGCGAAAAGTCTTTCGGGTCGTTTTCGGGAAATTGCCGTGTTCAACCAGACGGGGACGGCTGTTGCGAGGGCGTTGGTCCATTTGGGGTATATTCGCCCTTTGAATTTGTTTACCACGAGACGGGCGATTGCGACACGCGTGCCTTATTGGCTTTCACCATTTTGAAACCCATGGGATTTGATGTAGCTGTTATGGTAAGTAGATCAAAACACCATTCGGTTCTTGGGGTGGCAAACATTGGGGGATCGGGCTATTCCTACGGTAGAAATAAGTTTGGTAAAAAATATTACCTCTGGGAATTGACCAGCGAATCGTGGAGGTTTGGCGACGAGGTTGATGGGTATGACTGGTTTGCGGATTTAGAATAATTTAATTTAACTTTAACGGTATGAAAGAATTTTTGAACATTTTGATTTTATTATTACTTGGTATAACCTACCTGGTATCATTCACCAAAGTGATTTCCGCTCATCTCAATAAATTGGTATCCCAAAGAAACAATGCAATTATTGCGCTTTACCTTTCGGTTATTGCTTCTTCAGGAATTGTATTAATTGAGGTTTCGAAAGCAATTTCAGATGCCATTATGTTTTTCTATGATGCAGGGGGTATTGGCAAATCATTACTGTTTTCCACGTTGTTTTTCCTAGGAGCTTGGGTCTATTCATTTGCACAGTTTCACCTAAGTTTCTTAATCGTTTCCTTTTTGACCAAAGAGGACGAGAAAAGCGCTTTGAATAACAACCACATGGAAGTTGCTTTGTTGCACGGGGTTGTACTCGTAATATTAGCCTTCTTGGTTGGGCCATCCCTCAGTGCTTTGGCCTCAAGCTTTATTCCATATCCCGAACTTCCTTTCTAACTTGCGATGGAAATACTTAGCGTAATTGCTTCCTTAATCATAGCCGTTGTGTTTATGTTTGCATCCTATTTTGTTTACAGAAACTACTTCTATGCTATTATTTTTCCATTAAATGCTGCCACAAGATTGTTTTTTGTTGCCGTGCTATTCGGATCGGGTGTAACCCTTATCAACTACCATGAGGCTGGAATGTTATTTATGAAGTACTTCGTAGAAAAAAAGAACATAGCCACTGGAATTGGGATTTACAGTATTGGCTTAGCGGTTTGTTTTGCCTTTAACGTGCTGATGTTTAGAACAACCTTATTAGTGCATAAAATCAGTCACTTTGAAAATGAGAAAGCAGAGTTGGCCAAAGGTAATTTTTTAATTGCAGGAACGCACACGATTACCTTTCTCGTTCTCATTTTTACTTTGTCGGGGCCCCTAATCCAACTTATTTTGAGTTTGATTCAATAAATAGAAACATTGAAGGAAAACTTAAACGATACCTATTCAATGAGTATTTTTAAGATTTCCCCCTTTGGGAATTAATTCAACGAATCTTAGTTGCTCAGCTCCATACGTTCACCCGCGATCATTTGCCGCAATTCCTCTTGCGATTTGATTTACACGGTTAAAAAGTCGTATTTTTATCATGAGTTTTAATCATAGTTCACATGCATCTTCAAAGAATTTTGGTGATTGTTTTTTCCCTGACAGGAATAATTTCTGTGTTTATTCCTTGGTACACCGTTGATGTGCTTTTCGTTAGTGCTTCTGTTAATGGTATGGAAAGTAATGGTATTTTTCTCTTGCTTCTCTTCTCTACCATAATCGTTTTAAGCTTAATTCCTGATATTAAATTGAAAATTCAAGCACCCTATTTTTGGGGAATATTGCTTGCTTCTATCATCACCTCATCCTTGGGGATTTTAGAATTATATTCCCTATCTAATCAATCGGATACCATTTTAGGTACAATAATAGGTAATGTTGCAGAACTCGGTTACGGTATATATCTGCTAATTTTATCCAGCGCTAGTATAACCGGAGCTTTATTCTTTTTTCGAACAAAGCATTAAATTTGAGTTTTTGTTAATTAAGATTGCAATAGTATTGTCAAAGACTTTTTATCAATTTAGTTTTCGTATTAAACGATAAAAAAGGAACTAAAAATTGATCTTTTCGTTTTATAAAATATGAAATATCTTCAACATCTAGATTTTCTGTTATAATGTTGTTTTCGTTTTTAGGTAATTTATCGAGTGCCTCGGCATTGAGCATAGTAGCAGTATAGGTAGTTCCCTCTTTATAAACAAAAAAAGGTGACCAGCTCTCTAGATAATCGCGAAAGTTGAATACATAATACTCCTTTACTTTTTTAAGAATTAAATTATTATTAAGTATATAATCATTTCTTATCGTTACATCACCGAAAACACTGTCGTTTCGAACAGACACATTCGTAATCCTTCGTTTTTTTCCTTCAAATACTACATAGCCCTGATCCTCCTCAACAAAATAAACTTTTTTCTCATCTTCGAATGCTTTCAATTCCTCTATGTTGATATAGTCCAAACCTACTTCAAATTTCACATTTCCGTCCGAGTTATTGTAAACTCCATGCAAATCATTAGGGATTTTCATCTCATTCGCAACATCTGTGGGTTGTGGTTTCAAAAAATAATTAGTGCATGATTGTAAAACCAACAACATTGATAATAAAGCTAAACTGGACTTTAAATATTTCATAATTTATTACTTAAAATTGTTCCTATTCTTATTCATTGCATTTATTGCCTTGAGAAACGCAGGTTCTTCAAACTTGTTGGTGTCATTTCCGTAAAAACTTGATCTTACTTTACCTTCATCAACAAGTAACACCGCTGGAAAACGGTAGGTATTGCCCGGAAAATCTACAAGCTCCATGGTAGTATAGTTCGCTGAAAGTTTAGTGTCTAAAAGGAATTTCTTTATTTTAAGGTCTATTTTTCTTTCTTTCAAAAAAACTACATAGTACTTTTTAATAAAGGTCTTAGCTGATATCCTGTGCAAACTTTTAGCCGTCTCCTTACAATGAGAACATGTTGCAGAGAAAAAACATAAAACATTCACGTTGTTAACTAAATCTGGAAATTGATTTTTGAGTACCTGTACTTCTGGACTAATTTGAGCCTTAAGCTCTTTTCGTTGAGTATTGTCCAAACGGCTACATGAATTAGGAGCAATTCCAAATATTACGCCGAGTATTATTATATATGCAGAACAATAATAAAAAATTGACGGGTTGCGTTGCTCGACGATGGAATTTCTTTTCCAAAACAAAAAAACAAGTAGGATTAATGCAATAATGTTCTTCATTAAAGATACAGTGGGTGTCATTGGAATTAATTGACCAAAACACCCGCAATTTCCCGTGGTTTTGCCTAAAATAAAAACTTCATAAGATAAGAATACCGTAAAAAACAACAACAATCCTGTAGCAATAGGCAATGTTATTCTTTTAAAATAAAAAGGTACAACAAAAAATATCGCAACAAGAAGCTCTAGAGCAATCAACATTCGAGATATCCATGTTGTTGGACAGTAAGGAATTCCTAATGGCAACAATTGTTCTTTTTCAAATAGTTGAATTGCAATCTCTGCATTCGGATACATCTTAGAAAAAGAGGAAAGTAAGAAAAATCCGAAAAATAAAATCCTTAGAACAATGATAAATTTATTCAACATTTTAGAAAATTATTATTCCTCCGCGGATTTTATATCTTCGATTAATTCCGCTTTAAAGTTTTCTTGAATAAATCCATTTCTTAAACTTATAATTTGTCCTGTTTTAGAAATAACAATCGACATTGGAAGCGATAAATCAGTATTTTCTGTGACCTCTAAAACTTTAGAGTAGAGATTTTTTTGGGGATCTAGGTACAAGGTCCACAAAAATTTTCTTTTGTCAAAGAACGCTTTTGCTCCTGTCTTGAAGTCTAATGAATCAATATTTACCGAGATAAATTGAACATTATTGAATTCCGGTAACACCTTATTGATTTCCATCATTTCTTTTATGCAATTCGGACACCATGTTGCCCAAAAATTTACCATTGTGATTTTCTCTGCTTTCAATAGACTATCCTTTAGTACTTTTTGTCCTGAAACATTGTAAATCTCAAACTCAGGTAAATTTTGTGCATTCGCATAACCACTGAACCAAAAAATAACCAAGGAATAAAGGACATTTTTCATGACGTTTTATTTTTTTATGGTTATTTCAGCAAAGAGGGATAACTCGTATTTTTCTTTTACACCTTTTGATGCATTAGTAATTACTAATATGCTCTTATCGTATGAGATTATGCCATTAATTAAATCGTCCTTAAGCTTTTCTTTATCAAGCGTTACTAAAACTTTGATTGTAGTTGAAGCCCCCGCTTTAATATTCTGTTCTCCTTTAGGTGAAATGTCTTGGCAATCACATGTTCCGCTTATTTCTTTTATTGTCAAAGTTTCGGTTCCAGCATTTTTGAGTTTAAAGTTAAAAACCAATGTATCCCCCCACTTTTTACTTACATAACCGCGATCCAAACTCAGCGTTCCAGTTATAGGACCTTTTTGTGCAACGGCCAATACATTTAAAAAACAAAATACCATCAATAATAAACAACCTTTCATAATTATAATTTTAGGAATTTGACAACAAATGACATCGATGTGTTTTGTAATTTCAGGACGTACATCCCGGGCATAAAATTAGCGCAATTAATGGAGGTATTAGCCCATCCCTCTTGCTGATATACGCATTTACCTTCAAGGTTTTCAATGGTTATAAAACCAAAAATCTGCGAATCTGACATAATGTTGAACTCATTTAACACAGGATTGGGTACAAGCCATACAGCTACTTTTTCTAAATCCTGCACTTGGGTAACCAATTCAGGGTAATTATAATAAGACCTCGTGTAACAACCTTCGCTTCCATGATCTACAAAATAGTAAAAAGTAGAAGTGTCCAAGGTGATAAAATTATGGTACGTTAATACTGATGTTTCCAAATAAACAAGATTTGTTGCCTTATTTATTTTACCCCATCTTATTACATTGGTTGCTTGAGGCGCGCACAGCAAGTCATTATCATTACCCAATGGGAACACATTAACATAAGGAGGGGCTATTACTGAAGTATCTACAAGCACCATCAAACTTCCAATTGCGTAACAGCCCGTTGCTAAGTCGTGGGCAGTCAGTTCAATCCACACGGTATCTACCGATGTTATATCCAAGTGTACTTGATTGGTATGTTGGCCTGAATAAATGTTTGCGCCATTAATGTTCCAGATCAACCAATTATTATTCGGTGAAGATGAATACACCTGATTAAGTGAATTGAGACAAACTGATTCAGGGCCAACAATTACAGGAGTAGTTGGATTTGGATTAACGGTTACAGTAATAGAACCATTACTACTGCAATTATACTCGTTAACAATAAGCACCGAATAATTACCCGAAATATTGGAAAGATAACTGTTCCCAACTCCTCCTGGTATTTGCACATTATTTAAGAACCAAGTATATGAATTATTGTTTCCTATTGGAACCGAAAGTATCACACTTCCACCATTACAAAAGACCGTAGGGCCGTTGGCTGAAATAGTACTATCTGGAAGGCCATTTACTGTTACTTGCACTTGCGCGGTATTTGTGCATCCGTTAGCGTTGGTTCCCGTGACCGTGTAGGTTTGTGTTGAAGCGGGAGTAAAGGCCACTCCGTTGCTCACCCCGTTGTTCCATGTGTAGGTACTTGCACCGGAACCGCTTAGCGTTACAGAAGTTCCAGCACATACCGTTTGGTTAGTGCCTCCGCTCACGTTGGGAAGCGCATTGACCGTAATGGTTTGCGATTGCGTGGTGGTAGCGCCGTTCATCGTAACAGTGCAGGTGTATGTGGTGGTTTGCGCAGGTGTAACCGTGATGCTTGGCGTTGTGGCTCCACCAGGGCTCCAGGAATACGTGGCTTGGCCCGCGTTGTACAACTGCGTGACTTCTTGCTGCGTTAAGGCTCGGTTCCAGATGCCGATGTCGTCGAGTTGGCCATTAAAATAATTATACCCCACTTGGTAACGACCAAAATTCAGCGGGGTATTTAAAGTGTTAACATTAACATTTATTGGGTTTTGGCAATTAGAATTAATCAGTAACACCCCATCAACATAAATCATAACCCCCAAAATATTGCTACTTATCGAGTTGTCATATACGCAAACAATATTATGCCAATTTCCATCAGTTAAGTTTATGGAGGTATATGTAATATAATTATTATGAATATCAATGGTAATGCCAGGACAGATCTGATTAATTAATAAATTAAACTCTCCTCCTGAAGGAGGTTGGTAGCCATAACCTATTATTTGGGATAAGTTTGAAGAATTGGAATTTAACCATATAGACAGACTTCGGTTAGAATTACCTAGTGGTCCTGAACTCTGCGTATTAATAAAATCATTAATCCCATCAAAACTGTAGGCACTATTCGCCATTCCAAAACGGTCGGTGGTTAGCGTAGCACCGTTCACCGTACCGTTGTTGCCGTTGCCTGAAGCATCGTTGGCATTCCCGCAGAAAGGCCAATAGCCTACGAGCCCGTTGTTCAGGGATGGCGGTAAACCAGTGGTATTGCAAGTAGTGCCTGAGTTAGCTACTGTTGCAGTTAACGTAGCACTTTGTCCTGCACAGATGCTATTGTTCGCTGTACTTATCGTGGCTTGTGGACCGTTGTTGGCATTATATAAATTCGTAATCTCTTGCTGGGTTAAGGCACGGTTCCAAATACCGATGTCGTCTATATTTCCAAAAAAGAAACTATTATTTAAATCGCATCGAGTTCCAATATAGAATACAGACTGAATTGTATTCCAATTTGCTACATTTTGGGTTGCGATAAGGTTCCCGTTATAATAAATAGTACCAAGTCCTGAAGATAAAGTAAATACTAAATTCTCCCATGAATTACTTGAAGGTTGATTTGTTGCAATATCATTTGCCCAGCCTTGAACAGTAAATAAATTATTATTTCCTACGGAAATCATGAGTGCATTCGATTGGGACGCACTTCCATATGACAGCGCAGTATGAGACCAAATAGAGTTATTGTTCTGCTTCAGAAACCAAATACTAATTGTTCTATCCGAGTTAGCATAAGGTAAATTAGCGGAGTTTAAAGAAATATAATCATTCACCCCATCAAAACCGTACGCCTGATTCGCATTACCAAAACGGTCGGTGGTGAGTGTTGCTCCATTCACCGTTCCGTTGTTGCCATTTACACTTAAATCGTTGGCATTTCCCGTAAAGGGCCACCAGCCTACCAAGCCGTTGCTTGGCACGTAAGAGGGTATTTGTGCAAAAACACCTGCAAATGACCCTAGAAATAATGCGGTAAAGATCAGATTTTTCATGCCTTTGTTGGTTTGGGTACTTTTCTAATTTCACAGGAAATCCCAACACCAAATTGAAAAGGAACGGAAGGCACATTGGATATTGAGTTTAAGATGCTATTAAATTCTCCCATTTCCGTGGAAATAAAGCGAGAATTGTTATTTGATGTTTTTGTTCGTGCAGCAATAAACCCTAATTGAATAAAACCTTTCAGCGGAGAATTAGGTGCAAACGCATAATTAATCTTGATATTAGAATAATAGCCAAAGGTAAGTGCCGTTTTAGTGACATGTGCTGGAACGCCTTGCAAAACCACATGATTGGCGAGGCCCAAAGAACTTTGATTTTCAACCATAATTCCCGGCAATTCAGGATAACTGCGTTGGTAATCCACCAGCCCGTTTCCACCATCGGAGGAAAGCCTATTGCCTCCCACGACCAGACCACCGTTAACTTGCAAAGACCAAGATGTGGTTACAGGATGCTGATAACCCAAACCCATGTTTAACGTTACACCTCTTGATGTAAGGTTTTCTTGATAATCATTAAGCGACGAAATAGCCACAAATCCATTTTTTTGTTCCGTATAGGTCGAGGAGATTTTTGAGGACATGAAGTAGGATGCTGCATCCCAACCGAGCACTGAAGTAATAAAAATTCTCCCCTTGGATATTGGTTTAATAATGCGGTTGAAACCGATGACGCTGGAAACACCACTTCCATGAAATTTTACAGCGGAATTACTGAAAGATGACCTCAAGGAAACGTCTCCTGTTAAAACATTAAACGCAGCATAACATAACGATTGGGGTTCCTTTTGATAGAACTTTAATTGCTGGCTCAATTTCATTGTATCGGTCCTAAGCCGTGAAAGCTCGTTTTGCAAATCACTTATCAATGATATATCAGGCTGATTATTTGGAGCATTCGGTAAAACTTCATCAATGGAAGCTAAGCAGTTCTTGGTATATTTTTCATCAAATACAGGCTTTATAAAACGCAATAAACCTATATCTTCATCTGGATCGCAAGAATCTCCTCTGTCAAGCTTTACACTTAACAAATACATGTAACCAGTTTTATCGTTATTAAAATCAGTGAATTTCGTGACTTCATATTTTACCTTACGTGTTGAAGATTCTTTTAAATTAATTCTAGTGCCACTTTTGGTGGTTGAAAAGATTTCTTGTAGAGCAGTGCTATCGTCGGAGTATACCAGTACACTTAGATGAATTATCGGTAACGTTTCATCACCGTTTTTAAAGTAAACTGAGCCCTCCGACTCTTGTACCTGAAAAAATGTCGGTATATTGGTGCTTAAATTTTGATACTGTTTATTTAACATATCAATCAGCATCTTTTTTGATTTCTTTATTTTGCTTGCACTTGATTGATTAAAGAAAATAGTAAACACGATAGATCCTTTATTCAATCCGATAATTTGTTGATTTTCTTTCATTAACTTTTCAGCAATGAGTATTTCGTCTCGTGGTAAGGTTTTATTATCGGATGGCAAAATTTTTGGAGTAATTGCGCAGTTATTATTTTGCGAAAAACTCACATGGAATATCCCCGCAATCAACAGCGCAACAAAAATCAGGTTATACTTCATTTTACTTACTATCCATTTCGGCGCACTTTATCTCATCTAGCATTTTTGAAAAACCACAACTTTGGTGTCGCTTTTATAGTTTTCGAGGTCCTTATCTTGAATAAAATCTCCTTTTACTTTTTTAGGGACTATGTACATATCGAAAATAACGTCCGTATTATCTATGTACTTATATTTTTCTAACTGTTTGATAATTTCGGTAGAATTTAAATACCAAATAGATTTCGTTGTTTTATCAACTGATTCAAGATGAATATCCGATTCCGGCTTACTTAGAATTAGTGGATAGCGGAGTTCTTGTTCTGGTTCTTTCTGATCAACCAACACTATTTCGTATTCCTTAAACAACGGTTGGTTCTCCAACACAAATAAGTACTTAGCATCAAATAGTTTAATTACATACTTGGCTATTTTATCATTTGTTTTTTCTTTGGCTTTAAACTCGCCGAGAACGATCTTTTTCCCTTTTGATATCGCTTTCTTGTTATTGGATTCATAGGTTAAATTTAGACGAACAGGAAACAGTTCTTTCTCGTCGCAAGGCTTGTCTAACTTAACCCACAGTGTTTTTGGAGCAGAGGTCGGACAAGACTTTGATTCCAATTTGAAGAAAGCGTCTTTAATAAGTGTAAATGTTTGGTCTTTTGATTCTGTTGACTCAGTTATTTCTTGCAATGTATCATTATAATAAAATCGTACTTGATTAAGGCCGGATGAACTATTTATTTTAACATTAATAAGGTCACCGCAAGTTAGAGTATCCGTAACGCTAGTTACCTGCAAATCGAAAGTAAACGGTGTTGTTGAAGGTTTCCAAACGATCATTTTTACAGGGTCTTTCGACTTTTTGGCTTTTTTCCTTTCCTGTTTAATCAAATCCGCCAAATTAGTATAGGAATTGATGGCCGTATAGTCATCAATTCCCAAATCGCAAGTTCCATTGATATCCGAGTTACTTGTAAAAACATAATAACGCGGACTGCATCTATTGCTCTCTTTCGTTAGTCTAGCACAAGGAGTGCATTTCGCAATTGCCTCCTGAATAACTTCGGTTGTATATTTCTTGTAACGATGCAAAGATTTGAGGTCAACATTCCCTTGTGAACTCATTTTTATTTTGACATAATTTTCTTCAATCAATGAATTCAATTGCCAATTACCTAAGAGGCTATTTAACCCATCTTCAGTATACTCGTCATCGATCAATAGTACCACGCTGAACTTTTCTTGACCGAAAAGAAGGGTAAAACTGAGCGAGAAGCAAAAAAATAAAATATGTTTTTTCATGATTCTAAAGTGTTTTAACCACATACTAACCTTTTTTTTATGGTGTATGTGAATTTTTTACCATTACAATTCACCGTTAAGGTTGCTAAATACACTTTATCCATTGATTCATCATGGGAGGCATACACCCTGTATATTCCTTCTTGAATATTTACTTCATTTATTGCTGGTTTGGCATCGTCGCAAATATTACTTATGCATTTCAGGCTGAAATCATAGGTATAATTCGAATCGTAATCCCATGTGAACTCATTTGGTTTACCTGGTTTAAAACTCAAATTGGGAATTATGTCCGCTTTCTTGCATTTACCTAGTTGAATCTTTGGTTCTTCTTGATCATCATCCATTGGACAACCGTTGTTTTTCGCGCTTCCTTTTTTTGTTGGACAGGCATCGTTATTGTCTGCTACCCCATCACCATCGCTGTCCTTCATTGTTCCTTTCTCGGAATTGACAAAATAAATGCTAACGTATCGCGAATTTTCAAGGATTTGAAGAACTTTAGATTTAATTGCTGCGACCGATAATTCCGATTCGAAGAGCATCGAGTTGTTCTTTTTACATGCTACGATTATCTGAGCGGAATTGTCCTTGATTGAACACTTCTTTTTAAAAGCGGCTGTATATAGGCTGGCATTTTCATGCATCGTATTTAAGTCCTCTTTCCTTGCAGCGTAGGTGTAGAAATTATTACTGAAGTTGCTCCTAAATTGATTCATTCCGCTTATTGGACAACTCAAAGTGACACTATCTTTGGCCGAAACTAAAACACTGACCGTCGATTGAGTATAATTGCCTTGGCTATGTTCATAAGTATCCACCAAATAAAGTAAACTGTCGGAAAACTCTTTCGATAATTGTATATCACGCGCAATTTTTATAGAAATCTGAGTGTCTCCAATAAAATTTTTGCCATGCGATAAACGGTATATCACCATGAAAAAAAGCAACATCACGGATATCGAAATACCAATAATTAACAAATAGGTTGATTTCATATGTAGCAATAAAATTAAAGGTTTTTTTTTCTTTCAAATATTATCCGTTTATTTTGATGGTATCTTTTCGCTTTATTGCCCAATAAATTATGGTAAAAAACACAACAGCAAGAACCCCTAACATGAGTATATCCAATTCCCACTTGCCTGTGATATCTCCGAATCTTTTCGGATGGGTGAATTGTTTTTGAATGAATTCTGGTGCACTGACAACCCTGATGCTATCAGGGTCTTCTTCTATGATTGGAGTTGGGCCTCCTGGCCTTAAAGAGTCTATATTTTTTATATTGAGTTGTGCAGTTGTAATTGAATCTTGAATATGGTTAAACCCCTCCGTCGCCCATCGAGAAATGGACAAGTAACTCGGAAATTCAATCCAAATTGTTTTAATTTTTGTAAGAATACCTGCCAACATGATCTGAGGAATAAGGGCTAAGGGGACCAAAGACATAACCTTTTCAGCGGTTGATACCGTTGCGGATAACAATAGCCCCATGAGGGTGGCAACGAGCGAAACAAACATCATCCATACACAAGCTTCAATAGGATGGTTAAGGGGATATGAGTGGGACCAGGGTTTAATCCAATTGTAACAACACCACAATATGCCTACAAACAATATTGATTGAACCACGGAAAACATCATCAAGACAGAAACTTTTGAAAAAACGTATGGAAATATCCCTTGATTAAACATTCGTTCTCTCTTAAAAATGGAATTTTCACTTACAATTTCTCGAGCGGCGTTGTTCGCGCCAAGCCATAGCGCTGCAATTGCCATGATGAACATTAACGCTTGAGATACGGAGGAAAATAGCAAACAAGCAATAAGGGCAATGAAGGGCGCTTGGGCCAAAAGAATCAGCGAATTCCACTTGTCGTTCATCTTTATGTTCAAATAGCGCCGCGTTAACCAATAATATTGGGATAAATAATCAACTTTTGTTCTTCTGTGAATTTTAGCCGAGGGACTATCAGATGCTTGATTTGATGGTTTTGAATTGAACTTTCTAACCCATCGATCTTTTTGTTCTTTCACGAGCATGGAATATACCTTAACGGTATCATCAACGCCAAAGAAACTTAAATACTCATTTGATTTACCGTAATAACACATATATCCGCCCTCAGCCATAAAAATAACTTGGTCCATATAGGCCAAATCTTCGGGTTTGTGGGTAACCATAATAACTGTGGTGCCTTTTTGACTAAGCTTCTTAAGAATCATTAAAAAGTCTTCAATCGTTTGAGGGTCCAAAGGAGAGGTGGGTTCGTCTAAAAACAATATGAGTGGGTCGGTTAAAATTTCTACCGCAATTGAAACGCGTTTTCGTTGTCCACCACTGATAGCGCTGACTAAATTGGAACGAACATGTTTAATATTCAACTCCTCCAATACTTGGTTAATTTTATCGCTAAGTTGCTCCTCCGAAAAATTTGGTAACCTAAGCTTCCCCGCATACCAAAGTGATTCGTCAACCGTGAGTTCCCTATGGACTATGTCATCTTGTGGCACATATCCAATTTGCATTTTGAGGTAATCGTAATACTGATTCAATTCCTGACCACCAATATAAACTGCCCCCTTAGTTCCGGGCGACTCCCCATTGAGTGCCTTTAATAAGGTGGATTTACCACATCCTGAAGGCCCCATTACAGCAAGCAGGGAATTCGATGGAATTTCGATATTGCATTCCTGAAGGCCAATTTTTCCATTGGAAAACTGTTTAACCAATCCCACGGTTTTAATGGCAATTTCTTTTGAAATATCGACCACTTTTCCCCCGAGAGTAATACTTATTCTTCCAAGGATTATGGTATCCGTCAACTTCATTGCCGTTCTGCCGGATATCCTCACCCCATTTAAAAAGGTTCCATTCATCGACCCAAGGTCTTCGATATAATACTTATCTCCGAAAAGGGATATTTTTGCGTGGTTACGACTAATTAAATTGTTATCTATCGCGACGTCACAAGAACTAGCTCTACCAAGTGTTACTGACTTCTTATGGTTTAATTGCTCTAAAATTTGATTACCCAAGTTTGCAAGCGTGGGGGTGCTTTTTATTGAATTAGGAGGGTTATCTGTTTCAACGGAACGTATATTTAACGTGATTTGTCCCGATAGACTCACCGTTTTCCCAATAACATTGACCAGAGAACCGGCACTAATTCGTTGCCCATTAACAAACGTTCCGTTGGTGCTTCCAAGGTCCTGAAGGAATAATTCCCCATTGATTAACTCAAATTTTACATGGGCGCCGGAAATAACTCCTGGATTTAAAACGACATCATTTGTGCTATTTCGACCAACCGTTGCAGTGGGTTGCGTTTGAGTAATTAGCTTTGAAGCCAAAGGAAGGCCATTGTAAATGAAGGTAATTGAAAAACTCATTGTTCTAAGATAATCACCCTGCCATTTAAAGGGTTGTAACTAAAATGTACTGCTAAGGGGACTTTGAATGTTACCTCTTTCAGTGAAACATGAACCGGCCCCATGGCAAAATAGTCCAATGCCCCTGTTAATATTTTACCGAATCCGGAACTCAATGCTTTCATATTGTCCACGTTGATTGTAGTGGGAATGAGTACTTTTTCCCCTTGTTTAATAATCAAACTATCTGCAATGACTACCTCGCCTACATTGACTCCATTTCTCCGCTGATTATAAACGAATACTTCCGAGTTAAGAATATTAATATCAAAAGGAAGGGTATTAATGAACCATAAATCTCCTTTAAAAATGGAAAAATGCTGATTTGTTGATTCCAATTTCAAATCTTTTATTTCAAATCCTGAATTCAAAAAGTACTGTTTAACCAAGGCTGATTGAAGTTTATCCATCGGTAAGTTAAACGCTATTCTTCCTGAATGCTCCAATCCTAATTTACTTTGAAAAGTGAGCGACATGGTTAAAGGGATCGAATCCATTCGAAATAATCCTAACCTTAATGAATCAGGAATTGAGTCTAGGAACAACTGCATTTCAAGGCTTACTGGCGTAAGTTCTTTCGCTTTCAACTCAAATGATTCTGGAAGCTTGCCTTGCCCCAACATAGCTCCATGGAAATAAACTCCAAAAGTTAAATCTCTTCCTGAAATTTTAAATTTATTGGAGTTTTCAAGCGTAACACTCACCCTTGTGTTCAGTATACCGTTTTCCTCCGATACTATCCGCATCGAATCTAACGACGAAATGCTTGGTGGCGTTATCGCGTTGCACGAGCTTAGAACAACGAGAAAAAGTAATGTATAAAAATGTTGCATATTTTTATTCACAATCCAAACTATAATTTTTAGATAGATGTTGCTTAGCACATGTCGCTCTATCTCCCGAGTACGGATGAGTGCTAAAGAGGTTTATAAACGATTTCTCTCCACTTTTCTCAGCCATTCTCTCCCACAAATCAATCGTATGACATGGAGCAAAACCAGCTGATTTAGAAAGATCCATTCCAAATAGGTCACATTGTCCTTCATCTGTTTGACCAAAAGGGGAAGTTAACACATTTCCAACAAGAGTGGCTAAATCACCGAAGCCCCCAAAAAAACCTTGCGCCATTTTACGTCGCTTCAAATGATATCCTATGTGACCTAGCTCATTATGTGAAATTTCGTGACCTATTATGCTGACCAATTCGTTATCGTCTTTACAAAAATCATAGATTCCCGTGGTAACAAAAATTCTTGCTCCTGCTGTAAAAGCGTTAATTTCATCGGTCTCAATAATGTAAATTTTGTAGTGCGATTTGTATTGACCAAAATTAGCATTGGTGGATGGATTATTGTATTTAGAAATTTGAGCCGTAAGTCGGTTCATAATCCCTAAAACTTTCTCGTATTTTTCACCTGACGTTAAGATAGTATATTTTTCTGCCATTTGGTCATAAACCTGTTTTCCAACTTCTAGTTCGTCATTCACGCTTACTGAGGCCCCATCCAAAATAGTTTTTTCTAATTGGTGAGCAGCAAGAGTTCCATTGTCATAGCATGATACATCATGCTGCGTATTCTTTTTTTGGGCAGTACATAATGCGGTTACCAATAGAAGGGCAAGGGTAATAGTTAACTTTTTCATAGGATTATATTATTGTATTAGTTTCAACATATGGTATTGCAAAGCCTCACAACTTTGGTAACGGTTGTCTGGGTTTTTTGCGGTACAATTTGTGATAATTTCATTCACGTCGTTTACATATTCCCGATCGCATTCGAAATTCATCTTGACTTTTGGTATTTCTGAAGATTTAATATGTTCGTAGAGTTCTTCTCGAGTTTTACTGCTTTGAAAAGGCAGAGAACCCGTAAACAACTCATAAATCGTTACCCCTACGGAGTAAATATCGCTTCGCTGGTCAATATTCTTGCCAGAAATTTGTTCCGGACTCATGTAAAAAGGGCTACCCATTATTTCTTTTTTAGACTTTTTAGCATCCGAAGAAATTCCAAAGTCAATCAATTTAATTTCGTTTTTCTCGGAGAGCATGATATTCGCCGGTTTGATGTCTAAATGTAGCACCTCTTTTTTGTGTGCATATGCTAAAGCCGCAAGCACCTCCATGCAAAACAAGCCCACATTTTGGGCGGGTAAACCACCAACCTGCTCTACAAAATTTTTTAAGTTGACCCCGTCTACAAATTCCATAATCAAATAACCTTCTTTATCCTCCAAAATAAAGTCCTTCAACTTTACAATGTTCGGATGATTTAGATACAAGTAACGGTTCGCCTCTTCGATAAACTTCTCGCGCATTACCGGATTTTCGAGCATCCCATTTTTTAATTTCTTCAAGGCCACCTGTCTACCGTCGTGTAAATCAATCGCCAAATACACGTTAGCCGTTCCCCCGCTATTGATAGGTTTCCATATTTCGTAATGCCTGATGCGCATGTAATTATCAACTAAGTCTAACTATTCGTCGTTATTGCATTCACAATCTATTTCTTCCTTCCAACCTTTCTGCCATTTGCTACCATTCTTTGTCTTCTTGATTAGCTCTATACAAGAGCTTCTTTTCTTTATAAGGTCTTGATTAAATTTCGCTTTCTTTAGATCATCTGTTGCCTTAGCAACGCTGTCGCAAAGATTCTTAACGCTTTGAACGGATTGGTCAATTTTCTTTTTCGTCGGGTTACTGTTATCAGTTTCCTTTATGGGACAACCTTTATTGCTCGCCGGTCCCTTTTCATTCGGACAATTGTCTTTATTATCGTTCACTCCATCATTGTCTGTATCCGTAAAAAGTTGCTCAATATTGGTGCTCGAACTCGTATCTTTTGGAACCGTTCTATTTTCCTCATTCGTTGGATTTTTAGACTTCTCCCCATCGTATAAGAACACATATCCCACAAGGACAAGTATGAACACTAAGACTCCGCAGAGTAGCAGAATTTTTCCGCGGTTTTTCTTTTGATTTTCGTGTAGGAATGGTTCTGGGGGATCACTGATTATTGGTTCTCCTCCAATCGGCAGATATTTTCTCGTAAAATGATCAAATTCGCTTTGATCATGTATACTCGTTGTCACTTTTATCAAAGTTATTGTAATGTTGTCTTTTCCGCCGTTGTTCATCGCAATGCGATGAAGATCACTGATGGTACCCTCAAGGTTATTTGGATTAATCAATTGCTCAATAAGATCGTCTACTACCATGCTGGTTAATCCATCGGAACAAAGCATGAGTAAATCGTCTTTTTTCAATTTAAAAGGTTTATTGGGTATGCGAGGTGTAAGGGTACTTGTTGAGCCAAGTGCTTGTAAAATCCTGTTTTTTTGCGGATGAGACTCCGCCTCGTCCTCAGTAATCGCTCCGCTATCTACCAATTGTTGAACAAAGGAATCATCCCTTGTTATTCGGTATAGTTTGCCATCGCTGAAAATGTAGGCGCGGCTATCGCCTACATGACCTAGGTACAATAAATCATCTTTGATAATCGCCACAGTGGCCGTACTTCCCATTCCTTTCAAGGAGGGGTCAGCCGCTGCATGCCCTAGCACTTGTTCGTTAGCGAAAAGCAAGGATTGGCTGATGGCTACATGCATATTACCATGTTCTTTCTGACTTAATTCACCAAGAATGGCGTTAACTCCAATGGTGGATGCCGTTTTTCCTCCAACATGTCCGCCCATACCATCGCATACCACGAAAATATCGCCGTTTCGAGTACCTAAGCTATGCCCCAGGTTGTCTTCATTCACCTCCCTGACGAGTCCTTTGTCCGTATGTTCTTTAAATTCGAATTCCATGTTTTTAGATTAAATCATAAAGGTTAAATAAACATCCCCTAATTGTACTACATCCCCGTGCTTTAAGAGCATTTCTTTGTGTTTCTGTCCATTAACTATAACGCCGTTCGAGCTGTTAAGGTCTTCAATCGTGTATAATCCGTTATCGTATTTGATCAAAGCATGCCGTCTTGAAATTGTTGAAGCTGGAATAACCAAGTTATTCCCTGCTTCCCGACCAATGACAAACCAAGGGTCGTCGATTTCATATCGATGATCTTTCCCTTGCATTTTAACTAAAAGCCAAGGAAGATTGCCTCGCATCTTCATTTGCTGTAGGAGTTCTTTTTTTCTTGTTTCGGCATTTTGACTTTTTTGCAGTTGACGTTGCGCCTCTTCTTCCTGTTGGATTTTCAAACGCATTTGGTTGATTTGCCGTTCTTGATCTATAATCTGTTGCGCTCTTTCGGTATCTGCCCGTTCTTGGTCATTTTTCAATTTAGAGTAATCTACCTTTGATTTTTCTTCAATTTCTATTTGCCGTTGACGCGTTTCTTTTTTATTCTTTCGAAGAATATAGAAAAACAACAGAACCACCACAATTATAAGCATCAGTATCAACCAATTAGCCCCGATCCACTGTAAGGTGTTCTTTTCCGGCATTTGGATATAGGTATCGATGATACTCCCCGGTAGGGTAACTGTGACGGGCTGACTAGAACCATCGTTTTCAAAGTTTGTACGGTAGGAAAAATTGAAGTACTGTCCGGCGGCGCGTTGTTTCATTGATGTCATGAATTCCTGCACCTTCGCTTCGGCCAACGCTAAATCATTGTTGGGTGCAAAATAATAGATACCAAAAGACTCCTTGCATATTTTTTCGATAGAATTGAATCTATTATTATCGTTTCGCGATATTCCATAAACGGAAACTCCAAGTTTTTTAGCTTTTTCAACAGGTGTTTGATTGGCTTGCAGGGTAATGCAAGAGTTATCATCTGAAATCACAACAATGCTCACGGGGATGTTCAAATTTTCTTTTTCAATCAAATCAAAAACCTGATCAATGGCGCTCCAAATAAGCGTTCGATTGTTTCCGCAAGTTGATCGATAGGGAATGGGATTCATGTCGATGAGCTGTTTTTTCAGCAAATCGGTTTGGTCCGTAAATTGAAAACTAGACGGAAAAAGCAATTGACCTTGCAGTTGCTGATTGAATGACATAATTTGGATTTTGTCACCCGCTTGAACATATTTTGAGGAAAGTGTTGAGGCAATAATGTTTCTGTACCAATTGAATTGAGGCATTTTCATTGGGCCAGGATTCACCATTAAAAAAACCACCACTTTATTCTTTGCTATAGAATCCCCTACTCGTTGACCGGTTAATTCAATTTTACTCTGTTTACCATTTTCAGAGATAAAAACGGAAGATGTATTAATTGAATTAGGATTTCTAAACCAAATGTCACCCGTGAGTGTGGGGAAATCATCGCCTTGAACCTTCTTAAAGTTTATGATGTTTTGTTGTGCCAAACATGTCAGGCTCAATACAATGGTTATAGAGAAAATATAAAACCTCATTACAAACTGGATTTAAATTTAAAGGTCGTATTACCCATTTTTATAATGTCGCCATCTTTGAGTTCAAAAACTTTATCTAATTCCATATCAATACCGTTTAACAAGGTTCCATTGGCTGACATTTCGTCTCGAATCCAGAATTTATTTTGTCTGCATAAAATACTGATGTGTTTAGAGGAAATTACATTATCTTGACGAATGATGATCGAGTTATTATGTGCTCTTCCAACCGTGTTATTTCCTTCGTAAATCCTGTAGTCTATACCCATTTCGTCTAAGGTATAGGAAACTAACCAGCCAACCATTTTTCTCGTAGCTCGAGGGGTTCCAACAGGCTGTTGGCCGATTTCTGTCCCATCTTGACTCGACACTACTTCTTCCATACCCTGAATGAACGTGCGATCAAATTGTTCGTTTTGCCTAGATTGTATTGGCGTAGGGTCAACAACTTGCTCGGTGCGATCCGTTGGTATTTGGGAATTAAAAATTTCCGTCTTTTCACCAGTCACATTGAATGTTGTTGGCTCTCCAAAGTCTGTGGTGATTTGTGTTTTATTTAAATCCACATTGGAATTCGATGAGGAATTTGCCGATGGGCAGTATGGACATTTATCCATTCCTTCTTTGAAAAAATGCCCATTTATACATTTTTGAAAACCTTGCATAATTTTAAATTTTAATTAATCGAATAAAAAAACCATAGTTTAAAGACTCATCTCCGAACTTTAATTCAAGGGGGAGTATTTTGTTTTCGGAGAAAATATGGGTTACGTAAAATTGATCTGAACTTTTATCGCTAAAATGAGAAAAATAATCCACATAACCTTCATTTGTTAATAAATCGTCAAAACCAGTATAGTAAGCAAACGGAGAAATTTGCAAACCGTAGATATCGTAAACTACTTGTCCTTTCCAGGTAAACTTCTCACGAATTTCTTTAGTCTTTGGATTACCAACTAATAATTGGAAAGGGGACGCTGATTTAATGTTCAAATTTGACGCATGATTAAATAAGGCTTTGAAATCTTGGAATTCAGCAATTCGCCAAGTACTATCTATTTTCAATAAGTCATTGATTTTTCGAATTGCTGTAAGGCTGAAGTAATAACCCATTTCACTAGTGCCTTTGGGTACAAGGTAACGTGCTTTGTTTTCATTTTCTTGCCATTCTTTTTCATTCGTACATCGAATAAATAAATGTTCATTTAACCATTGATCAACCAAAGATTGATCGCTAACACGATGAGGGGAACCGGACCCAAAATTATAAACAGCCCAATCATTTGTATCGATGCGGGTGGATGATATTGAGTTTAATGTTAAGTCGTTTTTCAAAGGAACACTCTCTTGTTTCTTACCAAAATTTAATAGCTCTTTGTCGTAAACTTCCTTTGTTGAGGTTATTACTGAATTTAAACTATCAATTATTTTTGTATAATCAACTGAGGACTCTTTCTTTGACCGTTTTTGAGCCAATGAGCAAATCATTGAGAGGAATATAAAACAGAACGTCAAGATGCTTTTCATAGACTAGAAAGGGTTAAGGGCAGCCCTGATAAATACCATATTCATCGGGGCATGCATCGTTGCGATTAAATATTCCATCGTTATCAGTGTCTGAATACCAAAATAAAGCCATAGAGAAGAGCAAAGAAATCACTAAGGCCGAAATTGTGAGTATCCTAAGCGATTTTAAGGAATCCACCGGCTTATTTACAAGGGTGAAAAAATAAATCAAACCCGAACCAGAAAACACCATTGAAAACCAATAAAAATCCGGATTAATTAAACAAATAAGGCTGGCAACACTTGTGAAAATTACAATATACAGCGGCGTTCTTTCTAAATTTTCTTTAATTGGTTCGTCAAGGTCCTCAATTCCTGTTTTTGAAACCGGTTTAACTTCAATTTCACCTTGAATTGCCAATATGAAGTCATCACATGTTTGAAAACGATGATTTGGATCTTTGGCTAAAGCAATTCTAAGAATATTTACCATGCTCTCAGAAACACCCGGATAAATTTCTCGAGGATCAGGTAAATCCTCCTTGGTTATTTTGTTGTAAATTTCATATTCCGTGTTTAGGTCTTGATACGGATTGATTCCCGTAAGCATTTGATAAAATGTTACGCCGAGGGCATAAATATCGGATCGAGCGTCGAGTTCCTTGCCATGTACCTGCTCAGGAGACATATAAAAAACGGTTCCAATCTGAGCGCCTGACTTAGTTTTCATTGAGACATCATCCTTCATCTTGGCAATTCCAAAGTCAAGCACCTTTGCTTTGCTAGCGTCCTGGTTGATCATGATGTTTGCCGGCTTAATGTCCCGATGAACGATCCCCTTGCTATGGGCAAACGCAAAGGCTTTAAGAATTTGAATCATGAGTGGAATCGCTTTTTCTTCGGGGAAAACACCGATATGGTTCTTCAGGTAATCGTCTATTTCAATCCCGTTGAAATATTCCATAATTAGGTACATTCCCAAATCATCTTCGTCGAATTGTTCTAATTTAATAATGTTTTCATGGGTTAAGTCGGCCATGATTTCCATTTCCCTTCGAAATCGTTGTTTTAAATTTTCATTCTGCAGAAAATTGCTCTTGAGTACTTTTATGGCAGCTACTCGGTTGGGTATTTTTGTATGTTGCGCTTTGTATACCGCACCCATTCCGCCTTCACCGATCATTTTCTCAACCCGATAATTTAAAATTTCTCTACCAATCATAACTATTCGTCTTATTAAAGAATTCAGCGATTTTTTTCATCTGAGCAAGTCAAAGAACAATCGCACGTACCATCTCCTACCCATGTTAATTTAATACCGTCATGATTTCCACTACTGTTCGTGTAACAATTATAGAAAGGCATTCCACAAGAACCACAGGTCCATTCAACATCAGACCTGTTCTCGTAGCTAAGTTCATTGCAATAAGGACATTGAGTTCTGTAGGTATAATTGGACGAATGCGCATTACCCGCGGTACTGTTATTGCTCGGACAACCCTTGTTTGATTCAGGACCTGCTTCATCCGGACAACGGTCTTTGTCGTCATTTATTCCATCGCTGTCCCTGTCGGAAAAAACCAGTCTTTGTTCTTCTTGTTCAGGCGGTGTGCTTTGCGAAATTTGGGTGTTGACGGTATCTCTTTTATACTCCTCATCAAGTTTTGAACTCGCACCCGATTTCGTTGAATTTATAAATAGTATAGAAGCAATTACTACTCCTGTAAAAACAAGAAATGTTAGGAAAACACTTTTTTTACCGAGACAGCCATTCTGAGGTAGTGAGGTATGGGTTTTTGAATCATCGGTTTGCTCGAGATTGTCTAATACATCGGAATCGTCGTCATTGCCTGAATTTTCAGTTGTCCTTGAAAAAGGTCCATTTTCTTCGTAAGGTGGGCGATCCTTTGAAGATTCAGATGGGTTTTGAGTATGATTCGAAACACGATAATCTTGCCATGGGACTAATGATTTACCAACTTTCAGAATATCTGTATTGCGCAACTGTACCTTGCCGTAAATTCTGTTTCCGTTGATAAATGAACCATTGGATGAATTTAAATCTTCAAAAAAAACATCATCGTTCTGATGAAATTCCAATATTCCATGATTCCTGGAAACAGTAGGGTCGTTTAGGAGTATGATGTTATTGGGTTCTCTACCTATTGTGATGATTTTCAACGTGCAATAGTGTTATGGTTAGTACAAATATAAAGGAGGTTGTTTACTTATGCAAGAATCCAATTTTTAACTTTGATAGAACAAATATTTACCTTAATTTTGTTCAAAAAAGCATGCGTTTGATTCTATTCCTTGCAGCAATGCAGTTGAGTGTCTTTGACATGTGGTATAGCCAAAAAAAATTTTTTAGCAACTGGGGCGGGTACCTTGCATTAGAAAATACAAATTATCAAACGATCCTTAATCAAACGGTAACTTCTTCAAATTTCAATGAAGAATACAATGCAATCATCACGTCGTATCCTTCTATTAAACTTGGTGGAAGTTTTGTCATTTTGGGGAATTTACAATTCCTGGGTATTGATGAAATTCTTAACGAAAGGTTGCGCGCGTGCAGAGGCAAAACGCGTTCGCGCACTTGCGGCCTGGATTTGGGCGCAGGTCTTTCGTATAGTAAGTCAAGAATGAATGCTCTACCTGAAGGTTTCAGTAACAGTTCAAATTTTGATTTTTTTGACCAAGTTTCTCCAAACTATCAGACCTTTTTTAATTATTATCAACCCGGCAACTTGTGTATATTGAACGACTATGGGATTAATGTTCATGCAGATATCGGAACCTTGATTTATTTTGGTGCCGAAATTGATGCCGGACCGAGTCGGATTCGGTTTACGGACAGTCGCGTTAGCGGCCAAAAAGTCCGCAGCTCTGGCTGGTTTACAAATGCCGTTTTTCATGTTGGACTGAGTTTTCCGTTACTTATCCGCTGTAGTAAAGGAATACGGTTACACACTAAAATTTACTCGAATGTTGCCGGTTGGTGTGGGAGGGTTTATAAGTTGGATTGGGTTTCGGATGATAAAAAAATGAAAAACTTTAGCACACTGAAAACCGTCGACAGACCTGTACAAGGGGAGAGTATAGGCGTTTCTTTGAGCATTTTATTTCAAAATGACTATAAATGAAAATATAGTGAAAGCGTACTTTTTTTCAGTTTTATGTTGGGGAATCATCCATTCCATTTTTGCTCAATCCTATGTAATATTTGAAGAAGATAATTTTGAAAATTCTTTTGGGGTATGGCAAAGCAGCGGCGGCGCAGAAAGCAACAATGTACTTGAGATAATGTCCTCCATGTATTCGATTGATCAATATTCATTGCAGGTCGCACATGTGGCCAATACAGGTACACAAGCAGGCTACACCTACGGAAATTCATTGGAAAGTAATCGAAAATATAGGTACTTTTCTACTCAAGGATATTACAATATAATTTTGAAATTTAAATGGAAATGCAATGGTGAAGCTGGACATGATTTTGGAACGATGTTTTACAGCTCGGATGGTATTCAATGGACCACACTAAAAAACTTTCAATCGGGAAAAGGCAATGAGATTCACGATGAGTACATTGTTCTGCCTAAATGCGCGGAAGATAGTGGGTTTTATCTTGGTTTTTCCTTTACCGCAGACAATTCATTTAATTTTCAGCCAGGATTAGTTATTGACGAAATTGATATTCAAGGTAATTGTACGCCCGGGTCAATAAAACCGAATACTCCTATGGGTTTAAATTCTGTGGTTTGCAAAAATACCAAGACTTCAATTACCTTGGAACCTACATCGTCAACAGGAAATTTACGATGGTATACCACGATGAACTGTTCAGAATATATATTCGAAGGACCTGCATACAGCATTTTACCCTTGGAGGACAAAACATTCTATGTAAGTGCCTATAATTCCCAAAATGGCTGTGAATCCCCGAGTAAAGTCGCGGTTAATTTAGTGGTTAAATCTTTGCCTGTGATTGAAGTGGTATCCATCGTAGATGCTACGCTTGGGGGAGACGGCTCAATTGGTGTAAGCGCCACAGAATTCCCTCCTTTTATCTATGATTGGTATTTAAATAAGGTTGCCTTCCCGCAAAACGACTCCCTCATAACTGGGTTATATGAAGGTAATTACGAGCTGATAGTCACCAACAATATCGGATGCAAGGATTCTGTTAAGGTTGTATTGTTATCGAAAGCGGAATTGGATATTCCAAATGCAATTTCCCCAAACAATGATTCCTACAACGATGTATGGAAAATAAGCGGTATTGCCCAATGGAGTGATTTCAAGATAGAACTTCGAAACATGCGCGGTGAATTAGTTTACAAACAGGAGGCAACCAATAATTCCCCCGCTTACATTCCTTTTGGCGGTTACAACCAACAGGGAGAAAAGTTGGCTCCCGGAGATTATTCCTACGTTGTTCAATCCAAAGAGCGAAAAAAGAAGTATTCAGGAATTCTCAGTATCAAATATGATTAAGGGTTCGTTCACTTTGCTCGCGATATGTTTCTTGCTTTTTATTCCACAAAGCTTGATTGGACAACAACGGTTTCTAAACAACCAACGGCTTTGGAACGATTTGATGTTCAATCCTGCAAAAATTGTTGAGGTACATGGTATTAATGTTTACACCTTACATCGGCAACAATATTACACCTTAAGAAGCCAATCTCCTTACCTATTCATGCTTGGAGGAAAAGCAAATCTTCCGATGCCTTACTCACAAAACATGCTTTATTCAGAGAAGAATTATACTAGAAACTACAATCTTGCGGTAGGGGGTTATTACATTCATTCATTTACAGGTGGGGTCTACGATCAAAATGAAATAGCCGGACAATTTGGTTTTCAATTAAAACTGCATCAAGAAATGTCGAATCCCTCCAAATTTGATCAACTCAATTTTGGAATTTCAATCAAAGGAATAAACAACCGATATCGTGGAAATTCTGGTCTGTATCTATACGATTCCAACGACCCACAATTTATGAGTCAACAAGCCACCAATAAATTTACCATTAGCGCAATACCGGGGGTTCAATACAAAAATCACAACCTAACACTTGATGCGTTCCATACCTTTGGTCCAAAAGACCAACATTTTACAAGTTTATCCGTAATGGGTTCATCGGAACTCGATAACTACTTGGCTCAATTGGCTTTTCGTATTAATTATTTTGGTAGTACAAACTACCAAGTGTCCCTTAATAAAATTCAACATTTGAATAGGGGAAAACAACTATGGGCTCTTAATTATGGAGCCAACCTATTTATCGGAAAGAAGACGACGGGGAATTCTTCCATTTTGAGCAATCCAGGGATTTATATCGGGATCGTTTTCACGAAGTCTACGAATCCTAAAAAAACAACAAGAGCTAAAACCAGTAATGATAATTATAAAGAAGCTCAACATGCTCATTTGTTTTCAGGAAGTGTAAACGTATTCGATGCCAATTGGAACACCATTTCATTGGGGCCATCAACCGAAGTGGGGTTGATGTATCAACGCAATACAAAAGTCTGTGAATGCGATCGAATTTATGATCAGTTCTTGGCAGTGACCAATACATTGGTTAAACGTAAAGAAGAGATTGATATTGAAGAGGCCAAGGAATTGGAGTTGAAATTTGAAACAGAGTGCCGCAAATCCTACGGAGATTATGAAAAATTTATTGCAAAAATGCGTGAAAAAACATCGTCTTTGAAGCCAAGTCAGCAAATCGATTTTGATACAACAACCAAAGATATGTTTGGAACACGCTGGTTGGACCACAATCTTGACTATATTGGATCAGGAATTAAACTAATAACAAATCTTGAAGAGTGGAAAGAGTTGAATCAGAAAGCAGAAAATAGCCCTTGGTGTTGTTATGTTGATTTTGATGCGAAAAATAAAAATAAAGGGTTGCTTTATAACGAGGTAGCTTTTGAATTATTATCGAAAGATGTTAACTTAAAAGAACGAGGTTTTAAAATTGCAAATGGAAGCGATTGGACAGATTTGTGGGATGAAGCAACGGAAATAAATCAAGTTAATTCTTTATTCAATTGTGACGGTAGTTCCACATCCGTGTACAATTTAAATTTTGAAGATGTAACATGTTTTGAATCGGGTGGATTCTATGTGAATAATAATGCCAGTTATTGGGTCGGTGAATTGAAAGAGTTGAAAAGGGTGAGCTGTTCCCTAAAAAGAAAACTCAAAACTGATTTTCCCTCCGAATCATCAGCCTATTTAATAAGATTAGTCAAATTATAGCAGGTTCGCTATTGGCCATGTACCTTTAATTTTCAATGAAAAACTCTTCACCTTCTGCAAATACTGGCAAAATTTCGTCGGGGTTAATGCGTATTTTCTCAACATCAATTAACTGGATTTCTAGCAAATTCAACGTGTAGCTTGGTAAAGCACAGGACCAAATGGGAAGTTCCGTGCAGGGTATTATAAACTCGCTTTTAGATCTGTTGGTTAAATCCATTGGAATGTAATATCGTTTTACTTCCTGGTTCTTCAATGTAAGCTCTATTTCCACAGGCATCGGAATGCCTCGGTTATCCAAGCGCACCTTCAAGCCTTCAGAAGATTGCCACACACTATCTATTACGATTTCTATGGGTTTCGAGGTATTCAACCAATAGTTTTGAAACCAGGTCAATTCCATGCCCGAAGCGTCCTCCATGACCTTTACAAAATCGTTGGGTTCGGGATGTTTAAATTTCCACATTCGGTAATATTTTCCAAACCCTTGGCGCATGGCTTCCTTTCCAATAAGGTACTCCAATATTTCCGCAAATAGCTGACCCTTGTAATAAGCAGCATAAAAATATCCTAAATCCCCTTTAAAATGATTGGCTGCCGTTGCGATAGGTTCATCTGAAGCAAATTCCCAAACCAAATCTTTACCCTTAACCCTCGGATGCAATCCCTCGATGTCGCTAACACGGGCCTCTGCAAACTGAGTTAAACCTTCGTCCATCCAATGGTACAAATTTTCGTCCGTCCCATAGATGCCGTAAAAATAGCTGTGCATGAATTCATGGCAAGCGGTGTTGTAAAAATCGTAAGATCCTTCCAACATCGTACACATGGGGTATTCCATGTAGCCTTCGCCGGCTTGTATGAAGGAAAATTGAGGGTATGGGTAGGTCCCGAATTCCCTTTTACATATCGCATAGGATTTATGCCACTTGGTGGCTAAATTCGTCCATTGGGTTTCGTAGTTCTTGTTGTAAAAGAAATGAAAGTCAATGGAATCAATGCGTTGGGTTTGATGCACCCATTCGCGGTCCATCGCAAAAGCAAAATCGTGCACCTTATCCGCCGTAAACACCCAAGTAGTTTTACCTTTAGTGGGATCGCTGGGGTTCAGATTTTTCCATCCTTTAGCGAGGTATTTTTTATTCATCAAGGTCCCTGTTCCGGCCACCGTAAAGGAGGCGTTGCACTCTACATTCACCTTAAATTTCCCAAAAGTTCCAGCGAATTCCCGCCCGAAATAAGGATCGGTATGCCATCCCTGACGGTCGTAACGGCACAATTTAGGGTACCATTGCGTAAAAGTATAGTCGGTTCCCGAAGCGTTGTTTTTTCCGCAACGGTTGAAGCAACTTGGAATTTTAGAACGAAATACCACCGTAAGCGTAAGGTTAGCCCCCGGAATCAAGGCCTGCTTAAGCGGCACTTGACCAATCGTCTCGAACACCTTCATGGGAATGATTTCTCCATTAATATTCACCGACAAAACATCAATTTGTCCGTAGTCATCGTCGCTGGAATCTCCTTCGATGGAATTGAACACCCCCAACTTTTGATTGGCGCTGGTTCCTTTTTTCATGGCATTCCAATACAGGTGAAAGAACAGCACCTGCAAGGTGTCCGGAGAATTATTCGTATAAATCAAAGTTTCTTTTCCGTTCAACACATGGTTGACATCATCAACTTTGGCCTCAATCGTATAATCAACAGCTTGTTGCCAGTAACCATTTTGTGCATAAAAACAATGCCCAAAGAACAGGAATGCGATGAGAACACCCTTCTTTTTCATATATTGAAAATTGTTTAATCATTTTTTGGAGCAAACATCCAATGGGCCTTTATCAACAAATCCCTATCCGAGCTGCATACGTTCACCCGCGATCATTTGCCGCAATTCCTCTTGCGATTTGTCTTCCATGCTACCCTTGAGCATTTTTCGCTTCTCAGAACCCAATTGCTTCATGTACTTTCCTTCAGCAAAGCGACGAATATCTTCTTCGTTACGTAAAATTAACCCTGGGACTTCCGTCGGCGATTCGCTGGGCTTCATGGTCATCGTAAAGTAAGCGGTATTGGTGTGCGTTATTTTTCCAGTCTTGATATCGGTGGACTCTGCGCGAATTCCAATAATCATGGAGGTTTTACCCACGTAATTCACCCGGGATTTCAGAGTCAACAGATTACCTATCTCCACCGGTTCATGGAACTCTACCCCATCCACACCAACGGTTACCACATACCCTTCACAGTGTTTAACCGCCGTAGCATAAGCCACCTTGTCCATGATGGAAAGGATGACACCACCGTGCACCTTATCGCCAAAATTTGCATAACTGGGAACCATTAATTCCGTGAATACGGTTTCGGAATCTATTACGGTTTTATATCGCTGCATGCCTTTTTTTTCCCAAAAATATATCTTTTTTCAGTAGGATATTATGAAGAAACGTACCTTTACTGCAGCGAAAACGGACCTAATGACAGAAACTAAAGAGCAAGTTGATGTAAAGGTAAAAAGCTATCAGGTTGAGGAACAGCAAACGATCGTTCATTGTTCCCTGGATGCGCCCTTTGGTACGAATTATCGCATTTGGAAAACCACCTATCTGCTCACGGAAAAAGGACACCGCTGTCCACTCGTTGCATGGCGAGGCATTTGCTTGGCTCCTCAATGGATGAGCATTCCGCCAGGAGTAGCTGAATTTACCCTCATCTTTACCGGTTTACCTTCGGATTGTACGCAGTTTTCTTTGATCGAAGACATTCCTTGGTTGAGCGGTTTTAAGGTGCTTGACATCCCTCGCAACAGCTCGGACATTTACCGGGTGGAGGTGTAGTTGTAACCAAAAATCCACGTCCCGTTTCTTACTCATAAGCCCACCCCTACCTAACCTTTTATCGAAATGCCATGAACCGTTTTGGACTAAGCGTAATGCTTGTTTTTGTTGCACCTACCGTCTCTTTTGCTCAACTTACGAACGATTGGGTCATGGCCCAATTGGCCCTCTATTCTAAAAGCTCTTATGAGATTGTCAACGGATATCGAATCAACGGCAGTTCAATTTCCTACGGCGGCAGTTCGCGATCGTTTTCCATGCACCATTTGGAATTTTGCGAATTAAAAGACCTATCAAGTTTCTTAAGCTCGATTTCTACTACCGTGCACGAAACAGCGCACGGTTTTGACAGTCAAATCCCGTACATGCAAGCCAAAAAAGGGGTGCCTATACAACACGTGAATGAGGCCGAGGGCTTTTATTTAAACACATTAACGAGCCTTGTCATTGAATTTCCTAAACAAGCTCTATTTCCGAGCAAACTCCTTCTTTCACAAATCCCCGAATCCTTGCGTACTTTTCGATTCAATACCTACATCAATGCAGGGCCAACCCAGTCCACCCAATGCGATGGTGTTATAGGTCTAATGGATGAATTCAATGCGTATTACCATGGAAGTAAAGTCCTTTCAGACCTGTACCCGCTCTTTGTTCAAGCTTACGGATCTGAAGTATCTTGGCAATGGCCTTCGCAATTTGTGAGCAATGCCGATGCATTTTACGAATTCGATTTCTTCATTAAAGAGTATTTGCTGATGGCAAAAACCTACCGTCCGGCGCTTTACCTAGAACTCAAAAACGACCCCAACTTTACTTTGGTATACCAAACCATCCGTCGTCAATTCGCCCAGTTAATTGCCGATTACGAACGGAAATACGATCAACTGATGAAGGAAAAGAAAAGTGGTGGGTGGACTACCCAAAAGCATCAAACCATCTATGAAACCCTCAAAGACCAAATCCATTCGAGCCGCTATCAAGTGGTGGTTAATGATTTTTTGGGGGGAGGGCGATAAATCGTCAACCTTCCTGCAACGTTCATTTTTACTCCAAAATTGATTATTTCTGCCATTTTAAGTAGCTTTGAACAACCTACTGTTACCCATGAAATCAAATTGGATTAAGTCATTTTTAAATTTACCATTTACCCAACCTTCCAAAAATACGGCTCGTATTCAATCAACGGAAAATCTTTTCAAACGGCTTGTTGTCGATGTCCTTGACGACGATTTCTGGGGATCAAAAGTCAGCGTCATCGGTAATTCCATCCTTATTGTTGCCATATTCATCAGTACTTTCGACTATATTTTGAGCAGTGGAACGGGAGGAATACTGGTAAGTAACCCTTTTCTTGAAGGATTTGTGGTAGCTCTATTTACCGTGGAATACCTCTTACGCATTGTATTCGCATCCTCTCTGGGTTATGCGGCAAGAACTTCCTATTTGTTTTCATTTTACGGCATCATCGATGCTTTAAGTTTAACCCCGCTCTTACTCGATGTGCTTTCACTTCCCTTGATAGGCGGCTTAGGGGCCTTGCGCATTTTAAGACTATGGCGCGTTGCGCGATACATTCCTTCATTTAACGTCATTTCGAATGCCTTCAATTCAAGAAAAGAAGATATCCTTACTTCCTTTTTAGGAGTTACACTGCTTTCCTTGACCCTTTCCGCTTTAATGTTCCATTACGAGAGTGCCTATGCAACATGTTCCTTTAATAACATCCTCGAGGTTTTCGTTTGGTCGATAGGTAAATATACCGGAGACTATGGGTCTATCGCTGAAATAACCCCAATCAGTGAAATGGGTAAAATTATCGCCACCGTTAACGGATTTTTAGGCATTGCACTCTTCGCAGTACCAGCAGGTTTACTAGCCTCGGCCTTTATTGAACAACTTGAAGAAAAACGACGAAAGCAAATTATTGACGATAGGATCAGCGCCATTTCCAAGCATTTCGCAAAAAAAACCGGCGGTGGCAAAGATTTTAAATTTACCGCATTCCCCAGATTTGCCTCCTTGGATTTCTTACAAGTAAAATTCTTATTAAGTGAACCAGAAGTCATGGAAACGATCCGAGAATCGAAAAATCTCCGTTTTCGAGCATTGAAATCAAAACCCGAAAATGCCTATTCCGACATACGAATTGTTGAATCCTTCCAAACCAATTGTTCTTACGGTTTTCGTCAATTCAACGAGGAAAGTAAGGTTGTGCTGATCAATGCAATTGGTGAAAATGAGCGAGGCATTTCTCATTTAGCATTTACGCTGGCTGCAGGTTTGACCGTCAATTATATCGCACGTGAAGTCCTACTTTTGAACCATGACCAAGCTCCTGTTGGCGGAAATACCTCGAAAGATTATGAACTGTATTTGCAAGGCGAGACACAAGCATTAAATCCTGCGCTCGTCGATTTTTTATCCGACATTGAATCCTTCGACAGCCAAACTTACTTTGTCATTCTTTCTTCAGCAGCATCCGGAAGGTCCGATTTCGTGGTGGAATACGGAAATGACCTTGGTTCCACTGAATTTGTAGAGGGCAAAACTTCCCTTAACAGCGAAAAGGACCTAACGGAATTAACGCAAATCCTTGAAAAAAACATGCATAATGTTGAATATCAGGGGGCAAATAAGGTACGATTAGCCTACAATTTCACCTCGGAACAAAATACCATTGGGAACCGCAACAGCAACAGCCTGCACCACCTTGTTCAACAAAAAACAGGGGGTAACGTGGTTTCCATATATACCAATATCAAAATTCTTACGGGCGAGAATAACAGGTACTATGCTGCCTGCACCGCTCTAAGTTCAATAATTGAAGGGATCCAAGATGCCATGAAAACATCAAAATTCACTTAAACTCGCAGGAAAAGTATTTACGCGAGAAGATCTTTTCGAACATTATGACCAATTAGCTACCGCAGAAATCAAGTTCCTATTAGATCATTAATGCTCAGAAATTGAATCAGGGTTAGCGGTATTGGACCATGCAAGCTAAAATCCAGTTATCCACCCTCAAAAATGCGCTTTATCGGCAAAAGAATTAAAATCTGACCCCTATTCCAGCGTTGAATTGCAGATCCCAAGTATCCCCCTTAAGAATGTTTTCTGTTGATTGCAAGAATTTCGTTTCCAAGCGCAGTATGACGCCTTCTTTCCATTGGTAGCTAGGGCAAAGGGTAAGGCCTCCAAGAACAGTAGGTGCCAAAGCACCCACACGAGCGCAGCGGTTGTCCGGGTCATAAAACATCTCCAGCCGTTGAGATAAGCTCCAATGTTCATTAAACGTATAACGGGTCATCCATTGCGCTGCACCCCACATGTACCCTGTTTCGAGTCCAATATCAGCCGTACCCCAATGCTCCCATTTACCACCTTTCCACCCGGCATTAACATGCTGGTAAAAACGATTGATGGATAAACCATCAGGATAAATTGAGCCGTAAAATGCGCCGTACATTAACGAAAATTGATCTGAAAAATTGATCTTGTAATGGCCTCCAAAACTCGGGCGACTAATGCTTGCATCCCAGGCGATCCTTTGCCAACCGTTCAAAACGTGAATGCCAGCTTCGTGCTTGCCATTGTCGCTAGTATAAAGTACCCGGGTTCCACTCAAGAAATATGGGGAATTTTCCGCTACAAAACTTCGTGTAAGTGTCGGACAATCGGAGGAAATCGAGGACTCAATCCCGATAAAGGAACTGTATACCCCTGCGTCCCACCATATATTTCGCCGTTTACTCAGTTTAATCCCGACGTAAGCCTCGTTTAATGGCCTTGCCCAAAAGGGCTCCGCCGCAAGGTTGTAGCGGCTGTAATCTCCTGTCATCAATCCTAAAGTTGCATGAAAACGAGGAAGCGTTAATTCGCCCTTAAGTAATAACAAATTCGTTCTCAATTGATTGTTTACTTTGTGGTTGTAATAAAACGATTGCTTTTTTGAATAATTTCCAAGATGTTTCCCAAAGTACATATCCCCGAAACCGGACAGTTTGAAGGTGGCCTTCGATGATTTACCAAAAGGTTCAATGACTTGTGAGAAGGCGGTTTGCAACAAAAAACAAAAAGCAAAAGGGATTATTCTAACGCACATAGGTAGGGTTTTAGGCTGCATAAAAATACAAGATTATTCGGTTAAGCCTAAAAAACTGTACAGTTGAAGAATTTATCTTTTATGCAGCGGCTCATCGGAAACCGAGAGCTTCTTTCGCCCCTTTCTTCTGCGCGCCGCTAATACGCGACGACCATTTTTGGTAGCCATTCTGCTTCTGAAACCATGCTTGTTTCTTCGTTTTCTTTGAGAAGGTTGGAACGTTCTTTTCATGGTTACTGTACTTTAACGACTTTTATAGCGTGCAAATATACGTCTTTTTCGGGCTTTTCAAATTGTTTTACACAAAAAGCATCAATTTATTCGGGCATTGCTCAAAAGTACCGTATTTTTGCGATGCAACGATTTATGAAGGTAACGACCAATCCTCCTAATTCCGAATCCCCGAAAAACGCCCGCAAGTTGAGTTTCCTACTTTCCTACTTACGCCCTTACGCCTTGGCGTATGCTCTTGGTTGGATTTTCTTGGTCCTATCCACGTTAGCCGGCTTGGTGTTCCCGTATTTGATGGGTGGCCTACTTGGAGCAGATGCCGAAGGCAGTTCGGTTGCCTCCATTGGCAAAGTACTTTCCAATAATTCGGTAAATGGCATAGCCTTGGCATTGTTTCTCTTGTTCGGTGTTCAAGCCTTGTTCTCTTTCTTTCGAGTGGTGCTTTTCAACAGCGTTACCGAAAATGCACTGCGCGATTTACGCAACAAAGCCTTTGAACGCATGATTTACATGCCGATGGACTTTTTCAATACCCACAAAGTTGGTGAACTTACCAGCCGTATTGCCTCGGACATAACCCAGATTCAAGAAACGCTTCGCACCACCATTGCAGAATTCTTTCGTCAGATTGTTATCGTTGTTGGTGGCATCATTTTCTTGGTGTTCATTTCCTGGAAATTGTCCCTCATCATGGTGGCAACCGTCCCTGTAATGGCCCTCATCGCGGTGTTTTTTGGACGCTACATCCGAAAACTCAGTAAAAACGCGCAAGACTTTACCGCCTCCTCCAATGCCATCATTGAAGAAGCGCTCAGCGGCATTGCGAATGTTAAGGCCTATACCAATGAAATATTCAACCTGAACCGTTTTCGAAAAACCACGCAAGAAACGCGCGACCTCAACGTACGCAGTGGCATTTGGCGAGGCGTATTTGTTTCTTTCATCATTTTTTGCCTTTTTGGCGCGATTGTATTCATCATTTGGCAAGGTATGATGATGACGCAAGGTCCTAACCCGACCTTGGCCAAAGAAGGATTTTACCAGTTCATCTTGTTCACCATTATGATGGGTGCCAGCATTGGTTCCTTACCAGAATTGTATGCCAACCTGCAAAAAGTCCTGGGAGCCATCGAAAACCTTGCAGACATCATGCAGAGTTCTACGGAGCCCGAATTGGTTTCCGGCAAAGATTTTTCGCCTATTCGAGGGCAAATAAGCATGGAAAACATCCATTTTCGTTATCCTCAGAGGGCCGACATTTCTGTATTGAACGGGGTAAATTTCAACATTGATCCCAGTCAAACCTTAGCTATTGTTGGCAGTTCCGGGGCGGGTAAATCCACCTTAACCTCCCTCCTTCTGCGGTATTATGATCCTTCTGATGGAACCATAAAATTTGACGGCATCGATGCCAAGGAATTGGATTTGAAACACTTACGAAAACACATTGCTATTGTTCCTCAGGAGGTCATGCTTTTTGCAGACACCATTTATGAAAACATCCGCTTTGGCAAACCAACAGCAAGTCAGCATGAAATTGAGGAGGCCGCGAAACAAGCGAATGCTTGGGAGTTCATTCAAAGTTTTCCCGAAGGCATGCAAACTCAAGTTGGCGACCGAGGAATTCAATTATCAGGAGGTCAGAAGCAACGCATTGCTATCGCCCGGGCTATTTTAAAAAATCCCGCAATCCTTATCCTCGATGAAGCTACTTCAGCCTTAGATTCTGCCTCCGAACAATTGGTGCAAGAAGCCCTCGACCGCCTCATGGTAAATCGAACTGCGGTGGTTATTGCTCATCGTTTATCTACCGTGCGCAAGGCAGATAAAATCGTGGTAATACAGGATGGTCAAATAATTGAGGAAGGCAACCATGAAAGCCTAACAGCCCTGGACGGAGCCTACGCCAAATTCGTGGATTTGCAATCCCTTTCTGAGGTATGATACAACTTCAAAGAAGTTTTTTAGCCCGCTCGAAGGCAATAGGCTTTGGTCCACTTCTTGAATCTTGGACTAGGGATGACCTTCGTCGCTTCACCAACGGCATCGCTAGCCAAGAAACGCTTAGCGCTCAGGCGCTCGAACGCAGTTCATCCTTTGAACCGTCGATGCGCCAAACCTTGTGCGAGGTCCTAAAGGCGCAATATGCCAAAGCAAGTTCAACAATTCCAGAAAATCTCGATGAGCTCTTAAATCCTCACTCCGTTACCATAACTACGGGGCATCAACTTTCCGTGGCGCTGGGCCCTCTTTTTACCGTTTTTAAAATACTTCATGTGGTTCAACTTTGTGAAGCCATGAACGAATCCGGAGCTGCAAACACCTTCCTTCCGGTGTTTTGGCTTGCCTCGGAAGACCACGATTTGGAAGAGGTACAAAACCTACACGTGTTCAATAAATCATTTACTTGGGTTCCCAATGAAACAGGACCTGTGGGCTCGATGACCACCGGGCAATTGAGGCCTTGCTACGACGAAATCCTAGCGTGTTTCCAAGGAAATAGTGCATTGGAACTATCGGAACTTTTTCAAATTAACGCTACCAACTATGCCCTTCACTACCACCAGATGCTATCGAAAATCTTTGGCAAATTTGGGGTAATCCTGATCGACGGGAACGACCCAACACTAAAAAAAGCCTTCTCACCTCTGGTACGAAAAGAACTCCGGGAGCAATTCGTCATGGCAACGGCGAGCGCCACCAATGCGGAGTTGGTCGATGCTGGAAAAAAGGTGCAAGCCCACGTTCGTCCTATCAACCTGTTTTACTTAAGTCCCCAAAAACGCGAGCGCATTGTGCCGGATGAAGGTCATTTTGTTGTCGGAGAACAGCGCTGGACCCTGGAAAATATGTTAACGGAGCTGGAAAAGCATCCTGAGCGTTTTTCCCCCAATGTATTAATGCGTCCCTTATACCAAGAAACGGTGCTGCCCAATGTTTGCTATGTTGGAGGAAGCGGTGAATTGAATTATTGGTCGCAACTTAAAGCCACCTTCAAGGCGGCAGCACTGCCTTTTCCCTTGCTGAAAACGCGCATCAGCGGCTTTCTCTTAACAGCTTCCTCTGCGGAAAACGATGAGGCAGCCTTTCGATCTTTGACGGAACAAGAACACACCTTGTTAAGCCAAGCATCAAACCGAGATCCTTTTTTCGAAACGTTGGACCTTCGGTTGAAAGCCTTAAGTGATGCCTTAATGGAAGGAATTCAACCCTTTGGAAAGGAGGCTGAGAAATGGGCTTTACCTCAAATCAAAGCCATGGAATCCGCTTTAGAGCACTACCAATCCCGGTGGCAAAAACAAGAAAAGCAAAACTTGGAAAGTGAGTTGTCGCGTTTACGGCGAAAGCACGCAGAAAAATACCCGAAAGACCTTCCCCAAGAACGGGTAACAAGTCTTTTTCAATACTGCGGAGGTGAGAGGCCCTCGGAATTAATCCTTGCTTTGAAAAACCTCATTGATCCTTTTTCCGAAGAACTTCATATTTTTGAACAAAGCCATGAAACAGAATAACATACGCTCGGTCTTGAGCAAACATCCCGTGATACCGGTAGTTACCTTTCACGAGGTATCACAAGTAACTCCCCAATTGGAAAGACTATGTGCTGCCGGAGTTAGCTGCATTGAAATCACCCTGCGCACCGCGGTATCTTTCGAAGCAATTGCAGAAGCGAAAAAAACTTTTGGAGAACGCATAGACATTGGCGTTGGCACCTTGGTTTCGGTAGCGCAAATTGAAAAAGCCGCGTCCCTAGGCGTCGACTTCATGGTTAGCCCCGGCATTAATCCTGCTTTAGCCCCTGCTTTGGAATCTTCTGGCATTGCTTTTATCCCCGGCGTAGCAACACCCAGCGAAATAATAACCGGGCTGCAACTGGGATGGGACACGTTCAAATTCTTTCCTGCGTACCTGTTTGGAGGGCTCGACGCACTGAAAACTTACGGACAAGTATTTCCTGAGGTACGGTTTTGTCCAACGGGTGGTATAAAAAAAGAAACGCACCATGAATACCTAAACCTTAGCAATGTGATTTCCGTGGGAGGGTCTTGGTTCAGTTAAATGAACCAAAACTGTATTTTACCAACAGCCGACAGCGTGCTGCGCAGACCCGCATTTAATGGGCTCGCCTTAAAATTGTAACCAATGAAGTCTTACAGCATTCATTTTATAATTAATTTTCAAAATATGAAGACACAGATTTTGCTGGCATTATTGCTAATTGGTTTGGTAAAAGCTTTTGGTCAGCAGTTTTTGGTGATTGATACGGCCATGCGCTCCTCCATTTTAAAAGAACACAATAAAGAGCGTCAACTGCTGAACATTCCCGATCTCATTTGGAGCGACGAATTGGCGGAATATGCCGCAGAATGGGCCCTTGAATTAGCCGAGGCTGATGCTGGAATTCACCACCGGGAAAGCAACGGTTTTGGGGAAAATATTTCGTGGTTTAGTCGAGCACCCTACGATTTCTCGTCGGGTGTTTCTTTATGGAACGAAGAAAAAAAGTATTTTAGAAACAAAGCCATTGGAAACGATTGGGCTAAAACCGGTCATTATACCCAAGTGATTTGGAAAAATACGCAACGCGTCGGTTGCGGTTGTGCCTTGGGGGCCTCCAAAACCTTTTTCTTCGTCTGCAATTACGACCCACCAGGAAATTACGTGGGACAAAAACCTTATTAATAGCAACATGAAAATTACACTCTGTTCGTTGTTGATTGCCTTATTTTTCGTAAGTTGCAAGTCATCTAGTGCTTGTAATTGTGCGAGCGCTCAAAAAATAACCTTTAAAAAACCCTAAACATGCCCCTTTTCTACTTACTTGGTTTCATTCTTTTAGTGATTCTCAGCGGCCTCTTCACGGTGAATCAAGGAACAGTTGCTGTGATAACCCTTTTTGGCAAGTATCGAAGATCAGCAGCCCCCGGATTGAGGCTTAAAATTCCATTTTTCGAAAAAGTCTTTAAGCGGATTTCTTCGCAAAATCAAAGCATCGAAATGGAATTTCAAGCCGTTACCATAGACCAGGCGAATGTCTTTTTTAAAAGCATGTTATTGTACTCTGTTATGGATGAGGAGGAGGAAACGATCAAAAAAGTAGCGTTCAAATTCATAAGCAACAAAGACCTCATGCAAGCACTCATCCGAACCATCGAAGGTTCTATTCGCTCGTATGTGGCGAGTCAAAAGCAAGCAGAAATTCTTGGTTTAAGGCACGAATTGGTAGAAAGTGTTAAAGGGCAAATCGACCACACCTTAGAGTCCTGGGGCTACCACCTCATCGATTTGCAAATCAACGATATCACCTTCGACCAAGCCATCATGGAAAGCATGAGCAAGGTGGTAGCATCCAATAACTTAAAAGCCGCCGCAGAAAACGAAGGCCAAGCATTGTTGATCACCAAAACCAAAGCAGCCGAAGCGGAAGGAAATGCCATTAAAATTGCCGCAATGGCCGAAAAAGAAGCCGCAATGCTGCGCGGTCAGGGCGTAGCCCTGTTTCGTCAAGAAGTTGCCAAAGGAATGACTGAAGCGGCTGAACAAATGCAGCAAGCCAATTTGGATACGAACGTGATCCTGTTTTCCATGTGGACGGAAGCGATAAAAAACTTTGCCGAATTTGGAAATGGAAATACGATTTTCATTGACGGATCACCGCAAGGAATGGAAAATACGATGCGCCAAATTCAGGCAATGATATCGGATAAAACCAAAAAATAATCCCCTCCACATGCGAGTTTAATGCCCGATGCTTCGGGCTTTTTTTATTTTCTGTCCATAATTTAAACAATTGTTTAATTTCTCTGTTTAATTTTGTACTACGAATGACCAATGATTAAAAAAACCGAACAAAAAATAAAGGACGCTGCCCTAGCCGTTTTTATCCAAAAAGGGTTTGTTAATTGTACTTCACGGGAAATCGCCCGAGAAGCTGGAATGAATGTCGCTTTGGTGAATTATTATTTTCGATCTAAAAGCAAATTATTTGCCCTTATCTTCGAATCGGTAATGCAGGACTTTTTAAAGTCGATGGTTCAAGTTTTCTGTTCCGATCTTCCATTTCGTGAAAAAATTCGCCTTTTAATCGAACGTGAGTTTGCCTTTTTAGCTGAGCATCCGGAGATCCCCAATTTTGTACTCAACGAACTCTCCCGAAATCCAAAGGCGATCGAAGATATGCTTCCTGTTTTACAAATGGTAGATGAATCAGGTGTTTTTGTCGAGGCTAAAAAACTCCAGTCGACCGGTGAAATGCGTTCCATGGACATGGTGCAGATAACCCTATTAATCGTATCAAACTGCCACTATCCATTTATGGCCGAGCCTCTCATGAAAGTGATACACGGGGTCAACGACAAGGAATACAAGGCGCAATTGAAAACGCACAAAACCCATGTCATTTCGATGATACTCAATTATTTATTTCCCAACGACAAAATTTTATTGAATGCGTAGCTATTTACTATATATATGCCTGTCTGTTCATGCCTTGGCATACAACCAAACATACAGCCTGAGTGATCTGCTTAAAATGGCAGACACCGCCAACATTGGTTTAAAAAACGCTCGACTGGAAATCGCTGCTAATGGCTATCAGCGAAAAGCATTTTTAGCTGAACAATACCCTCAGGTAAGCGCTACCGGCGATTATCGGTACAATGCCATCATACCGGGTCAAATTGTCCCCGCTGATTTTTTTGGCGGGCCTCCGGGTACTTTTGCCGAGGTGAAATTTGGGGTACCCATTAACCTCAGCAACACCGTTCAACTCACGCAATTTTTATTCAACCCTCAATTGAATTATGGGCTAAATGCGCTAGCCATTAACGCCCAAATCGTTCAAATACAGGAGAGAATAGCTTTTCAAGAAGTACATTACCAAGTATCCAATGCCTATTTTGCTTTACAAGCCATCAACCAACAAATGTCCTTTCTTCAAAAAAATGAAAAAAACATGGTAGAGCTCATCCGAAATATGGAATTAATGGTAGCTCAAGGACTGGTAATTCCGACAGAAGTTGATAAGCTCAAGATTAACCGAAACAACCTTTCCAATGGAATCCTAAAATTGGAAAATACACGACTTCAATTACAGCAACTTTTAGCCATCTTAGTCGGTTTACCCAGCGATAAATCATTAGAAATTGCCAACGACGAGATTACCTCAAACCCTACCATCGTAGAATCCACCAACGCTGTTAGGCCTGAACTTGAACTAATTCAATTGCAGAAACAAATGAACTTGGAAGAGCGAAAAGGAACGTACATGGCCTACTTGCCCACCCTTTCCTTTTACGGGGCCTACAATTACAATTACAACATGGAGCCGGAGAATAATTTTAGAACGGGAATACCCTCTGCTTTTTTAGGCTTGCGGTTGGCATGGACGCTATTTGATGGGTTTGAAAAGCAAAACAAATTAAAAGTCAATGCGTACAACAAAGAGAAAATTCAAAACGAGGAAATATTCGCGGCGCAACAGCTGAATTTGGCCACAGCCAACGCCAAACGCGATGCAGAACTGCAAACGGCAAACCTGGCAATGAATCAAGAACAGTTAACCTTATCAGAGCGCGTTTATGAAGCGGCCAAGGCGCAATTCAAAGAAGGAACCATCAGCACCAATGAACTCTTGCAAGCCGATTCTGGTCTTCAGCAAGCACAAGCTAACCTTGTTGCGGCCTACCTCCAATTACGTCAAGCTGAATTAACGTATTTAAAATCCATAAGTCAACTCAAATAATCTCCCATGAAAATGAATAAAAGTCTCCTCGCTGGAATTGCCGTTGGCATCGTGTTACTTGTACTAACCGTCGTCCGACTGCTCGCCAATAAACAATCTGTGGAAGAAAAAATCTACATACCCGATGTTGACGCTCCCGTGCTTGTAGAAGTTGAAAAACCCCAATGGTATACTTTTCAGAGTGAATTTTCCTACCTCGGAACTTTTGAACCTTTTCGCCAAAACATGATTGGTTCAGAGGCTAGCGGTAAAGTGATTTCGATCAATGTTGAGGAAGGTGATCGAGTAATGAAAGGCACCGTGATGGCTAAGTTGGATGACGAAATGATTCAACTTCAAATCGAAGCGTTGGAGGTAAATCTTGAAGGTCAAGAAAAAGACAATGAACGTTACACCGCCCTTTCTAATCAAAATGCAGCTCCGGCAGTGCAAGCCGAAAAAACTAAGATAGGCCTTAAAGCCGCAAAAATTCAATTGAAACAATTGCAAAAACAATTAGCGTCTACCACGATAAAGGCACCTTTTTCGGGGGTTATTACTAAAAAACTGACCGAGTTAGGTTCTGTGATTGGGGCTGGTTCTCCGGTCGTTGAGATCACCGATATATCGCAACTAAAACTTTCTATTAGCATTCCCGAACGGGATATTCAAAAATTCAAAGTGAATCAAAACATTGATATTACTGCGGAGCAACTACCCGAAACCTTGCAAGGAAAAATCTCCAACATCGCTGTTCAGGCAGATAAATCCCACAACTTTAAAGTACACATCATCGTTAAAAATGTCGGGATGCGGCTTCGCGCAGGCATGTACGGATCGGCCACGATGCAAAGCAGTCAAAAAATCACCAGCCTTTCCATACCCCGAAGAGCGGTTGTTGGTTCGTTAAAAAACCCCCAGGTATATGTGGTTCGTCAAGGTAAGGCCCAGTTAGTACCTTTCTCCACGGGATTGTCCGAAGGCGATTTTCTTGAAGTACGAAGTGGTCTTCAGGCCAACGACCAAGTGGTGGTTCGTGGGCAGATTAACTTGCAAAATAACAAAAACGTCAAAATAGCTCAATAACATGACACTCACTGAACTCTCCATAAAACGCCCCTCTTTCATTATCGTAATATTCACCATCCTTATTGGTGGCGGTTTATTGTGCTACCAACAATTGAGTTATGAATTAATGCCGGATTTCACGCCTCCTGTTCTTACCGTTACAACAACCTACCCGGGCGCCTCTCCACAAACGGTGGAATCCCAAGTATCTAAGGTTTTGGAGGACGGCTTAAGCGGCGTAGAAAAGCTCACCGAAGTCACCACCTTTTCCCTCGAGAACGCCTCGGTTGTGCTCTTGGAATTTAAAGACGGGACCGAAATCAATTTAGCGTTACAAGAAGTACAACGTAAAATCAATACCATTGAAGCAAACCTACCCGATAACAGCAGTCGACCTGTCATTGCGAAAATTGAGCCGAACGCCACCCCCGTACTTCAAGTAATTGTCACCGCTGAGAACATGAACGGAAAAGATTTTATGGCACTCATGGAGGATCAAATACTGCCACAAATAAAACAAGTAACCGGTGTTGCGGAAATTCAAATGATCGGGGGCGAAAAACGTGAAATTCGAGTAAATGTAGACAAAGAAAAACTGAAATCTTATGGGCTAACCTTGGCTAACCTCAACCAAGCAATTGCCGCATCAAACGTGGAATTTCCTACTGGAAAAGTCAAAGACAGCAAGGAACAAATGACCGTTCGATTATCGGGTAAATTTCAATCTGTTGAGGATATAAAAAAATTGATTTTATTTTCGAGCGGCACATCCACGGTTCGCCTAAGTGACGTTGCGGATGTGAGCGATGGAAATAAAGACCAACTTTCGTTGTGCCGTTTAAACGGACAGGAGGGCATTGGCCTAAGGATTAAAAAACAGAGCGATGCCAACGCGGTATCCATGTCGGAACTTACAAGGAACAAGCTGGATGAACTCCAGGAAAAATATAAGAACATCGGAGTTAAATTTACCGTGGCAACAGACACTTCCACGGTTACCATGGAATCCGTAAATGCGGTATTCCACGACCTTGAGTTGGCCATTTTACTGGTGGCGGTGGTGATGCTCTTATTCCTTCACACCCTTAGAAATGCGCTTATTGTTCTTGTGTCCATTCCCGCATCGCTCATAAGCACCTTCATTGCCATGTTTGCCTTAGGTTACACCCTTAACCTGATGACCCTGCTTGCTATGTCACTGGTGATTGGAATCTTAGTAGATGACTCTATCGTAGTGCTCGAAAACATATACCGACATCTTAAAATGGGAAAAAATCGACGCCAAGCGGCCTTAGACGGGAGAAACGAAATTGGCTTTACAGCCTTGGCCATTACGCTCGTGGACGTTGTTGTTTTTTCACCTGTGGTTTTTATAAACGGCATCATATCCGACATCCTTCAACAATTTTCCATTGTTGTCGTCATTTCGACGCTCATGTCTCTCTTGGTATGCTTTACCCTCACTCCTTGGTTGGCTTCACGAATGGCGAAAGAGATTAAACTTGAGGAGAAAAAAGGCGTTTTCCACCGTTTCTTGCATTGGTTCGAACAACTGCAAACTCGATTCACAGAAAAATACGTCACGCTGGTTCAGTGGTCTCTTAATCACAAATGGATCATGGGTTCGATTATCGCGGTAATCTTCTTTGCCAGTTTCAGCACTTTGGCCTTAGGAATTGTTGGTCAGGAATTCGTTGCCCAAGGAGACCAAGGAAAATTCATGCTTAAATTAAAATTTGATAAAAGCACTACCATCGAAGAAAACAACCAAATTACCCTCGGAATTGAGGAGATGTTGAAGGAGCAACAAGAAATTAACAAAGTAGTGTTTTCTAATGTTGGCGGACCAAGTTCGGGTATGGGGGCAGCCACCTTTGGATCTGAAAGCAAATCTGAAATAACGGTTAAAATGAAACATGGTTTACAAAAGACTTTACCAACCATAAAATACATGACACAAGTTCGTGAAAAAATAGAAAATAGCTACCCGGGAGTAGAAGTACGGGCCATCAACATTGGAACGGTGGAATCTGAGGAGGCCCCAATCGAAATCTTTCTTTCCTCGGACAATAACGAAACGCTAATTAAAGAAGCAAGGAGGCTAAAAAGTTTCATGGACGGGATCAAAGGGGCCAAAGATGCTTACATTTCCACGGACGATGTAACCCCCGAGATTCGCGTTGAACTAGACCGTAACAAAATGGGGCAATTGGGACTTCCTGTGGCTGTTGTTGGTATGCAGTTACAAAATGCTTTAAGCGGTAACGATGATGTGAAATTTAACGACGGAGGCCAAGAATACGGCATTCGAGTTATGGTAGATCGCAACGATAGAAAAAACCTCGAAGACCTCTCCTCTATGGCTTTTTCGACAAATGACGGCAAAATGATTCGATTGCAAGAATTTGCAAAAATCAGTATGGAAAATGGAAATGGTTCCCTTGAACGAAAAAATCGTGCCAACAACACTACGGTGAGATGCTGGGTACTCGGCAGGGCCTCGGGAAATGTTGCCCAAGATATCGAGCGATATTTGAAAAAAAATCCACTCAATGCCTCCGTGAAACTGAAATGGGGAGGAGAGGTGAAACGGCAGAAAGAATCAATGGGATCCCTGGGTATGGCCATGGGGGTGGGGATTATTTTAGTTTACCTGATAATGGTAGTGCTCTACGATAATTTCATCTATCCGTTCGTCGTATTATTCTCAATTGTGGTGTCCTTGATTGGTGCCGTGCTTGCCCTCAGTTTAAGTGCATCGAATATGGGAATTTTTACCATGCTTGGCATGCTTATGCTATTAGGTTTGGTTGCCAAAAACGCGATTTTGATTGTAGATTTTACGAATCAGTTAAAATCTCAAGGTCAAAAAACGCAGGAAGCACTGCTGGAATCCGTGCGCACGCGCATGAGACCTATCCTCATGACCACGATAGCAATGGTATTCGGTATGATTCCTATTGCCATTGCAAAAGGTTCAGGAGCGGAATGGAAAAACGGACTGGCCTGGGTTCTCATTGGAGGTTTAACTTCGTCGATGTTCCTGACCATTATCGTGGTACCAATGATCTACAGCACGGTTGATAGGCTACAGGATTGGGCTGCATCCCGAAAAATATCGAAGAAACTCGAAGAATCAACGGCCGAAACTCTATAGACAATGATGGCATGGATTCAACAAATCCATAACATTTTTAACAGGACTGAATAACCTGGAGGGAATTTCAATAAAAACACTGTTCCAATGGAACATGGAGCCGTTCCACAAGCCCGGTTTTTCAAGGTAATAAACGCTATTTCCGAAATGGTTTTTCTTAACAGCCATAGACATATCCTCCCTTACGAAATCATCAAAATTGAAAGGTTTGTCCTGCGCATCAAACGATGAGGCTACGATCATTACCGGATTAAAATGTGTGCTCTCCGATAACAAGGACAATTGAGCGGGGTCTATCTGGGATTTTTCGATAATTTGTTTGCTCAAAATCCCCTCATCGCGAATCCAGAAGGGTCCACCGCCCGACATTCCCTCGTTACGAACCATACCGCATACACGTAAGGGTCTTAGAAGAACCTGCGTGAGTGTTTCCCATGATTCTCCCAACTGCAAATCGTCCAAAACCTGGTAGCGCTCATTTAGAGCAATCAATGCGTCAATATCCTTAGATTGCAAAATTTCACCAATCTTCTGTTTTACCGTCAAAAACACTCCTGCTAACAACTCCCAACATGCAACCACCTCATTATCTTGCTTAGGGCACTGAACATTGTCAATATTCTTAATAAAAATTAACGATGAATGAAGGTTATTCAAATTTTCTATGAGTGCGCCATGCCCAGAGGGGCGCTTTAAATATTCGCCTGAAGAATGGAATAATACCCGTTGAAACTCATCAAAAACGTAAGAATCACTCTTGGAAGACTGAACGGAAAAATCCACTTCAAACGGAAAATCTTCGTTCAATTCCATTGCAAAATTTTGAAGCAAGCTAAAATGCTCTTGCTGGAGTGTAAAGTGATAACTTTGAATCCGCCCTGAAAACAGACGTCCTTGACACAGATGCCTTTCCATCGGTGAATAATTCCTGTTATCTACCCGGTGAAAAGGAAAAAGTGCCTTTGGTAAAGCGGAAAAATGAAGTCCCTTGGAACCTAACAAATAATCGCAAAAGGACAAAAGATCAAAATCCTTCAATTCGATATTGCGTCTCCACTCCTCCGAAATATTTGCATAAAAGGCAAAAGAGGAAAGTTTGGATAAAAATAATTTTGCCTCCTCGGCCTGCTCCTGTCCTGAAGAACCCAAAAATTGTTGGAGAAAATCGAACATACGCGATCCGGTACCAGAGGACGGAATAAAAAATACGATGCTCGATTTATCGGAAAGGAAAGCTTCTCGGTACCTTTGGCATTCTGCAGGATTGACAACAAGGATTCCTTCCCCAATTTTACAAGGCTTCACAATAGGGGGAACCGAAAGGGAAGAGAATAATCGCTCGCGCTGTTGAGAAATTAGGGTATCTTTATCGGAATCCATCAAGTAAGTTTGGGGTTCTCTATTCTATGAATTTACTCTTCGAAGGTATAAAATATCAACTACAAGCCCAAAAAAGGCACGGAATCCACTCCCCTTTTGTGTACGATCTTTCCACGAATGCCTTAGGTGGACAATTGCCCTTTTCCATCAAAATGTGTTTGTCGCAATTCGACGAAGCACAACGCAGTAACCCACAAATTATTGAATTTAAAGATTTCGGAGCTGGCTCAAAAAACTTGAATGCCGCGCGTAAAGTCAGCGAAATTCACCGGATCAGCTCTTCCCATAAAATAGGCCATTTACTTTATCGACTTGTTCAACATTACCAACCCAATAGCATCCTCGAACTCGGAACCTCTTTGGGCCGAGGCGCCTTAGCCATGCATTTAGGGCACCCTGAAGCGAAAATCACCACCGTTGAAGGGTGTAAAGCTGTTGCAGAAATCGCCCGAAACAATTTTCAACAATATGCGCCAAATCCGAAGCAAATTACCCTTGTAAACGAGCCTTTCTCAGACTTTATCAATGCTTTACCATCAGCGACTTTCGATCTAATCTATATTGATGGGCACCACGATGGAATTGCCTTGGAAAAATATTGTGCCGCATTGGAAAATTACCTTCACGAAAACTCCCTGCTTCTGCTCGATGATATTCGTTGGAGCGAATCCATGTTCAACGCATGGAAAACGCTTTATGCCTCCGAAAAGTTCCACTTAAGCATCGACTTTTTCCGAATAGGAATGCTCATGAAACGAACATCCCAACATAAAGAACATTTTATTTTAAAAACTTAAAATAATGGTTTAATTTTCTTCAACATGGAACCGGTATTTATCTTCTTCAAGCTCACCTTGGATTTCCCCTTTGATAACGATACTTCCATTAATTGATCCGTTCGCTCTTCGTTTTTATCTTGAATTAGGTCCTCTGTCATAGTCCAAAATGCGCTTTTAGGTTCATGATCTATCGTTTTTAGAAGTTGATCGTCTTTCTTGTAGGTCGACGATTCGGACGGCGAATAGCTTCCTGAGGTTTCAGCTTCTTCTGCTAAAACCGTCTCTGCCTCAAGAAGTTCCTCCTTCGACGCTGTTGATGCCTGACTATTCCCCACAAACCCTCCTTGGGTATCTTTTTCATCGAGGTTTGCCAACATGGGTTGTTGTTCTGCGATTTGTTTGTTGTGCTTTTCGTTGTTGGAGTCGACTTTAACCGGACTTTTTACGTTGACTTTATTGGTTTTTTGGTCTGCAAGCGGCTTAGAAGGGGGTTCTTCGTTAATTACGGGGTAAATCATTAAAACCGTTACCACAACAGCCGCGACTGCTAATAGTCCATAGTGAAAGGCAGTAAAAGTCGTACCCTTGTTCGATTTTGGAGTTGCATACGTCTCATCGAACAAACTGTCCAAGTTTGTGAGGACACGTTGAGGCGCTTCTTGCAGTAGCATTTTTTCACTCTCCAAAATAAGAGATTTTACACGCTCAAACGAAGCTTCATCGTTGCATAACGGGTTCAATTCTGCTCTTTCTTCTTCATTTAAACTGGCATAATTCGATTTATTTTTTATCCAATCCATAGCTTTAAATTAGTGCGTATTCAAACATTTTTAACGAATCTGCCAATTTCTTGATGGCATAAAACAACCTCGATTTTACCGTTCCCTCATTCGCTCCGGTAATCTCCGATATTTCCTTAATGGATAAACCATCAATGTGCTTTAGGACAAAAACTTCTCGATGTTTTTCATCTAAACGTTTTAATTCCTGCGATAGAGCTTCTCGAAATTGGCTTTCTGAAAAGTTCTTTTCAAGATTTTCATTCGAAGAAAGCGAATGGAATTGGTCTACTCCATTTAACGTTCCCTTCCGGACATCATTGCGTTTAAATTCATTTTTACACAAATTTGCGGCAATGGTATAAACCCATGTTTTAAAACTGCGCTGAGGATCGAACAAGTGAGGTTGAGTAATGATTTTTGCAAACAAATCCTGCAATAGATCTTGAGCACGTACCTCATTGTACCAAAGCATTTTAAGCAGGTAACCGTAAAGTTTATTGGAATATCGCGCGTACAATTCATTGAACGCAGGCTTTTCTCCGTGCTGTATGGCCAGCATAAGTTCCTCGTCGCTGTAATCGCTAAATCCGTTTTTAACGATCTTCATTTTTTCGGGGCTTTGCGTTTTTTTATAACGCTTTTCTTATCCTGAATTTCTTTAACCTGTTCTTTCGTCGCATGATCGGTGAGTTGTTCTACCGTTTCAACCATGGGAAGGTAATTATCTTTTAGCGTTTCATATTCTACCGACGCAGCTTTCCCACAATCTAAATAACTCAACGATTTCATTAATTTTCGATTTTGTTGGAGAATTGTTGCGTCAGAAGACTCGTTGGGGTACACGAAAACCAAGCCAACGGGAACCATATCATTCTGAAAGGACTCCAAATAGGCACTGGGAATGGTCATGGAAAAAGCAAAGGTTTTCTCTGGATTCAATAGGACCAGATCCTTAAAAAAAGCCACATCTACGGACTTTTGAGAAGGTATTTTTAAGCCCTTATTTTGCAACAACATACGGTATTGTGGGCTTTGCAAGAACTCCAAGGAGGCATTGATAATTTTAGAATTCTTGTGTTGAAGTTGTTCGAACAAAAAACCAAACGTGTCCCATCGACCGTGGCTTACTAAAACTGCATCGAGAGGTGTTGAGGCGAACAAATCCTGTCCATAACATCGTAAATTTTGAGGAAAAGAACCCAAGCTATCCAATCGATTTAACCTTGTACTTAAACTGACGCTATCCCCCGTAACTACGGCATCAGCGCACCATAATTCCAAAATTGAAGCATCGTTCGGTTTTGCCTTTACTGCCCTTTCTAGCCAATAGGCCCTAGAGGCATCGTAATTACCCAGTTCATAAAACAAGGCGCCGTTGGTCGGCTCTGATGGGTTGATTGAATTGGCGTTCATGTACAATCGGTCCAATTCCTGCTCTTGAGTTGGGTCTGCGGAACGGGAGCGGGTATTCATCCTCACCGCAGATTTGGCAGCCTTGAATTTATGGACCTCTGCATCGTAGGCATTGAATTCCTGTCGGGCTCCTCTCACGTTCATGTCCTCCGCACCTCCGTATGTAAAAACGGAGTCGGTCTCAAAAGCGGGAATGATGGATTCTTCCTGTGGTGGTAAATTTCCATTGCTGTTATTGCTTTGAGGAACTTGAGCAAATAACAACCCTGGCAAGAGAAGAGACCATGAAAATTGCAGGTAAAAAGTCGAGTATTTCATGCCGATCATTACATCTGTTCAAGAAAAAGGTTCATTCGGTAAATTTAGTACAATTAGACCATAGAATATTCCGTAAGTTTGTGCGTTACCCCAGCTAATGAAAGTGTTCTATTTCCTTTATTGCGTCATCCTTGCTCTTATCTTCAGCAAGGCGCTTACCAGTTGTAAAAAACTAAAGCCCTTTTCCCAAGAAAATATTTATTTTTCTAAAGACACCGTCGTATTTGACACGATTTTCACGACTGTTGGTTCTACAACCCAACAATTTAAAATTTACAATCCCTCCAATAAATCCGTAAAAATTGAAGAAATTGAATTGATGGGAGGGGCTGGTTCTCCTTTTAGAATCAATGTTGATGGAGTAAAAGGCACCAATCTTGGAGAAATGACCTTAGAGGGAAAAGACAGTTTGTTTGCCTTTGTAGAAGTTACGTTAGCGGTCAACGGTCAAAATTTACCCCTGATTATTGAAGACTCCATCAGATTTAGAACGAACGGTAAAGACCAATATGTGAAACTGGCCGTTTGGGGTCAAGACGCATATTTCCACTACAAAGATTTAAACGAAGGAACTTGGCCAAACGATAAACCTCATGTGATTTACGGATATGCGGCCGTGGACTCTTCAAAAACCTTAACCATTCCCGCTGGAACAAACATTTACCTCCATAAAAATGCACTTTTATATGTCTACAAAGGCTCTCTTCAGGTTCAAGGTGCATTGAACCAAGAAGTAGTTTTTCAAGGCGATCGTTTAGAAGCCATGTACGACGAAATTCCCGGTCAATACTATGGTGTTTACTTTCACGAAGCCTTACCGTCAAGCATCAATTACGCCATTATTAAAAACGGAACGTCAGGCATACACCTCTTTCATGAAGACCCTTCTAACACGGGCTACACGCTCCAATTGAACAATACCCGGATTTTCAACATGTCGCGGTACGGTGTTTTTATTTATTCAGGAGCCAAAGTACGGGCTGAGAACTGCATCATTCATAGCAATGAAACGCACGCATTACTGGTACTCGAAGGAGGCGATTTTAATTTCAACCATTGTAATTTATTAGGATTCGGTTCTGCCAAAGCATCTGCGGTTGGAATTAGCAACTATTACGCAAATCCCATCTCGGGAATTACCAATGTTGGATCCATCCATGAAGGGACTATGACCAACTGTATCATTTATGGAAACGACGACTTTAATTTGGCCATCGACACCCTTCCAATGAACGGAGTGAACTTAAACTTTCAATTTTCACATTGTTTAATTCGCAGCGACTCGGTTTTCTCGGATCCTTTTTACACCAACGTTCTTTGGAACCAAAACCCCTTATTCGAAAATACGGCTCAGGGTGATTTTCTCTATTTACCAAATTCTCCCTTAAACGGAAATGGTTTTAATACTGGGCTAAGCCTTGATATTTTGGGAAATCCAAGACAGAATCCTCCGGACATTGGAGCCGTAGAATTATAAAAAAAGCCGCATTTCTGCAGCCTTTCAATGGGTCATGAGATGCCGGCTTAAGCGTTCGCGTTCATGTTGTCAAGAACATCCATTACGCTTTTAACGGCCTCGGCAGATTCTGTCAATAAGGCTTTTTCTGCATCGTTCAACTGAAGTTCAATGATTTTCTCGATACCGTTTTTACCGAGAACAACAGGAACTCCGAGGTAAATATCGTTCAACCCATATTCACCTTGTAACCAGGCGCATACTGGGAAAATTCGTTTTTGATCGCGTACAATAGCTTCCACCATTTGCGCAGCAGCCGCTCCAGGGGCATACCATGCGGAAGTACCCAACAATTTCACAATCTCGCCTCCTCCAAACTTGGTGCGCTCGATGATTTCGTTCAATTTATCTTCCGCAATAAGTTCCGTAACAGGAATTCCCGATACGGTGGTATATCTCGGAAGCGGAACCATGGTATCCCCGTGACCTCCCATTAGTACTGCTTGAATGTCTTTTGGCGAAACGTTGAGTTCTGTGGCCAAAAAAGCTCGATATCTAGCAGTATCCAAAATACCAGCCATTCCAAAAACTTTTTTTGAATCCGTTTTTGCATTGAGGTAAGCGCAATACGTCATAACATCCAACGGATTGGAAACTACGATAATAATGGCATTAGGTGATTGTGCAACAATGTTTTCGGTTACGGTCTTCACAATACCCGCATTGGTGGCAATTAAATCATCGCGTGACATGCCGGGCTTACGAGGTAAACCAGAGGTAATTACCACAACATCCGAATCTTTGGTCGTTGTGTAGTCATTGGTAGAGCCAATTGTTCGAGAGTCGTATTGGTTAATAGGAGCTGTTTGCCAAATGTCGAGAGCCTTCCCTTCCGCAAAACCCTCCTTAATATCGAGCAAGATTATTTCATTAGCCACTTCTCTTGAGGCCAATACATCTGCGCAAGTGGCTCCAACATTTCCGGCACCAACAACGGTAATTTTCATAAGTTGAGAAGTTTTATTAGTTTTCTAATCGTTTTGCGAAATTACTACAAGAAGTTTAATTTTAACCAAAATCGAAAAAGATTAGTAGAATTTATTTCTTGACAAGCAACTACAAATTATAACCTAACGTAAAGTATTTAAAGTCTTGGAGAATCTTAAAGATCTAGTTGAGGGCTGTATCAGAAAAGAGCGAAAAGCCCAACACCGATTCTTTGAGTTGTACTACGGTAAAATGATGTCGGTATGCTTACGGTACATCAAGGATAGAGATAGCGCACAAGAGGTACTTCAAGACGGGTTTATAAAGGTCTTTGACAAATTGGATTTATTTGATTTTCGCGGCTCTATAGAAGGATGGATGCGCAGAATATTTTCGAATACAGCAATTGATGCAATTCGTAAAGCAAAGCGCAATCCTTTTTTATCGGAAAACGATAACGATTTTAAGGATCCCGGAGTAAATCAAATAGAGGAAACGGAAGATTTGGAAATGCTTCAACTGTCCTATCAAAAAGCAATGGATTGCGTTAACCATCTCTCACCCGCCTATCGAACGGTTTTTAACCTTTACGTATTTGAAGAGTATTCCCACAAAGAAATTGCGGAAATCCTCGGAATAAGTGAAGGTACTTCCAAGTCCAATTTGGCCAAGGCTCGCATTAACTTGCAGAAAATGTTAGAAAAGAAAAATGTAAATAAAGTCTATTGAAACATGAGTAGTTTAGACGACCTATTTAAAAAGACCCTAGAATCCCAAAGCGAGCCCTACAACCCCGCAGCTTGGGAAAATTTATCCAAACGACTCGACGCTGCAGTTCCACCGAGAACCAATCCGTTTCTCAAATGGGGACTGCCGAGTCTGGCTGTGTTAGTTGGGGCTGTAGCCACATGGTATTTTACTTCGGGAAGCGAGGTGGAGAAAGTTCAAGTTGCTGACAAGAACAAAACTGTTAGAAAGGAAACCGATGTTCAAAAACCGGAAAATGCGAAACAGGCTCCCAACAACCTGGACATGCAAACCCCCAAACCTCAGGAACAAGACAAGTTCATACAGGTTGAAACGAACAACTACGATCCGACGGCAATAGCGTTCTCTGACGCACAACCGACCTTTCGTCAATCAAGCGGCGCAAACGACAAAACATCCAACGAACCAACGTCTCTTCAAAGCTCTGATGAAATAAACAACGCCCCAGTTACTTCAACCAAAGAGGGAGAAGAAATCGTAAATAACTTTGCTTCTTTGGTCCTTCCCACCTGTGAAAACCAGCCAATGGAGGTTCACAACGGGAACGCCTTTGCGGTCATTATTCGAACCAAAGAGCAGGAAGTGAAAATAACCGCCAACTCCTCGAGCAAAATCAAATTAACGGAAGGCGCCTATGAAATCGTTCACTCCGTTTCAGGGTTAACCCTTCAAAACCACGTTGTGGTTGGAGTATCCAACAGTGAAATCGTGATCGGAGAACTTTACTACACCGCCGGACTGCCGTTACGTCACGCATCCGTCAAAAGCGACAACGCGGTGACAGATATTTCTGCGCAAGGCACGCGCGTTTCATGCTGCAGCAAAGAAATGGACATGTTAACTTTCAATAAAGGCTCCTACACGCTGAGTGTCGAAACCACCAACGAACAGGGTTGTCGTGGAAAGTCGATTGAAACGTTTTACGTTGCCGAGGATTATAACTTGTTGGCGGTCAATGCGTTTGAACCCTTGTCGCAAGACTTGCGCAAAAGCAATTTCATTCCTTTTGCCCTAACACAGCGCAATACTCCATTTAGGATGATCATTGTTGATCCCAGTGATGGTGGTATTGTTTATGAAACTTCAGATGCCTTACTGCCATGGGACGGTATTGATAAACGAAACGGAAAATTAGCTGACACCAACAAAGCTTACGTTTGGAAAGTCAGCTTATCAAAGCCTGAACCAGGCGAAAAAGTAGACTATATGGGAACGATAGTCAGAATGTAAGAAATCCCTCTCCAGAATATAAAAATGTAAGGATAATTCCTCGGAATTATCCTTATTTTTGTTCAGAGACATAGTTTACATGCAGGTAATTAAGCGCCTTCCTATCCATTTATCGAACCAAATTGCTGCCGGTGAAGTAGTTCAACGTCCCGCCTCGGTCGTCAAGGAACTGCTGGAAAATTCCATCGATGCGGGATCTACGGAAATTGTTGTGTCGATAAAAGATGGGGGCAGAACCTTAATCTCGATTTCCGATAACGGGACGGGTATGAATGAACAAGACGCCTTAGTATGTTTTGAAAGGTATGCGACAAGCAAGCTGAGTTCTATCGATGATTTGTTTCAACTGAGAACTATGGGATTTCGCGGAGAAGCTCTGGCCTCTATTGCCGCAGTTTCCCAAGTTGATTTAAAGACAAGAATTCAGGGTGCTGCAACAGGAATCCATGTGCGTTTTGAAGGAGGAAACCTCATATCCCAAGAAGAACTGATCTGTGCAAAAGGCACCCTAATGGAGGTAAAAAACTTATTTTTCAACATTCCTGCGCGCAGAAATTTTCTTAAATCGGACTCCATTGAATTTAACCACATTGAGGATGCCTTCCTATGCGTTGCTCTAGCCCACCCAGAAGTTTCATTGGTCTTGCACAACAATAATCAGCCGGTATACAATTTAGACGCCTCCAACTTTAAACGCCGTATTTCAGAAATACTCGGAAAGGGAGGGGCTGACAAAATATTTCCCATTTCCTCCGATACGGATATTGTCTCCATTCATGGGTTTCTCGGAAAACCGGAAACGGCTAAAAAAACTCGAGGCAACCAATTCTTTTTTGCCAATCGGAGATTCTTTAAAAACAGCTACCTGAATCATGCTGTTCAACGTGCCTTTGAAAACCTCATACCCGATAAAACACACCCAGTTTATTTTATATTTTTCGACATCAAACCTGAAAAAATGGATGTAAATATTCATCCTACCAAAACGGAAATCAAATTTGAAGAAGAAAGATCTATCTATTCGTTGTTACTTAGCACCATTCGTCAATCTTTGGGGAAATATAATTTGATGCCAAGTTTGGATTTCGAACTAGAAACTGCCTTTGATTTGCCTTCAAGTTTTCGTCAACACCCCGTACAAGAACCTACAATTCTCGTTGATCCATCGTTTAACCCGTTTAACTCGGAAAAAAAATCAAGAGAAAAAACGTTCAGCCCAGCCATCAAAAAGGAAGGTTTTGGTTCGGGCGTTCCTAACACATCAGATTGGAAAGAATTTTATCAGGTTACCGAAGAGCCTGTCACTTCCAACCCCATCCCCGAATTAAACACCCATGTTGCTACTGAATTTATAGGTTCCGGTAAATACCTGCTGGCTAAAATTTCCTCCGGCCTCTTACTCATCGACACAAAAAGGGCTTTAGAGCGAATCTTATACGATGAGAGCATTGAAGCTTTTGTGAAACATCCGTTAAATAGCCAAATGCTTTTGTTTCCGATTGAAAAGTCGCTCGAAAAACACGAGCTTCGTTTAATCCAACCTCACACTGCTTTATTGGAACAGTTTGGATTTAAATTTGAAATTCAAGATACCTTATTAACGATTAGTGGCGCTCCCGAAATATTGCATGATGAAGGAATCCTAACCTGTTTCGAAGCGTTTATGAACCGATTGGAAATGGAAGATCAACAACAACAAGATTTGGCCCACATTCTTTTGGCGGATATGGCGAAGACTTCCGCGAAGTATTATCAAATCGGCAATAAAAGTGAAATGCAGCAACTTGTCGATCAATTGTTCCGTTGTTCGGACCACCACTTAAGTCCTAGCCACGAAAAAATAATTTCCATTGTCCGAAATGAAGACTTAACACAATTTTTGAAATAAATTATGCTTAACAACGTACCACAGGTTACCAAAAACCTGCTCATTATCAACATTTTGGTCTTTATCCTAACCTATCTGTTGGGAGCAAAAGGCCTTGATTTAAAGGGACTGCTCGGTACACATTATATAGGTTCACCGCTTTTTCAACCATTTCAAGTAATCACCCATATGTTTGCTCACGACGGATTCTGGCATATCCTGATGAATATGTGGTTATTCGTTATGTTAGGGGGGTATTTGGAAAGGCTTTGGGGACCAAAACGATTTTTCATTTTCTTTCTACTTTGCGGATTTGCGGCATTCCTGCTTCAAAATACCATCACAGCCTTCGATATTTTTAGCCTCAAGGGTAAATTATCCGCCTCCGGGTATGACGTATCAACCGTTAACTATTACATAAAAAATTCGTCCGATATGGAGTCTTGTTTCACGGAGATTGCCAAACATTATCAATTGCTCACGATACCCGACGATTTAGCGTATTATGTTGCTAACTCCTACTCAACCATGCTCGGCGCTTCAGGAGCTGTATTTGGAGTTCTTGCTGCTTTTGCTGTACTGTTTCCAAATCAAGAATTTCTGCTGTATTTTGCCCTTCCGGTAAAAGCAAAATATTTGGTTGGAGCGTATTTTGTCTTCGAATTGTACATGGCATTACAAAACAATCCGAGCGATCGGGTAGCCCACCTTGCGCATGTGGGAGGAGCGATAATGGGAGCGCTAATTGTTATTTATTGGCGTAAAACTGACCGCAATCAATTCTATTAATCGATGCAATCAAGGAACCTTTTGGATGAATTGAAATTTCAAATTACCAACGGAAAGGTAACAGTCCGCTTGATTTTAATTAATCTGGCCGTATTTATCTTGTTGATGTTATCTTTTATCCTGAATAAATTGAATGTATTTGAATTCAATCTAATAAATGCTTTTCGATTCCCAACGAATTTAGCGGAGTTAGGGTTCAAGCCCTGGACCCTTCTTTGCGCTATTTTTACTCATTTCAGTTTAAACCACTTTTTTTTCAATATGCTTTTTTTGTTTTTCTCAGGCCTTATGTTCGAGCAATTATTTGGCGGCAGAAAATTGATTTATTTATACCTATTGGGCGGAATAGTTGGCAATCTTCTGGAACTTTTGTCAACTCTGGTGATGCCTGATAGGTTTCCATCGCATTATGTAGTAGGTGCAAGCGGTTCAATTATGGCGATTTTTACCGCAATTGCCATTTACCGCCCCAAAACCCCGGTGCTTCTTCTAGGAATTGTCCCTATCCCAATTTACATCCTCGCATTATTTTTTTTAGTCAAAGACCTTGTCGGGTTAGGCAGCAAAGATGAAATTGCTCATTTTGCACATCTTGGTGGCGCGTTGATGGGCTTTCTTTCGCAATTGCCTGCGAGCAGTAAACACAATTTACTGAGTCGCCTTAGCAATTTAGGTAGCAGAGATCCATCGAAACGTTCTCAGCAAAAGCGTTTTAAAACTGATGAGGAATATAATCAGGAAAAAATGAACCATCAGGAAAAAACCGATAAAATTTTAGACAAAATTGCAAAATCCGGTTACGACTCTCTCAGTCGTCAGGAAAAAGAATTTTTATTCAAACAGGGCCAGAAATGAACCGTATTGTACTATACCTGCTGCTGTTGTTTTCGTCACTATTACTGGCGTCCATGGGGGCTCCATACTTCCATCCCCAAACCCTTCCCTTTCTCCCCTTTCTCGGATTACTTTTCCCTCTATGGGTTCTTTTCACCTTGATATTAACATTCGTTGCCTGCTTAAAAAAAAGTAGGTGGCAGTATTGGGGGATATTTGCACTCGCTATCAGTTTTTCGTACCACCTTAAAATCATGGGAGTCGTGTTTTTTCAACTCTCGAATGAGAAAAAAACGGTAAAGCTACTGAGCTACAATGTTCGTCTTTTTGGTTTATACGACGACAGTTCCACTGCAACACGCGACAAAATATTTCAGTTCATTCGTACAGAGAAACCCGACATCGCTTTTTTTCAGGAGTATTATCGCCAGGATAAACCAACCAACTTCGAAACCTATGACTCATTGAATGCCATTCTACAAGCCGTTGATTACCATGAGCGAAGCGCGCACAACAAGAACGGACACCGAAATTTTGGCATTTCCATTTTTACCAAGTACCCCATGATTGCGCGTGGAGATGTTATTTTTGACAATCAAGGTCCGCAAGATTTTAACTTCTGTATTTTTGCGGACATCGTTGCTAAAAAAGACACATTCAGAGTATACAACGTACATCTTCAATCGATTCGACTCAGTGAACCAGGAAAAAAAATTGACCAAGGAATCCTTTCGACCCTAAAATTAGGGATTCGCAAAATGAGCACGGCGTATACTAAAAGAGCTGACCAAGCGCGTAAAGTCATTGAACACATGAAAAGTTCACCCTACCCGGTTGTCTTGTGCGGCGACTTTAACGACACTCCAATCTCTTACACGTATCATCAATTTAACAAATTACTGCGCGATGCTTTCCTTTCATCTGACTGGGGATTGGGAAGCACCTACATTGGAAAAATTCCAGCGGGACGTATTGATTATATTTTTAACTCGGAAGAACTTAACTGCACTAACTTTAAAGTTCATAGAGTTTCCTATTCCGACCATCGGCCCATTTCGTGCCATTTGGAGTTACATAACTAAGCTCTTTGAAAAAATTATTAATCATCAATTTTGGCAGCAATAAAATAACTCACCTTGAGGAAATGCTCTATGAATTCGCCGATTATATAACCTTACCTTTCGATGAAACTGATGAAACAACCCCATCAAATTTTGATGGAATAATTTTAAGTGGGGCACCCATTTTAATCACAGAGCAGAATATCGCCCCTTACCTGGAAAAATTAACCTGGTTAAAAACTACGGTAAAACCGGTACTAGGCATCTGTTTTGGACACCAAATCCTAGGATTGTTGTTCAATGCATCCGCAGCTCGCATGAAAGAATGCCGCTCCATGAATGAAATTGAACAATTCGAAGAGTGTCCCATATTAAACCGTTTGCCTCAAGTTTTTGAAATGCAAGAAGACCACTGCGAAAGCATCTCAATACCTGACGAATTTGTGCTCGTAGCAAATTCTGACGAATGCATCAACGAGGTGATGCAGCACGAAAGTAAAGCACTTTATGGTGTGCAGTTCCACCCTGAGGTTTCTGGGAGTTACGGAGCAATAATCTTCGAGAACTTTGTCAGCCTCTGTTGACGATTCGCTGATTAAATAAAAAAGGCCACTCGTAAGAATGGCCCTTTCATTATTAGAATAGGTCTTTAAAATTTAATAAACTTCACGGACTGGCTTTCTTTGCCAGCAACCAGTTTGATAATGTACGTTCCTACCGGAAGGTCTTCAGAGTCAATGTATAACTCGTTTTTCCCTGCTGCCAGATTGGCTTTGTTGATTTCTTTCACCAAACGCCCTGTTATGGAATAAACACCAACTTGAACATTGGCTGATTTGCCCAACTCGAAAGAAAGCGTAGTATTTCCCCTTGAAGGATTCGGGTAGGTAATCATCTTGGCTAAAACACTCTGGGTGCTCGGATTGTTATCGCCAATTCCAAGATAGGCCGCCGTTTTCCAAATACCTCTTCCATAGGTCCCGACATAAATTTCTCCCGGACGATTATTGCCCTCTTCAAAAGTTCTCCAACTCTGACGGACCTCAGTCACCGGAGTTCCTTCGAATCCATCTGAAGCCATCTCCCATGACGCGCCTCCATTTTCTGTTACAAACACTCCTTCCGAGGTACCGACAACAAGAATGTTTGGATCATCACGATCAATGATTCCGTCGTAACATCCTGGTTGCCCACCTTGGACAATGGCTGGTAATGCGGTAAATGTTGGTGCTCCAGAAGTTGCATTAAGAGAACGTCTGTTAACTCCGTTAAAACCAGCAAAAACAACAATATCATCTGCGTCCGATGGATTCACGGCGATTCCCTCATAACTGGTTGTTGCAATTTTAGTGGCCGAAGTAAACGTCGGTGTAGTGGCCTGAGGTCCAGTACCAACATAGCCAACCTTTTGGATGAAGTTAGGATCACTTGAATAAACACTTCCTAATCCATCTATGCGCCATATTCCATTGGATGCTGAAACGTAACAATGTTCTAAGTCGCTCGAAAATTCCACATCTACAGAACCGTTACCCGTTCCAATATTCCGTGCAACACAGACCCATTGTTCATTGGTTACCGACAACCGCATCGCATTTCTGGTTCCCCAAAGTTCGCCGCCGTTGGCGTTAACAAACATCAAAAACCACGATTGAAATGGGTCTGCAACACGCAAGGTGTCCCAAGCAACATTGTAAATGACTGTATCACCACCCATGGCAACTAGTTCTCCAGTAATTGCATTTTGACCGTAATTCACGTCACCAACCGTTAATGCAGGGTTATAATTAAGCGTGTCGTCGAAGTAATAATTCGCAGTAGCGAAGAAACTTATAGAATCACCGGAAGCCATCGAAGGAATTCTGATTAAATCCCCTACTTCATAATTTTTGGTTGCGACGTACGAAACGGAATCTTCAGAATTTAGATCGAAATACTCTGCGAGGAATACCTCGGTATGAAATGGGTGATTTGGGCTTCCGTCTGTACCCGGAGGATCGTATGCCCCCGGTAAGGTGGGTTCAAAAGACGTCCATGTATTTCCTTTATCACCTGAACGTGAAATGCTGTTGTAATAAATGGTTGATATCATCACTGCGGGGTTGAAATACGATATTTCACATTCAAATCCGTCACCACCACCAACTTCGCGGAATTCCTTATAGGTAGACAAGGAATGATCGTTGTACAAGGTGCCATTATCTTGTGCTCCTCCCATTACTGCTCCATCACGGTCAAAAGCGATACCGTAAAATTGCGTAACATTATACCCACGGTTAGCAACAAACCACGTTGATCCATAGTCGTTGGTAATGCTTACACCACCATCGTTGCCCGCGTAAAAACGATTATTGGCATCCCATTTCATTTCGTGATTGTCCGCATGCACGTAGATGGATGACTGCGGAGCCACAGACCACAATGAAATTTTTTCAAATCCTCCTGAAGGTGGATTATTTACGGTTTGCTTCCAACGCCAAATGTCAATTCCTCCAATCAAAATTTGTTGTGGGTCGTTAGGAACAACCGATACAATAGAGTTATAGGTTCCTTGATCGCGGTAGATATCGAACTCGCTGGGAGGGCCAGAAGCACCTACGAATTGTGACCACGTTTGACCGTTATCGTGAGAAACGTGCATACTCATTAGGCTAGAATTTGTACGAACAGCGTAGAGTGAGTAATTGTTTGAACTATTCTTAATAGCAGAAACAGCATATTCGATTCTTGGCGAACTTGAAGGCACTAAATTGTTGGCCGCCGTTCCCGATTTATCGGAAAAACTTTGCCCACCATTGGTTGAAACATACGTTTTATTGGCGCCGAAGGCTGCGACAATCACCTGTCCATCTTTCGAAATTTCCAAAGCCGTACAAGAACCTGCAGTTGCTGGCACTGAAGTTAGCGACGCGTCATTTACCTTCCATTTTTTCAATCCTCCAGAAGTGGCCAACCAAACATAATTGTCTGCATCTGAACTGACGATTTGCGTACAGCTATTTGTGCCTGGAATATTGTCCCACGTCGCACCAAAATCTAGCGTATACCAAACGCCATTTCCGTTCCAACCCTCTTGATTAGAACCGGTAGCAACGAAGAATGTTCCGTCAACGGTTTGAGTCATCGAGGAGATGAACGGATTGGCACCGTCTGCAAAATAAGCATCAACTCGGTTCCAAACATTACCTTTGTTGAGGGATACAAATAGCCCTCCTGAAACGCCACCAGCCCAAACACGGTTCAGATTCGTCCTATCGATTTGAATTGCTCTGGTTCGACCTCCGATGTTGTCAGGACCTTCCTCGGTGAATACGATACTTTTAGAACGGTCCATTAAACTAATTTTCTTGCGGATTGCCAAAAGTTTTTCTTGGGATATGGGTTGTCCGGTTTGTACGTCAATGTACCTTGCTTTCAACCATTCTAAAGCTTCGTCCGCTCGCTGGGTTTTCGATTGATCCTCAAATTGACTTAACAGATCTGTTTTGTACAAGCCAATGCGATTGCTCGTCATGTAGGCAAGCATAAAAATGCCAGCGCTCAATCCTAAAAAAATAAAACTAAAAACATAAAATTTTTTGTTCATTGCTGATGTTTTAAAATTTGTTTAATTGGTCCTCAAAAATAACATAAAAAATTCTTTTCATAACACAATTATGACACTTGTGTTCAATAAACTACAAAATATGTTTCTCAGCATGATATGAGGACCGAACAAGCGGTCCACTCTCAACATGACGAAACCCCATTTTCAACCCAATTTCACGGTAGTAATTGAATTGCTCTGGTGTAATAAATTCAGCCACTGGCAAGTGATTTAAGGTAGGTTGTAAGTACTGACCAAGGGTAATGATATCAACGTTTACTTTCTTTAAATCCTCCAAGGTTTCCAGGACCTCTTCTTCGGATTCTCCTAAACCTAACATGACTCCAGACTTGGTTTTCATACCCCCCTTTTTTAATCGAAAAAGCAATTCTAACGAACGGTCATACTTTGCTTGAATTCGAACTTGCTTGGTAAGTCGCCTAACCGTTTCCATATTATGGGACACTACCTCGGGTGAAACATCGATGATTTTTTGTAAATTTTCCCATTTACCCGCAAAATCGGGAATGAGTGTTTCAAGGGTGGTACCTGGCGACTGCCGCCGAATGGCACGAATGGTTTGCACCCAAATTTCAGCACCGCCATCCTTTAAATCATCGCGATCAACAGAGGTAATAACCGCATGCTTAATTTGCATGGTTTTCACGCTGTGGGCAACTTTTCCTGGTTCAAAAACATCAACCTCAGAAGGTTTTCCGGTTTTTACGCCACAAAAACCACAAGATCGCGTACAAATATTACCTAAAATCATAAAGGTTGCTGTGCCCTCTCCCCAACACTCCCCCATGTTAGGACAGCTACCGCTCTCGCAAATCGTGTGGAGCTTATGTTGGTCAACCAAGCCACGAACTTTTTTATAATTTTCTCCCGTCGGTAGTTTAACGCGAAGCCAATGCGGCTTCTTAATGCGAAGTGTACTCTCCATATTCGAGCACAAATTTCGGTAAAATATATTAAACCCGTAATCGTTTTCGCATTCTTTAACGTTTTGACTAAAACATTGGCTAACTTTACACACAATGAAGGTAACCGTTACTTATCTAGGCGATTTGCGAACCCTTGGAATTCACCCTTCTGGGGAACAAATTACCACGGATGCACCGAAAGATAACCAAGGACTTGGTGCCTACTTTTCTCCTACCGATCTGGTAGCAACGTCCTTGGCGTCGTGCTTCCTGACAATCGTCGGAATCTATTGCAAGGAACGAGAAATTCCATTATCCAAGATTTGCATTGATGTTGAAAAAATAATGGCAAGTAATCCTCGAAGGATTGCTCAAATAAATCTTCTCATCGACTTGATGGATAATTTATGGGATGAACCCACTCGAAAAAAAATCATTGCTGTAGGTAAAACTTGTCCGGTTGCGGCTACCTTGGGCAATCAAGTAACGATAGAATACGCATTTAAATGACCCCAAAAAACCTAGCCCACTATCCGAGAAAGGAAAAATCGGATATTATATATGGTATTCACAGCGTGAAAGAAGCCGTTGAATCCAAAAGAGAAATCAACAAAATTTTGATTCAAAAAGGAATTTCCAAGGAGGGCTTCGAGGAAATTCGAAAGTTTTTGACGGGGAATAATTACTCCGTTCAATATGTCCCGATACAAAAACTCAATCAATTAACTACAGGAAACCACCAAGGTATTGTGGCTTACGTTTCTCCGATTGAATACCAAACAATGGAAATTTTAGCCGAGCAATGGGTGGAGGGCGGTGTAAAACCCTTCATTTTAGCGCTGGATAGAATTACGGACGTTCGGAATTTTGGCGCCATTGCACGTACTGCAGAGTGCTTTGGCGTTAACGGCATTTTAATCCCAACAAAAGGGTCCGCCTTGGTCACGGCCGATGCAGTAAAAGCTTCCTCGGGAGCGCTCAACCGCATTGCTGTTTGTAAATCAGACCAATTTAAAAACACCTTGTTTCATCTTCAACAAATGGGTATACGACTGGCTGCTGTTACCGAAAAAACCAAGGTTTCGATGGATGGCGCAAATTTAAAAGGGGCAATTGTGCTCTTGTTAGGTTCTGAGGAGGATGGAATAACCCAGGACTTACTGAATATGGCAGATTTGCGCGTTTCGATTCCAATGCTTGGCGCCACAAATTCGTTAAACGTCGGTGTCGCTGCCGGCATCGCTATGTTCGAAAAATTAAGGCAAGAACGCCATGAATAATTAGGCCAGCAATTTCGCAGCGAGTTGCGGAAGATGCGACAAACAGTCGATTCTATTTTCAAACTTTGATCGGTGTTTTCTATCCCTTTGAAACCATACAGCTTGCATTCCCACCCTCATGGCTCCGAGCACGTCTGCTCGGTAGTCGTCTCCAACCATCAAACTTTGCTTGGCTAATGCGTTTGCCTGCGCCATTGCTTGAATAAAAATTTTTGGTTGCGGCTTATTTACCCCCACTTCTTCGCTGCATAAAATGACTTGAAAATGGTGATGTAATTTTGCGTATTCCAACTTAATATGTTGTACCTCGAGAAAACCATTAGTAATTATATGCAGGTTAAACCCCATTTCGCTGAGGTCTTCCAATACCGATTGAGCGTGCGGGAGCAAGGCTGTTTGTTTGGGCGATAAATCCACATACCCATCACCAAGTTGACGGGTTATTGCCTCATCCATTACACTAAAATGCTTTAGCGTGGCACGAAACCGTTCATAACGAAGCACCTCCTTGTCCAGCTGTCCAACGGAATACAAATGCCAAAGCAAGTGATTATTTCTTAAATAAATTTTATGAAATTGTTCGAACGAACACTTGCCTTTTAACAATCCAATCTGATCGAACAAAATAAGCAAGGCTTTTCGTGAGTTGGTTTCGAAATCCCAAAGGGTACGATCCAGGTCAAAAAAAATGTGGCGATTAGAATAAGACATACCAAATCCCCGTTAGTAGAATCGCATTAATGTGAATACCGAGAGTTATCAACAGAAATGCTTGTTTGCGCTTCCTGAATAATCGTGCACAAATCACTGCTCCAAAAGGAACAGGAAAGATTACCGAGGACAGCAGGCAAAAACCAATAAATCCAATGCGAGCCTTGACTTTAACAATTTTCCGAGTAAAGGCAATTTTCCGAGGATGGAGAAAAGGTTCTTTACCAAGTTTCCTCAGGCGCAACCAATTAAAAATAAAGCCCCCTAAATAGAAAGAAAGTGCAGAACTCAGTGTAGCACCTGCTGCAGAAGCTAAGCATGTTTGCCAAACAGGTATTGCCAACAAGGCCCCGGGAGCTGCAGAAAGCAAAAACTTAAAAGTTCCTAGAAGAAAGATACTCCACAGAACCTTACTATTCATCATCATGCATGCTAAACTTTAACGCCAAACGCCAGGTCACCTGCATCGCCCAACCCAGGTACAATGTACGCTTGTGCCGTTAATTCTTCGTCTATTGCAGCGGTATAAATAACCGTATTCGGTGGAAAATGATTTTTAACGCGCTCAATCGCCTGGTATGTTGATAGGGCCGTGACAACGTATATTTTTTTTGGAATACCTACCTTCACCAGGGCATCGTAAACGGTATTCATAGAATTCCCCGTAGCCAGCATGGGGTCGCTAAGAATCCATATTCTTCCATCTAAATTAGGGGCTGCCATATATTCAACATAAATCTCAAATTCTTCAGGTGTAAGGTGTTTGCGATAGGCTGATACAAAGGCACTTTCAGCCCTGTCATAGCACCGCATTAACCCGGAGTGCATGGCAAGCCCTGCCCGTAAAATTGTGACTAAAACAGGCTGTTCCTTTAGAACCCTCTCCTCGGAAATGCCTAATGGGGTTTCTACTTTAACCGACTTGTACGGCAACGATTTAGAAATTTCATACCCGATAATTTCTGCAATTCTTTCCATGTTGAGCCGAAAACGCATAGGGTCGCGTTGTGTTTCAACGTCTCTTAATTCCGCCATGTAATTTCCAAGAAGAGAATTCCCCTCCGATAAGTTGTAAATCATAAAATTCGGTTTTTGCGAAGGTAAGATTTTCCATTAAAATTGCAGAAATTAGCGCAATTCACGTTGTAAGATTTCTTCATCTAATTGTTTATCCCAACGAGCAACCACAATAGTCGCTACGGCATTTCCAATGAAGTTGGTAAGGGCGCGGCATTCGGACATGAACTTGTCAATGCCAAGAATTAATGCAATGCCCGCAACAGGAAATCCTTTGACAACAGCAAGGGTTGCTGCAAGCGTAATAAAACCGGCACCAGCAACGCCTGCGGAACCTTTGGAGCTCAACATTGCGATAAGCAGCAACAGCAATTGATCGCTCAAACTTAACGGGAAGTTACATGCCTGGGCAATGAACAGCGCTGCGAGCGTCATGTAGATGTTCGTGCCGTCCAAATTAAAGGAATAACCGGTTGGTACAACCAAGCCCACTACTTGTTTGGAACAACCTAATCGCTCGAGTTTCTTCATCAAATTCGGGAGTGCCGACTCCGAGGAACTCGTTGCTAAAACGAGCACCAATTCTTCTTTAATATACCTCAATAATTTAAAAATGTTGAACTTATTGTACCAGGAAACCGCCCCTAAAATGACCACGATAAAAAGCGAAGCTGTAAGGTAGAAAGTCCCCACCAATCCCATCAGATTCCACAAAACATCCAGTCCATATTTGCCAACCGTAAAAGCCATTGCACCAAAAGCACCTATTGGCGCCAATTTCATGAGCAACTCAACGATTTTAAAGATGGGGTGTGCTAAAGCATTTAAAAAGTCAATAACAGGCTTGCTTTTATCTTGGGTCATGGACAAGCCAACACCGAAGATGATGGCCACGAAAAGCACTTGAAGAATGCTGTCGCCCGTTAAAGAGCTCATTAGGGAAGTTGGAATAATCCCTAAAATAAAGGCGGTTAAGGAGTGTTCTTTGGAGGCATCCACATAATCTTGAATCGACTTTGGATCTAGATTGCCCGGATCGATGTTCATTCCATAACCGGGTTGAACGAGGTTGGCCGAAACCATACCGATTACCAAGGCTAAAGATGAAAATGTTATGAAATAAAGCATGGCCTTGCCCGTGACCCGCCCCACAGCACTTAAGTTATTCATAGCTGCTAGCCCAGTGGATACCGTAATAAAAATCACTGGGGCTATGATCATTTTAACCAACGCAATAAAGCCGTCGCCCAAAATTTTTAGCTCAATAGCAGGTTGCGGCCAAAATTTACCCAATAAAATACCCAATGCAATGGCAAAAATTACCTGGACGTATAACTGTCTATACCAAGGTTTCTTCGGCGTATCAGGTTCTTGCGTTTTAATTTCCATGACGATAAATATCCATGACGAAAATTAAGCATTCTTTAAATAACCGACATGAAATCACAAATCTTTTATCATAAATTACCTAATTTCGAAAATTATGGAACCTGCTGTTTTCAACCGAAAGTCCATGATTTTAGTAATCATCGCTTCCTTGGGATATTTTGTCGACATTTACGATTTAGTCTTGTTTGGTGTGGTGAAAGCGGAAAGTTTAACCACCATTATGCCTGGTGCTACGGACAGTTTGAGGGCTTCAACTGGTAAAATGTTGTTCAACCTACAGATGATCGGTATGTTTGTTGGCGGTTTGTTGTGGGGGGTGTTAGGCGATAAAAAGGGCCGTATAAAGGTGTTATTTGGTTCGATTTTGCTGTACTCCCTTGCCAACATTGCCAATGCTTTTGTAACCAACATTCCTAGTTACAGCGTTATTCGTTTTATCGCAGGAGTTGGGTTAGCTGGCGAATTAGGTGCAGGTATTACGTTGGTTTCAGAATTAATGCCTCGAGAAAAACGAGGATACGGCACCATGATCATCGTTTGTTTTGGAGCGATGGGAGCTGTTTTTGCAACGCTCATAGGTACAAGGGGCGATGCACTTGGCCAATGGATAGAAAGCGTCTTTGGGGCTTCTGTTCACAATTGGCAAGTGGCTTACTTGGTGGGTGGTTTTTTGGGATTAATTTTACTGCTATTGCGCATGCGAACGCTTGAATCGGATATGTTTAATACAATGCACGAAAAAGGGATCCGCCGCGGCGATTTAAAACTCATCTTTAGCAACAAAAAAAACTTAAAAAAATACTTCCATTGTATTTTGGTGGGTGTTCCTATTTGGTTTGTTGTCGGCCTGTTGATAATGAATTCCAAGGACGATTTCGGACCGCTCCACGGTCTCAACACCGTTAATAATGGTTACGCCGTAATGTACGCCTACATTGGATTGTCCATAGGCGATTTGGTCGCTGGTTTTTTAAGTCAATGGTTGAAAAGCCGTAGAAAAGTTGTTTTCATTTTTTTATTTCTCACCCTAATTGTCACCATCAGCTTTCTATTCGCTTACCATCTTATGACGCTTGAGACGTACTACTTCTTTTGTTTTTTGCTCGGTACATCAACCGGATACTGGGCTATATTTGTAACAATAGCGGCTGAACAATTTGGTACAAACATCCGTTCTACGGCGGCCAATACTATTCCGAATTTTGTTCGCGGCAGTGTCTTCCTGATTGTTTCCCTCTTTTTAATGATGAATGTTTTACTCCCTACAGCTTACGCTGCTTTATTGGTTGGATTGACCTGTTTAGCCCTGGCATTTTGGGGAATATTCAGCTTACGAGAAACCTTTTCCAAGGATTTAAATTACCACGAGTAGGTATTGCTTAATCCCCAATCTTCTTGTATCTTTACGCATCATTGCCCACGTGGTGAAATTGGTAGACACGCCATCTTGAGGGGGTGGTGCCAACAGGTGTGCTGGTTCGAATCCAGTCGTGGGCACCAAACCAAAGCCTGGCATGCAATGCGGGGCTTTTTTCATTTTGATCCGTTGCAAGCTTGCTTGAATAAGGTACAAGGGAAAAAGACCCGAACGGTGAAGCCGTCAGGGTTTGGTTTGTATAGCGAAAAAACCTTTTATGGTTCACGGAGTAATCCAGTCGTGGGCACCAAACCAAAGCCTGGCATGTAATGCGGGGCTTTTTTCATTTTGATCCGTTGCAAGCTTGCTTGAATAAGGTACAAGGGAAAAAGACCCGAACGGCGAAGGCGTCAGGGTTTGGTTTGTATAGCGAAAAAACCTTTTATGGTTCACGGAGTAATCCAGTCGTGGGCACCAAACCAAAGCCTGGCATGTAATGCGGGGCTTTTTTCATTTTGATCCGTTGCAAGCTTGCTTGAATAAGGTACAAGGGAAAAAGACCCGAACGGCTAAGGCGTCAGGGTTTGGTTTGTATAGCGAAAAAACCTTTTATGGTTCACGGAGTAATCCAGTCGTGGGCACCAAACCAAAGCCTGGCATGCAATGCGGGGCTTTTTTCATTTTGATCCGTTGCAAGCTTGCTTGAATAAGGTACAAGGGAAAAAGACCCGAACGGCTAAGGCGTCAGGGTTTGGTTTGTATAGCGAAAAAACCTTTTATGGTTCACGGAGTAATCCAGTCGTGGGCACCAAACCAAAGCCTGGCATGCAATGCGGGGCTTTTTTCATTTTGATCCGTTGCAAGCTTGCTTGAATAAGGTACAAGGGAAAAAGACCGGAACGGTGAAGCCGTCAGGGTTTGGTTTGTATAGCGAAAAAACCTTTTATGGTTCACGGAGTAAACCAGTCGTGGGCATTGACTTACAAATACCAATCAGCACAAGCAATCTTTAAAATTGTGGAAGCACAGCTGTCTCCTTAATTTCCAGTGAACAGTAAGATTTGAGATTGTATTCGGTTTACCTAACTTTGTTCTATGGCAAAATGGTTTTTATTGTTGCTTTTCTTGTGTTGCATAACCAACTATCGCAGTCAGCGGATTAAATGGGAAAATTTCAACAATCGAGCTAACTGGAGTAGCAATCGATTAGAGGCGCAGGTAGGTTTTTGTGCGACACAATTTACCGGTGACCTTGGTGGAGCCTCTGGACAAGGCAAGGATTTTTCGACCAAGGACATGAACAAAGAAGCCACCGGTAAAGGCATACAAGCCGCTTTTAAGTTTCGTTTCAACCGCTATTTCGCCACCAAAACGGAGGTGAGTTATTTTGAGCTTAAAGGCAGCGACGCGTACACCGATAATCCGAGGCGCAATGCGCGCAACCTGTCGTTTCAATCGTACAACTTCGAATTCAGCCAACGCCTAGAGTTTATTTTTTTGGCCCAAGAATTCAATGGTCAATTTTACCGTCTTACCTCCCGTAGCCGACAAAAAGGGTCTAATTTTCAATTGTACACTTTTGGGGGAATGGGTTTTGCCACCTACAACCCAAAAGCAAATTACAACGGAACCCTTGTCGCACTAAGGCCCCTTAAAACGGAGGGACAAGACTATGGAAAAGCCACCTTTATCATGCCTTTGGGATTTGGAATGCGGTTTGGACTAACGAAGCAAATTCGAATAGGCATTGAGGCCACTTGTTTTAAAACTTTTACGGATTACATGGACGACGTATCCACCTTCTATCCTGAAGCAGGCGTGTTAACGGACCCTGCCGCCCTTTACCTTTCCAATCCGAGTAAAAGTCCCGAACTTTTTCCACCCGGAAGCCGTCGAGGAGACCTGAATCAAAAAGATACGTACTACCGTTTGGGGATATCGTTGATCTTCAACCTAAAGCGACGGTGATGGTTTAACTTCAGATTTTAACTTTGAATATTATCTTGAGTTCTCCGAAGTTCTTCACGTACTTCCATGAGTAGTTTTGGAAATTTTACACTCCAAGCATTGTCATTTTTTTGATGATGGGTAAGCGTTGAGTTTCCCGTTGCAAGCAATAATCGGCAAGAATCTGGATTTTGTTGGAAAGATTGCATCAGTAAAGACTTCATAATTCGTGAAGAATGAGCATTCCAAGCATCCCGATTGAGTCCTTCAATTTCTTGCCCCCAAATTTTGGCTTGGCTACCGGTAGCGGTCCTTAACCTTGTTATATGACTCATAGCGGCATCATGCCTTGGTGATTCCGTGAAAAGTTTAGGGCCCAAAAAGCGTACTTTTTGTGCCTGAAAAGCCCCTTCAACGGTTTCAAAAAACCCTCCAAACTTTTCCTTATCAAAATCAGGTTCGCCATCACCCGTATAGTCAAATGGTCGTTTCGCAAAATTGCTTAGTTCAATAAACTCTCGAGTACCTGCATAGATATTAATCCTTGTTTCGGGACCAAGTCCTGCGGATTGAAATCCCATAAGCAGTTTAATCATCATGGCACTTCGCTCTTCATCACGAATAAACGCAGCATTTAAGGCATCTACGTTTGCTTGAAACATGTCATCAATGGTCCAAGCCTTGTTTTGAACCAACCAAGCGTACTCTTCGGCGAGTGTTACATTGGAAATGGCTCGACCGTCGGTGTTAATTCCGAATGAAACTTTCGCTTCTTGAAGCTTTTCAATGGGGTAATTTTCCCCTTTCGGATAAACTTGCGTTATATGGTTGCTGGTAGGACAAATTTCCAAGTGTATTTGGTCGCTTTTCAACCTTTCCAACAATACGGGATCTTCAACCGAGCGGATACCATGTCCGATGCGTTGGGTTTTCAGGATATTCAAGGTTTCAACAACGGATTCAGCTCCCCTCGCCTCGCCCGCATGTGCTGTACAGGGGATGTTATGTTGGCGTACTTTTTCAAATGCCGCAGCATGGTTCTCTAAGCTAAAACCCGCTTCGTCTGCGGCTAAATCCAAGGCAACTACCCCCTGTTGGTGGTATTTAATAACTAAATCTGCGGTTAAATCGCTTTGTTCTCGGGTAAAATGTCGGAGGGTGCAAAGGATCAAATTGACCTTTACCGGACCCTGATACGCTTTCACTGCTGCTATGCTGGCTTCTACCACTTCCTCTGGGGTTAATCCGTTTTCAAGATGTTGAAGCGGAGCGAATCGCAATTCTCCATATATGGCATGGTCTTGTTCCAACTGATGTATAACATCCAGCGTTGCATCAAAAATCTGCTCTTTGGTCTGCATCAGAGCAATAGCAGCTTTTGCGCAAGTTAAATAATCGTTGAGAGAACAGCAATCAACGGGGGTGTTGTAAACGCGTTCGTATTCTTCGCGAGAAATTCCGGGAAGGGCTTTGGAAACAAAATTAAAACTGAGCGAACAATCAATGTGAAGGTGAAGCTCCACCTTCGGAAACGAAAAATTCATCTTGCGCCTTTGGGGCTGTTGATTACTTCAATTGCTCATTGGAAAACTGGTACACAGGCATTTGGGCGCCTTCAAATTCCACAACTTCAACCCCGCACATGATCAATAAACGGCCCAACATGAGGCGATTCATTTCGGTGTTTTCTTTCATGGTAAACGTTCCAACATAAGTTGTAGCATCAAACGCGGTGGTAAAATTCCCTGCAAAATTCTCCCCATTCGTTATGATGGTTTCTGGTAACACATCTGCCCCGAATCGAAAGGTTATTACACCGTTGGCCTTTTGAGTAGCATACTCCGTTTTCGAAGCGGCAACTACATATACTTGCGCATTGATTCCCGCGGAAATAGCCATTACCAATAATAAGGAAAAGAGTATTTTTTTCATGTTGAAGATAATTATTGTTCGAAAATAAGAAATTTTGTTCACAAAACGCACAATCGCCTATTTAGGTTGCCCAATCTCGTTTTTATTGATTCCAATATTTGAAATCATGAACTTTTCAACGACTTATACGAAACCGCTTAGGTTAGTCGTTTTGGAGCATATCACACCTTAACCCTGACATTTATGAGCTACAAATCTCTTTTCGCCCTATCGGCGTTGCTGTTTCGTTTTGTCTTTTTCGCCCAAAACAACGGTTGTCCTAACGTTGATTTATCTTCGAACACGTTTTCCAATTGGACTGGTTACACGGGAACCTATGCATCACCAGGTGCTACATTCGGCATCGTCAATGGTCGGCATACCATTATATCACAACAGGGAACCGACCCTAACACCTGTAATCAACTATCCGTAATTCCCCCCGGTCATTCTAAATCCATAAAACTTGGCAACCCATCGGTGGGAGCTCAAGCGGAGAAAATCGTGTACAGCATTAACGTAACACCGCAAAGCGATTTGTTCGTCTATAAATACGCGGTGATATTAGAAAATCCAGGACATGTTCCGGCCCAACAACCGAAATTTCAAGCAAAAATACTGAATGCCTTGGGGCTACCGGTTGGAGGCGGGTGTGGTACCTATACCGTATATGGTGGGCAACCTGGACAGAATTTTCAAACCTGTGCAGGAAAAACCTGGCTACCATGGACCACAGTGGGCGTTGATTTATCGCCGTATATGGGTCAAAACATTCAAATTGAGTTTACAACTTGGGATTGTGCTCAAGGTGCTCATTTCGGGTACGCTTATTTAGCCGCTGAATGTATGGCCATGGCTATTAACGTCAACTATTGCGGTGGCAACCAACCGCTTGTATTAACCGCACCGAGCGGATTTCAGTCCTATGTTTGGCATCCAGGAAATTTAACCGGTCAACAAGTGAGCATTGCAAACCCAAATGTAAACCAAGTCTATACTTGCTCCATGACAACTTTTTCTAACCAAGGTTCGTGCACCGTAGAATTGAATGTCCAAGCAACCCCAACTGTCGTTCAATCGGGGTTTACCTACCTTGCTGGGTGCG
>Ga0194126_10000313_pt1 | contig 78390 bp, 73 predicted proteins | sample TA2KigC150mmetaG_FD_148641 | JGI IMG/M metagenome (GOLD analysis project Ga0194126, IMG submission 148641) | Freshwater microbial communities from Lake Tanganyika, Tanzania - TA2015035 Kigoma Deep Cast 150m | ecosystem: Environmental > Aquatic > Freshwater > Lake | place: Tanzania: Lake...
ATTGTGCAAATCAGATATTCGACGTATTGCTGCTTGGTGATCATGATCACATGCTATCATCTCATTACTCCAAGCGAAAGTCCTGAGTTGATATAACCTTCTCGAAGGCTTTGAAAGACAACTAAATTGGCTCAATTTGATATCTCGTCACGCTTTAAGAATTGAGTATTGACGGACGATTCGGAATTGATTTTAACATAAAACGAAGATAATTTAGATTGATTTATCATAGCATCTATAGATGGAAGTCAGTAATATCCAAAACAGGGTGGAAGTCTGGTAAGAAATAGGGTAAAAAATTCATCCATTCTCCCGAGGAGAAAATAATGCATGTCCAGGAGATCAAATCTAATCAATTTACATCCGTCCAAAAACATGCTTTAATATCTCTATTCGCCTGGCGATTAAATAAATTCCTGGAGGTTATCCTTGAGCGACCTTTACAACATGCTCCCATCACAGATCGTAATGTACACCACCCAATATTGTTCTGACTGCCGCCGGGCAAAAGCGTTTTTTGAAGCCAACAAAATCGGTTACCTAAATGTAAATCTTGAAGGCAATGAAGAGGCGATGCAATTTGTCATGACTCTAAACAAAGGCTATCGAAGCGTGCCGACGATCATTTTTCCCGATGGATCCATACTTGTTGAACCGAGTTTGGATCAATTGGAAGCAAAACAAAAGACAAGGGGTTTTGCGCATCTAAACAAAAAAGGGAGGATGGATATTAAATAAATGGCGGACTCGCTTTTGAATCACAACCTCTCCAGAGTATAATGCCTTTATGAAGAAGCTTATTTCCTGGCTGTTACTCTCATTCATCCTTGCCGCGTGTGATACATGGGGTTCGCCGCCACAACCTTTTCCCGTATGGACGCCTATCCCTTCGCAGACTCCGAGTATTGTGACCGCAACACCGCTGATACTCCTGCCTCCGTTCATTGTCACGACCATACCAACAACAACTCAACTCGTCTCTGTTAGCCAAACCAATACTGAAACTCCATCACCGACTAACACCTTGGAACCAGTTCCACCGACCCAGACTTTTACACCCAGCCCTTTGCAATCTGTAATGGTTGATATTCTCGGCTGTAACACAAGTTTTGACATCAGGAATGGCATGGGGGAAGTGACGAACGCCTATGTGACGATCAAAAATAACGGGACAGTTGATCTGCCAAATACCTGCGCCCTGCTGCGCGCTGTTGACGAAGACCGGGAACACCCCGACAAGAAGCGCTGCGTGGATCTTCTGCCTGCGCAATATCAAGTAAATTTAAAATTGACGGTTGATTCGCAATATAAAGTTGACACGATCATTCAGGTGGACATCACAACAAACGATGCAATTCTCTTGAGAGTCGATCAGCAGTCGTGCAAAGACATTGGTTTGTTCGGCGGGGACCCCCCCAACAGCGGTGTGATCAAACCAATGTCGCCATAACCGTATCAACCATAACCTGGATAATACAGTTCTCACCTCCGAGGAAATGCATGGGTTGACAGAACAGGATTGGGTCCAGGTTGATGCGCTTTTCGTCGAACGGATCCTGGGAATCGATTATTTACATCCAATTTTTAATGTCATCGCGTCGAATGTCTCTTGAAAAGGTATAATGTCTACATGACAGACGAACAAATCAAATCCCTTGCACGTAACAAGATCGCCATGCTGATTGATGGCGATAATGCCCAGGCTGGCTTGCTCTCCCAAATGCTGGTGGAGGCGGGACGCTACGGACAAGTAACCGTGCGTCGTATTTACGGCGATTGGACCACAACAAGTATGAATTCATGGAAGGAAACGTTGAACTTTCACGCCTTCCAACCTATTCAACAATTCCGCTATACGATTGGCAAGAACGCAACCGACAGCGCCATGATCATTGACGCCATGGACATCCTGCACGCAAGCGTGGTGGACGGCTTTTGCCTGGTCTCATCAGACAGTGATTACACTCGTTTGGCTACCCGCATACGTGAGACAGGTATTTTTGTGATGGGAATTGGCGAAAAGAAAACGCCAAAACCCTTTGTAAATGCCTGCGATGTTTTTGTTTATACAGAAAATCTTGTGGTTGCAAAAAAACCAGTTACACAACCGCGCGTACCCAAAAGTGAAACTAAAAAAGTCAAAGACGATAAAGAAGAACTTGACCCGATGCCGATCTTAAGCCAGGCTTTTGAGATGGCTGTTCAACAGGATGGATGGGCCTCGCTGGCAAATCTGGGCAACGCCCTTTATCAAGTTGATCCCAGTTTTGACCCGCGCACTTACGGCCACAAACAACTCTCGAAGATGATCAGTAAATTAAACGACCGCTTCGAGATGCGCGCACCGGAAAACGACGGCCCGCAAATTTTCTATGTGAAGATGAAGGAATAGTAATAAAAAAACGATGTAGTCAAAACTCATCGGGGGGGGGATCCTAATCTGAAACTCAAACTACCTGTTCTCGATTTAAGACATTGTTATACACCTCAACAATTTGAGAAGCTATTTTCCCCCAGGCATAATCAAACGCATATTCTGCGGCATTACGTCCCATTTGATGACGCAAACCAGAATCTCCCAAAAGTTTGGAGAGTTTATCGGATAACGCTTTCGGGTCACTGTCAGGAATCGTATAACCGGTTAATCCATCTTGCACAAGATACCCCAGCCCACCCACTTCCGAGGCAATGACCGGTGTGCCGCAGGCCATTGCCTCCAGTGCCACCATGCCAAAAGATTCATACAAAGAAGGCATCACAACCACCTCGGCGGCGGAATAATAATAAGGCAGGGTGTCCTGTCCGCGCTTGCCTAGAAAGATGACCATCGCCCCCATTAAAAGATCATCGCATAATTTTTGCAGGCGATTCATCTCCTCGGACATATCCTCGGGGCTTTCACTCACATCGCCGCCAATGATCGCCAGATGAACAGGACGATGCATACCTTGCAAATCCAAACAGGACATCGCGTGAATTAAAGTATCCACGCCTTTCAAAGGCTCAATCCGCCCCACAAAAAGCACCGTGCGATTCTCTGGCTTCAAGCCAATGAATTGCTTTGCCTCGTCGGCAGGGATTGGATAAAAATGACTTGTATCCACACCGGGCGGGATAATAATCAACTTGCGTTGATCTACACGATAGAGAAATCTCAACTGTGTCGTCTCAGCGATAGTGGCGACGACGATCCGATCCGCGCGACGGAGGACCTGTCTCTCCCCTTTGAGTCGGTCCTCGCCTGCGCGTTCATCCTCCGAACGCGCCACCCGATTCTTCATCTCACCCAATGTATGAAACATGTGCACAATCGGAGTTCCTCCCCAGGCATCGCTCAATGCTTCCGCCGCCAGACCAGACATCCAGTAATGGCTGTGGATCACATCGTAGGTAATGTCTTTTTCAATTGCAAACTTTTTTATCCCATCTACAAATTCAGGGATGTAATTTGCCATTTCACTCTTTGCCTTGGGAACTTCGGGGCCTGCCGGCACATGCACCACACGGTTGCCAAACCCCAACTCATGGACAACATGCGGAACATGTTCATCCTGCGAACGGGTAAACACATCCACATGAATACCCATCCGCCCCAACTCACAGGTCAAATCGCGGACGTAAACATTCATTCCGCCTGTATCCTTGCCGCCCAATGTAGCCAGCGGACAAGTATGATAAGAAAGCATGGCAATACGCAACATAGTTTTCTGGATTCCAAAGACACTGACAACACGTAAAGCTAAAAACTTGCGAGCAATTCTCATGCGAAGCGTGTCGAAGGGAAGCAATCCCCAGTCATTAGGAGACTGCTTCGGCTACACCTGCCCTGGCGGGCGGTGCCAGGGAGAACAAGAACGCCTCGCAGCGACATTATTCAACGTCCGTTATAATCATAATCGTATCCGTGACCGAACGTATTTTTCGACCTCATACCGTAGATCGCGAGCAATTGAAATTGCTGCTCGCCTTGCCTGCGTCCAAGCGCGTTCGCGTAATGTTGGATGCGCGCGACCTCGCTGTTGGAATGATACGCAGGCGGGTTCGTAAAAATTATCCTCATCTAACGATAAACATGTTGAATGCAAAAGTGTTGGAGGAACTCGAACGTGCCAGATAAGAAAACACCAAGCAAGGCTTTGCGATGACAAACCTTTCCGCTGGAAAATGCGCCGCCTGCCGCGGCGGCGAACCGACTTTGACCGATTCAGAAATTAGCGAACTCCATCCACAGGTCGCGGACTGGCAAATTAAAGAGGTGGATGGTGTCAAGCGTTTGGAGCGTGTCTTCAAACTCAAAAACTTTGTTGAAGCCATCGCGTTCACAAATAAGATCGGCGCGATCGCGGAAGAAGAGGATCACCATCCATTGATCATTACCGAATGGGGCAGGGTTACCGTGCAGTGGTGGTCGCACAAGATCATGGGCTTACATAAAAACGATTTCATCATGGCCGCGAAAACGGATGAAATGCTCGGATAAGCGGGCATAATTACCCCAATTTTATTTTGGTTCAGATCGCCACTGCCTGCGGCCACGGCTCCCGACGTGCCTGGGTCCATAGCGTATTCACATAATTCAGTGCAAAATAGTTCTGCGCAAGATGAAGCCAGAACGCGCCCGACTCAGTGAGTTCGAGATGCCTGCCGTTTTTAACCGCGAATCCGGCCTGTTCCACGATTTTCAGCCACTGGCGGGCCTTGGGAGCGTCGTTACCAAGAGCCACATCGAGGTCGTCCAAGGGGATACGCGTGTCGTAAAAGCGCCAGTACAGCCACCACCAGCCAGACATTTCACCAGCGAACGGCATGCGCAGGGCGATCGCCGTGCGCCCGTTGCACGTTGTGTGGATCCAACTGTTGAGATCGAATGTGTTAAGCACGAATCCGTCGGATAGGTGCGATCCAGCACCGGGGCCGACCCCTATGTAGCCGTCCCTAGTGACTGAGGAATATCGTGGGACGGTGCCGTGCTTGAAGCCCCACACTGAAACGCGCTCAAAGCCATGTTCAGCGCACCACCCGCTAATAGCCCGGTAGTGCGCTTGGCGTATGCGCAGATTTGGCATGCGTACCGCCTTTAGGCGCAGGTATTTACCAACCGTGGTGTATGGAAAAGTGAAGAGTGGATAGGTCGTGAGCTGGTCCGCGCCAAGCTGCGCGGCTCGGGACAAATCGGCAGTCACGTCAGCGGCAGTCTGATGTGGCAGGGCAAACATGATATCCGCATTGACCGAGGCAAAGTTGCTCTCCGCTAGCAACGTCAGGGCTCGCTCGGCGACAAAGGGCTTGTAGTCGCGTCCGATCACGGCGAGATTCTGGGGTTGGAATGATTCCACCCCAAGCGAAACGAGCTCAACACCCATATCATGCAGCCGTTGCACGGTCTCAACGTCCACATCAGCGGGATTGGTCTCGGTGCAGATATCGCCTGTCAGGCGGAACCTCTCACGCACTCGCATCAGCACGCGGGCGACGCTGTCCAGCACCAGCGTCGGCGTGCCTCCGCCGATGTAGACACTCGTTATCTCGGCCGGCCCAACTGCATCGGCCCACCAGTCCACCTCGGCGATGGCTGCCACAGTGAAGGGTTCCACGAGCGACTCGCGATAATGAACTTTGGTATAGGGACAATAAGGACAAAAGTGCCGGCAGAAGGGCACGTGCAGGTACAGCGAAGTACGCTCAATGTGCGGCGGGCTCCAATCCTGTGAGGGTCGCTCGAAAACCCAGCGTTGTTCGGCCCCCACAAGGTAGCGGCGAATGGAGCGCGTGATTAGACGTGATAGCCGATAGCCCGGGCTGTTCACCAGTACCTCGTCATGCCGAACAGCGCGCTCAGGCGCAGGCGTTGAAACTCCGTGAGCTCGATGCATGCCGCATAGCCGCAGTCCGCGCATACATCATCGGAGGCACGACAGCATACCGACTCGCCGTCAACATCCAGAACGCGCGCTATTGGCGGACGCCTTGGCCAGTCGCCAGACTTGAGCGCCAGCAGACCGGCCCGTGAGTTGAGAATCGGCAGCCCGGCCCGGATGCAATCGAGGAGCCGGTCAATGATCGGCGCGCGCTCCTCGGCGGTTAGGAATAGCTCGTCGCGCCCGTAGTAAGGCGTGTGGAAGTAGAACATGACACCGATGATGGGGAATTTCGTTTCATCCACCCACTGCAGGAACGGCTTGATACTCTCTGCGGTGTTGCGGTCAATCACGTAGATGACGGCGATTTTGGGGTGCGAACCCATGCGAACGGCGTATTCGACTTGATGAAAGTGATTTCCGCGCCGCATATCAAAGGTGCCAGGCAATCCATCCATACTGACCCAGATGAGATCAGCCGAGGTTTCGAGTCCAAGCAGGCCGTTGCTGTAAACATGTACGTGGAAGAAACCAATCTGTTTCGCCTCGACAACCGCGTCCTTGAGTGTATGGTCTGCGTCGCGCCACAGCATGGGTTCCCCGCCACTGAAGTATAGCTCGCGGAACCCGCGGTTCCACGCATCCTGCATTGCGGTGACCAGTTGATCCCAGGTCATATCGGGACGGCCGGTATTGGAGACGTGGCAGCCGCGGCAGGCAAGGTTGCAACGGTCTGTCACCGCGATGCCATAAATGAGCGGTTCCGGGCGTTGCAACACCACAAAGCGCCACACGAACGCGGCGTAGAAGCGGAGCCGACCCCATAGGGTTCTTTGAAACTTATAGATATCTTCTCGCGCCTCATCTTTGTGAAGGTATTGTGTTTTCAGCGTATTAGGCATGGATACTTCTGTTACTTTATTGTGGCAGGCTAACGTTTAGGAAAACCTGCTATTGTGATTGCAAGACTCCAAACTTATCATAGCACGATACTTTGCAAAGGTTGCGAGTGAAATTGAACAATCCTGCTGAACCGCCTAAATTGTTGGATGCTTTGCGATGACAAATCTGCTTCTGGAAAATGTGTCGTCTGCCGCCGCGGCGAACCGACTTTGACTGATTCGGAAATTAGCGAACTCCATCCACAGGTTGTGGAATGGCAAATTGTAATGCGGGATACCATCCCGCATTTAGAGCGTGTCTTCAAACTCAAGAACTTCGTGGAAGCCATTGCGTTCACAAATAAGATCGGCGCGATCGCGGAAGAAGAGGATCACCACCCATTGATTATTACCGAGTGGGGAAGAGTCACAGTGCAGTGGTGGTCACACAAGATCAAGGGACTGCACAGGAACGATTTCATCATGGCGGCGAAGACGGATGAGGTGTTTGGGTAAAACAAACAACTACCCCCCAATTTAATGGCTCATTGAGAGCGTTATACGCAATCGTCCCGATATCAGCCTGCTACCTGAGGCTGGGCCGCTGTGTCAAATCTAGTCCCACTTAAAGCGCCACAAGGCCACTCCGAAGAACACCACGGCAAAGCCCATTAGCGCGGCGACCGCGGGCAGGATGTGGGTCACGTCATAGCCGCGCACCAGCACGTCTTGATAAGCAGTCAAGGCCCAGGCGTGCGGCGTGATCAGGCCGATCGTTTGCATGAAATCGGGCATGATGTAGCGCGGTACCATCACGCCGCCCAGGGCCGCCATCGTGACCACCAGCAGCGAACTGAGGCCGCCAATCTGCTCCGCAGTCTTGGCCAGCGCCGCGATCAACAGTCCCAACCCGGTAGCGGCCAGTGAGACGGCTAACGAGATCAGGATCAGCGCTTCGGGATGTGATCCCAATTCGAGCTTGGGCGCGCCGACGAGCGGCATAATGAAAACGCCAACCGCGAACATAAGTATGATCTGTATCAGGTTGACGATCAAGAAAGGCGTTAGTTTGCCCAATAAGAGCGCCGCGCGCGACATAGGCGCCACGAGCAATCGGCGAAAAGTACCGACCTTCTTCTCTTCCAATAAGCTGGTGGCCAGCGTCTGAGAGATGAAAAACACACCAAACAACGTCCAACCGGGAACATTTTGTTGGACTGAGTTGGGCAACTGCTCGATCTCCATACCTGCCGGTTGCATCTGAACGACCTCAACCACCGATCCGGTGTCCCCGCCTCCGACAGTGCTCCGAACCGCCTTTTCGCGCAGCGACTCTCGAGCCGTGGTTGACATTGGCGCACCAGAGGTCTGGTCAATTTGATCGAGGAACAGGTCAATGCCGCGCGGCGCGACACCTGTCATTAATGCCTGCTGAGTCAACCCAGCTAGTGTGCCTTTGACCGGCCCGATGAACTGCGACGATAAAGCCGGATCAACGATCAGGTCGATCTGGGCCTTCTGCGGCGTTTCGTTGGTCGGGGTGTCAAACACGCTGTGCTGGATCGTGTCGCTGAAATTGGACGGAATGATCACGGCGATGCTGCGCTTTTGATCGGCGATCAACGCCTCGGCTCTGGTCCGTGTCAGCGCTGCGCCATCCCATTCAGTTTCGACGGCGAAGCCCTCGGTTGCCCGAAGCCCTTTAACGATCTGAGCGCCAATCGTGCCCGTGTCGTCGTTGACAACCAGGATTTCGATGGGGTTGTCGCCGCCCCTGCTGAACAAGCCGCCCAGCGCCAGCGTCATGACGAAGATGAACATCGTCGGCATCAGGAACAGTGTGGCCAGACCGCCAAAGTCTTTCATCAGAATTTTGAGGTCTTTCCAGGTGGTAGCGAGAATTTGTCGAATCATGTCAGTCCTCCGGGAAGTTGGCAAGAAGGCCCATTACAAACTAATTTCGCAGCCGCTTGCCGGTCAGGTGCAGGAATACTGTTTCGAGGTTCGGTTCCAGGATCTCGAGCGAAGTGATGGATACGTTGGCCTCATTGAAAACTTCGATCACGCCGATCAGCGCGTGCTGTGCTTGCTGTGTGGTGATTTCCATTTTGCCGTCCGTGTGCGCCACACTCTGCACGTTGGGCAGACGCTCAACGTGTGTGATGAGCGATTCGGGCATCTCAGGCGGCACGCCCAGGTGGATGATGCCGCCCCCCAGCGAATTGATCAGCGCCTTCGGCGTATCCAGCGCGATGATCTGACCCTGGTCAATGATCGCCACACGGTCGCATAATCGCTGGGCTTCTTCCATGTAGTGCGTGGTGTACAGCACGGTCAGCCCATCCTGGTTGAGCGACTCGACATTCTCAAAGATGAAATTGCGCGACTGCGGGTCAACGCCGACTGTTGGTTCGTCGAGAAACAACACCTCGGGTTTATGCAGCAACCCAGCCGCGATGTTGACCCGACGTTTCATCCCGCCTGAGAACGTCTCGACGGCATCGCCGGCCCGATCAGACAGGCCGACCATCTTCAAGGCATCGTCAACGCGCTGGCGCAGGTCGGAGCCCTTGAGTCCGTAGATGCGGCCAAAGAAGGACAAATTGTCGCGCGCCGATAGCGTTGGGTACAACGCCAGATCCTGAGGCACCAACCCAATTCGCCGCTTCACCTCGGCCGACTGACGGATTAAGTCGAACCCGGTCACCGTTGCGCTGCCCTCGGTTGGCTTTAGCAGGCACGATAGCATCGAGATCGTGGTGGTCTTGCCGGCGCCGTTCGGTCCGAGGAATCCGAATATCTCGCCTTGCTGGATGGCGAAACTCACCCCTCGTACCGCTGGCGTCGAAGCGCCCGGGTATTGCTTGACCAGTTTATTCGCTTCGACAATATTCGGCATCATGAGCCTCCGTGTTTTATTGGCTGAACTGCAGTCTGATTTAACCTCCAGCCCCGAGTTAGGTTGCCCAATTACTTACAGACCATCTTGCCGAAGGCAAGCCTGTAGATGAATGAAGGTACACAAAAGCCAGTACTCACATTCACAAAGGCCGCGCCCACCAGCGACCAGCCGACGATATAACCGACCATAGGCATACCGGCCTGGAAACCCCAAGCCGCAGCGACCAGCATCAGTGTGGCCATGACACAGGCGAAACGTCGGCGAATCGGGTAACGTGGTAGCGGAGGTGTGCCGAAAATGCGGCGTAGACCGTAGTTATAAAGGACATCGAACGGATGTCCCGGGAGAATTGCCCCCAGTGCGGCGAATGGAACCAAAGCCCAGAGGATCGTTGTTGAGGCGAGCGCCGTCCCTACCGCAGCCCAGACCATGCAGATGGCGGGAGACAGACGCAATGGATAATTGATCTGTGCGTAAGTTGCATCATCCAGACCACAGAAACCCTGCGCCTGGATTCTTTCGCGTACTGTTGCAGTGACTTGTGACATGGCAGGCCTCCTGGTCGTAGTGTGACAGACGTTCGTCAGGACTACGGCTTTAGCTGAACATTGGGTTTGGAGTCAGCGGTTCGACTCAGGAAGTAGCCGGCTTGACAAACTGAAAGTATCCGAAACCCAACGCCAATAGCAGATAAAGCGCGACGTTCACCCAGCCGAGCGCATTCAATATGCCGGATAGCTGTGCCAGAAGGGCGACGATGAAGCCAATCGCGTCGCCGACGGTGACGGCGAGGATAATAGCTCGCAGCGCCACGTCGGAACTGGGCGCGTTTTTGGCGAACCACAGCAGGATACCAAGGAGGATGAACGACGCTCCGAAAAGTTGCGTCACGACAGCCCCGCCTGGGTTTAGCGTCAGGCCGTAGAATGACATAAGGGTCGTCGGCATCAATATGAAGCCGGCCCCGAAGACAACAACGATGACCGCCTTGGTGGCCATCAGGTTATAGAGTTTCATCATGTCTCCTTTCCTATGCAAAGCGATAATCCTTTAGGGCTGAATGGCATATCCGCTCTGTGAAAAGCGCGAAGTTGTTAGCGGACAACTCCCAGCATACTACTACCGGAGGAGGAAGTAATGTGCCAGAGGTCATGTTATTTGGTCATGTTTGCAGTATGACCTTGAGACTCAAAAGGAGGGAGGGCGGAGGCGGGTACGTTTGCTCAGACGAGACCGAGTTCTTTGGCGTTGAGGGCGGCTTGTGTTCGATCGCGCACGCCCAGTTTGCCGAGGATATTGGTGACGTGATTCTTGACTGTGCCCTCGGTGATGACGAGCGTGGCGGCGATCTCTTTGTTGCTTGCGCCGGTCGCGACGAGGCGCAGGATTTCGAGCTCACGGTCGGAGAGGGGTTCAATAAGCGCTTGGTTGGCGCGTGCGCGCGCGTGGGGGACATCAGCCAGGCGGGAAAATTCGGCGACGACTTTGGCGGCCACCGACGGTTGCAACAACGATTCGCCGCGTGCGGCGCAACGGATGGCCTCTGCAAGCCGATCGGAAGCCACATCCTTTAGCAGGTAGCCGATCGCTCCGGCGCGCAACCCCTCGAAGACATGTTCATCGTCATCGAAGGTAGTTAGCACAATCACCTGTGTATTCGGGTGGCGGGCGCGAATATCGCGGGTAGCGGCAACGCCATCCAACACCGGCATTTGCATATCCATCAGCACTACGTCCGGTGCAGTGCGGGCTACGCACTCAATCGCCTCCCGACCATTGTTAGCTTCGCCAATCACCTCGATATCGGGCTGCAGGTCAAGCAGTGCGCGCATTCCTTCGCAGAAGAGAGCCTGGTCGTCTACCAGGAGAACCCGGATCACCTTGGAACCTCCACCACAAACTCAAAACCTCCGTTGCTAATGGACTGTGCCGCGAAGGTTCCTCCTAACAACTTCACGCGCTCACGCACGCCCAGTAGGCCGAAACCACCCTCCGTCCATTTGCTACCGACACCGTTGTCGCTCACGACGATCCGCAGGCGGCCGGGCAATACGGTCAAGGTTACGTCTGCGCGCGAGGCGTGCGCATGCTTACGAACGTTGTTCAGCGCCTCCTGCGCGGCGCGGTAGAGGGTCAGTTCGACCTGGGGTGAAAGGTCGGGCAGGTCGCCTTCGACGCGAAACTGTGCGACCATCCCACTCGCTTGCAGTTCGGCAACCAGGTCTTCGATCGCTTTGGGCAACGGTTGGCTGTCGAGCGGTGCGCTGCGCAGATCCGCCACCGAGCGGCGAATATCGGTCAAACCCTCCTGTGCCAGCGACTGCGCTTTGCGCACGAAAACCACGGCTTTTTGCGGATCACGCTCGAAAACCCGACTGGCGGCTTCGAGCTGCACGTTAATCACAGTCAGGTAGTGCCCCAGGCTGTCGTGAATCTCGCGTGCCAGCCGATTACGTTCGTTGGCGACAGCCAGGTCTTGCACCTGAGCCGCATATTCACGCAGCTTGCGGTTGGCTGTAGCCAATTCGAGGTTCAGCCGTTCGACTTCGGCGCGCGCAATGTTCTCACGTACGGCGACCTTCGTAAACACCATGCTGAAAACGACGCCGGCGGCAAGGGCCAGTCCGCCCACCACTGTGTCTATCAGGCGACCACTCTCTAATGCGCCAAATGACACCAGTGCAGTCACGACCAGCAGCGCTCCCAGCAGGTAAGCCCCCCTGGATGAAAGCATCATTACTCCATGAGTGGCAAGCGGAAAGAGTATCAATGCGACCAACGATTGCTCGCGCCCGATAATGATGATGGCATTGGCCAACAGTACCTGGAAAGCAAAATAAAGGTATACGACCCGCGGAGATGTGAACCGTTGGCGCCAATCGCTGCCAAGTGTCCCCGTCAGAACAAAAAGCGCTCCCAGGCCGCCAAGGAGTAGCAGTTCTTCGATTTTCTTCTGAGCGAACAAGCCGACGGCCGTTGAGGCCAGCGCTGCCAATGCAGTAGCCAGGAACGCAATATGGAATCTATTGAAGCTCAAAAGAAATGGTTGCTCAGGCATGATGACCTCCCCTCTGCATTAGTCCCTTTTGGATGGCCAGCAAGGAATGGTTCCGAATAGGTTGGCACTTTAACAACTTTACAGGCTTGCCAGAAGCGGTCAATCCGGGGACATTAGAAACCATTTGCACTTACCTTGTTCTCCGATTGCCTTATTCACCGGTTTTCCAGAAGATTGCGCCCAGCCAGATCAGCCAAGCAGGCACGGCGAGAAAAGCCAACGCGCCCAAGCCTGATTCTCCAAGCCATACTATCTTCGTGATGTAGCCGGTCGCGAAGGAGAAGCTTAGCAGTGCGGCCACCACGCCAAACCAACTTATCCCCTTTGGCAGCCCACCAGAGCGCAAGCCCGCTACACTGCTAACGAATATCCACATGCTCAACAGAAAGAAACCAAACACATCAAAGAGTATGGCAGTGGTCAATCGTTGCCACTCGTAAATCGCTACAATGGCAAGGCGTGCTTCTTCGTTGGCCTTGACGTATGCTTGTGCCAGAGGCAGTTCACCTGCAGCCAGTAGCAGACTCGCCAGAATGATGGTGGATGTGCCGAGGATGCCTGCTAGTTCTGCTATCTGTGCAGCGGTAGGGGTGAGGATTTCCAGCTTTCTCCTCAGTGCGAAAGGAACGCCGAAGAGAACGATCAGGAATGCCAGGCAAACTGACCACCATAGAGCGACGCGTACGCCTCCATGAACAGCCATCCAGGGGAGAAAGCTAAAGGGGTCCTGTGCGTGTGTGGCGCTTGATCCTGCCATGGGAAGAAGGTAGAAATAGAACACCAATGGTACCAGGAAGACAACTCCAGATACGATTGCGCAGACAGATCCCCAACGTATCAATGTGTCTTTATCTTTCATATCAGGCATCTTCTTTCTCCCGATTGCTACAACTTAGCCTGTCTTCCCATGTTCAGAAGACGCACGCCTCAACATTCCTTAAATTATCCAAACAAGCTTGGCACGAGCACCGGCAGGAACCATCCGAGTAGCACCAAGATGTAGACTACCACGATAATACCCCCAGCCCTGCCAGCGGACAACCGCTGGCTATGCCATAAGGCGTAGTAACTCAGCAGCCCCGGCAGCCCCAGGCCATGCCGATCCACCCAATGAGAGTGTGCAGTGGACCCCCAACTGCCACCATCTTATAGACAGGTTGTGCACACGCTTGCCGAAATTCTTTGGCCTATCTTCTGCGCTAGTCTATTTAGCCATAGGCTGGTTCAGCCTTGCGATGCCCGCCGCCTCTGTTCCATAGCGAGAAATAGCGAGGTTGCTGACGACCCGAAACTCAGCAGCGGGCGGTTGAAAGGTGTGCGTTTAGCAGCGAACGCCGAACTTATTGAACATTTGGCGTTGGTTTAGGAAGCACTTGGCTTTGCAAACTGGAAATACGCATAGCCCAACGCCAAAACCAGGTAGATTACGACAGCCGACCATCCGACTGCGCTCACCACGCCAGAGATTGCGCCCATCGCCGCCACGATGATGCCAATGACAGTGGAGATAAGCTGGGCGAGGACAATGGCCCGCTGTGCGCCGGGATCCGTGACATTCCTGGCCAGCCAACATATCAGGCCAATTCCGATGAGCGTTACCCCAAAGAACTGCCCTGCCAGGTTTGCGCTTGGGCTTACTGTCGCGCCATGCAGTGTCAGCACTGTTGCCGGCACCAGCACGAAGCCAGCGCCGTAGACTAGCGCGACGACGGCATTGAAGACCAACAGGTAACTAAGTTTCATGATATTTTCTCCTTTCTTGTTGAACAAGATGCGACTCCCAACAAGTCGCGCTCAATTATCGTGCATAAGATATGGAAGGAAGTTGGAATCTTAGTTGATAGGCATACCTCCTTTCACTAACAACATGGTGGTGACGCTGTGAAGCGGCTCAACGGCAAGCGTCAGCCGGAATTATTGGTTTCATTCTGTCTCAGTGCATCCTCTAAAATTGTTTTCAACATTAAACGGTAACCAAGAAACACACAACACCAACCCGGCACAGAAAAAAACATTGCCATCGTAGCGGCTCCAAGAGCGGCTAAATTATTGTGGACTGCCGAATCCGCACTCAGCAAGTTCCCGGGCGGCCCTCCAATTCCACATGCGAACCAGGAAGCAATAAACAAAAACATATACCCCAGCAAATTTAGCCGTAAAGCAAGCCGAAGCCTTTGATCTGATTTTTTCCGAAGTTTAGCAACAGTCCACATGGTTAGGATAAACAATACCGTCCCAGCGGTTCCGAAAACGCCAAAGTACAGCCATATCCAATAAGGGTGAGCGCTTGGAAAATTCATTTTCTGGAAATCTCCTTTCCTTCGCTGTAAATCAAACTACCCACAACGAGAAGTATTGCCCCAATCGGAGGCGAAAAACCTTGAAGATAGAACAAGACGCCTTGATTTGAAGATAGTGGATAGGGATAAGCAATTCCTGTCAACAACCATAAGAATGGCAAGGTTGTATGCATAAACAAAAAGAAAATGCCAAGCAGGAAGATCACTATGCCCAGGTTGTTTTTATTCATGAAAGTACCACCTATAACATTCCGCTTAGATTTCATTTCCAGCTAACGGCTGATGTCAGTTGCGTTGCGGTAGCGGCGGCTGGGCGACAAATAAAAAGGAGTTCATCAGTCGCTCAGTTAGCGCGTTGTGCTGGAACAGCGGGTTAGTTTTTTTTCCTCTTTCTCCATAATCTCTCTAAAAAACCTCTTAATGCCTCAACTCTCTTTTTTGCTCTCTGGTGTTTGATTTCTTCTTCGTTCATTCTCGTCTCATTGTGTGTTGTGATTAATTTACGTATTGATGAAATACCTTCTTGGCGTCCAACGAAATGTTTAGTTGACACTCGCACTATCACAGCTATAGATCGTTTGATTTGCCAAATAACATCCTTATCAATTAGCAAGTTATCCTTCATAGGATAAACTATTCAATTCCGACCAGATGGAGTACCAATAAGGAAGTGGAAACCTATAATCAATATACTCCTGGATGGTTTAAGTATACGATTTTTCGTAGAAACTACAATTTCGGGAATATTTTCACAAAGATCAGTATAGCCGCCTAACGGATTGCGGTACCCGCTGGTGAGGCGGGTGTAGATAATGCTCAATGGATGGTTTATACTGGCGTAGATTAAAAAATATAGTTGTCTTCTCAATTGTAGATATTCTACAAATTTTCCTTCCCTGAGTCATGTTTCAAATATCATAAAAACGGGGCAAGTCATAAAGCCTGTCCTAAGTCTCATGCGATTCTGTTTTACAAACTCATCCTTCTTTTCCTCAACGCCTTATCATCCAACATCTTGAAGATCCTCAACACGAAATGCCTGTCTCCCAGCCAACCCAGGAATGCAGCCCACAGGGCGATCCATCCTTTGGGTATCTCAGGCATGGACGTTGCAGATGTGAAATCCACCATGCGGTCATCAAGTTGGAAGATGTAGCGACCTGCTTGTTTTACTTTGGGATTTGTATTCAAGAAGGAACGCAGTTGATTAAGCTCGTCATTTGTCATCCATTGCGGCAAATCTGAAGTTGCTTTGAAGTCACAGATATATGCAAGGTCTTGCAGGAGAATCTTCTGATCCTTAGCAAGTGAGTTTTCCTTTGATTCAAAATAAACCACATCGGGGTCAATGTGCAGCAAGGGTTTTAGCCATAAACGATGGAGGACTGTGCGGATGGCATTCTTTGTCCCTGGCGTGGTGGGGTTGTAAAATAAGTTCGCATCCCGATATTTTTCCCAATCATGCGAAACATCAGGGCCAACGCGGATCGCGTCGCATAATCCTATGGCTGGGAGGATGGGTGTGCCGCAGGTCAGGAAGAATGCGTCCGCGCCCATCGCTGCGCGCATCACGCGCAGGCTCTCGCGATACGCGGCTTCGCGCGGCATGTCTTTATATCGTTTGCCTTTCAACGCGCCCGCATAGAGAAAGTCAAGTTTGAGATAGTCAAAGCCCCAGGCGCGCACCTGCTGCATGAGCGCAACCAGCCACAAGGTTACGTCAGGATGCGTTGTGTCAAGCGCATATAACGGTTCGCCCCAGTTAAATCCCGCAGAGACGAATCGTCCGCGCTCATCGCGCAGAAACCAATCCGCATGTTTATGAAAGAGGCGTGACGATTTTGTCGCGATCAAAGGCGCGAGCCACAAGCCTGCCCTTCTGCCCGTTGACTTTATTTTTTCCGCCAGCACATTCATACCAGATGGAAATTTTTGATTTGCTTCCCAATCACCAATATCCGCCTGCCAGCCATCATCCACCTGCAAAACATCAAAAGGCAGGTCGCCCAAACTGTCAAAAATTTTATGAAGCACGGGCTCGTCAATTACATGATACAAGCTGTACCACGAGCACCACACACGCGGCGCGCCGTTCTTTTTTATTTCGCCGTGAGGCGCAAGGCGATTTCCCAACTGTTCGGCATATTCTTCAAAGCAGACATTTTCCTGCCCGAATGCAATGAACCACTCGATACCATCCGCCTCACTCCGCCCTGATAGCATCCCCTTTGGGGACAATTGATTCTCGACGAGGGACACATTCGCATCTGTGGCAAGCGCGCCAAGCAGGAGGATGTTGCCATCCTCAAACTCCACTGCACCCAACCATGAACCATGCGGATGTTTATTGTGGACATGCTGCGCATCCACCTGCAATGGATGAAAGATCGCAGGCATCTGCACAGGCAACGGCCTTAAATCCGTCCACGCGGCAAGCGACCATGACTGCCAGCCATGACGATAGTATTTTACGGGTTTGGATGAGAGTTCTATTTCTATGTTATTTGTTTTTATGATTTGGGAGGTTTTTTGAATTTCAGAGAATTTAATAAACGACATTTGGCGTCCTTGTTTTCGATTGTTGAAATGACGATAATAATCCATAGAGGGGTTGTTGGCTAGTTTATTGAACGAAAGCTTTAGCAAACTTTATGAACAGGGCTTGCGCTTGCTGCTGAAAATCAGCGCTAGTGTGCGTCTTTCATGTTAGCACCAATGGTTTAGAGGAAAAGCCTTCAATGCCATAAATTTTTAAATATCTTATTTACCACTTGACGAGGAAAAAGCCATAGGGTATATTCCACATGTCGCTTTCGGAAGGAATACGGTAAAGAAATGTATGAATTCGACAATATTGATATAAAAATTGTCAATTTGCTTCTCGAGGATGGGCGCATGTCCGCTTCGGGGATTTCGCGCCGCATGGGCGATATTTCCGAGCGTGCTGTCCGCTACCGCATTGACCGCATGATGGATGAAGGCGTTATCCAGATAAGTGCAGTGGTCAGCCCGGAGGCGCTTGGCTTTACCATTAAAGCGGATGTCTGGCTTGAAGTTGAGTCGGATTTGATATTGGAAGTGGCGAAGAAGATGGCCGCGTTTGAAAATGTCACGTATGTTGCCTGCGGCATTGGGCAAAACGATGTCAGTATTCAGGTGGTTGCAAAAGATACGGCAGAGATCTATCATTTTGTAACGGACGTTGTTCGTAAAGTTTCAGGGGTTCGTAAAACAACAACTTCCATCGTCCCGATCATTCTTAAAGATGTATATCAATGGCGGGTTCCAGATCGAATTATAAAACAAATATCCAATCGGGATACCACCGCATCTGCTTAAACCATAAGGAGAGCTATCATCATGTTTGGTTCGAAAACGCAAGCATTACAAAAACGTGCGCAAAAAGTGATACCCCTGGGTGTGAATTCCAATTTCCGTTTTTGGGGGGATGGCATTACACCTTATGTAGAAAAGGCGAAGGGCAGTTATTTATGGGATGTGGACGGCAAAAAATATATTGATTACCGTATGGCCTTTGGGCCGATTATTTTGGGTCACGCTTACGATGAAGTGGATCAAAAAGTAATTGAAGAAATCCAAATGGGTGTACTGTACGCGATGACAACGGAGTTGGAGGTTGCAGTCGCAGAGATGATCGTTGAGATGTCCCCGGCCATTGACATGGTGCGCATGGCTTGTTCCGGCACAGAAGCCACCATGCATGCCATTCGTGTCGCTCGCGCTTTTACAGGGCGCGATTTAATTTTAAAATTTGAAGGCAATTATCACGGCTTTCATGACCATACTTTGTGGTCAACTTACGCGCCTGTGGAAGCTTATGGCAACCGGCGCAGTCCAATCCCCGCGCCGGCTTCATCTGGAATTCCAAAGGGGATGCGTGAATTTATTATCACTCTGCCATTCAATGATTTTGAAGGCTTTGAGCGCGTTATGCGTTCGTACGGCGCGCAGATCGCGGCAGTGATCACTGAACCGTGTCAGGGCAATTGCGCGGCGATCAATCCACAGGATGGATTTTTGGAACTCATCCGCCGGAAGACCGAAGAATACGGATGTGTCTTTATTTTGGATGAAGTAAAAACAGGATTCCGCATCGCGAACGGCGGCGCACAGGAATACTACCGCCTCAAACCGGACCTGGTCACGTATGCTAAAGCCTTGGGCAACGGTTACCCTGTGGCAGCTTTCGGCGGTAAGCGGGAGATCATGTCCATCATTGGGCATGGCGTGGCGCAAGGCGGTACGTACACCAACAATAAGCCTGGCATTGCGGGCGCGTATGCGACATTGAGTTTATTGAAGTCCAAACCCATATTGAAAACAATCGAAAAACGCGGACAACGTCTCATGGATGGCTTGAAGGAAATCTTTGAAGAGAATGATATTCCCGCTGTGTTCACGGGCTATCCCGCCATGTTCTCATTCTCTTTGAATATTGATTCTGTCACCTGTCAACGTGACTGGGCCAATAGCGACCATGACCTGTATCTCAAAATAACCGAGAAAGCCATTGCGCGCGGCATCATGCCCGATTTCGATTCTCGTGAGCCGTGGTTCCTATGCTACGAACATTCCGAAGCGGATATTGATGAGACATTGAATGTGTACGCGGAGATTGTAAAAGAAGTTCACAGGTAAACAAGTAGACAGGTACACAAGTTCATGCCTTGCGCATCTGGTTCCTTGTCTACCTGTCTACCTGTATACGTGATTACACACGGAGAAACCCATGACCAAACTTACATCCAAAGAAATCGTTGATATGAACAAGGAATACACCTTTTTCTCATGGTCCAATCAGGGACAAGTTAACCCGATTCCTGTCACCAAAGCCGAGGGTGTTTATTTTTGGGATGCTGATGGAAAACGCTATCTTGATTTTGCTTCGCAGTTGGTGAACGAGAATGTTGGACATCAACATCCCAAAGTGGTGAAAGCCATTCAAGACCAGGCCGCTGTGTTGGCTTTTGTGGCGCCTGGCATGGCAACTGAGCCGCGTGGACTGTTAGGCAAAAAACTCGCCGAGGTCACCCCTGGAGATCTTAAGAAGACCTTCTTTGCATTGGGAGGCGCGGAAGCGAACGAAAATGCGATCAAGATTGCGCGTCAATACACTGGACGGCATAAAATTTTGGCGCGTTATCGCTCGTATCACGGCGCAACGCACGGAGCTATTTCATTGACTGGTGATTATCGCCGCTTGCCTGCGGAGCCAGCCATCTCTGGTGTTGTCCACTTCCTTGACCCGTATTGCTATCGCTGTCCGTTCGGGTGGACGAAGGATACATGTCATCGCGAGTGCATCAGCCATGTTGAAGAGGTGATTCAGCACGAAGGTCCAGACCAGGTTGCCGCGATCATTCTTGAAGGCGTGACAGGCACGAACGGACTCATCATCCCGCCCGATGAATACTGGCCGCGCATGCGCGAGATCTGTGACAAGTATGGAATCCTGCTGATTTCGGATGAAGTCATGTCAGGTTGGGGCCGCACGGGCGAGTGGTTCGCAGTGGATAATTGGAATGTAACACCCGACATCATCACAACTGCGAAGGGAATTACCTCTGGCTATGTGCCTCTTGGCGCGGTGATTGTCCGCGAACATATTGCAAAATATTTTGACAGCCACATGCTGTCCGCAGGTCTAACGTATAACGGTCACGCCCTGGCTTGTGCCACCGCGCTGGCTACCATTGAAGTCTACGAAGAAGAGAAAATTTTTGAGAACGTGAAAAAGGTCGGGAAATATCTTGGCGAACAACTCGAAGATTTGAAGAAGAAACATATCTCGATTGGTGACGTGCGTTATATCGGCATGTTTACCGCCATGGAGTTGGTGAAGAACCGCGTAACAAAAGAGCCAATGGATTTGACCGCGCTCAAGAACTTCCTGGTTTCCAATGGCGTGTATGTCTTCAATTTCAAAAATGTCTTGTTTATTGTGCCTCCGCTGACAATCACAAAAGAACAATTGGACGAAGGCTTGAAGTTGATTGACGAGGGGCTGGCTGAGTTGATGGATTTGCAGGTCCCGTAATACGTAATACGCGATGCGTAAAGAACGCAAAACGCTTTTTACGAATTACGAATCACGGATTACGAACTTTTGGAGACAACATGGAAATACGTAACTACATAAACGGCGAATGGGTCAAGCCAGCGGTCAAGGATTATTTCGATGTCATCAACCCTGCGACGGGAGTGGTGATCGCGCGCACTCCGCTCGGCGGCAAAGCGGATGCGGATGCGGCGGCGAAGGCGGCGAGTGAAGCCTATGTTTCATGGCGGCGCGTGCCTGTCAATGACCGCGTGCAATATTTATTCAAGCTTCGCAATTTGATGCGCGAGAACGGTGATGAGATCGCAAAGCTCATCACCAACGAAGCGGGCAAAACATTTGAAGAATCCAAAGCTGAAATGGTGCGCGCCTACGAAAATATTGAGGTTGCCTGTGGTATGCCGCACTTGAGCAAAGGTGAATTTGTGGAAGACATCGCGCCCGGCATTGACGAGATCATGATCCGCCAGCCTGTGGGCGTGTGCGCTACGATTGCGCCGTTCAACTTTCCTGGCATGATTCCATTTTGGTATCTGCCTTACGCGCTCGCGGCGGGCAACACCTACATCGTGAAGCCTTCTGAAAAAGTGCCGATGACGATGCAATTTATTTTCAAACTTATCGAGCAGGCTGGCTTTCCGAAGGGCGTGGTCAATTTGGTCAACGGCGCGAAGGATACTGTGGATGGAATTCTTGAGCATCCGTCAATTCGCGCGATCACTTTTGTCGGCTCGACCAATGTTGCGAAATATATTTATTCAACTGCCGCCGCGCATGGCAAACGTGTGCAGGCGCAAGGCGGAGCGAAGAATCCCGTCATTATTTTGCCCGATGCGGATATGGATATGGCGACAAAGATCATCGCCGATTCAGCCTTCGGGTGCGCAGGTCAGCGCTGTTTGGCAGTTTCCCTCGCTGTGACGGTGGGTGAAGCGCGCAATATGTTCAATGAGTTGATCTGTGATGCGGCTTCATCAAGAACGGTTGGTTATGGAATGGACTCAGGCATTCAAATGGGACCTGTCATCAATACCGCCAGTATGCAGCGCGTGGAAAAGTTGATCGCTCTCGGCGCAAAGGAAGGTGCATCTGTTCCGGTGGATGGACGTGGGACGGTGGTGAGGGGCTACGAGCGTGGATCCTTCGTCAGACCGACGATCCTCTCTGAGGTCCAGCTTGGAAGCGAGATTGCTAGGACGGAAATCTTTGGGCCAGTGTTAAGCCTGATGCACGTCAATTCCATAGATGAAGCCATCCAATTGGTGAATAGCGGACAATACGGCAATCAGGCGAGTCTGTTCACATCCAGCGGCAATGCCGCGCGTCGTTTTAGATATGAAGCGGATGCAGGCAATATTGGAATCAATATCGGTGTTGCCGCGCCGATGGCCTTCTTCCCGTTCAGCGGGTGGAAGGATTCGTTCTTCGGCGATATGCACGGGCAGGGCATGGATGCGGTGGAGTTCTTCACACAGAAGAAGGTTGTTGTGGAGCGCTGGCCGAAAGAATGGACAAGGAAATTCTAGAGAATTGGAGGAGTAGAGAATTGCGGAAGAGAGACTAGTGACTTGAGACTCGAAATTCTCCAATTCGCTACTCCTCATCTGCCAAGTCTCTAATCTCCAGTCTCTTTTTATGAGGATTTTTTATGACATACGATTACGAAGACGCATTGGATTATTCATCCCGCTGGCTGGACTTGATCCAGAAGAATGAATTTCCAACACAAGAAGAAGCATATAAGATTATTGACGAATCAAAGAATAATTTCGCCGAGCATTACAACCGTAACTGGTTGGAGTATCGCAAATCTGTAACCGAGTCTGGTGATTGGGCGGCAGTGGAGTGGACTGGCTCAGGCTCGGTTTTCAAAGATGTGTTGGGCCGCGAGTATCTTGATTTCCTCGGCGGATTTGGCATGATGGACCTGGGATGGAGTCATCCTGACGTGGTCAACGCGGTGAAGGCGCAGCTGAATCGTTCGCCGATGCCTTCGCAGGAATTAATTGATCCGCTGCGCGGCGTGCTGGCGAAGTTGCTTGCCTCCATTACACCCGGCGATTTGAAATACAGTTGGTTCGCGGCGAGCGGCGCAGAAGCCAATGAAGCCGCGATGAAAATTGCCAAACTTTATACAGGCAAGAGCGCATTCATTGTCGGTGTGAGAGCTTTTCATGGCAAAACCCTAGGTGCGCTTTCGCTGATGGGCAAAGCGGATTTTCGCGCGCCGATGGGCCCGCTGTATGCGGGACAGGTGTATCACGTCCCATTTGGCGATGCAGACGCGGTGGAAAAGCAGCTTGAAATTTGCGAGAAGGTGGGCATCGGTGTAGCGGCTGTGATGTTTGAGCCAATCCAGGGTGAGTCGGGCGCAATCGTTCCGCCCGATGATTTTTGGCCTCGCATCCGCGCCGCGACGAAAAAGTATGGCGTCTTGTTAATTGCGGATGAAGTGCAAACGGGTCTGGGTCGGACGGGGAGGTTGTGGGGTGTTAATCATTGGGATGTTGCCCCCGACATTTTGACCGCCGCAAAATCCCTCGGCGGAGGTGTGATGCCAATCTCTGCAGTTTGCACCACTGAAGAAATCTATCAGCCGATGATGTATCCAAACCCATTTATGCATACCACCACAACAGGTGGCGGCGCACTGGCTTGTTCAGCTGCGATCGCCGCGATCCATGTCACATTGCGCGAACGGTTATGGGAGAAGGCCGCGGAGAAAGGGAATTATCTGATTTCAGAATTGGAAAAATTCGCGGCTGAATATCCGCAAATTTATGAGAAAATAACGGGCAAAGGTTTGTTGATCGGTATGCATTTCAAAACCCCCGAGATCGGTTTTAAAGTGGCGGCAGGACTGTTTAAACGGAATGTGGTAGTGGCTGGAACATTGACCAGCGCACAGACCATCCGTGTTGAGCCGCCGCTGATCGTTACTCAGGAGCAAATGGACACTTTGCTTGATCGTTTAGGTGAAGTGTTGAAGGAAATTGGCATGGCAAAGTAATTCTGGAGTGTGGGAGCTTGCTCCCATACATTGCAACAGCAAGCTGTTGCAATCCAAATTGATAATTCGGAGAAGATAAATGACCAGTGAGTTTGCAGTTGAAATGCGCGATGTCGTAAAAAGATTTATTACACCCGAAGGCGGCGAAATAGCCGCCGTAGACCACGTGACCATGCAGATCAAGAACGGCGAATTCTTTTCCATGCTCGGTTCTTCGGGTTGCGGCAAGACGACGTCCTTGCGCATGGTTGCTGGTTTTGAGTGGACTACGGAAGGTGAAGTTTATATTGAGGGGAAAGCCATGGGACATACGCCGCCGTTCCAAAGAAAAGTGAATACGGTTTTTCAGAATTATGCGCTTTTTCAACATTTAACCGTTTTTCAAAATCTGGCATTTGGTTTGGAGATGGAAGGCGCAAAAGAGGACGAGATCAAGAAGCGTGTCGGACATGCCCTCGAGATGGTCCAGCTTACAGGGATGGATCGTCGCAAGCCGAAGCACCTTTCAGGCGGACAGCAGCAACGCGTCGCGCTTGCCCGGGCTTTGGTCAAGACCCCGGACGTTCTCCTGCTTGACGAACCTCTCGGCGCACTCGATCTGAAATTACGCAAAGAGATGCAACTTGAGTTAAAGGCGTTGCAACAGCAACTTGGAATCACATTTATCTACGTCACGCACGATCAGGAAGAGGCATTGACTATGTCTGATCGCATCGCGGTCATGAGCAATGGCAAAGTCAAACAGATGGGCACGCCCGTTGAAATATATGAGCGCCCCACCAACAAGTTTGTCGCGGACTTCATCGGGGAGTCGAATTTTCTCGAAGGCAAGATCAAGTTCATCTCAAAGAGTGAAGCGCGTGTCTTTGTCCCCAGTTTAAATACCGAGTTGGTCGGTATGCCCATTTCAGAGGGACTTGTAAAGGGTGAGGAAATCGTCGTATGTATCCGCCCCGAGAAGGTACGCATTACTGAAAAAAATGCGATCAACCAAAATATGTTCCGTGGCAAAGTGGCGAATACGGTTTATATCGGCGCGGATACGCATGTGTTTGTAGATCTGCAGGGAACCAGGTTAAAGGTGTGGGAACAAAACCGTATTTCGCGGCTTGACCCGAAGTCGTTTTATGCCGTTGGGCAGGAAGTTTGGTTGATGCTCATGCCCGAGAATACACTTGTGTTAAAGAAGGATTAGCCATGTTACAGCGTCTTCGCGAAAATAAATCTGCGCAGGGTACGTTATTGGCGCTTCCGACTACGGTGTGGTTGTTTGTGCTATTGATCATTCCGTTGATCCTCACTTTGATCGTGAGTTTTGGCAGGCGCAGTCCTGATGGTAATGTGATCTATACGTTTACGTTGGACAATTACATCCGCCTGTTTGGATACAGCACAGCCTGTCCCGATGCGCAGGCTTCATGCTATGATCCGCTTTATGTGAATATTCTGGGGCGTTCATTATCGCTGGCGTTTAATACAACGTTGTTCGTGATCACCCTGGCATACCCGCTTGCGTATTTTATTGCGCGCGCGCATCCTAAACAGCGCAATATTTATTTGTTTATGGTGTTGATCCCATTGTGGACAAACTTTGTTATTCGCGTGTATGCGTGGATGATGTTGCTGCGTAAAGAGGGCGCGATCAATATCATCATTGGATGGGTGATGAACTTGTTGAACATCCCATTCACACCGTTTGAGATGTTGTATACCCCGGGCGCAGTATTGGTGGGTATGGTCTATGAATTCCTGCCGTTCATGATCCTGCCGATCTACACATCGCTTGAAAAGATTGATGTTTCACTATATGAAGCCGCCGCAGACCTGGGCGCGAACTCGATCAAGACATTCTTGCGCGTGACGCTTCCATTGTCCATGCCGGGTGTGGTGGCTGGGACGATCCTCGTGTTCATCCCTGTGATGGGAACGTTCATTGTTTCGGATATTCTCGGCGGGCGACAGGTTATTCTTGTCGGTAATTTGATTCAGCGTCAATTTTTGGATGCGCGTGACCCAACCTTTGGTTCAGCCGCCTCGCTTATTTTGATGGTGATGACGCTTATCGTGACCTATTTCTATACCCGTAAATTTGGGTTTGGAGAGGAGATCGTTGTCGGATGAATCCCTTCCGCCGTTCTCCCTTTGTAATTGCCGCGACGGTCTTGGTGTATTTCTTTTTGTACGCGCCGATCGTTGGTCTGATCCTATATTCCTTTAATGCATCCCGCACGAACGTAACCTTTGAAGGATTTATCCCTGCGTACAGTGAAAATGTAGTGATGGATGGGAGTCTTGTAAAGTCCAGTCCATGCGGACCTTTTCACTGGTATTGTGACCTTGCGAAAAATAACGATGTCACAGAAGCGGCAGGCAATACGTTGACCATTGCTTTTACGGCGACGATCATTTCCACGATCATAGGTACAATGGCCGCGTTGGCGCTTCAACGTTATAACTTCAAAATGAAGCCATTCTCGCAACTTTCGCTTTACATTCCAATTGTTATTCCTGAGATCGTAATGGGCATTGGCATTCTCACTTTATTCAGCCAGTTCTTTGGCTGGGTCAATGAGACTTTCAACCTCGTGGGGGATGGCCGCCTTTCGCTTGGAATTGCAACTGTGACCATGAGCCATATTGCATTTATGGTTCCATTTGTTACACTTGTGGTGCAGGCGCGCTTGCAGGGTTTTGATAAATCCTATGAAGAAGCCGCCATGGACCTGGGCGCGAACGAGTGGACAACCTTCCGCCGCGTCACATTTCCCATGATCCTGCCTGGCATTATGTCTGGCGCATTGCTTGCGTTTACATTATCGCTTGACGATTTTGTGATTACGTTCTTCACAAACGGCCCAGGCTCAACGACCCTGCCAATTTATGTGTACGGTTTGTTGAGGCGCATCATCACACCGCAGGTCAACGCGCTTTCGACTGTTTGGATTTTGGTTGTGTTTTTCGCAGTGTTGGCGCTGCAAATCCTTCAGAACCGCGATTCAAAGCAGCATTCGTAAATAAAGGATGTAAGATGAAGGATGAAAGAAGAAAGACTTGCGTAAAGGTTTCACATTCTTAAAACGTCACTTCGACACGGTGAGCCATGCAGTGAGGCGAACCGTCAGTACAGGCTTTGAACTTTCCTTCGACAAGCTCAGGACATCGCCTTTGTGACCTTCGTGTCCTTTGTGTTCACCTGCATGATTTGCTAAGCAAATCACGTGCGGCGCAAGTGTAAAAATGTTTTTGCAATGGACTCGCTTATCAATTCGGGTATTCCGCGCTCAAAAAAACAGCGCGTGCCAAAAAAAATTCGAAATCTTCTAAGGAGGAAGAGATGAATAAAAACAATCTATTTAAATTGCTGGTGCTTCTTGTAATTGCAAGCATGGCATTGGCGGCATGTGGCGGTGGTGGATCAGCCGCAACCGAACCCCCCGCAGAGGGTCCAAAGGTCACGTCAACTGGTTACACCTGCCCCGAGCCTGAGTTTCCTATGGAAGTGACATCCACAGAGATCAATATCTTCGTGTGGACGGAATACATCCCAGTCGAGATGATCGAATGTTTTGAGTTGGTCTATGGGATCAAGGTCAACCGCGATGAATATTCCAGCAATGAAGAAATGTACGCGAAGGTCTCTGCTGGCGGTTCAAATTACGACCTTGTCCAGCCTACCGATTACATCATCGCGCTCATGGCTCGCCAGGATCTTTTGCAGGAACTCGATCACGCCAAACTACCTGTGCTGAAGAATTTCGACGCAAACTATCTCAATTTCGAATTCGACCCGGGGAATAAGTACACCATTCCATATCAGGCTGGAACCGATGCGATCGTGGTTAACACGGATGCAGTTGAAAATGTCCCTGCATCATGGGAAGATATGTGGAAGCCCGAATACGCAGGCAAGATGGTATTCCTGGATGACTCTCGCGCCGTAATTGGTTTGACCCTGCTTACGTTGGGCTATGACGTCAACACCACCGATCCCGCGCAACTGGAAGCGGCGAAAGCGAAACTGGCTGAACTCGTCCCGAACATTAAACTCTTCGATAGCGACAGCCCAAAGACTGCTCTCATTGCGGGCGATGTTGATCTCGGCATGACCTGGACCGCCGAGGCCTTGCTTGCGCAACAGGAAAATCCTGCCATTCAATACATTTACCCCACCGAAGGCGCGATCCTCTGGCAGGATAACTGGGCAATGTTGAAAGGCGCCCCTCACGCAGATGCCGCTTACGCATGGCTCAACTACACCATGCAGGGCAACATCTTCTGGATGATGCTGCGCGACTTCCCTTACACCAACCCGAATCAGGCTGCGCTTGATTACGCCATGGCGAATCAAAAGGAACTTTATGATGCATATATGGCGTCCCCCATTACCAATACGCCCGCTGATGCCATCAAGAATGGACACCGCATCGCCGATGTGGGTGAGGCCACTCCGCTTTATGATGACATCTGGGTGGAAGTAAAAGGCGGGCAGTAAAGCTGCCTGCAGTCAGCCGATGGTTTGAATGAATTCGAAATGCCCTGATGGGTGAAAACCATCCGTCGGGGCATTTATACATATTAAGATCCGTATGATCGATCAGATAAAAGATTGTTTCGCACGAAATAAAGAACAATAATGACTAATCGTCATAATTATATTGACTTTAATGCAAAAAAGGAATAGAATAAATCAATGGAAAGCGCAATAGTTACCAACCAGTCCAGCCGCCTCGACAGCATAGATCAATATATTATTGATGCCATGCGAAAAGATGGCAGAGAAGCGTTTGCCCAGATCGCCGAGAAGCTCAACGTCTCACCGGGCATGATCCGCCAGCGATACAACCGCCTTGTTGAACTCGGTTACCTCAAAGTTGTTGCCGTCACTAATCCGCTCATGATGGGCATGCGCACCATGGCAATGATCGGCATCCGCACAGATGGTCGCAAAATGCTGCAAGTCGCTGAAAATGTTGCCAAGCTTAAAGAAGTTGTTTACCTCGTCATTGTCAGCGGCAGATACGACCTTATGGCTGAAGTCTTTTGTAAAGATGATGAAGAAATGCTCAAATTCCTCACCGAAAAACTCGCCAAAGTGGATGGCATCCGCGAGACTGAAACCTTCATGCACATGAAGATCATGAAAGAGATCTATTTTTAGGATTTGACCTCGTCCTGAGCGCAGCGCAGCGCAGTCGAAGGACGCTTCTTTCTTGACCTCGATCCTGCCACGCCTCAACAAGCATTTTCTACCTTAAGGTTGGGCTGTACCGCGACATTTATGTCGCTTTACATACATGAGGCGACATATAAATGCCACAGTACGATTCTTCTATGCTCTCGCCGCCTTCTTCAGAAGCGCAAGTCGGACACTTGCGCCGTACGCCAGTGCGGTGTTGCCAATCCGACTTACATCAGCGATTCCTAACGAACCAAAATGTCAATCTAACTCGCGCATGCGGGTTATAAAACAAATGGAGAAATAAAAAAATCATGAAAGTCTTGTTGGTTGGAGTGGGTGGAGTGGGAGAAGCCATTGCCACGATTGCGAAGCCGCGCAAGTGGATGGAATTGATGGTGCTTGCAGATTACAACATCAAGCGCGCTGAGGAAGTGCAAAAAAAGCTGGGGGACGCTAACGCGAAACGATTTCCCGTTGAGTTCATTGATGCCAGTAATCAACAAATGATCGAAGACCTCACCAAAAAATACGGCGTGGACCTGATCATGAATTCGGTTGACCCAATTTTCAATAAACAAATATTTGATGCGGCTTACAATGTCGGCGCAACGTACATGGACATGGCCATGACTTTGTCTGAGCCGCATCCAACCGACCCGTTCAATAAAACCGGCATCAAACTTGGCGATTATCAATTCGATAAAGCCAAAGATTGGGAAAAGAAAAAACTGCTTGCGCTTGTCGGCATTGGCGTGGAACCCGGCATGGCGGATGTGTTTGCGCGTTATGCCGCAGATCATCTCTTTGACGAAATTGAAGAACTTGGCATTCGTGATGGCGCCAGCATTGCCATCGAAGGCTATGAGTTCGCGCCTAACTTCTCGATCTGGACAACCATTGAAGAATGTTTGAATCCACCCGTGATTTGGGAGGAAGACAAAGGCTGGTTTACCACTGCGCCATTCTCCGAACCCGAGGTATTTGATTTCCCCGAAATCGGCCCTGTGGAAGTGGTCAACGTGGAGCATGAAGAAGTTCTGCTCATGCCGCGCTGGGTCAAGACCAAACGAGCCACATTCAAATATGGCCTCAGTGACCAGTTCATCGGTGTTCTCAAGACCTTGCACATGCTGGGTCTTGATAATAAAGAAAAGATCACCGTCAAGGGTGTGCAGGTTGCGCCGCGTGATGTGGTTGCGGCGTGTTTACCCGACCCTGCCCATCTTGGTGACAAGATGTCTGGCAAGATCTGCGCAGGCACATGGGTAAAAGGCACGAAAGATGGAAAGAAGAAAGAAGTCTATTTGTATCAAGTGGCGGATAACGAGGAGTGCATGAAGACATGGGGTTGTCAGGCGGTTGTGGCGCAGACCGCCTTCAGCGCAGTCATCGCCATGGACTTGATCGAGCATAGTCAATGGACAGGTGCTGGTGTGTTGGGGCCTGAAGCCTTTGAGCCAACGGTGTTTATGGATAAGATGGCAGATTATGGGTTTCCGTACGGGTTGAGGGAGATGTAGAAGGAAGACCTCCGAGTCCTTCACCCACAGGATGCTTCGCAAGAACTCGAAGGTCTTTTCTCTTTACTGCTCTTCCATGACATCAAGCAGGTTGAGCAGACGTTTTGAAGTCTTGAAGATTTTGTGAGCCTGCGCGTTGATATTATCAGGAGTCAAATTGCCTCGATTGTCCGTGGCTGCTATATCAATGCTGGCGCGGGCAAGGGCAAGCGCGGAATTTTGAAGGGTATTGTTCCCTTTTAATTTTGCCAGAATGTCGGATAGTTCATTGAGTTGCGGCGTGATATTTTTCCCTGGTTTGATAATGGTTGACGGGGCAAGTTCAGGCTCAAGAGTGGTGATAATTCGATTCTTTTGCTTTGCAACTGCATAAGCATGGTTTAGATTTGAGCGAATTCCTCCTCCAAAATGAATATTGTATCCTGCCAATAAACCGTCGTAAATAATTTTTCCTTTGAAAGGCAACAGGATGGCTTCCACCATTCGCGGAAGGGCATACGAAGGAATCACTTCATCCAGCGGGTCTTGTATGCCATGCACTGCATAGATCTGATCGTCTTTGCCGACGAAGATAGATCCCTTTTTGAGGTGACGCAGGATGTGGAAAGAGCCTTTGATAAACCGCTTCCACTTGCTGATAATTTCCAATTCTTCTGCAGGGAGTGCGTCAGGATTTTCCTGCGTGTACGCTTCTATTAATTCGGGGGTTTTCCATATTTCATTCCGCGCTTTAAGTTTCTTTTTTGTTTCAAGATTGGCATACTCATCCAGCGAGGAAATATTTTTGTGGAAGCCGTGTTTTTGGTTGACGTAATATTGCAGTTTCCACATTAGTTCAAAAAACAATTTTGCTTCATTAGGCGGGAGTGTCATTGAAAATTCCTTGTGAGTTAAATTTGTTGGAGCGCACTAATTATAGTGCAAATTTGCTTGATGTGCTTTGGCGTTTTAGCGGAGAGAGTCCGCCTCTCGAAACCGAATCAAGTTCGCCCTGAGTTTGATCGAAGGGTGTCGGGTCGGGAAAGAAGCGGGCGGTGGAGCGTGGGAAAAACTCATTGAGCAGGTAAATGCCTGTCGCTTTCGGAAAAGTCAAGTTGCCATAAGTCATCCGCAATTGTATAATTGAAAAAAACTTTTTGGAGGAAACCATGCCCAACGGTTATATCGGTAAGATCCTGCACGTTGATTTGACAAAAGGCTCGCTCACAGTCGAAGAGCCGAAGGAAGCTTTTTACCGCAAGTATCTTGGCGGAAGCGCCATGGGGATGCACTATATTTTGCGCGATATGCCCAAAGGCGCAGACCCGCTTAGCCCCGAAAATGTTTTGACGTTGATGGCGGGTGTGACGACGGGCGCGGCGATCTCAGGACAAAGCCGTTTGAATGCGAATGCAAAGTCGCCCATCAGCGGTGGTATTGGTGACTCGCAGAGCGGTGGATTTTTTCCCGCTGAATTAAAGTTCGCGGGTTTTGACGGCATTGTGATCAAAGGTAAATCTGCGAAGCCTGTTTATCTTGCGATCATCGAAGGCAAACCTGAGCTGCGTGATGCCGCGCATTTGATGGGAAAACTTTCGGGCGAAGTGGATGACATCATCCATAAAGAAGTTGATCCGAAAGCTGAAATTTTGCAGCACGGAATTGGCGCTGAAAATGGCGTGCTGTTCTCTTCGCTGGTTTCGATGTCCAATCGCCACAATGGACGCACAGGCATGGGGCTTGTGATGGCTTCGAAGAATCTTAAGGCTGTAGTGGTGCGCGGCACAAGAAAGATGGAGTTATTTGACGCAAAGGCTTTGACTGCGTTGAATCGTATTGGTCCGAAAGCCATCCCTGAAAATGGGGATATGGACGGTCTCGCCAAGTTTGGCACGGCTGTTGTGGTTTTGTTCAACAATACAATTGGCACTTTGCCCACTCGCAACTATACCGAAGGTCAGTTCGAAAGTTGTGAACCGCTCAGCGGCGAGAAAATGGCTGAGACCATTTTGAAGGAACGCGATACCTGTTATGCGTGCGTTGTGAAATGCAAACGCGTGGTCGAAATTAAAGAAGGCGCGTATAAAGTTGACCCGCGCTATGGCGGACCCGAATATGAAACGCTCGGCACGTTCGGTTCATATTGCGGTATTGATGACCTCGCGGCTGTGTCGCTTGCGAATCAAATTTGCAATGAATATGCGATTGACACGATTGCGGCGGGCGCAACGATTGCGTTCGCAATGGAATGTTTCGAGAATGGTGTGATCACCAAAGAACAAACAGGCGGACTTGAACTTAAGTTTGGCAATGCCGACGCGATGTTGAAGGCGCTTAATATGATGGTGAAGGGCGAAGGCGAATTCGGCAAGACTCTTGGCATGGGTTCTGAACGTGCCGCGAAGAAGTGGGGCAAAGGCTCTGATGAATTCCTGATCACGGTCAAGGGCGCTGAATCTCCCGCGCACATGCCGCAAGCCAAGCGCAGTCTGGCGCTGATTTACGCGGTCAATCCTTTCGGCGCGGATCATCAATCCAGCGAACACGATCCTTATTACGAAGAAGGTGTCGGTGATTTCAACCTTGATCGTCTCAAGCAAATTGGGCTTGGTTCGCCGCAGCCTGCCTATAGCCTCACCGATGAAAAAGTCCGCTTTGCGTATGAAACCGAAGTCTTTTATTCGATGTTGGATTCCGCTGAGCTTTGCCAATTCGTTTACGGCCCCACGTGGACTCTTTACGATGCGAAAGATACCGCCGCAATGATCAACTCCGTTACGGGTTGGGATTTGACCGTGGATGATTTGATGGAAATCGGCCGACGCCGCCTCGATCTCTTCCGCACGTTCAATGCCCGCGAGGGATTCGGACGCAAGGATGATCAACTGCCAAAGAAATTCTTCAAAGCCCTGAAAGGGACCGGTCCCACTGCGGGCTTCGTTCTGACTCACGATGAATTTGATTCTGCCCTCAATACATACTACAAGCTGGCAGGTTGGACTTCTGAAGGCGTGCCGACCCGCGAGACTTTGAAGAAGCATGATGTTGAATGGGCGGCGGAATATTTGCCGGCATGAGCAGAGAATTAGTGAATTGGAGAATTTGATAAGCCGTAATTCGTAATTGGGGATGGGATGATGAATCTCATCCTCAATTCTCTTAATCCTCCAATCCTCCATCTTTAGTCTCAATTACCATTTATCACTACATCGAAAGAATCCCATGTCAACAAATCCCCTCTACACCGAAAACTTCCCTCACATGACCCCTGCCTGGTCGCGCATCTTCAATTTCGTTGCAGACCGCGCCGAAGGCTCATATATCTATACCGACGACGGCAGGAAACTGCTGGATTTCACAAGCGGCATTGGCGTGACCAATACGGGTCATTGTCATCCCAAAGTCGTCGAAGCGATTCGCGAACAGGCTGGTTTGTTCCTGCACGCGCAGGCGAATATCGTCGTCCACAAGCCGATGCTGCAATTGATCGAAGAACTTCGCAAAATCGTGCCGCCTTCGATTGATTCATTCTACTTTGCCAACTCAGGCGCGGAGGCGTTGGAGAACTCGGTCAAAATCGCGCGCGCTGCGACAGGCAAGCAAAACATCATCGTTTTCAATGGCTCATTCCACGGGCGCACTGGTCTCACCATGGCATTGACCACTTCCAAGACAAGTTATCGCACAGGTTTTGGTCCTCTGCCTTCTGGTATCTATGTTTCTCCGTTCCCGTACGCATTTCACATGGGCATGAGCGAGGAGAAAGCCTCCGCCTATGCTTTGGAGCAACTCGAATACTTGCTCGCCTCGCAAACTGCTCCAAAAGACACAGCCGCCATCCTGATCGAATCCGTTCTCGGCGAAGGCGGATACATTGTTCCGCCCACTTCGTTCATGAAGGGTTTGCGCGAGATCTGCGACAAACACGGCATATTGCTCATCTTCGATGAAGTCCAATCTGGTTTTGGTCGCACGGGCAAATGGTTCGCGCTTGAGCATTTTGATGTTGTTCCAGACATCATCGCCGCCGCGAAAGGTATTGCCTCGGGGTTGCCGCTCTCTGGCGTGTTCACTCGCGCAGATATTATGAAGAAACTGGATGTCGGCTCGATCGGCGGAACATACGGCGGCAACGCAATTGCTTGCGCGGCAGGCGTGGCAACTATCCGCGTGATGAGAGACGAAAAGATGTTGGAGAATGCCGGCGAGAAAGGCATCCAATTGATGACGGGTCTTCGCAAGTTGCAGGAAGAATATCCGCAGATCGGCGATGTGCGCGGCAAAGGCTTGATGATCGGCACCGAGTTCATCATGGATGGCAAACCTGAAAAAGCCAAGCCGATGGTGAAGGAAATTATTCACGCAGCTGAAGAAAATAATTTGCTCCTGCTCTCGTGCGGAACATACGACAATACCATCCGCTGGATCCCGCCGTTGAACGTGACAAGTCAGCAGATCAATGAGGGCTTGAAGATTTTTGGCGAAGCGTTGAAGGAAACCATCAAATAAACATCAAACCTCTGGTGGTCGAGTAGCCCCGCATGTTTTTCGCGGGGCGTACACTTGCACCGCACTGCGTTTGGTGCAGTGCAGTGTCGAGACCACCAATTATTGTGATAACTCTTGTCACATGTTGGTCTCGATACAGGCGAGAAGATCGCTCGCCTTACTCGACCAACAGAGTATTTATGAAATTAAAATCATGACTGAACTCAACCGAACAAAACTCGAGCAACTTCTCAAATCCGAAGAACAACTCTTCCACAAGAATCACCTCAAATCCTACGAACTCTACCAGCGCGCGCGCAAGTCACTGCATGGCGGCGTGCCGATGTTGTGGATGATCCGCTGGGCGGGTTCGTTTCCAATATTTGCCAAAGAAGCCAAAGGCGCGCACTTCACCGATGTGGATGGAAACTCCTATATTGATTTCTGCCTCGGCGACACAGGCGCAATGACGGGTCACGCGCCCGATGCAACTGTCAAAGCCATCACCGAGCAAATTCAAAAAGGCATTACGCTCATGCTGCCTTTTGAAGATGTCATTTGGGTGGGCGAAGAATTGCAGCGCCGTTTTGGTTTGCCTTTTTGGCAGTTCGCTCTCACCGCCACCGACGCGAATCGTTTTGTCCTGCGGATGGCGCGTCTCATCACCGGCCGCCCGAAGATTCTCGTTTTCAATTATTGCTATCACGGCTCGGTGGATGAAACCTTCATCACCATGGATGAAGAAGGCACGCCGATGTCGCGTCCCAATAACATGGGCCCGCAAATTGACCCGCGCGAAACTTCAAAGGTGATCGAGTTCAACGATATCGCCGCGCTTGAAACGGCGCTCTCTGCGCGTGATGTGGCGGCTGTCCTTGCCGAACCCGTCATGACCAACATCGGCATCATTCATCCCAACCCTGGCTATCACGAAGCCCTGCGCGAATTGACTCGTAAATACGGGACGTATCTCATCATTGACGAGACTCACACCATCTGCACGGGTCCAGGCGGATACACCGCTTCGCACGGTCTTCAGCCTGATTTCTTGACCCTCGGCAAGCCTCTCGCCGGAGGAGTGCCCGCCGCGATCTATGGCTTCACCAAAGAAGTGTCACAAGCCTTTACTGCGAAACTTTCCGTGGAAGACTCAGATGTTAGCGGAATCGGCGGCACACTTGCGGGCAACGCTTTATCCATTGCGGCGATGAAAGCCACGTTGGAGAACGTATTAACAGAAGAATTTTATGCCAAGGCCACAATTCTTCAAGAACAGTTCACGGCCGGCGTTGAATCTGTTATCAAAGAATTTGAATTGCCGTGGATCGTCAAACACCTCGGCAATCGTTCCGAATATTGGTTCCGCCCAACGCCGCCCAAGAATGGCGGGGAAGCTCATGCCGCTATTGACCCAGAACTGGATCGCTATATGCACCTCTTCGCTCTCAATCGAGGCATTTTGATGACGCCCTTCCACAATATGGCTTTGATCTCCCCAGAGACAACCCAGGCAGATGTGGATTATCACACCAAAGTTTTCCGTGAGGCAGTCCAGTCACTTTGCGGGTAAAGTCGAAAGCCAAAAGTCACTGAACCGACCTCCGACTTTCGACTCGTTCATGTGATGTATAATGTGATGTATAGTCACAGGAGCGTCTTATGAGTGAAATGATTCGCAAGCAAATCTATATTCAAAAAAGCCAGGAAGTGCGACTAAAGAAAATCGCGGAATCGCGGGGTGTGAGCGAAGCGGAAATTATCCGCCGTGCGCTGGATGTTGAGTTGCGCCATGCTGGCTATCGTTCCGCTTACAACAGAGAAGCATGGGAACGCATTCGTAAATTTATTTCTGAAATGGAGAAGCGCGCTCCCGTGAAACCTAGAAAACGTGATTGGACACGCGAAGATCTTTATGAAGACCGAATGAAACGCTATGACCGAAATACTCATTGACACCAATGTGCTGGTCTACGCGTTTGATCTTGCCGAACCCCAAAAACACCCCAGGGGGTTGGAAGTTGTCCACGAGTTAGAATTGAGCAATAAAGGGTGCTTGAGCGTTCAATGTCTTTCCGAATTTATTAAGGCGACAACGCGCGGCGCATCTCCGATTCTCAAAATTGACGAGGCGCTTAAGCAGGCGGAGGATTTTATTGAAGCCTTTCCTGTATTTCTTTTAACGCCAACGATTGTTTTGGAAGCCATACGTGGAGTTCGCGACCATCAATTTTCCTTTTACGACGCTCAAATTTGGGCATGTGCGCGCCTCAACCAAATCCCTGTTATTTTTAGCGAAGACTTTTTTGACGGGCGCACGATTGAAGGCGTCCGCTTTGTGAATCCTTTTACTGAAACTTTTGAATTGGAGAAATGGGCATGACCGATTACAAACATCAGGTTTGGCGCGTAAATGTTCGTTCGCAAACTTTGACTCATGAACCCGTCCCTGAAACCTGGCAGCGCCTCGGCGGTCGCGGACTGCTTGCGCGCATCATGCTCGACGAGATGGACGCGAAATGTGATCCACTTGGCGCAGGGAATAAACTCATCTTTGCGCCTGGTCTGCTGGTGGGACATATGCTCTCATCCACAGATCGGATTTCTGTCGGCGGTAAGTCCCCGTTGACTGGTGGTATCAAGGAAGCCAACGCGGGCGGGCGCACGGGTTATCACATGGCATTCATGGGGATGAAGGCGCTTGTCATTGAAGATAAACCCAAGGACGATGGTTTCTGGGTTTTGCATCTTTCACTCAACGGCGGCTGCGCCAAGTGGGAAAAGGCTGATGACCTTGCTGGGCTTGGTGTTTATGAAACTGCGCCGAAGTTACTTGAAAAATATGGCGATAAAGTTGCTATTGCATTGATCGGTCCTGGCGGTGAAATGCTGATGAAGTCCGCGGGGATTCAGAATATTGACAAAGATAAAATCCCGGCGCGGATTGCCGCTCGCGGCGGACTCGGCGCGGTGATGGGCTCGAAGGGATTAAAAGCCATCGTGTTCGATCATGCCGGTGGACAGAAGCCTCCCATCGTGAGTCCTGAAGCGTTTAAAGTTGCGCAGAAAGATTACACAAAGTCGGTGATGGAGCATCCGCAATCTGTCACGTATCGTGATTATGGCACCGCCGCAATGACGCAGTTGACCCAGCAGTTTGCGGGTATCCCTGTGCATAATTTTTCGCGTGGAACATTTGACCAGGTGGAAAATGTCAGCGGCGAGGCTCTGCGGGAATTCACATTGCAGCGCGGCAAACCGTCCGACCCGTCTCATGCGTGCATGGCGGGCTGTACGATCAAATGCTCGAATGTCTTTGGCGGGGAGGATGGCAAGGTCATCGTCTCGCCGCTTGAGTATGAGACCATCGGTTTAATGGGAACGAATCTTGATATTGATTCACTCGACACCATCGGGCGTTTGAATTGGCACGTAAATGACCTTGGGCTTGATTCAATCGAAGTCGGCGCGGCGCTCGGTGTTGCCGCAGAAGCAGGTTTGATGAATTGGGGCGATGGCGACGGCGCGATGAAATTGATTGATGAGATCCGCAAAGGCACTGAACTCGGGCGTAAACTTGGCGATGGCGCGGCAGATATGGGCGACCAATATGGAATTGAGCGTGTGCCTGTTGTCAAGCGGCAAGCCATGAGCGCTTATGAACCGCGCTCGATCAAAGGCACAGGCGTTACGTATGCCACGACTCCGCAAGGCGCAGACCACACTTGCGGACTCACCATCCGCGCAAAAATAGATCACCTCGACCCGAATGCCCAGATCGAAGTATCGCGCAATGCCCAGTTGAACATGGGCGGATACGATACGATTGGCGCGTGTATCTTTGCGGGCTTTGGTTATGCCGCAACACCTGATGGGGTGGTAAAACGATTATTGAAAGCACGTTATGGTTGGGGTGACCTGCCCGACAATATTTTGCAGGCTTTAGGCAAGGAGACCATTAAGATAGAACGCGAATTCAACAAACGCGCAGGTTTCACAAAAGAAGATGATCGGTTGCCTAAGTGGATGACGCGCGAAGCTATACCCGAAAACGGCTCGGTTTTTGATGTGCCTGAGGAACAACTGGATTCAATTTTTGATTGGGAGTAATAAAAATTACAAAGACCTCCGAAATTTCTGAAATTTCGGAGGTCTAATATTTGAGCCACCGGTCGGCTACGACCCGACGACCTAACGATTACGAATCGTTTGCTCTACCAGCTGAGCTACGGTGGCATTGGTATTTTCAAGCGGGCGGGATTATAAAGGACTACAGTTAATCTCGCAAGTTTTCAGCAATTCTCATCATGAATAATGTCGCTGCGAGGCGTTCTTGTTCTCCCTGGCACCGCCCGCCAGGGCAGGTGTAGCCGAAGCAGTCTCCTAATGACTGGGGATTGCTTCCCTTCGACACGCTGAGCGAAAGTCGAACCGTCAGGACAGGCGTCGGGAAGAGCAAGTGTCCTCCTACTAATGACACAGAGTGTCATTTCGCATAGAATAGCGGCGGTTGCCCGCTATGGATATACTCGCAAAGACATAATGAGAGCATCTACCCGCTCTCCAATACTTTCGCCAATTTCTCCACTTCCTTCACAGACGACAACTTCACACGCAACACTCTTCTGCCTGCTGCAATCAAGGCTTCGTAATTGCCCAATGCCTGCGCGCGGAGGAGCGTGCCGAAGGTCATGCCTTGGGTGGGGATTTCAAAATCATTCTCGGCATCGTACACCACTTGAATGAACCATCCCTTGTTCGGGCCGCCTTTATGGAACTGTCCCGTTGAATGTTGAAAGCGCGGGCCAAAGCCAGCGGTCACGGCGCATTTTGTTTTTTCACGAATGGCAACACGTAATGCTTGTAATGCTTCAATCGTTTCTTTATTGCGCGGAAGATACGCATTGATGGTGACAAAGTCGCCAGCTTTTGTATCCGCAAGAAATTTCTTCAACGCAGATTTCACGTCACTGACACTTACCAAATCCACATCAGCCAACTTGCCTGTCTTTTGATAATCAGCGATCTTGGCAATCGTACGCAGTTTGCTGTCCTGCACATCAGGCTGGTCAAAGGCGTTGATACCAAGAATGTGACACATCACAGAGACCGCGATCTCCCAACGGAAGAATTCCGCGCCCACATCATAGGGATTTGTGATCGGTAATTCGATTACTGTGAAGTCTGCGTTTTTCAAAGCGGCAATACCAGCATCCAATTCACCACCATTACGCAGATGCACAAACAAACGGTCATTTCCATAAACATCGGGCGCGCCTAATGGCTCCAAAACAATAGGCAGGATTCCTTTCCCATGCTTGCCACTGGACTCGGCGACGACTTGCTCGATCCAGCCTGCAAACGCGGACACAGGCGCATCACTGACGACGGTGAGCTTGTCTCTGCCTGCGAGAGCAGACTCAGCGAGTAGAGCGCCCAGCGCAAATCCAGCACTGTAAGTTGACGTTGAAGTATTCTTTATCTTTTCAGCAGAAACCAGCAGTTTTTCAATGTCCATGCCTAGCAATGCGGCGGGGACTAAGCTGAAATCGGTCAACGCGGAGAATCGTCCGCCTACATTTGGGTCTGCATTAAATACTTTTCTGAATCTGCGCTCTTTCGCAAGTTTCTCCAGGGAAGAACCTGCATCTGTAGTGACCACAAAGCGCGAGCCGTTGCCTTTGCTAAGTTCCCAAAAATAATCATATGCTGCGAGCAACTCGGCTGTGCCGCCCGATTTACTTGCAAGAATGTATAACGATTTATCAGGCGGATATTGTTCAGCAGCCAGCGCGACTTGCTGTGGATCAGTAGAATCAAGAATGGCGAGGCTTAACTTCGCTTCGATATTTGCGGCGGCGAGCAATGAACTCAAGACTTCGGCAGTCAGCGATGAACCGCCCATGCCGATCACGAGGACACGGTCAATGCCTTCCTCGTGGATTTGTTTCGCAAATGATAAATATCCATCGAGGCGTGCGCGCGCATCTTCAATGGAATGAAGCCAGCCAAGTCTAATCTTGACTTCGGCTTGGCCGGCCGCGTCATCTGCCCAAAGCGTGGGATCATGCACCCAGAGGCGGGCGGCGACAGAGGAATCTTCCAGCGTGGATAAACGCCTGGCAACAAAATCAGCTAAAGGCTTGTCCTGAGCCGAGCCGAAGGATCCAAGAGAAGATGCGGCGTTCTTCCTCCGCTCCTCGATTGCCTGCAAAAGAGACGTGAACGCATCCGCAAAAGACTTCACGCCTTCCTCTTCCAATTCCTGTGTAACCGCGCTCATCGAAACGCCAGCGGCTTTCAACTCGGCAAATAACCTCTGGGCTTCTTCGAGCCCGCGCATTATGGTGAGTTCGGCTTTGCCATGATCGCGGAAAGCATCCAGCGTGGCGGGCGGAACTGTGTTGACGGTGTCGGGACCGATGAGGGTGTCAACATAAAGTGTGTCGGAATATTTTGGATTCTTCGTGCCCGTGGAAGCCCACAACGGGCGCTGCACACGCGCATTAAAGCGTGCCTTAAGAGTTTCAAAACGAGGAGAGGTGAAAGTGGTTTTAAACGCTTCGTATGCAAGTTTCGCATTTGCGATTGCAGCTTTTCCGCGCAAAGGAGAATCTTCGGGAAGGCGCGGGTCAATTTTGGTATCCACACGCGAAACAAAGAACGAGGCGACAGATGCAACCATTTTGATGGGTTCATTCATTGCAACACGGTCTTCAAGCCCAGCGATGTAGGCATCCATGACGGCAGCGTAACGATCAAGCGAAAATATCAGCGTGACATTGATATTAATTCCCGCCGCGATGGATTGACGAATGGCAGGAATGCCTTCTCTGGTGGCGGGGATTTTCACCATCAGGTTTGGGCGGTTGACACGCTCCCATAATTCCTTTGCCTGTTTGGATGTACCTTCAGTGTCATTCGCAAGATACGGGCTGACTTCAAGACTCACGTATCCATCGCCGCCCTTGGTCTCCTCATACAGTGGACGAAATAGATCACAGGCTTCCTGAATATCTTCAATGGCGAGCTTCCAGAAGATTTTTTCCGCATCCCAACCAGACCACGCCAGCGGGATCAACGCGGAGTCGTAGTCGGTCGTCTTTGCAATCGCGTTTTGAAAAATGGTCGGGTTCGAGGTCACGCCGCGAATATCGCCGCGCTCGATCATGGCTTTGAGCTCACCGCTTTCGAGAAGGTTTCTTTGAATGTTGTCGTACCAGAGGGATTGGCCGAGGGATGTAAGTTTCTTAATAATTTCGGACATTGTGTTGAAAAACTCCTAAAGGCAATGGGAAATTGATAAATGGTTATTGGTAAGTAAGTAAATTGAGAATTAGAGATTAGAGATTGGAGATGGATGAATTGATTCTTGTGAAATTAAGAACGGTCTTCTTCCATATTATGGATTTTTTCAACCCTGCGGGCCAGTCTTTCCCCGCCCTCATCATTTCCAATGTATCGCGCGTTCAGGAATGCCGTAACAAGCGCCTTCACCAATTCAGGGCCGATGACACGTCCGCCAAGGCAAAGTACATTCATGTCATCGTGTGCGACGCCCTGCGCGGCGGAATAGGTATCATGGCAAATCGAGGCATAAACACCTTTCATTTTATTCGCGGCTATGCTCGCTCCAATGCCCGAACCGCAAATTATAATTCCACGCTCGGCTACGTTTTTTTGAATCGCTTCACCAACTTTTTTTGTGAAGTCGGGGAAGTCCACCGCCTCCGCGCTGTATGTGCCAACATCAATCACCTCATGCCCTGCGGCGCGGACAGATTCGATCACTACATTTTTCAGCGGAAAACCCGCATGGTCACAACCAACTACAATTTTCATAGATTTCCTTATGTCATTGCGAGTATATCCATAGCGGGCGAAAACCGCTATTCTATGCGAAATGACACTCTGTGTCATTAGTAGGGCGCCAGCCCGAAGCAATCTCCGTCATTGTCTAGGAGATTGCTTCCCTTCGACAGGCTCAGGACGCCGCGTCGGGAAGGACACCCCACCTCGCAATGACGGTTATAGTTCTTTAGCCTTCGCGATCACATTCTCAACCGTGAAGCCAAGTTTTTCAAAGATGACTTTCGCAGGAGCGGACGCACCATAGCGTTCAATGCTGATGACGGACTTCGCGTATCGCTCCCAGCCGAGGCCTGTTCCCGCCTCGACAGCGAGTCGCTTTTGAATGTTTTTCGGCAACACAGACTCGCGATAGGCTTCATCCTGCTTCTCGAACAATTCCCAACTTGGGAAGGAAACCACGCGCACACCTTTGCCTTCGTCTGCTAGTTTTTGCGCGGCTTCAAGGATTAGCCCGACTTCCGAGCCAGAAGCCATTAATATGATCTCAGGCTTTCCAAAATCTTTTAATACATACGCACCTTTTTCAACGATTGGAAGGTTTGAAGAGCCTGCCCTGACGGTTCGACTTTCGCTCACCGTGCCGAAGGGTTCAAAAGTCGAAACGTTTTGACGGGTCAAGGCTAAAACTGTCGGCCCATTGCGGCGTTCAATGGCAGCCTTCCATGCCTGCACTGTCTCATTTGCTTCTGCGGGACGAATGACCACAAGATTCGGAATCAAGCGCAATGACATTAATTGCTCTATCGGCTGATGTGTGGGGCCGTCTTCACCAAGTCCAACACTGTCATGTGTGAAAATAAAAATGGACGGATAATGCGACAAGGCTGCGAGACGGATCGCAGGCCGCATGTAATCTGAAAAGATAAGGAATGTGCCGCCGTAAGGAATCACCCCGCCAAATACAGCCATTCCATTTAGGACAGAACCCATCGCATGTTCTCGCACGCCAAAATGGAAGTTCCGTCCTTCATAAGAATCTTTTTGGAAGGCAGGGCTTCCGTCAATTTTTGTATTGTTCGAGGGAGCCAGATCCGCAGAGCCGCCGATCAACTCAGGGAGTTTTGCCGCAATTGCATTGATCGTTTTACCTGAAGCCGCACGAGTTGCCATGCCTTTTACATCCACTGGGAAAGTCGGCAAGGCAGATTCCCAATCATTTGGCAACTCGCCATTCAAACGTCGTTGCAGCTCTGCGCCTTGCACAGGATATATCTGCTTGTACGCCTCGAAGCGCATTTTCCAGCCAACTTCGAGTTCACGTCCACGCTCTACAGCTTCGCGATAAAACTCCAACACATCATCAGGGATAAAGAATCGCGGCTCTTTTGGCCAGCCTAAATTATCTTTTGCAGCCTTCAGTTCTTCATCGCCAAGCGGCTCGCCATGCGCTTTGGATGTGCCCTGTTTATTCGGCGCGCCAAATCCAATGGTGGTGCGGCACATAATGATGGATGGCCGCGATTCGGCTTTAGCTTCCTGAATGGCTTTATCAATTGCCGCCACATCGTTGCCGTCTTCCACACGCAGAACCTGCCAGCCGTAGGCGCGGAATCTCATCGCGCGGTCTTCGGTGAAAGCCAAATCTGTTGAGCCATCAATGGAAATATGATTGTCATCATAGAGATAGATCAATCGTCCAAGAGACAAATGTCCCGCCAGCGATGCGGCTTCGGAAGCAACGCCTTCCATCAAGTCACCATCCGTAACAATGGCATAGATATAAGGGTTAATGATTTCGTGGCCGCGCTGGTTGAAGGTCGCGGCGAGATGCGAGGCGGCAATCGCCATACCCACGCCATTTGCAAAACCCTGCCCTAACGGACCCGTCGTCACTTCGACGCCGGGGGTTAATCCATATTCAGGGTGACCCGGTGTGAGACTTCCCCACTGACGGAAATTATTGAGTTCATCGAGTGAGAGGTTGTACCCGGTCAGATGCAACAAAGAGTACAAGAGCATCGAACCATGCCCACCCGAAAGAATGAAGCGGTCACGTCCCATCCATTTTGGGTTTCGCGGATTATGCCTTAGGTGGCGAGTCCAAATGGTATACGCCATCGCCGCGGCCCCCATTGGCAAACCCGGGTGCCCGGAGTTTGCTTTTTGTACGCCATCTGCAGAAAGAAAACGAAGAGTATTAATTGCGCGTGTTTCAAGATTTTGGGATCTCATGAGTATTATTTTACCTTTCGCTTAATATTTTTCTTTTAATTCCTTTACAGGCAAAACGATCAGACCCTCTTTCTGGTCTCCAATGGAACACACATGCCAGGGTTTGGCGACCGCCAGAAAAGCAACATAAGCCGCAACCAACGCATCGAGTTGTTCCGGCAGATACAACAATTGAATGGGCCAAAGCCCTTTTGTCATTTTGTAACGCGTGATCTCTTCAAAAAATTCCATCGGGTCTTTTATGCGAAGGCCGTGCTCGTAAAGAATTAACTGCCTTTGCAGTTTCCCTTCAAGCGAAGGTTTGGAGAGCGGTATACTGCCGGCCATGACGCAAAAACAGGCATGTGGATGTGTCTCCATTATTTGGCATGGCTCATTTTCTGCGGGATGTTTCCTGAAACCCAGCTTCTCTAACTTGCGATACAACTCAAAACCCAATTGCATCCAGGCAGGAGATATAGCCGCACTTGCCGGTGTGCCTGAAACTGAAATGCCGCGCTCGCGTAATTCAAACTCCGCTACTCGAAACTCCCCGCTGCGGATCTGATGAGGCGTAGGCAGTGCTTTTTTCAACCTCTCACGCACGAGTCCAAGATTTACTCCCGCAGGCGCATTGACAGCAACCACGGCAGACTTCTGCCCTTCAATAAATGCAATCACATCCTCCATCTCGCCAGCCGCAAGCGCAAGAAGATGCAAGTCCTTATCCAATGCGGCATAGGTAAAGGACTTGTGCCCCGAGGTCGGGTCAACACCAACGAAAACCGAGTCAGTAAAAAGCATAATTAAGAATAAGTATACAGGTATACAAACAAAGAAACAAAATCTATTTTACACCCCAATTTTTATTATTTGAGTTAAGATTCAAACACTACACTCAAGACAAAATTCCAAAAAATAATGGCTGGCTTGACGGTGTACCTGTCAAGCCAGTCGTTTACTTTACCAATCTAGCCGAGTTCAGGTTCGATCAACCCATAGCTCCCATTGCGTCTGCGATAGAGCACATTGATCTTGCTTGTCTCCGCATTGTAAAAAATGAAGAAGTTGTCGTGTCCCAGATTTCGCATCTGCACCACCGCCTCATCTTCACTCATTGGATTTAAGACGAATTTCTTCCTGCGGGCAAACAAAGGAGAAAGTTCGCCGGTCTCCTCGTCAATCACATCATCCGCCACTTCTGCTGCGGAACGCCCGTCTCCGCGGCCGCGATGGTGTTTTCCTTTATATCTTTCGATCTGATTCTGTAAATTATCGATCGCCTGATCAAAAGCGGCAAGAATCTCATCTGCCCGCTCTTCTGTGCGCAATGTAAAGCCCTTCCCAAAAACGGTGATCTGCGCCACATTACGGTCCGTGGCATCGCGCGCAGCTTTATGATGAGAAAATTCCACCCGCGCTTCATCAATTGCCGGCATATAATGATCCAGATTTCCGGCCTTCTTATTTACATATTCCTCGATCTTCTCGGTCAAGCGAATGTTGCGTGTCTGGACTTCCACTTTGTTGGACATTAGATACTCCTTTTTCGGGTGTCAAACCACAACCAAAAATTATACATGCCCCAACCCATGATGAGGCAGTGCGCGCGCGACTGTCAGGGCGTAAACGTTCTTGGCCCCAGTTGAATATAACGCCTCGGCGGCGGCGGACAAGGTTGAGCCTGTTGTAGAAACATCATCCATCACGAGAACCGATCTCCCAATTACCCCCGCCCCAGCCTGAAATGCATTTTGCATATTCGCCTTGCGCTCCATTTTTGTCAGGCCCACCTGGGAACGCGTCTCTTTTCGGCGGAATAGTTCATCTGGTGCGTATCGTATATTTAAGGCCAATGCAAGCGGTTTTGCGATCATTCCAACCTGATTATAGCCTCTTTCCTTGAAGCGTTGTCTCCCCAACGGGATCGGCACAATCAAATCAACTTGCCAATTCAAACCATTCACGAAAGGTATCATTTGTGACGCAAGTGAATTACCCATTGAAATATCGCGGCGATACTTCAACTTATGCAGCGCTTTTTGCACAGGATCTTCAAAAACAGACCATGCCCTCAATGCGCGATAAAGCGGCCTCTCCAAGCGGCAGGCATCACACACCCCTGCCCGATCCTGCGGCAATCCGCAAATATCACAAAGAATTCCATCCAAGAGGAATACACGTTTTTGGCAATCAATGCACCAGCGTGACCCAGCCGTGCCGCATCCCCCACATTCAGGCGGAAATAACAAATCAAGCATATCCCAACAAGAACGATATAAAGTATATTTCCAATTTTTCAAATCTGCCTCTTATATAAACGGCAGTCATTTCTCAAGTTAACGACCCGTCTGAGTCAGGTGGGTCGCATTCATGTGTCGCTGAAGGTATTAAATTATCTTAAAAAGGCTCCAAACGCGCCTGCAATTTGGAATCCAGCGGGTGCCAGAAGAATGATCATAATGGACGGAAAGGTCAAGAGCGCCATGGGAATGATCATCTTGACCGGGGCTTTATGCGCCAGTTCTTCCGCAAACTGACGCCGTTTCACACGCATTTGGTCAGCCTGAATACGCAAAACTTTAGCCAGACTTACGCCCAAAATCTGGCTTTGGATCACAGCCGCAACAAAACTGGTTAACTCTGCAAGTCCAATGCGGTCTGACATATCGCGTAAGGCCTCCCGCTGAGTTTTCCCAAGTTGGACTTCCCGAATACACCGCCCAAACATGATCGAAAGCTCATTTTCCCATTTCTCATTAACTTTCGACATGGCCGCGTCAAATCCTAAACCTGCCTCCACGCAGATTGTCAATAAATCAAGCGCATCCGGCAATGCTTTACGGACTTCAGCCTGGCGGCTATTGATACGACTCTGCAGCCACAGTTGGGGAAAGAAAAAACCCAAAGCAGTAAATATGCCAACAATTAGTACAACTCTTCCGAACGGCCAGTTTACCGATGAGAGAGATGAAATCAACAGCAACAGACCGCCAAAAACGACAGCGCCTATAAAACGAGTTGCTAAAAAAGTAGAAGCATCAATGCGGCCAGGGTTGCCAGCCAATTCCAATTTTTGCGTAGTCTCCTGCAAAAGCCTTTGGGGTGTAAATCTTGTGGAAATTTCACCAATTTTCTTTATGACTGGAACAATCACCCGCTCCATAAAAGGCTGTTCTAACTCGATATCCTCCAGAGAAACCGATTCGCCGCGCTGGGTCGCCTCTGCAAGGCGAGCCATAACCGGGTCAGATTCATCCTGCTGACCTTGGCTGGAATAGCGCCGCCCAACGATCACAAGCAAAATGGCGCCGCCTAAAATCAAAACCCCAATAAAAATGCCAATACCAATTGTCATATTAGACCTCAATATCTGCAATGCGCATCATGATAAAGTAACTGGAAGTGATCAATCCGAGAACAATACAAATGATCGGTCCGGTACATGTCCAGCCACGTTGATGAACAGACAACAAATATTCTGGATTAAGGAACCACAAAACAAGGGTAAGAAAAAATGGAATCAGGGATAGAAAGGTGCCTGAAATGCGAACCTGCGATGTCAATACCCGAATCTCACCTTTAATTCGAACACGCTCTCGAATTGTGAAGGAAATATTATCCAGAATCTCGGAAAGATTTCCACCGACTTCCCGCTGCACGTTGATTGCGGTTATTACGAAATCCAAATCGTCGCTGGGTATTCTGCGAAGCAAATTTTCAAGCGCAGTTTCCATCGGAATCCCAATCTGCATTTCCTGAATGACCCGCCGAAATTCATCACTGATGGGGGCAGGCAATTCCTTGCTAATCGCTTCCATGGCTTGCATGATCGAGTAACCTGCACGCAAACCATTCACCATCAAGTTTAGCATATCAGACAATTGATCATTGAATTTTTGCAGTCTTTGTTTTTGTTGTCTGATTACGTATGCACGAGGGGCAAAAGCCCCAGCAATTCCCCCAATCAATGCGGAAACTGGATAACGATTACCCAGAAACCAGGCAATCAAGCCAAGTAATAAAGAACAAACCACAATTAATACAAAATATTCAGCAACCTTGAATTTCAGGTCTGCACGCGCAAGCTCACGAGCGATACGATCCCCGTACGAAGTTTTCTCAACTCTTTTGGAAACCCAATCCGTAAGGGCGGATCGGCGGACTTCATTATCCACACTTTGCTTATCTTCATCCAGGTAAACCCCGAGACGTTGTTCAACCAAGGTGCGCTCAGTGCTGGAGGAGACAACGATACCTACGATCAACAAAATGATGATGATTAATCCGCCGATGATAATAATCCAGGTCATATTGTTCCTTCCCAGAGATCATTCAAATACAAAACAAAACCAATATCTGCCCCGGCAGATTAGTATCTGCGCCGTTCGCCGATACCAAAAATGGAAGGAGGCAGGTGGATATCCGTCGCTTCGATCTTATCCATAAATTTGGGTCGCAGACCTGTCGGTCGGAGACGACCAACGATTCGGCCATTTTCCATGCCAGCCTGCTCAAATACAAATATATCAGTCATGGTAATAACATCACCTTCCATACCGCTAACCTCGGTAATGGTCGTGATTTTACGTGTGCCGTCGCGCATGCGTTCCTGTTGACAAATCAAATCCACCGCGCTTGCAACTTGTTCACGAATGGCCCTGATCGGCAGATCCATGCCTGCCATGAGACACATCGTTTCAATACGGGCCAGTGCATCTCGCGGGGAATTCGCATGTGCTGTCGTCATGGATCCATCATGCCCTGTATTCATAGCCTGCAACATATCCAGGGTTTCCCCACCACGGCACTCCCCCACAATAATGCGCTCTGGACGCATACGAAGGGCATTGATCACAAGGTCGCGAATGGTGATTTCACCGCGACCTTCAATGTTCGGCGGGCGGGATTCGAGTGTAACGACATGTTCCTGGCGCAATTGCAGTTCTGCGGCATTTTCAATGGTTAGAATACGCTCATCAGATGGAATAAAACCAGAAAGTACATTCAACAAGGTTGTCTTACCTGAGCCGGTGCCGCCGGAGATAATAATATTCAAATGCGCTTCAACGCAGGCTTTTAGAAATTGAACTGCCTCATTGGTAATCGAACCAAACTGTACCATTTGATCAACAGAAATTGGGTTCTTCGAAAATTTACGGATTGTTAAAACCGGGCCAACCAAAGATATGGGAGGGATAACCGCGTTGACACGGGAGCCATCCTGCAAACGCGCGTCAACATACGGGCTGGATTCATCAATTCGGCGGCCCAACGGTGCAACAATTCGGTCAATAATCCGCATGACATGCTCATTGCTCTCGAAAGTCACCGGCACACGATGAAGTTTTCCTTTTCGCTCGATGTAAATATTTTTTGGTCCATTCACCATGATTTCAGTAATTGTGTCATCTTCCAACAAGGACTGTATTGGACCTAGACCGAGTATTTCTGCGGCAATCTGCTCAAACAATCGGGCGCGTTCAGGCCGGGAAAGAACAATATTTTCTTCCAACAGAATCTGTTCAAACAAGGATTGGATGGTGCGGCGAACATCGTCTGTCCGCGAAACATCCATGGACGGATCAATTTCCGCGAGCAGTTTTTTTTGAACGCGTGTCTTTAGATCAAAATATGAACCCGCTTGAGGCGAGGTCATAGGCGCGTTAACTCGTCGGGCTTGTAATGATGAAAGACGGGAAGAATCGCTTCCCCCTCCCGACCCAGCTTGCCCGCCGTGCCCAGATTGTTGTGGTCCAGAAGAATTTCCACCTTCCTGCTGGCCACCACCTTGACCGTCTTCAATACGCCGAAGCAATGACATGATAAAACTCCTTAACGCTTGACTGCCGCATGACTCTGAGATTCCAATTCATTTAATTTCGCTCGGACTGCCTGAGCCAGTGAAAAAACACCTCTTCCCACTGGCTGGGACTTGTTATCCAACATAAACGGCACCCCGCGATTAACGGCGGCAACAACTACTTTTCCATCGAGAGGTATGATGACGGATACTTCGTGTTTGAGGTTATCGCTCACCCGCTGGGGGGTAATCGCGATTTTCTTGTCATATCGGTTCATGACAAAAACAACATGCTCGTTGGTGATCCCGATCGTATGCAACAAATCCAGGAACAACCGGGCATTCTTGATCGCAGGGATTTCCTGGGTGGTCACCAAAACGATCACATCGCTTATATCAAATGTGGAAAGAATCATATCCGTCAAATTGGTTGAAGTGTCAACTACAACATAAGAGTACATTCGTTGCAGGAATTTTAATACTCTTGTGAATTGCTCGGGCGAAACTTTCTCTGCCATTTCAGGACGCTGCGGCGCTGCTAGAATCCGTACTCCGGAAGCATCGTGCTTTATTAATATTTCTTCAACCAGGTCCGGGTCTAGTTCATCCACGCGGGGCGCCAATTCGAGAATGGTATTCTTCCCCTGTTCGTTAACGAAGACCGCGACATCACCGAATTGTAAATTTGCGTCAACGAGTACGGTGCGGGTATCTTCGTTATGCAAGGCGATGGCCAGATTTACCGCAATGGTGGTACAACCAGTTCCGCCTTTTGGACTATACACAGTGATGATTTTGCCATTTGAGACAGGTGTTAAAGCATTCGGAGAAAGAAGCAATCCCGCGGCTTGGCTTGCGGAAAATTGTTGCTTCGCATTTTTTACCCGCTCGGTTTGGGCCATCTCGCCTGCGCGGCGAATTGCTGAAATTAACTCATCTCCCATTGGAGGTTTTGTTAAAAAGTCACGAGCACCTGCAAGCATTGCCCGCCGCATATAATTTTGATCGCCCTGCACCGATAAGATCACAATCTGAATATGGGGGGATTTCTTCCTAATCTCCTCAGTAGTGGCAATCCCATCCAGGTCAGGCATGTTGATATCCATCAAGACGACATCCGGATCCAACTCCTGAGCAAGTTGAATACCTTCCCTGCCCGACTTCGCAGCACCGACGACATCTATATCAGATTCGAACTGTAACAGCTTGCGGATGGTCTCACGAGTCTCTGCGATATCGTCTACGATAAGCACTCGAGTTTTTGCTAAAGCCATATTAAATTACTTCCATTCCTGTATCCTCATCCATTATTGAGGAGGAACTGTCGTTGTATCGTTCGGCAAAAATGGAGCAATCAGATCAGATAAAGCAGGCTGCATTGCATATGGAAGTTTTGCAGGGACGGGGATATTGTACTGACTGAGCAGGAATTGCAAGGTGGCAGCTTCGGTTGCCTGGCGGGCTTGATCGGTGGGATTCCTCAAAGTCATCGAAATCCTGGCATTTGTATAGATTAAATAGGAAAGTGTGATGGAATCTTGCGGTGAAACGATCAGTGTGATGATGTCAGGAGCGAGTGTTTGTTGCGGTGGAGCCTGTGGATCAGTTGGAGCCGTGTCTGCCACAAGCGGGAAATTACCCAATTTCATTACAACCACATCCTGAAGCAGCATCTGACAGGTCTCCCTGGGCCGCTGCGCCTCAGATGGAACCAGATAAAACGGTTGTTGGACTGATGGATCCAATTCCAACCTGCCTAGCGGAGTCCCGGAAGTGCTTGCGCCAAGCGAAAGAACCGGCAAAGCATCCGGCACAAAACCAGTGCCTGTCAAAGAACCAGTCAGGTTAGGCAAAATAGTTTGGAAGGCGGGATCTACGTCTACGAATAGGAAACAAGCATTAATATTTACATGAGCCCCGTCATTGACCGCATACGCGGATAAAGCCAGGCGGCTGGTCGGTATGGACATGGCGGTCATCCCCGGCGGAATCAGTGAGGCCCACTGCGGCCCGGAGATTGGAACCGTCAGCGATGCGTCAAGGATTAATGCCTCTGTGATCGGTACGCCCTGATCGAGAGGGTATTTTGCCACCTTATTGCTTGTCAATGCGGGTAGTTCGTCTCGCGTATACATGACAGCGATAACTTTCTCTTGAGGAATACTCATGGTGGCAAGTACTGCCTCTGTAATTGCGCCTCCCTGCGGAATATTTTGAGCGGCGTAATATACGTCAACATAAACAGGTTGATCTGGCTGTTGTTGTGAAAGTAAAAATTGGCGGATGGCGACAAAACCCACCGCCAGACCAATGATGATGACAAGAATAACCAGAATTAGAGTTCGACCTCGTCTCATATTTCTCTCCTTACATTGAATTCGAAATTATCTGAATATATAAAACATATTCATTATACAAGAAAAATGGTCAAAACATACCGCGGCAACCAAGGAAACTCTGGGTACAAGCTACAATATTGTTAGGTTGCGATAAAGCAAAGGGATGCTTAGTTCTTTGCTTGAACTGTGAAAGATATCCTGGTTCCCGAACCGGCAAGGCTGTCAACCTCAAATTTCCCGCCCAGCATTTCTGCCCGCTCCTGAATAAGTCTTAATCCCAAATTTGTTGAATCTTTTAATGTTTCTGAGTCAAATCCCTTGCCATTATCATCCACACTCACCCTAATCAGCTCGGTTCCAATATCGATTTGAATTTTGATCATCGTAGCCTGGCTATGACGGGCGGCATTTCCAAGTAATTCCTGCACCGCTCGAAAGATCATCACCTCCAGGTAAGGCTTAAGGCGGCGTTCAGTGCCAGTCACAGTTAAACTCACATCCAGTCCCGTTTGTTCCTTAAATGCATCGGTGTATTTTCTGAGAGTGGGAGTCAAGCCCAGATCATCAAGCATCATTGGACGCAATTCAAAAATAAAATTACGTACTTTCTGAAAGGTGCCCATGGCGGAGGTTTTTAGATTTCCTAATTCTTCCTTCGCTTGCACAGGGTCAATATCCAAAAGGCGCATTGCAATTTCAGTCTGCAAAATAAAATTGGATAGAGCCTGGGCAGGCCCATCATGCATCTGGCGGGATAAGCGTTGGCGCTCCGCCTCCTGCGCATTAACAATCATTTCGATTCCAGCCATCTGGCTTTTACCGCCTTCAGAAGCGGCGGATGAAATCCCTGATTCACTCGTTCCTGAAACGATTTTTTCCAAAACTGCCGCATATTTTTCAAGATGTGTTTTGTCATTTTGAAGCTTCTCTAACTGCCCACGCATCACAAAAAGTCTTTGTTGAACATCCAAGGCGGAATCGTATCCCATTTTAAGTTCCTCAATTGGCACGCCTTGTTTTTGCACCTGTTGAAGATGTGAGGAAATCGCAGCATTACGCTTTGTTATCTTGGAAAGTTCGCCCTGGCTCTGTTCGGTCATCAATATGACCTCACGCAGGGCGCGTTGGGTTTCTTTCAATTCCTTCTGGTAATCCATTCCTTCTGTTTCACTCATAAAATCGCTCCTGAGGGCGAAGATCAGTGTCTTTTTGTGTCACCCAGCCTCACCTCGAGGTAAATACAACTGCCTAAGTACCATCGGCACGGCGCGTCCCTGCCATTCCATCTTTCACCCAAAGTTTCAGCTCGCTGTGGTTTAAAAACTTTATTTGCAAAAACAAACTTTTCTTAGGTCATTTTTTAATACGCTCCTATTTTAACCCATTAAGGGTTTTTCCACAGATAGACAACCATATTTTGCCGCCCAAATTTCAAGGGGACTTCACCATTCGTTGAAAAGACTTGCTCGAGCCCTTCAGACAAGAGGGGGTAAAACTCGGGAAATGCGATCAAAAAATCCGCACCTTTCTCATCTAAAAATATGGCGAGCTGCGGTTCGTCGCGAATGAAAGGAATAACCTCTGGTGAGATCAAACCCGCCAGGTCTATCAATTCATGGTTGTCAAAATATCCCAATGCGCCAATATCATGCGCGGCGATGATCGCTTCGGCGGGCAGGTTTTCAGCGACCCATTTTGCGGTGACTACCATTTCACCTTCGATCACTGCCACATCCTGCGCAAATGATTTCGCGCCCAGGAAAATAAACCCTAAAGTGAGCATGGCAATACTGCCCCGCCAGATTGTTTTCGCCACCCAATGATAGCGGGTGAATATTTTCCGCCCATCAAAATCAGCAAATGCCAGCAAGCCAAAGGTAAAAAATATGGGCATGGCCGGCATGAGGTATCGTCCATGTTGATAGACCGGTAGGCGCGAAATATAAAGCCAAAGGTATCCCGCGCACCAGATCAGCGCGGACAGGCTTCCCCACATACGACCTTTGATTGATTTTATCAACCAACACACGACACCAGGTATCAGCACAAGGCTTGGGCCGACAAGTAGTTGCAAAGACAGTAGACCAAGACGGTTGGATATGGGAATCATTTGCCAGGCTGCGTACTCAGCTTGTTTTGCGTAAAAAGTATTTGGCATAGGCGCGCCGCCGACTGCAAGATTAAATAGTAAATACAACCCAAAAATCGGGATGAATCCAAGAGAATAGCGCATCATGGCGCTCAACCGGGAGCGTGTGCCCTGCTCGACGAAGAATATCGTCATCAGCGCGGGACCAAGCAGGGTCAAACCGTCGGGGCGCGCCCAGACTGAAAGTCCAGTCAGCAATCCCAAGGTCAAGTATCGAGGCGAGTTCGTCATCAGCAAGATCAGAACAGTTGTGACGATCAATCCATGCAATAAAGTTTCCATGCCAGACAACCCGGCCCAAACCAGATGCCATTCAAAGGCGATGAAGATTCCAACCCAGGGAAAATGAGGCTGATAAGAATTTACAAGTTTGCGGACTGCTCCTTCGCATAAAATTGCAAGGGCGAACAAAATTAAGAGACCGAGGAAAAATGTCCAAAAGTAAGGCGAAAGGTTAAGCAAAAAACCTATTGCAAGTACCGCCGACCAAATTGGCGCGGTGGAACCTGCGGAAGGAAGGCCGGGGCGAAATGCCCATTCACGGTTCAATGCGAGATTTCGCGCGTAGGTTTGATGGATCCATGAATCGTCGAGAGGAAAACCGATTGCGTACGTGAAGCGGCTGGTAAGCAGATAGACCGCCGAGATCAGCAGCACGGCAAAAGCTATGACCCATAAATGGCGCCGCGAAATTTCATTTGTTGATCTTGAAGATGTTTGCGCCATTGACTTGACCTAAGAAAACAAAATAGGGTTGGGCTTGCGGGTTATCCAGTAAACTATTTATCTGAGAATTCCCCGCATTCGGTTCTAGCACCAAATAACCTGCATCAAATTGATTTGCAACCGCAAGGATAGCGCCTTTACCGCCGTAGGGTATTGAAATGGCAGAACGATTCGTTTCGAGATAATACCCCGGTGCATTCCGAACAATCACAACATCATCAGGCTGAATCCCGTTCGTAAGCAGAAATTTCTCCACAGCAGGATAATTCGCCTCGCCCTCACCCCAACCTAGAGTGAATAAACGAAGATTGACGATAAAGCCGGTCAGGATGATTGCGATCATAACAAGCGCGCTTCGGAATATGACTTTGGTCTGGTCGTTGCCCCAGTTGCGTTTTCTCAGGGACAGTAGAATCTCATCAAGACCCAATGGCGCAAGAGTCCACCACATGGGTTGAAGGGCCGCGCCCGCATGGAAGAATGCGCCACGCGCACCGGCAAATGGAAAGATGAATGTCATCACAAAAAACAAAGATAGCCAGGCGGTAGTGGCAAGTTTTATTCGTTCATCCTTGCGATAATAGATAATACCTGCAAGAATAAATGGAAATAAGATGATGCCGCCATGCGCGGCAAATCCGCTTTGCAGATTTACACCGAGCGCCCACATTCTGGCAGAGATGATTTTATCCCGGCCAATTGCCAGAAAGGATTCCCTGCTAAGGTGTTCGGGGGGATAGATAAAGGTCTGGTCGTAATTCTCGAGCCAGAGAGTGCGGCCGCCGCCGGGAGCAATGATTGTTCCGAAGGCCCTCAAATTCCGAACATACCAGGGGGACATGATGAGGAGGAAGCCCAGTAGAGCAGTGAGTGAGTTGCGTAATACATATTTCGTAATTCGTAATTTGTGATGCGTTCCTTCGGCTGCGCTCACGCGAAGCGTGTAGTTGCGAGTTGCAGGTTGCAGGTTATTTAATAATGAATCTTCTTTCGCGCGCCAGATCGTGAATAGAAAAGTGAGCGCCAGCCAGAGTAAACCGTCACTGCGTGAGAGGGTCGATAAACCTGCGAGCAAGCCAAGCAGAAACCAGTTGCGTGTGCGGGTTGGGTCTTCCATGAGTTTCGTGGCAAGGATGAAATACAGGCCCCCAAAAAGCATAAAAAGGCTGAAGTTATCGGTTACGCCTACGAAAGAGGCATGGTAAATCGAAAAGATCGCCAGCAATGCCGATGTAATCGCAAGCTCGCGTTTTTTGGAAAATGAATAGGACAATCCCGCAGTAACAGGCACAACCAGTGCTGCGATTATAAGGAAAGGTAACCGCGCCGATGCGTAGGTTTCTTCACCTGTCAGCCACATCCCCAGGGCGGAAAAAATGGAAGCCAGCGGCATCCAGTAAGTATGCGAAGGGTGCGGCAAGGATGCAGCGCCATCCAGATAATTCCACAAGTAAGGCTCGTTGAAACCGTTCCCTCTGAATAGTTGAATACCACCCGCAAAGTAATAATCCGAGTCAAGATAGCCGGGGGCCGGCTGAAATTGCGCGATGACGATGGGCAAGATCAAGCCAGATATGAATAAAAGGAAATAAGTTCGGAATGACATATGACCTACGATTTACGATTGACGATTGGCAAGGTCAGCCCAGATACGCGGCGGACAGATTGCCCACCAGCGAATCCAGTATAAGCCTAGGATTGTAAAGATAGGCAGAAAGAGGAACATGATCTCTCGAGCCAACCGGCCAAAGCGAGGCAGGCCAAAGAAATAACCAGCCCAGGGTATGAGAAAAACAATGACCAGCAGCAGGATCGTCAAGCCATCTCCCATAGACTGCCAACGGTCATGGACAATGGCAATGATGAGTGCCAGTGGAATCACTAATACTGCCAGGTGTTCCATTTCGGTACGGAAGCCAAGCAAAGGCGCCGCCGCAAGGGATAGGCAGCAGGTCCAGTAAAATTTTCTAAAATCTGCGCTGTGTGCTGTGCTCCATTCATAACCGAGTGTAATTACAAGGATGCCAATAAAAACCCAGGCGAATGTGCCGTTTTGAGATGGAAAAAAATGAGCAAATGACTCTTGGGCTGTAAAGCCAAAGTCTGCGCGCAGATTATTCATGCCGGCCCGCAGATAGGGAATGATCCAATTTGGATACCAGAGAAAAGAAGCGGCCAGTAATATGAAGGAAAGCATCCCAAAGCCTGCCAATACTCTTCCACGTCCCTCACTATAAACACGCCATGCCACTAAGATCAAAAACAGCGCGCCAACCTCCCAATAATATAAAGAGACTGCCATCAATGCGCCCGCCAGTTCATCCTGCCCGGCTCGCAGGGCAAGCAAAATGCCTGCATAGATCAAACCAAGCAATAAAACAGGACTTGCTTCAAGCAAGGCTTGAAAAGCATAAAAATTGAAAATGCAGAATAGAATAAATAAAACCACAAAAGTGGGCGGAGCTGCCCAATCCGTCAGGCGCAGGCTCAACAAGGCAAGTGCGAACAATGCCAGTTCGAGGACCAAGGTAAATATAGCCCGGGCAATCTGCGGGTCGGAAAGAAGCGAAAAAGGGAAATAAAGCAGGAGAATGTGAAATGGTGTATCCAGAATGTAAGGTTTGTCGCCAGCCTGCGCTGAGCCTCCATAAACCAATTCCTGAACACGGGCGGGGATTTCAGCGCCATAGGGATCTATCTTATCAAAAAGAAACGCGCGTCCCGCGACCCATTGGACATAAAAATCGCCGCCGCCAGTGAGTGTAAGATTCGCAGTCACAAGCGCGGCTGAAACGATCAGAACAATCATTACAACTATAGCAATGAATAGATAATCGCGAGGGGTGAGGGATTTTGAAGGTGGATGAAATGTCATGCGCTCTCGCCCTGCCTCTCCCCTGTCGGAGAAGGGATAATGTAGCGAAAGATGGGACGCGTTGGCGAATTACGGGCCGCTTCCTTGAAACCCGCTTTTATGAATGCCGATGCCGTGCCGGTAAAGACAAAAGGAGCAGGTTGCTCCTTTTTTGAATCCACCGGATAACCCTCCACAATTTTACCGCCGCGATCTTTTACATGTTCGATTGCAGCTTTCAATAATTCAACTGTAATACCTTTGCGGCGATGTTTCTTTTCGATAAAGAAACAAGTGACAGACCACACTTCCTGATCGTCAATCGGTTTGAGTGTGCGCGAATGGGCAAGCTTGGGATAGGCAATGCGCGGTTCGACTGCGATCCATCCAACAGGATAGCCCTCCAGGTAAGCCAACAAGCCTGGAACAATTTTCGAATCAACAATGGATTTTTGCATTTGCCGCGCATTATCGCCTGTGTTCTCACTGAATTCTTTCCCGCGTAATTTCCAATACATACACCAACAGCCGCCGCATGCGCCGTTATTGCCAAAGAGCAATTCAAAATCACGCCACAGTTTTTGTGTCAGGGGATGAAAAGAGAGGTCGAGAGATTCCATGAGGGTAAGGTCGAAGGATGAAATTTCGTGGTGTCCAGCTGCTTCGCAATTCGCAGATCACAATCCGCGTGACTTGCTTCCCGGTCTGCCCAGCCATAGGCTTATGTACCACAATCACACAAGCATCTTTAATCTCTGCGGCAGGATTTCGTATTCGAAATTTTGTATCCATTCGGGGAATAATTCGCCGTCCGTATGCGCAGGGGAGGGCGTTTCGAGTTTGATGGATATTTTTGTAGCGTCCAACTCGCGCATGCCTTCCATTTCGACATAATTGCCCTTATCTTCATTGAACGCGCGCGGCAGGGCCTGGAACAGTCCCAGCCGAGTGGCGCGATAACCAAAGGCGAGGGTGAGTTTTCCATCGAACATATCTGCGTGCGGTGTCATAAAGAAACCGCCTGTGCGCCTGCCATTACCAATTGAGAGCATCGAGAATTTTCCTTTATATTCCCCATCATCCCAATGAACTTCTCCGCTCCATTCGGGTTTGTCCATGATCCCTTGTACAGCCGCGACAAGATAGCGGGCTAGGCCTTTTATCCATTTAATTTTTTCGTGTTTGATGCTGACGTACGGTTCGAGTCCTGCGGCTGAATTATTGACGAAATATTTTCCGTTCAACTTTCCCAAATCAATTAACCTGGTCTTCCCCATCGCGATCACCTTTGCCGCCTCATTCAAATCCGTTGGCAAACCCAGTGAATAAACAATGTCATTTGCGGAACCTGTGGGCATGATTCCTAGCGGACCAACTGCGTCCCGCTCAGACCCCGCCGCCTGCATCAATCCATTTGCCGCTTCGCCTATGGTACCGTCTCCGCCCGCGGCAATAACAGGTGAAAAACCATCCAGCGCAGCTTGCTTTACGAGTTCGATAATGTGACCTTTGTGTTCGGAAACATCCAGCGCAAAATCCACGCCTGCGGCTTGGAGTGCGGCTTCCACTTCGGGCCAGCGCGCTTTAGAATTCCAGCGATTCGAATATGGGTTGAGAATTACCTTGGCAGTCATCGGCCCTCCACTAAGTGATTTTTATCCATTGTACCTGAATTCCATCCTTTGAATTGAGATAGAACAACTGCAATAAAAATTAGAACGCATCCTGCAATTTGGATGGCGGCAAGATTTTCGTTCAACAAAAACCAGCCCGATAATACCGAAAATACAGATTCGAGGCTCAAGATCAATGCGGCGTCTGCGGGAGGGGTGTGCCGCTGTGCCCATATTTGAAGTGTGTAGCACAGGCCAAGCGAGAAAAATGCAGTGTATGCGATTGCGCCAAACAACGGCCAACTAAATGTCAAAGATGGCTCGGCGAAAACGCCCAAGACTAAATTCAGGATGGCGCATACGAAGAGTTGTCCCACTGAAAATGGCATGGCTTCATATTTGGATGCATACTTTCCCAGCACAATGACGTGAAATGTCCAAAATATTGCTCCGATCAGTTCAAGCGCGTCTCCTGGCTGGACCTCGAAACTGCCGCTGGTTGACAGGAGAAATGCTCCCATCCCTGCCAAAGCCACTGCAACGATGGACATCCAATGCGGCTTCTCGCGCCAAACGATGAACAACGCTACAGGAACCAGCACAACATATAAACTGGTAATGAACCCCGCGTTGCCCGCTGTCGTGGAAACCAGGCCCGCTTGCTGAAATGCACTTCCGAGAAAAAGCAGAAAACCAGCGGCGAACATCCATTTGTATCCCTCGCGGGAGTAGGTCGGGTTAATAACCCGGCCTTTTAGGCTGGAAGCCTTACCTACGCGCAGCGCAAGCGGCAAAACTACCAAGGCGGCGAGAAGATAACGCGCTCCATTAAATAGATATACGCTTCCCAATTGACCTGCGACTCGCTGCGCAACAAAGGCTGAGCCCCAGATCACGGAGACCAGCAGGAGGGTTAGATCTGCTTTGAGTCGCATAAATTTTCCAAAGGTGATGGCTGAAAGTTGAAGGTATTTCGATTAATACCTTGATTCATTTCTTTCTCTATACTCAATACAGAAGCGCAATCATAGCACAAGATTTATTTATCAAACCTTGCCGAAATCCGGAACAATAGGCAGGGTAGGTTCAGGCAATAAATTTTAGGGAAATTCTGGGAATTCATTTTCATTGATGGTAAAGTACGTGGCGTTTGTCTGCCAGATCTAGCCCATCAAAAAAAATAACAGGCATGACCCGGCGAATGGTCTTGCCTGTTATGATATTACAACAAATTGGTTTTTCTACTTGAGCGTGCGAATAAAGGCAACAGCCTGCCAAATCTGCTCGTCGGTCAGAACACCCTTCCAAGCCACCATGGATGTGCCTTCCTTGCCAGTGTAAATGCGCCAGAACAAATAATCATCACCAGCCTTAGCCTGAAGTTCACCAAGATTCTTGGGAGCAGGATCAAGCGCCGCACCGGCAGGTCCGTCACCATGGCCTTGAGGACCGTGGCAGGCTTCACAGTTGGTCTTGAAAACCAAGGCACCGGCCGCAGCGGCGTCTGCACCAAGGGGATTGGCCTGACCGGAAAATTCAGAAGGAACAGGCGCCAGAGTGGCAACAGCATCCGCACTGCTTCCACCACCGCAGGCAGCCACGACCAGCGCGGTGAAAACTAAAACACCAAACAAAATTTTATTCATCATAAACCTCCAGTTATTATGTGTATCGAATTGCGCGGTGATTATATCCGCTTAATGAAGTTATTTAGTGTGACTAAAGTTACAAGTTACAGTGTGCACGCAAAACATATCAGGCAAGTTGCTCCTTGCGCCGTCCTCGGCGCAAGATTTCGACACAGCTGCGCTAGTCAATCTGCCAGATTTATCCTGCAAACGCCGCCGAGGACGGCGGCTGGATCATGGGTTACTGAAAGTTACATATTATGATGACGCCAGCACTAATAAAATCTACACATCCATTCCTGACATTTTCGCCTCATGCTATGCTTCAGGCTACTCCTGTTTCCTCGAACTGACCCACCACCCGATAATAACCATCGAAAAGAAGAAGGCAATTCCAAGATACAACAACCATTCAAGTTCCGTATTAGGCCCTGGGCCGCCTCCGGACAACAAACGAAATGCAAGCATAAATGCCTCCAGAAATTTATTTATGCCAGTTATACGTGAAAAAATGAGGTGTGTCAAATCACGCGGCAAAGAGTAAAATTGACCAATCAGACATTTTGATGGAAATTATAGGAAGATAAATAGATGACATCCTACAAAGCCAACATCAATAATCTCCGTGCACAAAGAGATAGGAATACATCGTCCGATCCGTTACACTGGCTTAATCTGGCAGGCTTATTCTGGCTGGAAGAAGGAGAAAATTCATTTGGGAGCGATCCACAGGACAAGATCAGCCTCGCGGCTTTTCCTTTGGCTCACTGCGGTATATTCCACCTCAAAGAGGGACTTGTTACTCTCTCGACAGCCAAAGAGGCACCCATCAACGTTAATGGGGCAATACCTGAAGCCCGCCTGTTACGGACAGATCGCGATAAAGAAACCGACTTAATAAATATAGGTTCGCTTACCATGAAGATCATTATCCGCGGAGGAGTCCCATTGGTGCGAATTTGGGACAGGGAATCTCCCGTGGGCAGGAATTTCACAGGCTTCCATTATTACCCGGTTAAACCTGAATATCGCGTGAGTGCAAAATACATCCGTTACGACCCGCCCAAGCCAATAAAGATAATGGAAGTGATCGGAACAGAAATTGACAGCATGTTTTTAGGACAGGCGCAGTTCGCATTGAATGGCGTCCATTACACCCTTGAAGCTGAGCAAAGCGGCGGCGAATTGCTTTTCAACTTTACAGATGGAACGAACAAAGATACCACCTACGGCGGCGGGCGGAAATTCTATTTACCAATCCCGAAGGGCGAGGAGATCATCCTCGATTTCAACCTGACTGAGAATTGGCCCTGCGCCTACACGGCATTTGCAACCTGTCCCATCCCGCCTAAAGAAAATCACCTGCCCATAAAAATTGAAGCAGGTGAAATGAAATATTCCGAATGAAAGAAACAGGGCAAGGAGAAGAAAAAACTCCTTGCCCTGTTTCTTTCATCTTTCTTCTAATAACCTGGATATTATTCCACCCATACTGTTCTATCTTCATATCCCTGCCTCAAGTATGGCTCAGGGAAAACATCGGGATAGCCAACATATATAAATCCCACAATATACTGGTCTGCGTCAAAGCCTAAAAATTCCTTCACTTTTGCATCGCGCGCCCATTCGCCCGTGCGCCAAATCGCGCCGAGACCCAAAGCATTTGCGGCAAGCAAAATGTTTTGACATGCGGCCGAAGCGGCGGAAACATTTTCAATTTCGATGATCCTGGCATCGGCAGGGTGATCCACGCCAACGGCAATCACCACGGGAGCGCGGAGCGGCAATGCCCGGGTTTTGTCTAAACCCTCCGGCGGCGCGGCAGGATTACGCTCCGCGAAAGAGGCGGCCATTACGTCGCCCAGTTTTTTTCGCCCATCCCCCGTCAACACGACAAAACGCCAGGGTCTCACTTTATGATGATTGGGAGCCTGCGCGCCGGCGCTTAAAAGTTTTTCGATCATCTCGCGCGGCAAAGCTTCCTGTTTTAATTTACTGATTGTAAGCCTTCCATGAATTGCTTCAATTACATCCATCGTTCCTCCGTGCTACACAGACGCTTGCGGGTAAAATTGTCTTACCATGAAAATATTTTACTCGGAAGAACACCGCAAACATTTTCCACCATTTGAAGTTTTTGATGGCGGGAAACGCGTGCCGTATTACGAAAACCCCGAACGCATGGATCGGATTTTATCCGCGCTCAAAAAAACAGACTGGGCTGAATTCAGTGAGCCAAAAGATTTTGGACTCGACCCAATCCTGGCTGTGCATGACAAGGGATACATCAACTTCCTCGCCTCGGCCTGGAGGGAGTGGCTGGCTTCTGACCCTGAGGTTGCGGCTTCGCCTGAGCAGAATGCCTTCCTGCCGGCAACCTTTGCACTGCGACGCAAGACTCGCGTGCCTAACGCCCTGCTTGGCAAGGCAGGCTACTATATCATGGACTTATCCGCCTGCATTGTTGAAGCGACCTATGAAGCCTCACTTGCATCTGTAAATTGTGCATTGAGTGCGGCAGAATTTATTTCATCGTCCATAGTCAATCGTCAATCATCTGCCTTTGCCCTCTGCCGTCCGCCCGGCCACCACGCAGGCAGGGATTACGCCGGCGGATATTGCTTCATCAACAATGCCTCTGTTGCAGCAAACTGGCTTTCATCAAAAGGAAAAGCTGCCCTGCTCGATATTGATTATCATGCGGGCAATGGCACTCAGGACATTTTCTACGAACGCAATGACGTCTTAACTCTGTCGATTCATGGCGACCCGGATTACGAATATCCCCACTACATTGGCTTTGCAGATGAAACTGGCGCAGGTGTCGGACTCGGCTATCATAAAAACTATCCACTGCCTGCCGACACAAACGACACGGATTATTTATCCGCGCTGGATGATGCCATCACAATGATAAAAAAATTCGCACCGAAATACCTCGTCCTTTCCGCCGGCATGGACATTTTCGACGGCGACCCACTTGGCAAATTCCACGTCACAGGTAATGGAATTGGTGAAATAGGAAAAAGAATCGCCGAATTAAATTTGCCTGCCGCAATCATCATGGAAGGCGGTTATGCAAATGAGGCGCTTGGTAATAACATGGTCAAATTATTGGAGAATTTCAAATGAGAAAACGCCTGTTCATAATTCGGTCGTGGATGTGGCTGGCGATATCAGCAACATAGACAAAGTCACGCCCAACTTGCAATCCATCGGCTTACACTGTAAAAGATGAAGCCGGCTGTCCTGCACCTTCCAACGGTCAGCTATATACAGTTGAAAAACATGGCTGCTCCCAACCGGTGGAAATTCCCTGGCTTGCGCCTTAAATCACAACACTATACCAAGCTCGGTCATAAATTGCGGTTTTCTGCGACGCGATTCGCGGGGCTAAAGCCGCCTGCTCAGTATTATGGAAGCGCTTCGCGCTGGCCGCTGGCGCGACGAGTCCGCTTTAGCGGACTTCCATGTACTGAGGCAGGGATTCATCCCGCCGAATCACCATTGAACAAAACCGCAATTGGTTATCGAGCTTGTCGAGATATTGTCTCCGCGTGCAATATATAAGACAAATTTGAACCGCAAAGACCGCGAAGATCACGAAGAAAATCCATAAAACTTAATGTACTTTGCGCTCTTTGCGGTAAAAAGGAGGGATGCAGGATAGAGAAATCAAAAGCGGACGCTGATTACGTCCGCTTGATCTTAAACCAAGACTCCTGTTTTTTTCAAAACGCCTTCCAGCGCATCAATTGTGGCAGGCTTGATCAGCATGGCCTGAGCGCCTCCGCTTAATACTTGTTGGCGCGTCTCGGGTTGGTCATCTGAGGTGATGACAATGACCGGCACCTTCATCAGCCGCGGTTCACGGCGGATATATGCCAGCACTTCGGTACCATCCAGGCCGGGCATATTGATATCCAGGCAGACAAAACTCGGAGTAAAACTTCCCAAAACAACCATGGCCGGGCTGGAGCCGTAAGCGATGCGCGCAGATAAATCCAATATTTTCAACATTTGTTGTAAAGCATCGGCGGTCTGCCGATTATCGTCAATAATTAATCCTTCCGACATTTACTCCTCCAAAATTACAGCGCCCATCACAGACACGTCATAACCTTTCAGTTGAGATACTGCCTCTCGAAAGCCGCGATCAGCCAACAGTTCAAAAAGAGGCGCGAGCAGGTCGTCATCCGCAAATTGTTTGGGAATCACCAGGTCATAACGTTCCTGAAAAAGCGGGATGAAATCCAAGTCCAGAGCCTGTGCGGCGGCGGCAATTCCCAGCCCGCAATCAGCGCGCCCGGATGCGACAGCGGTTGCAACACCTAAATGAGTATACTCTTCCTGAGAATAGCCGACAATGGACTCTGGGGAAATTGTCATCAAATTCAAATGATAATCCAGCAGGACTCGCGTACCCGCCCCGCGTTGACGATTCACAAAAAGGACGCTCCGACTCGGCTCCACGCGAGCTTTACGCCGCGGACTCCGCTCGGAACTGCTGAGGTCTCCCAGGCTTTTAATTCCCTTTGGGTTTCCCTGCCTAACGATCAAGCCTTGGTCACGCCCAACCAGCGCAATCACTTTCACGGGAATATTCGGCATATATTGACGAATATATGAGATATTATATTCACCATTATTTGGGTCAAGTAAATGTGACCCTGCCATGTGCGCTTCGCCGCGCCGCAACGCAACCAGCCCACCTTGCGAACCGACATTTGCAGAAGCAAACCTGCGATCATACTTCGAGAGGAATTGCGCGAGCAAATCTAGAGTCATGTCATGTGAGCCAATGCAAAAAATCGTTTTTTCGATTTCAGCCCTGCTTCGATACAAATGAACTTTGACTTGTTCACCTGCTTCGTAACCCTGCACACCGCTTGGGATTAACGCCAGTCCATCCGCTTGAACAAGGGAAGTGATGACACCCGCCCCACGTGATAATGGTGCGGCAAGAAGTTTACCTCCCACTTTACCAACTGCCACGCGGACAAAATCATCATCCCCCGCAGGTGAGACCAGTTTGCGCGTCAGCGTTGCCATTTCAGTCGGGAGTTCATTCGGTCTGCGCCCAAGCCATTTGGCAATGATAGGCTCAACAAAAATATCTACTGTCAGTGCGGATGAGACGGGATAGCCGGGGACGCCGATGATGGGAGTAAGTGACGAGATACGAGGGACGAGTAACGAGTTGCTCATATCTCGTTCCTCGTTACTTATCTTCTCGTTACTTGCATTCTCGTTTCTCACCATCCCAAGAATGACTGGATGCCCCGGTCTCACTGCAACTCCATGCACAAGTAATTGACCTAACTTCTCAACTACTTTGGCGGAAAAATCTTCTGCGCCTGCGGAGGACCCTGCATTTAGCAAAATAAGATCATGCGCTTGTGCGGCTTCTTGGACACGTTCACAAATCGAATCAAAATTATCTTTTGTGATCGGATAACGCGTCGGCTCGCCGCCCATGGCTTTGATCTGCGCCGCCATCACCAATGAGTTGTATTCAAGGATGTCACCGAATTTTAGTTTGGAACCGATTGGGACCAACTCCGTGCCTGTTGGCAAAATCGCGACTTTAGGTTTACGCGCGACAGTGATATTCTGATGTCCGGAAGCGGCTATCGCACCCAAATCCACTGGACGAAGGGTATGTCCCGCAGGCAGGACGAGTTGAGTTGCAACGATGTCCTCCCCCAACGGGCGGATGTGACTCCATGGTGGGACAGCGGCACGAATGCGAATGGATTTTGGCCCGCGAATATCTGTTGTGATCTGTTCGTTCTCATCAAGCGATTCAACATTCTCAATGGGAACGACCACATTCGCCCATTCAGGGAGCGGATCGCCCGTATCCACATATTGAGCCTGTACTGATGACTGATCACTGACAACTGATAACTGAACAGGAGACGACGGCTGTGCCCCGCTCGTATCCTCTGCTTTGACAGCAAACCCATCCATCGCGGAGGCGTGGTAATGCGGAGAAGAGACCATCGCCCAGATCGGCTCGGCGGTGATGCGGCCTAAAGCGTTTTCATCGAGAGGAATTGATTCAACGCCAAGCACGCGCCACAAGTCCGTGTCTTGCAAGGCTTCGCGAAGACGGGCTTGAGCTTGAGAGAGGGGAATATCGTGAAGGTAGACAGACATGGCAATTTACGATTTTAGATTTACGATTTACGCATCACGCATCACGCAACCCCATCCATCGCAGCGCCGAGGCGTTTGATGATTTCATCCACTTCATCTTCGGTAATGGAAAGCGGAGGTGAGAATGCCAATATGTTTCCAAGCGGACGAGTTCTCAATCCACGTTCTTGCGCGGCTTTGAAGATTTTCATGGTCATTGCGGGGTCGGCGGCTTTGGTCTCTTTGCTTGAGACAATCTCCACGCCGCAGACCAAGCCGAGTCCGCGCACATCACCGACGAAGGGGAATTCTATCAGCGTCTTCAATCCATCCAGCAGACGTTTGCCCAACTCACGTGCGCGCTTTGGAAATTCTTCGCGTTCCATGATTTCCAAATTTTTGAGTCCAACGGCGCACGCCATGGCATGACCTGAGTAAGTGTAGCCGTGCATGTAGGCTTCGGATTCTGCGGCAGCTTCCATAGTCCCACGGATTTCATCGGAGAGTTGAATGCCGCCCAGTTGGGCATATCCGCTGGTGATGGCTTTGGCGAATGCGAGAATATCAGGCTTCACATTCCAATGCTTGAGTGCGAACCACTCGCCTGTGCGTCCAAAACCTGTGATGACTTCATCGGCAATGAAGAGCACTTCATATTTATCGCAGATCGCGCGCACGAGCGGAAAATAGTCAGCGGGAGGAACGATCACGCCAATGACAGGTTCAGCGATGAACGCCGCCACGGTATCCTGACCTTCGCGCAGAATCGCTTCTTCCAATTCGCGCGCTGCGGCTTGACCAATCGTCTCGCCTGCATTGATTTTGCCTTCATAACGATATGGATTCGGCGCATGGATATGAACAAATCCATCCATCGCGGGACCAAACATGGTTTGATATTTTTCGAGTCCAGTGGCAAAAGTAGCCGCGAGGGTAATGCCGTGATACGAACCTTTGCGCGCGATGACTATGTATTTCCCTGGCTTGCCTTTTCGCTTCCAGTAATAACGCGCAGTCTTGAACGCTGAGTCATTTGCTTCCGAACCGCCAGAGGTGAAGAAAGTAGTATTCAATCCTTCGTAAGCAAAGCCTGCAAGCTTATCTGCCAGTTGAATGGACGGAAGATTTGTCATCCCCGAAAAATTGGATGTGAACGCCAAATCCTTCATCTGGTCATAGGCGGCTTTGGCAAGTTCCTCACGCCCATACCCAGCATTGACATTCCACAGTCCCGCCATGCCATCGAGGATTTTCTGGCCGTCGGTTGTGTGCAGCCACACCCCTTCCCCACGCTCGATCACCAACGGATTCGCATGTGACTTGGGATGATAAACGGGATGTAATTGTCTTTTATCTTTTTCGATCCAGGTTGCTGTGTCTTGTTTGGTCATTGTTGACTCCAGAAAAAATATTAAACACGAAAGGCACAAAGCACACCAAGGTTAAATACAACCGACCTTAGACCTTAGACCTTTCTCATCCTTTATCCTTCATCCTTCATCCTTATCCTAAAACCTCCACATCATGCGGACCAGACTCCTTCAACCCCGCCCCAGTCATCCGCACAAAGATTGCCTTCTTCTGAAAATCTTCAATTGAAGTCGCGCCGCTGTAGCTCATGCCTGATTGTAAACCACCGACGAGTTGAGTCAGCACTTCGCGCGCCTTGCCACGATAAGGCACAGCCGCTTCCACGCCTTCGGCGACATACTCTTCGATTTCCTCTTGAGTGAGGTCATTACCTTCTTTTTTATTTCGATCAATATTCGCTTCACGGGATGCCATGCCGCGCGAGGCTTTGTAACGATGACCTCGGCGAGTCATAATCATACCGGGGCTTTCGTCGGTGCCAGCCAGCATACTGCCGATCATCACTGTTTGCGCGCCTGCCGCGATTGCTTTGGCAACATCCCCAGGCTGACGAATGCCGCCATCGGCAATGATCGGGATGCCCGCAGACTCAGCCGCCTTCGCACAATCCATCACTGCTGTGAGTTGCGGCACACCAGAACCTGCCACAATGCGAGTAATACAAATTGAGCCAGGCCCCACACCGACCTTCACCGCATCTGCGCCTGCATCAATCAATCTCTTTGTGCCATCCGCAGTGGCGACATTGCCGCCGATAATTTGCGCGTCTGGAAAATGCTTGCGGATATTTTTGATCATGTCAATTTCAAGGTGCGAGTCGCCGTGCGCGATGTCCACCACAATGCAATCCGCGCCGGCGGCAAGCGCAGATTCGACGCGGTGCATTTCCCTGTCACGCACACCCACCGCCGCGCCGACAGCCAAACGTCCCTTCGAATCTTTCGTAGCCATCGGAAACTGCGTGATCTTCATAATATCCTTCAAGGTCACAAGCCCTGCAATTTTTCCGTTCGCATCCACCAGCGGAAGTTTTTCAATCCTATATTCATGCAATAATCTTTCCGCGTCTTTCAAGGTTGTGTTTGGCGGCGCGCTATGCACAGGGCGGGTCATCACATCGGCCGCAGATTTACGATCATCCTCTTCAAACAACAGATCGCGCGTCGTCACAATGCCGATCAATTTTTCATTGCCATCCAGAATCAAAATTCCGCCCGTGCCTGTTTCGTCCACCACACGCTTTAAATCACCGACGGTATGCGCTTCGGTCATCGTGATCGGTTTGTCTACGATAAAAGACTCAGCCTTCTTCACGCGGTCAATTTGACGCGCCTGCTCGGCAATCGTCATAAAGCGATGGATCATCCCAATGCCGCCCTCGCGCGACATCGTGATCGCCATCTCACTCTCGGTCACCACATCCATGTTCGCAGAAACGATCGGCATTTGCAAAACGATTTTCTTCGTCAAAAATGATCTGGTGGAAAGCGTTCGCCGCGAATCCACAGCCGAGTATTGCGGCACAAGCAAAACATCATCATACGTTAAAGCAGTATCTGGCAATATCTTCATATTCGTTCCTCTTGAAATCAATCGCCCGAATTATAATGCTTGATGTCTGCTCTTCGTGCTCTTTCTCCGCTGGTGAACGCCTCGAACTTAACCTTTTGCCTGCTCATTCCAAAACCGGCATTTTCCTCCCCTCGAGCGGAGTCAAACCCGTCGAAACGGAAGCGGGTTTCAGGCCAGAGAATGAAACGATGACCCAGATTGGAAAATGCTCGAGAGTTGGGATTCAAAATAACGAATGTAGTGCGACATTTATGTCGCGCTACGGATTGCTTCGGGCTGGGTCTCGATACGCCAAGAACGCTACTCGACCACCAGCCCTCGCAATGACGCAAAGGAGAAATCATGACAGTAACAGCAGTGATCGGTTCGCAATGGGGTGACGAGGGCAAGGGTAAGGTGGTGGATTATTTCGCAGAGCGCATGGATTATGTGGCGCGCTTCAACGGCGGGAATAATGCCGGGCATACAGTCATCAATGAGTTTGGGACGTTTAAGATTCATCTTGTGCCTTCGGGAATTTTTGCAAAGAACACCGTGGGACTGATTGGCGGCGGCGTGGTGATTGACCCCGCAGTGTTGATCGAAGAAATTGAGATGCTCAACAAAGCCGGCATTGGCGTGGATGGCAGATTGTGGATTTCACCGCGTTCGCATTTGATCATGCCGTATCATAAAATTTTGGATGGCTTGTATGAAGAAGCCAAAGGCGCGGGCGCAACGGGAACGACACGGCGCGGCATTGGCCCTGTATTCGCGGATAAGGTCAGCTACAACGGAATCCGCTGGACGGATTTTGCACGCGAAGATATTTTGACAGCGCGTTTGAAAATGCAGATCGAGTTGAAGAATAAAATTATTATCGCGTTAGGTGGAAGTGCGTTGAAGTTTGATGAAGTCTTTACAACGTATCGCAGCTATTACGAAAAAGTGAAACCATATATTCGTGAGTTGTTCTCGCTCGTGCAAGATGGACTGAAAGAAAATAAAAACTTTTTGCTCGAACAAGCCATGGGCACATTTTTGGATACCGATTGGGGCACATATCCGTTCGTGACGGCTTCGACGACGATCCCATCCGCCGCCTCGGCTGGACTTGGAATCCCACCACGATATATCACGAATGTTGTCGGCGTGACCAAGGCTTACACCACGCGAGTCGGCGCCGGTCCATTGCCAACCGAGATCAAAGATTACAACAGTGATGCATATAAAAAGTTTGGCGAAGTGGCCGCAACCACAGGCCGCGTTCGCCGAGTCGGCTGGCTGGATTTGGAGCTCGTGAGAACCGCTGTGCAGTTAAGCGCTGTGACTGAATTATGCCTGACCAAGCTGGATGTGTTGAGTGGGTTGGATGAAATCCAGGTTTGCACAAAATATGAATTGGATGGTGATACGATCCGCTATGCGGATGTGGACGCGTACGATTTGGATAAAGTGGAGACTGTTTATCAAACGCTAAAAGGCTGGAAGGAGGATATTAGCAAGGCAAAGTCATTTGATGCACTGCCCGTTAACGCACAGATTTATGTAAAGATGATCGAAGAGGCGGCGGGAGTCCCTGTGAAGTGGATCGGGGTGGGGCCTGAGAGGGACGCAACGATTCGGAGGTAGTGGATAGTAATTGGTAATCAGATAAACGCCAGCAGGCGATATAATTGAGTTGAAAGCAGAGGCTGAATGACAACCAATCGTATTGCTGTTGACCCCAAAATATTAAGCGGCAAACCGTGCATTAAAGGCACGCGAATAGCTGTAACTATGGTGTTGGAATTGCTAGAAGACGGCTTATCTTTCAAAGACATCACCAAAGACTATTATCCACAACTGACTGCGGAAGATATACGCGCCTGTCTTGAGTATGCGAAAGCCATGATTGAAGGCGAAGAAATACATTTTGCAGCCGCATGAAACTTTTCGCTGACGAATGCGTTTATCTTGCCACAGTACAAGCCTTGCGTTTATGGGGGCACGATGTCGAGAATACACATGAGACAGGGTTAGACGGCCAGCCTGATGAAGCCATTCTTGCTTATGCTCAAAAAGAACGGCGCATTCTCATTACAGCCGATTTTGATTTTAGTAACATTCGTAATTATCCGCCAAAAAGTTACGGTGGAATTGTTGTATTGAAAATACGACCGCACATCATTGAGGAAGTTCACGCGACATTGAAACAGTTGCTGGAGGGAACAAACGAAAGCGATCTGCGGCAATCATTGGTGATCGGGGACGGGAACAAGTATCGAATTCGATAAAACTGTCCCTGTGAAGTGGATCGGGGTTGGACCTGAGAGGGATGCGACGATCAGAAGATAGATTTTAGGTTTATAATCAAAGCAGCCCAACAAAGAGGATGCATCCGTGAGCAGAATTGCTGAAATTCAAGCAATGGTTCGAAACGGTCTTTATTACCTGACCGAGCACGCCGATGATGAAGCCATGCAAGACGGATTTGACATCTACGACATCGAAAATGGAATCCTGTCAGGCAAGATAAGAAAAACATGGCCGAAGGAAGAAAAATTTGAGGTTATTGGAAAAGCCCTGGACGGGCGCGCAATCGGAACCGTCTGTCGCCTTACACAAGGCGGCAAAATTCGTGTCATTACTGTTTATCTGGATCAATCCAAATAAAAACCTATGGAAACTACAAACTTCTGGCAAGGCGAAACCTGTGAATATTGCGGCGGACAAATTGTTGAAAAACGAGTTACCTTGCACCGCAAAGTCAAAGGCGAGTATGTTTTGATCGAAAACGTCCCTGCTGGCGTATGTGTTGAGTGCGGGACTCGCTACTACACCGCCAACGTGCTAAAAACCATCAAAGAAAGCGTGCGCGGACGCCGCCACGCAAACCGAAAAATCGTTGTGCCTGTGTATGCGTTTTAGCAATAAGTAAGAAAACAGCCTCGAAAGAGGCTGTTTTCTTACTTATTGCGCGCCCGTGAAGTGGATTGGCGTTGGACCTGAGAGGCAAGCAACGATCAGAAGGTAATAGTCATTGCGAGCCCCCGATCCCCAAACAGCGAGTGAGGCGAAACAATCCCCAATTTTACGGGAGATTGCTTCGGCAGACGAACACCGCCTCGCAATGACGGCACATACTATCCATATGCTATACTCTTTCACATGCCAAAAATAAAATTCAACTGGGATCCCGCCAAAGCAGAAAAGAATATCATCAAATATGAGGTCAGTTTTGACGAAGCCGCCTCCATCTTCAAAGATCCGCTCGCTCTCTATTATGACGACATCGAACATTCGCAAAAAGAAAAGCGTGAATTTGTTATCGGAAGGTCAGCCGCGCGCGAAAGATTGCTGACATGCTTCATGGTCAGAACTGAAGACACCGTCCGTATTATTAGCGCCCGCACCTCAACACACAGGGAGAGACAAAATTATGACGAAAATGCGGAAATTGGATCATAAGCAATTTATCAACGGGGACCTTCGAAATTGACTTGGACTATTAATTGCTGACAACATTTCCAAATTACATGGGCACACTATTCCACTATTCCATTCAGATATACAACTGTATTATAATGAAAACGATAGAACGATCATCTTATTATCCATGGAGGTAAAAATGAACTTTCTGGTATGGATCATCTTTGGCGCGCTTGCTGGATGGATCGCAAGCATCATCATGGGAAAGAACGCAAAAATGGGAGCCATCGCCAACATCATTGTCGGCATACTCGGTGCTTTCATTGGCGGCTACATTATGGATTTCTTCGGCGCAGGAGGAGTGACTGGCTTCAACTTCACCAGCCTGCTGGTGGCCATCGTGGGCGCGGTCGTTCTGCTCTTCGTCGTGGGGTTATTCACCCGCCGTTGATGAGATGATCGAAAGATCCAAAATAAAGAGCCGTGTACTTTACATGCGCGGCTCTTTGATATTTATAAAGATAATTGAATTCTCTCAGTTTATTAATAACGCGGGCAGAATCTTCCCAGTCACTTCCCCAAACCCAACGCGGAAACCCTCACCCTGACAGTATCCCTTCATCGTCACCGTATCTCCATCCTGCAAAAATTTACGTGTCTCGCCATTGGGCAACGCAATCGGCTTTTCACCGCGCCAGGTCAATTCGAGCATGGAACCATAACTATCTGCAGTTGGGCCGCTGATCGTGCCTGTGCCGCACAAGTCGCCGGTCCGCATGTTACAGCCGGTGACCGTGTGATGTGTCAATTGCTGGACGATGCTCCAATACATATACTTCATATTCGAACGGCTGATGGTTTGCGGCGAGTCCATCGTTGGGGATTGCAGAGTCACTTCAAGGTGAATATCGTATCCGTGCGCGGCATCCAATGCCAAGTAAGGGAGAGGCGCGGGGTCTTGCTTCGGTCCGTGCACACGGAACGGTTCGAGCGCATCCATGGTCACTACCCAGGGCGAGATCGAAGTCGCAAAATTTTTCGCGAGGAACGGCCCCAACGGTTGATACTCCCAAGCCTGAATATCGCGCGCGCTCCAATCGTTAAGCAGAACCATGCCAAAGATATGTTCGTGCGCGTTCTCAATTGAAATCGGTTTTCCCAACTCATTGCCCACACCGATGAAGAAACCCATCTCCAATTCAAAATCGAGCGAGCGCGACGGGACAAACTCAGGCGGAGGTCCCATCGGCGCGACCTGTCCGCGCGGACGACGAATATCCGCGCCAGAGATGACCACCGAACTCGCGCGCCCATGATAGCCCACAGGCAGATGCAGCCAATTAGACATAAGCGCGTTTTCTTTTCCGCGAAACATGATGCCCACATTCGTGGCATGTTCACGCGATGCATAAAAATCCGTGTAATCGCCGATGGTAACGGGTAATTGCATCAGTACTTCTTCAATTGGAATAAGCCGACGCGACTTTAGCGTCTCTTTCTTTAACGGGGAATTGTCATTACTCAACAAACCAGTCAACTGCTCACGCACTTCCCTCCAAACCCCACGTCCTCCAGACATAAAACGATTCAACGTTGAGTCAGCAAAGAAGCCATACTGTTTGTCGAATAAATTTTCTTCATCAAGAACAGCAAGGTCAACTACAAAATCACCAATCCGAGTCCCAATTCTTGGGGTTGGAATCGACTTCGTAGAAAACACACTGTATGGCAGGTTTTGAATCGGGAAATCTGATTCGGGATTTACTTCGATAAATGATTTGAGAGACATGTTTTTCCTGATGTCATTCTGAAGAGCAAAGAGACGAAGAATCTCTGAGTACAGGAGTAGAGACCCTTCGCTCCGCTCAGGGAATCACTAATTCTACAAATGTTTCAATAACCCTATCTTTTGCAAATCCTCACGCGGCTCATCGAAACTACAACTGCCAAATGATACGATTTGGCGACGGGCATGCAAAATCTTTGAAGCGGCTACGCGCAATTTCTTCCAGGTAAAGCCGTTATTATTAAAGACAAAACTAGCGGGGTTTTCATCTTCCAAAATGGATTTAATTTGTTCTTGCGATAACTTATGCGCCACTGCCAACACCCCTGCCCCAAAGACGTTGATAAACCCGTGCATTTTGGTCTGGACGTTTTCATTGTAATGCCGCACGGGATGATGCAGTCCCGCCGTGCATTTCATAGGAATGCCTGCATCGCGTGTTGAGGCAATCGCCCATGCCACCTGCTCTGTGGATGGGAATGCATCCGCGGTTACGCCGCCCGTCCGCAGTTTGAAACCAACATGTTTATCTTTGATCTTTCGAAGAGATCGAATTAATTTTTCCGCACGCACCTGCCACCCTTCGCCATATGACGCTTCAAAGAAAACAATCATTCCGTTTTTATTCAGAACATCCGCTACTGCATTAACTAAACCAAGCGTGCTGGAATTATCACCCAGCGCAGACGCAGGCAATACAACTTCAAACATATCTACAAGGACAGCACTATCATGGTTTTCGCGAAACGCATGAATGTCTTCAAGATCCTGTTTCAGATTTTCAAGGAATTCATCCGCATCTTTTCCACCACGCCCCAATGCGGAAAAAGTCAACACGCCTTCACGTGGAAAAACTTGTTCCGCAAGTTGTGATAATTCCACCAGCCGTTTTGCAGGGATGATAAATCGTGAAAGCATCCACTCATCAGCATCAATTTGATATCTCACAAAATTACGGATTGCATCTCCAAGCGGTAAATTTGCGGGCGGATAAAGACCTGCATAGTCAATAATCTTCGATAATAAAGTTTGCAGGGATTTCGATGGGAGGCTTTTTATCATGGAAGGTAATTATAGTCGGAAATTTTTTCGTCGAGCGGGACGAATTTGATTAGCCCGGAAATCCGGCGAATTATACAAACTGGCTCATTCCCAGATTGTACGGGGTATGCCAGAACAAGCCATCAGACTTATAATCTTATGACGATGGACAATAAAAAATGGTACATCGTCAAAAAAGGATTTCATCATGACTGTCACAATCACCGACATCCAACAAGCCGCACAGCGCATCAAGCCGTACGCACATCGTACACCTGTTTTGACGAACGAGAGTTTGAATGAGAAAGTTGGCGCGGAGGCGTTTCTCAAATGCGAGAATTTTCAAAAAGTGGGCGCATTCAAATTTCGCGGAGCTTGTAATGCAGTCTATTCATTAAGTGCTGATGAAGCCGCGAGTGGAGTTTGCACACATTCATCGGGCAATCATGCGCAGGCATTGGCGCTCGCGGCAAAGATACGCGGCATCCCTGCGTACATCGTGATGCCAAACAATGCTCCGTCAGTGAAGAAAAATGCAGTGGACGGATACGGCGGCCTGATCACGTTTTGTGAGCCGACGCTCGCAGCGAGAGAAAGTACATTGGACAGGCTCAGACTCGATACAGGCGCGAACGTTGTCCATCCATATAATGATGCACGTGTGATCGCAGGTCAAGGCACAGCGGCATTGGAATTGCTAGAG
>Ga0194126_10000314_pt1 | contig 78268 bp, 55 predicted proteins | sample TA2KigC150mmetaG_FD_148641 | JGI IMG/M metagenome (GOLD analysis project Ga0194126, IMG submission 148641) | Freshwater microbial communities from Lake Tanganyika, Tanzania - TA2015035 Kigoma Deep Cast 150m | ecosystem: Environmental > Aquatic > Freshwater > Lake | place: Tanzania: Lake...
AAGGGCGAACCGGAGTCCCGTAAAAAATGAAAAGACTTTACGGCGGGCTTGCCGGCTCCAACCGACCACGATCAGTCCCTCACGCGAACCCTGGGGCAATTCCCGCGTTCCCCCCCCCCGGAAACCGTGAGTTGCGCCCTTCAGCAACTTGCGCCAACCGCCTTACCCGCTCCACTGGGTGTCAACCACTATAATCCAGTTATAATCACTAAGAGAATGGAATATTCTATGGGATACGATTCCGGCAGTTGGTTGTGGCTTGCTGGGGATTGTGTTGGGGGCCCTCCGGGGTTTACTGTCTGCGCGCATGAAACAGGGCACCTGGATAGGGATGCTGGTCCTCCTCGGGGTGGCGGCACCGTGGGCGGGGGAGCAGTCGGCCTGGGGCGAGGAACTCAACTGGCCGCAGTTTCGCGGCCCCCGCGGCGATGGGACTTCGCTGGCGAGGGTGGTGCCGTTGACCTGGAGCGCCGAGGATGGGGTGAGGTGGGGCACGGCGATCCATGGGCGGGGGTGGTCATCGCCGGTGGTTTGGGGCCAACAGGTGTGGGTCAGCACCGCCACCGAGGACGGCCGCGAGCTGTCGGTGGTATGCGTCGACCGCGAAACGGGCCGGGTTGTGCAGGATCGGAAGCTAGTCGACGTTGCAGAGCCTCAGTTTGCGCATCGGTTTAACAGCTACGCCTCGCCCACGCCGGTGGTCGAAGAGGGCCGCTTGTACGTGACGTTTGGGGCGCCGGGGACGGCTTGTCTGGAGACGGAAACCGGCCGCGTGCTTTGGGAGCGGCGGGACTTTGTCTGCAACCATTACCGGGGAGCGGGTTCGTCTCCGATCCTGCACGGCGACCTGTTGATTCTGAATTTCGACGGCAGCGATCATCAGTATGTGGTGGCCCTGGACAAGCGGACCGGCCGAACAGTCTGGCGCACCCAGCGCTCGATCGATTTCCAAGACCTGGGCCCGGACGGCCAACCGCTGATGGAGGGGGATCTCCGTAAGGCCTTTGCCACGGTGCACGTCGCCGCGCTGGGCGGTCGCCCCACGCTCTTGAGCTCAGGAGCTAAGGCCCTCTACGCGTACGATCCCTCGACAGGCGCGGAATGGTGGCGGGTCGAGGAGCGGACCAGCCACTCGGCGAGCTCGAGGCCGGTGGTGGGACGGGGCTTGGTGTTCGTCACGACGGGTTGGTCGAGCGGGCAGGTGCTGGCCATTCGACCTGGTGGGGTGGGCGAGGTGGTGGACGCCAACGAGCCGGCGGAGGCGGGGACTGAACTCCGGGTGGTGTGGAAGACGAAACGCAGCGTGCCGAAGAAGCCCTCGTTGTTACTGCTCGAGGAGCTTCTCTTTGGGATCGACGACAGCGGCATTGCGACGTGTTGGGTGGCGGCTACGGGCGAGGCGGTGTGGAACGAACGGATCGGGGGGAACCATTCCGCTTCGCCTTTGGCCGTTGCGGGGCGCATCTACTTCTTCAGCGAGGAAGGCAAGACGACGGCGATCAGCGCGGGCCGGGAGTTTCGGAAGCTGGCGGAAAACCAGTTGGGCGACGGCTTCATGGCCTCTCCCGCGGTCACCGGCCAGTCGCTCATCCTCCGCAGTCGGACTCACCTGTACCGCATTGGCGGCTGAACCCTGGACGGTGCGCGCCGGGACCGAGGGTTGACGTCGGGCCGCCAGCCGATGGCCCGCCGTGCGTCTCGGGACCAGGGGAGCGGGTTGGCGGCAACTTGCTGGTGGTGGCGGAGGATGGCGGAGGCGTACGTAGGCTCAGCGTGCGAAAGCCCGGGGTTGACAGTGCCCTGGCCTTGGCTGAGCGTAGCCAAGCCGCGCAGGCTAGTGGATTACCATCGCCATGAAGACGCAGTCACAGATTCTAGGGCTTCTCGTGTTTGCTTGTGGGTGGGTGGGCGAGGCGGTACACGCCCAAGCCCCGGTCGACCGCAGCGCGCAACCGGCGTCCGTGCGCGCGGCTCCGACGGCAAGTGCGGCTGGCTCCCACGCGGCTGAGGGCGAGCAAGGTGTGAGGGCAGAGGCGGAGCTGTGGCGTGAGGACGGGGGAGCAGGGTTGACCGCGCCGGACGTCGGGGAGCTGGCGGTCGAATCGGCTGCGATCGGGCGACGGTCCACGCTTGGGCCTGCTCGTCCTGGCACTGGGGCAACTGTGCTCGAGGCGCCCAGGCCAGTTCCCGCGGGGGACCGGAAGGCAGGCGGCCTGTTGGGCAAGCTGTTTCGGGCCAAACAACCCCTGCAGATGTTCAACCCCTTCGCCCCGGCCGAGTACGGCGATGGGACCGAGAACTTAGCGATCGATCCTGTGACGGGCCGGGCCGAGGGAGTCGTGTTGTTCTCGATTCGGTTGCCTTCGTTCACCCGAGCGAAGGTCGAAGCCAAGCCGTCAGCGCCCCGCGAGGCTTTGTCGTCGCCCGACCGCGCTCCGTGAAGCTAACTCAGGACGCTACCGATAGCCGCGCTGGAACGTTATGTGTACAGCTTCTGTGTTCGATCGGAGCGGTGGCCGCTGACGTATGCCGAACCCGCCCCAGCCCAGTGCGTCGTCCTTGGCCGGGCTGGCGCGTTGGTTGCGGCGCAAACCGTTGGATCGTTTGCTGAGCGAGACGGAGCGGCCGGAATTGCAGTTGCGGCGCAGTCTGGGACCGGTACAACTGACGGCGTTGGGGATTGGGGCGATTGTTGGGGCGGGCATTTTTTCGAGCGTGGGGACGGCTGCGGCAGGCGGGTCCGAGCATGTGGGGGCGGGTCCGGCGTTGGCGATCTCGTTCATTTTGGTAGCTGTGGCGTGCGGGTTTGCGGCCCTTTGTTACGCCGAGTTCGCAGCGATGGCGCCGGTGTCCGGGTCGGCCTACACCTATGCTTACGCCACGCTGGGCGAGTTGGTGGCGTGGATCATCGGGTGGGACCTGATTCTCGAGTACGCCGTGGGCAACGTGGCGGTGGCGATTTCGTGGTCGGCCTATTTCCAGGAGTTGCTGCGCGGGTTTGGCCTCGAGTTGCCGGCCTGGTTGGGTACCGATTACCGGTCCGCGAGCCAGGCGGCTGCGCTGGTGGCGCAGACTCAGGCTGCGGGCGGGGATTGGGGGGCACTGAGCACGACGGTGGTGCGGGATGCGGCGGCGCACGGGGCGGCGCCGCGCTGGTTGGGGGTGCCGTTGATTCTGAATGTGCCGGCGATGTTGATTGTGGCGCTGATTACGTGGGTGTTGGTGATTGGGATTCGGGAGAGCGCCCGGTTCAACACGGCGATGGTGGTGGTGAAGCTGGGGGCGATTCTATTTTTCTTGGTGGTGGGAGTGTTTTACGTGAAGCCGGAGAACTGGACGCTGTTCGCGCCGAACGGACTGCGGGGCATCTCGAGTGCGGCGGCGATCATTTTCTTCGCGTATATCGGTTTCGATGCGGTCTCGACGGCGGCGGAGGAGGCGCGGCACCCGCAGCGGGACATGCCGCTGAGCATCCTGGGCAGCTTAGCGATTTGCACGTTGATCTATGTGGCGGTGGCGGTGGTGCTCACCGGTTTGGCCCGGTGGGACACGCTCGGGAATGCGGAGCCGCTGGCGGCGGTTTTTGCCGCGCTGGACCTCAACTGGGTGGCTGGGATCGTCTCGGTGGGCGCGCTGTTTGCCACGACCTCGGTCCTGATCGCCTTCCAGCTCGGCCAACCGCGCATCTTCTTCGCGATGGCGCGGGACGGGTTGCTGCCGGCTTGGGCGGCGCGGGTGCACCGGCGGTTTCGCACGCCGCACGTCACGACGATCCTGACGGGGGTGTTTGTGGCGTTGTTCTCCGGAATCACGAACATCAACGAGATGGTCGAACTGACCAACATCGGCACGCTCTTCGCCTTCATCCTCGTCGCCGTCGGGATCTTGGTGCTGCGGCGCCTGGACCCTGGCCGGCCGCGGCCGTTTCGGACGCCGCTGGTGCCCTGGGTGCCGTTGGGCGCGATTCTTTGTTGCGGTTACTTGATGTTCGAATTGCCGGGCGTGACTTGGCGGCGGTTCGGCCTGTGGTTGGCGGCCGGTTTGGTCGTCTATTTTTGGTATGGGGCGCGCCGGAGCCGTTTGGCGACTCCCACGGCACGGTAAGTCTGGAAGTTGAGTCAGCCCATGAGCGGCACGCCGAACTCGAACGGGCCGAAACTGGTGCGAGGTTTGGGCCTGCTCGACGCGACGATGATCGTGGCGGGGTCGATGATCGGCTCGGGGATTTTCATTGTGTCGGCCGACATGGCGCGACAGCTCGGTTCGGCGGGTTGGCTGTTGGTGGTCTGGTTGGTGACGGGTGTGTTGACGGTGATTGCGGCGCTGAGCTACGGCGAGTTGGCAGCCATGATGCCCCGGGCGGGGGGCCAATATGTCTATTTGCGGGAGGCGTACAGTCCGCTTTGGGGATTCCTGTACGGCTGGACGTTGTTCTTGGTGATCCAGACCGGGACGGTGGCGGCAGTCGCGGTGGCCTTTGCGCGGTTCTTGGGCGTGCTGGTGCCGCCGATCTCCGAGAGCCACAAGTTCTTCGAGCTGGGCCGTTTTTCGTTGTCGCCGACGACGTTGGTGGCGATTGGGGTGTTAGGGCTGCTGAGTTGGTCCAACTCGACGGGGTTGCGCACGGGCAAACGGGTGCAGAACGTTTTTACGCTGGCAAAGATCGCCGCGGTGGCTGGCCTGGTGGTGGTGGGGTTGATTGTCGGGGCGAATGCGACGGCCTTACAAGCCAACTTCGGCGATTGGTGGAGCGCGGCGTTCACGACGCTGCCCAAGGGGTCGAGCGTGCCCGAGGTGGTGCCGCTGGCGGGGTGGGGTTTGGCGATGGCGCTGGGCACGGCCATGGTGGGCTCGCTCTTCTCGGCGGACGCTTGGAACAACGTGACCTTTACTGCGGGTGAAGTGAAGGATCCGAAGCGGAACCTGCCGCTGAGTTTGTTGTGGGGCGTGGGCCTGGTTTGTCTGCTGTATTTCCTGGCGAACATTGCGTATTTGGTGACGCTGCCGCTGGCGGGCGCGCCTGAGGGCGCCACGTCCCTCGAGCGCGGGATGCGTTTCCCGACCAACGACCGCGTGGGGACGGCGGCGGCGGAGGTCATGTTCGGCCCTGGGGCGGCGGGTCTCATGGCGGTGCTCATCATGATTTCCACGTTCGGTTGTCTCAACGGCATGATTCTGGCCGGGGCACGGGTTTATTATGCGATGGCGCAGGACGGTTTATTTTTCGCGTCGACCGGGCGTCTGAACGCGGCGGGCGTGCCGCGCAACGGTTTGGTGTGGCAGTGTCTGTGGGCGTGTCTGCTCACGGTGTCAGGGACGTACGGTGACCTGCTGGATTACGTGATCTTCGCGGTGCTGATCTTCTACGTGATGACCATCGTGGGCATCTTCGTGCTGCGGCGGAAGCGTCCGGGCGCCGAGCGGCCGTACCGTGCCTGGGGTTACCCGGTGGTGCCGGCCGTTTACGTCGTGGTGGCCAGTTTAGTGGCGCTGGACTTGTTGATCTCACCCAAGACCCGAGGCAACACTTGGCCCGGCCTGTTCATCGTGCTCACGGGGATACCCGTCTATTGGCTCTGGCGCGGGCGGCGGCGCGGGGGCGGGGGAGTCCCGGGCACGGAGGGAGGTCAAGCAGTGGGGTCTGGGGGACCCTGACGCGGCGGGGAGCGGCCGCGGGGGTGTGGCGGCGGGGTGGGCCGGGTTTGGGTCAGGACGTTTGCTTGACTTCCGATTGAGGCTAGCTCATTAAGCCAAGCCAAAAACCGACCTCGGGACTGTCTCCTAGGCCCGGGTAGATTTCAGCGCGCCCATGAATCTGTTTCGCCGAAAGAACGTCCTCGAGCTGCAAGCCGAGGCCCAGAGCGACCAGCGGTTGCACCGCGCGCTGGGCGCGCTCAATCTGACGCTGTTGGGGATTGGGGCCATTATTGGCACTGGAATCTTTGTGCTCACGGGCACCGTGGCAGCGCAGAACGCCGGACCCGCGGTGGTGTTGTCGTTTGTCTTGGCGGGTTTGGCGTCGGTGTTTGCGGCGCTGTGCTACAGCGAGTTTGCCTCGCTGGTGCCGGTCTCGGGCAGCGCCTATACGTACGGTTACGCGACGCTGGGGGAGTTGCTGGCCTGGGTGATTGGATGGGACCTGATCCTCGAGTACGCGGTCGGCGCGGTGACGGTGGCGATTGGGTGGTCGGGCTATGTGGTGTCGTTTCTCAATGCCGCGGGGATCTATATCCCGGCCGAGTTATCGGCGGCGCGGGGGACGGTGGTGACGTTGGCGGACGGGACGACGGTCACGGCGTTGTTCAATCTGCCGGCGGTGTTCATCATTTTCGTCGTGACCACGCTGCTGGTGCTGGGCATCAAGGAATCGGCCAACTTCAACAACGTGATCGTGTTCATCAAGGTGGCGGTGGTGCTACTGTTTATCTTTGGGGCGGCGCACGCGATCCAGGCGGCGAACTGGCAGCCGTTCATCCCGCCCAACGCGGGCACGGCGGGGCATTTTGGTTGGACGGGGGTGATGACGGGGGCGGGGATTGTGTTCTTTGCCTACATCGGGTTTGACGCCGTGAGCACGGCGGCGCAGGAGACGAAGAATCCGAAGCGGGATCTGCCGATTGGGATCATCGGCTCGCTGCTGGTGTGCACGGTGCTGTACATTGCGGTGGCGGCGATCGCCACAGGGGTGGTGCCGTACCGGGATTTGGACGTGCCCGACCCGATCGCCTTGGCGGCGGACCGGGCGGGCCTAGGGTGGATGGCGGCGTTGATCAAACTGGGAGCGATCGCTGGACTTTCCTCGGTGATTCTCGTCATGCTGTACGGCCAGTCGCGCGTCTTCTTCGCGATGTCTCGGGATGGGCTGCTCCCTCCCTTCATCCAGAACGTTCACCCGCGCTTCCGCACGCCGTGGCTGACCTCGATCGCGACCGGCGTGTTGGTGGCGTTCTTTTCCGCGGTATTCACCGTGCGCGAGGCGGGCAGCCTGTGCTCGATTGGGACGTTGCTGGCCTTCGTGATTGTCTCCGTGGGCATCCTGGTCTTGCGGGTGCGCCACCCGGAACTCAAGGCGGCATTCCGCGTGCCGGCGATCTGGTTCGTCGCTCCCGCGGGCGCGCTGTCGGCGCTTTACTTGATGGCTTCGTTGCCGTGGCGCACTTGGGAACGGCTGCTGATCTGGTTCGCCCTCGGCATGGTCATCTACTTCGGTTATGGCGTTCGCCAAAGCAAGCTGGCGCGAACCGGAACGGCAACTGCGCCAGGCGTGGCGCCTGGCGCGGACCGCTGAGGGCGAGCGGGAGTCGGCCACGGTGAGGTGAGGGTGGCGGCGCGGACTGTGCTTGCGGGCCGAGTTCCCCGCCACGGTGCTGCGGTGAGCGGCGGCGGTGACCTGCCGGACGCGCGCGTGCGAGCGCGGGGATGAAGGACAGAGGAGGGCGACCAAGGCGGAGGAGAGAGGCGGGGGATGCAAGTGGGCGACAAAGGCGTTGACGGGGTGGGAGGTCGAACTTACGGTCGGGAACGTGCTGAGCTGCTCGGATTGCCAGTCCCGCCGGATGGTCTTGTGGGTGAGGCGCGTATGCCGGGTGGCCGGGTAGGACCCGGCGCGTCAATTCTGCCCGCGTTCGATGGCTGCGAATCGTGATGAAACCGACCTGTCTATTGCTTGCGCTCCTCGTGATCCTGTCACTCGGCTCGACCGGTTGCCGGCCGCCCGAGACCGGGGTGGGCGGTCGGGGCCCCGGCGGCATGGCGACTCCGGTGGTTACGGCCGAGGCGATCCCGCAGCCGGTGGCGGAGACGATCACGCTGATCGGCACGGTGGCGGCCAACGAAGCGGTGGACGTCAAGTCCGAGACGGACGGTTTGGTCGAGGAGATCCCGTTCCTGGAGGGCCAGGACGTGGTCGCGGGGCAGTTGCTGGTGCGGTTGGACGAAACGAAGCCGGCGGCTGTGCTTGCTGAGGCGGAGGCCAGTTTCAGACTGGGCGAGGCCACGTTCGCGCGCAGCCAGCAGTTGTTCCAGGAGAAGCTGATTTCCCAGCAGGAGTTCGATCAGGTGGCGGCGACCTTCGCGCGCAACCGCGCCTCGGTCGAGCTGATGAAGCGGCAGTTGAAGGACGCGCGCATCTACGCCCCGTTTGCCGGTACGGTCGGCGCCCGCAACATCAGCCCCGGTCAGGTCATCAGCCGCAACACGGTCCTGACCAGCCTCGTGGACCTGGACCCGGTCAAAGTCGAGTTCTACGTCCCCGAGCGGTTTCTCAGCCAGGTGGCCGTCGGGCAGACGATCGCCATCCGCGTGGCGGCTTTTCCGGAGCGGACGTTTAGTGGCGAGGTTTATTTTGTGGCGGCGCAACTGGACGCCGAGACCCGCAAGGCGCTCGTGAAGGCGCGCATCCCCAACCCGAACCGGGAGTTGAAGCCTGGTATGTTCGCCAACCTGGACCTTACCCTCACGTTACGGGACCGCGCGATTGTGATTCCCGAGATTGCGGTGTTGTACGATGGCGACCAGGCGCGGGTATTTGTCGTCGACAGCAATCAAGTCGCGGTCCTCCGCCCGGTGCAGGTGGGGCTGCGGTTGCCGGGGCTGGCTGAGATCGTGGGCGGGCTCCAGGCGGGCGAGCGGGTGGTGGTCGAGGGCACGCAGAAGGTCGTGCCCGGCGCGAAAGTCTCGACGGACCCTCCGCCGGGCCCAGGGGTGCCGGGTGCGGGAGCGAGCAGCGGAGCCGCTGGGGCAGGCGCCCCGGCGCAGGAGATAGGACCGAGGAGCTAGAGATGAGAGCGCGGGATCGACGGCGGTGGGGAGGCCAGGGTCGAGTGCGGGTGCCATGATTCTGCCGCGCATCAGCATTCAGCGGCCGGTACTGACCACGATGATGAGCTTGGGGCTCATTCTTTTCGGCCTGATCAGCCTGACGCGGTTGCCGGTGCGCGAGCTGCCGGACATCGATCCGCCGATCGTGAGCGTGTCGACGGTCTATCCTGGGGCGAGTGCGGAGGTGATCGAGACGGAGGTGACCGAGCGGCTGGAGGAGGCGATCAACAACATCGAGGGGATCAAGACCCTGACCAGCCAGAGCCGGGAGCAGGTCAGCACGATCACGGTCGAGTTCAACCTATCCCGCGACGTGGACGTTGCGGCGCAGGACGTGCGCGACCGCGTATCGCGCGTGCGGGGCCGGTTGCCGGAGAACATTCGCGAGCCCATCGTGGCGAAGCAGGATGCGGACGCGAACCCGGTTCTCTGGATCGCCTTCAACAGCGAACGGTACAGTCCGTTGGAGCTGACCACGCTGGCGGAACGCCAGATCAAGAACCGCCTTCAGACGATCGAGGGTGTGTCCTCGGTGATGATCGGGGGCGAGAAACGCTATGCCATGCGGTTGTGGTTGGATTCGGATCGGATGGCGGCGCACGGCGTGACGGTGTTGGATGTGGCCCGGGCCCTGCGGGAACAGAATGTCCAGTTGCCCAGCGGCCGGGTCGAGAACCTCGAACGCGAGCTGACGATCTTCACGCGCGGCGAATTGCAGACGCCCGCCGAGTACGACGCCCTGGTCATTCGCAACGTGGGCACGCGCTTGGTGCGGCTGCGGGACGTCGGCCAGGCCCGGGACGGCGCCGAGGACATGCGCACGGTGGCGCGCTCGAACGGTCGGCCGGCGGTGTTCCTGGGCGTGGTCAAGCAGTCCAAGGCCAACACCATCGAGGTGGCGCGGGCGGTGAAGGCGGAGTTAGCGGCGATTCGGCTTACGTTGCCGCCCGGGATCGAGACCGCCATCGGCTATGACGAATCGGTCTTTGTCGAGAAGGCGATCCACGAGGTCTGGCTCACTTTGGCCATTGCGTTTGTGTTGGTGGTGCTGGTGATCTTCGTCTTCCTGCGGAACTTGCGTTCGACGATCATACCGGCGGTGGCGATCCCGGTATCGATCGTCGCCACGTTTGCCGTGCTTTATTTCATGGGGTACTCGGTGAACATCCTCACCATGCTGGCCTTCGTGTTGGCGATTGGGATTGTGGTGGACGATGCCATTGTGGTGCTCGAGAACATCTACCGGCACATCGAGGAAGGCATGCGCCCGCTGCCGGCCGCTTTCAAGGCCATGGACGAAATCGCCTTCGCCATCCTTGCCATCACCTTCTCGCTGGTCGCCGTGTTCATCCCGCTGGCCTTCCAGCAAACGACCACCGGCCAGTTGTTCGTCGAGTTCGCCTTTGCCTTGGCCGGTTCGGTGGTCGTGTCGGCTTTTGTGGCGCTCTCGCTCTCGCCCATGATGGCGGCGCGCATCCTCAAGCCGGTCGACAAAGAGCGCCACGGTCGATTGTTCCTCGCCTTCGACCGCGGCTTTCAAGCGATCAATCGCGGCTACGGCCGGACATTGCGCTGGGCCTTGCGGCAGCGGGCGTTGCTGTTGTCGCTGGGGCTGGCGATTCTCGGGCTGACCGTGTGGCTGGGGCTCCACCTCGAACGCGAGTTCATGCCGGAAGAGGACAAGGGCCGCATGTTCGCTCTGGTGATGACGCCCGAAGGTGCCACCAGCGAATACACCGATCGCATGCTCCGGAAGGTCGAGGGCTTCATCCAGGGAGTACCGGAGACGCAAACCTACGCGGCCATCGTCGCCCCGGGTTTCGGGGGGCCAGGCCGGGCGAATTTCGGCGTGGCCTTTGTCACGTTCAAAGAAGACCGAACCCGCAGTTACCGCGAGATTGTGGAAGCGCCCGGCGGGTTGCGCACGAAGTTCCTGGGGGGTGTGGAGGGTGCGCTGGCCATCATTCAGGCGCAGAAGGCCATTGGGCGCAGTTTCGGCGCGCCGTTTCAGCTCGTGCTGCAGAGCCAGGACCTCGACGCCCTGAACGCGACGGCCACTGCGGTAGGCCACCGCATGCGGCTGATGACCAACGTCACCGGGGCGCCGCTGTTCCAGAACGTCCGGTCGTCGTTCGAGGTCAACAAGCCGGAGCTGCGCCTGCGCATCGATCGGGATCGCGCGGCCGCCTTGAGGGTGTCGATCGAGGACATCGCGCGCACGCTCCAGATCCTGTTCGGCGGCATGGACCTCAGCCGCATCAAGGTCGAGGGGAAAGAATACGACGTGATCGCCCAACTCGAGCGTTCCTCGCGGCTCACGCCGCAGAGCTTGGACCGGCTCTATGTCCGCAACGACCGGGGCGAGTTGATCCAACTGAGCAATGTGGTCACGTATCGTGAAGGCGCCGCGCCCAGCGCCATCGAGCACTACAGCCGGCTGCGCAGCGCCACCCTCTCCGCCACGCCCGTCGGCGTTCCCCTCGGCACCGCGATGGCGCGGGTCGAGGCGTTGTTGCCGGCCGAGTTGCCCCCCGGTTTTCTCTATGCCTGGTCCGGCGAATCGCGGGACTTCATCGATGCCGGCCGGGAGATCTGGTGGGTGTTTTTGTTGGCCTTGGTGATTGTGTACATGGTGTTGGCGTCTCAGTTCGAGAGCCTGGTCCATCCCTTCACCGTGATGCTCGCGGTGCCCCTGGCGGGGTTGGGCGCCTTTGGCCTGCTCTGGCTGCTGGACGCCGGCGGCAAAGTCGGGTTGCTGCCCGCGATTCCCGCGATGAACTTAAACCTGTTCAGTCAGATTGGCTTGGTCCTGTTGCTCGGTCTAGTCACCAAGAACTCGATCCTTTTGGTCGAGTTTGCCAACCAAGCCCGCGCCCGCGGCGCCACCGCCCACGACGCCATGCTCGAGGCCGGGCAAGTCCGGCTGCGTCCGATCCTCATGACCGCGTTCTCGACCCTAGCCGGCATCTTGCCTATCGCCATCGGCTTTGGGGCGGGCGCGGAAAGCCGGCGGCCCATGGGCATCGCCGTGGTGGGCGGCCTGATCACGAGCACCTTTCTCACGCTCGTGATCATTCCGGTGGTGTACACCGTCTTCAGCGACGCCATGGACTGCCTGAGGCGCAAATGGCGGCACGCCACGCCCCTGGCGGAGTCCCTCGAGCCGGTTGGGGAATAGCCTCGGGGTTACGCGGTGGCGACCCGGTAGCGCGCGGCGACGGCACTCCAGTCGAGCGCGTTGTAGAACGCTGCGATGTAGTCCGCTCGGCGATTCTGGTACTTCAGGTAATAGGCATGCTCCCACACGTCCAGCCCCAGAATCGGCACGCGCCCCTGCGACAGCGGTGAATCCTGGTTGGGCGTCGTTTCGATCCGCAGGTTCTTTCCCTCGACGGTCAACCAGGCCCATCCGCTGCCGAAAACGCCCCCGGCCGCTTTGGAGAACTCCTGTTGGAAGGAGTCGAAACTGCTGAATTGGCGGGCGATGGCCTTGGCCAGGTCGCCGCTCGGTTGGCCGCCGCCGTTCTTCTTCATGATCTCCCAGAACAGCGAATGATTGGCATGGCCACCGCCATGATTGCGCACCGCCGTCCGCACCGCCTCCGGCAACCGCGCCAGGTCTTTCAGTAGATCCTCGACCGTTCGATCTGCTAGCGCGGGTTGACCCGCCACCGCCACATTCAGGTTGCGCACGTAGCCCGCATGGTGCCGGTCGTGGTGGATTTGCATCGTTTGGGCGTCCAGGTGCGGTTCGAGCGCATCGAACGCGTACGGCAAGGGCGGCAACTGAAACGGCCCCGCGGGAGCCGCTGGCGGCGGTGGCGGCGGCGCCGGCTGAGCGCGTAACCGCCCGAGCGCGCCCGAGGCGCCCAGTGCGGTGGCGATGGTGACTTGTTGCAGGGCTTGTCGACGAGTCATGGTCATAGGATTCGTTTCTGCTTCGTGTTAATCGGTTCGATGCCGAACGTAGCACAGCCGCGGCGGCAGCCAAAATCTTATTCGCGGTTGCGCGTGTCGATCGCGAGGGTAACCGGTCCGTCGTTGAGGAGAGCCACCTTCATATCCGCGCCGAACTCGCCGGTCTGGATCGGGCGGCCGAGTTCGGCGGCGAGCTGGCGCACGAAGGCTTCGTACAGGGGGATCGCGGTCTGCGGCTTGGCTGCCCGGCTGTAGGAGGGGCGATTGCCCTTCTTCGTGCTGGCGAAGAGGGTAAACTGGCTGACCACCAAGACCTCGCCGCCCACGTCTTGCACGGAGAGATTCATGAGGCCAGCCGGGTCGTTGAAGATCCGCAGTCGAACGAGTTTGCCGCACAGCCAGGCGACGTCCTCCGCGTTGTCCGCTTCCTCGATGCCGGCCAGGACCAGCAGACCCAGCCCGATGCGGGCGCGGACTTGGCCGGCGATCGTGACCGACGCCTGAGCGACGCGTTGGACGACGGCGCGCATGGGGCTAGCCGGTGCCCAGCCCGAAGCTCAGGGCGAACAAGGCGGCAATGGCATAAAGCCAGGGTGAGACGTCCCGCGCCCGCCCGCGTAGGAGCTTGACCAGCACCCAAGCCAGAAAGCCTACCCCGATCCCCCGCGAGATGCTCAGCGTCAGCGGCATCACCAGCAGGGTCAAGAAGGCCGGCATCCCCTCGTCGGCCGAGGCGAGGTCCATCTCGCCCACGACCCTGATCATCAGGAACCCGACCACCAATAGGGCGGGGGCCGTCGCCACGGCCGGCACGGCCCCGACGGCAGGGGCCAGGAACATCGACGCCGCGAACAAACCCGCCACGACCAGGGACACCAGACCCGTGCGCCCACCTTCGCTCACGCCCGCGGCGCTTTCGATGTAGGTCGTCGCGGAACTGGCGCCACAGACACCGCCCCAGACGGCGGCCAGCGAATCGACCAGCAGGACCCGGTCGAGTCGGGGCAGCCCACCTTGGGCATCGAGGAAGCCGCCTTGGCCTCCGACGCCAATCACCGTGCCCATGGTGTCGAAGAAGTCCGTGATCAAGAAGGCGAAGACCAGGCCGGCCAAGGCCGGTTGGAGGGCACCCAGCACATCCGCCTGGCCGAACGTGCTGAAGTCGGGCCAGGCCAGCCACTGCCCAGGCCATTGGACCAGTCGCTCGGTGGCGGGGCTGATGAGATCGGCCGCCCAAGCTAGGGACGCTGTACCGAGGATTCCGATGAGAATTGCGCCGCGGACCCGGTAGGCCAGCAGAGCCATCAGTAACACGAGTCCGGCCGAAGCGACCAACGTCGGCTTGGCGTTGAAGCTGCCCTGGGCCAGGAGGCCGCCGCCAGGGTCCTTGACGACCCAACCCATGTGTTGCAGGCCCAAGAAGGCGATCAACAGGCCAATGCCGACGCCAATCGCCCGCTTCAGGTTGAGGGGGATCGCGCGCATGATGTGCTCGCGCGCGCCCGACAAGACCAGCAACGTCACCAAGGCGCCTTCGACCACGATCACCCCCATCAGCGTCTGCCAGGTCATCCCCGGTTGCAGGGCGGCCACGGCGACGGCAGCGTTGAGCCCCATGCCGCTGGCTAATGCGAACGGATAGTTCGCCCACCACCCCATCAGCAGCGTCGGCACCGCCGCCGCCAGACACGTCGCCGCCACCACCGCCGGTTTGGGCATGCCGCACCCAGCGAGGATGGCGGGATTGACGAAGATGATATAGGCCATGGTCATGAACGTGGCGAGACCCGCCACGCACTCGCGCGGCGCGGTCGTCCCACGTTCATGGAGGCCGAAGCGGGCTTCCCAGAAGCCCGCTGAACGACTCCTCGCCCCCATGACCCGGAGCGCTAAGGTATGGCCCCGACCGTCAGGAATAGGGCTTGCGGTCCGGCCGACACATCCAGCGTGCGTTCAACCAGGCCGTCTTTGCCTGGGATATCCTCGACGACGGTCTGCCAACTCGAGGCGTCCGTGCTCCCGAGGATGCGGTACGTGTTCTTGGCCGAGCCCGAGGTGATCGCCAGCGCCAGCGCGCTGGGCCAGAGGAACCTATGTTTCATTGTGTGTTTCGCGTTAGCCGCGGGAAGCGGCGGTTTGTCCTTGCTGCTCACACCAGCGGGCCCACAGATTCCCGGCAAGCGGTTGTCGAGGTTGCTTGGCCGCGGCCGAGTTGCCTCGTCCGACAGCGCAGTCAAGCTCAGCCACCCACCGGACTTGGCCAACTGCTGCAAGCATTACGGCGAGAATGGACTGCGTCGCCTCGGAGTCAAGAATCGAAACTCGACGCGCCCGTCCCGAATGCTTAGCGAGGCGGAGCGCGGATGGTCACCTCCTCCAAGCCGGTCTGACGACCCGCGCCCCACAAGGAGTTCGTCGGGTTTCACTCGCGATGGCAGCCCCCAAGCACCTCGCTGAGGATTCGGGACCCGTCGGCCGCGGTGGGTTCGCGGCAGGTTACCGCGTGGGGTTCTCGTACCAGAGGACCCCCAGTCCGTGTCCGGAGGCGCCCATGGGCTCGGCCTCTTCGGTCGTGATCGCGTCCAGGTCGCCGTCCGCATCCACGTCGAGCAGCGGGGCAAGATCGAACTTCACCCCGGCTGCCCCGCTGATGTCCCGGGCCGGGGGCGCCCCGCTCAGAAAACCCCCTCCGCCCGACCACCAAAAGACGCCCCGCCGCTCCCCTCCGGCATGTTCACACGTTACCGCCATGTCCAAGCGCCCGTCCAGGTCGAGGTCACCCAGGCTCACGGCCTTGCCTGTGCCTGCCCACGCTGGTATGCCGAGCGGATGCGTCGACCACTGAGTGCCCGAGCGGTCCAGCCGGCGCAGTACCAAACAGGTCCGCTCTGCCAACGCCACCACGACATCCTCGAGCCCGTCTCCATCCAGGTCGCCCGTGTCCAGGAACATCGCCTCGCGTCCGGCGCCACCCACCCAGTGGCTACGCCAGGGAGCGCTCAACGCTGCGTCCGCCGATGGGCGCTCGAGCCAGCGCACCCCGCGCAACGGCCCGCGCCGATCCGACAGCAGCACGTCCAGGTCCCCATCGCCATCCATGTCCCGGGCCAAAAGCGACATCACCCAACCCGCCTCCGAAAGGCGGTGACGCTGCCATAAGTCGAGTCGACGGGGGGTAGCTGGGGCTTCGAGCCAACTCACACTGGCGCCTTGATTCTTGGACCCGATGACCAGATCGCGCCCGGGTCCGCGCCCGATAGCCAGTGGGAGGCAGAACATCCATGGCTCGCCTTGCGCTCGAGGGAACGACGCGGAAACCCACGCATCCTCACGGGTGTACTCGGCCCGCGAACCAGGCGCCCAGTGGACCGTGACGGCCCGTGTTGCCCCTTCGCTGCAGCTCACCAGGTCCACCGCCCCGTCCCCATCCAAATCGGTCAACACCACATCTTCAACCGCGGGCGCACGGGGCAACACCAGACTGGGCCACGGCAGGCGCGCTCGTTCCGGCCCAGGATTCAGGTAGACGGCCGCCACGCCCGATTCCTCCCAGCCCGTGGCGATGTCGGCCAAACCGTCCCCGTTCGCATCCCCTAAGCGCGCGCCATCCGCGCCATCAAGCCCCGTCGCAATCGAGTGGCGACGCCACGGTTGCCCTTGCGGTTCAGCGACGGGCGTCACCTCGGCTGCCCACCCCGAGCTCAGCAGGCATGCGGCGGCTACCGGCAGCCAGGTTCGAGTCAGCAGACCCCGAGGCATGCTTGATAGAAGCAAAGCTTGAGGCGCGGGCTTCCCGCTGGGGGAGCCTTAGGTGAGGCGGCCGAGCCACTCATGCGTCGCCATGATGGACTACGCATCGGCGGTAGGGCGCGCAGTCCTCTGCGCGCCGTGGGTTCCCGTGTCCACAACGGTTGGCGGCGCGCAGCGGACTGCGCGCCCTACCCGAAAATGTTCGTCCGCCCCGAGGTCTCATCAGTACGGTCCGAGCCGCTGCCCGAAGAGTTGATCGGCCCGGTTGTCCCGAGCCCACGCAGCACACGAAGTTTCCTCGAGCACCGCGCACGGTGTCAATGGGCTAGACAACCGTCCTGGGCCTGCGATTCCGCCTTAAGGGAGGCGGCCGACCTGCCGATTAGTTGCTTGCGTACCGAGCTTTAGCGCGGCAAATTCACCGCAGTTCAGCCGTCAACCCAGCCAACCCGAAGGATCAGCCGATGAGAAACCAGTCCCGCCCAGCAAGCCGGTTGGCATCCAGGTTGGCGCGCGGTCGGCCTGTTGTGTGCGCAATGGATCTCGGGTGCCCGAGCACGAAACGATTGGGCCAGTCTCGACATTGGGCGGGGACGCGCGCGTGCATCTCTGGTTGGTCCCGTCTGGTCTGGGTGGCGCTGGTGGGGTTGGTGTGTGGGGGCGGGCCGTGGTCGACTTGGGGGGCGATCACCGCTCGGACCTTGGCGATTTCGGGGCAGCCTGTGCCGGACCGGCCGGGCGAGGTCATCGGCCGTACGGAGTTCTCGACCCCGGCGATCAATGGGCAGGGCGAGGTTGGCTTCTTGGCGGCGGTCGAGCCTGTGCCTGGGGGCGGGCGCGGGGCGTTTTTGGCTCGAGAAGATCGGTTGGAGTTGTTGGCGCGCGGTGGCGAGGTGGTGCCAGGCCTAGGCGGCGTGAGCTTTGAACACTTGGCTCACCTGGCGTTGAACGATCTCGGTGAGATCACCCTGGAGAGCGGTGGCCTGGTGCTCGAAGCGCTCTTGGCCCGGTGGGGCGGTCAGTGGCGTGACCTGGCACACTCGGGCGCTCCTGTGCCGGGTGCGGCTGGGGGCACCGTCTTCTCCGACCTGTCGGCTGTGCCCCATCGCCTCGAGGGCCCCATCTTCCGGAGTTCCGGTCCGCCCCAAGCCCTGTTTCTGGCGCGAACCTTCCGCCCCGACGATCCCTTGGGCGCCAGTCCCGAGAGTGTTTGGAGCGTCGACGACACGCGCGGGGCCGTGCGGGTGGCGACGTTCGAAGCGCCGGCGCCCGGCTTGGCTGGCGGTTCGATACTCACTTCGGCCCGGCAGTTCGCTTTGGCCTCGGCACCATCGGGCATCCTCGCTTTTGTGGGGCAACTGAGCGGCGGATCGGGGAGCGGCGAACTCTCCGTGCCCGGTCTCTGGGTCGGCCCACCCGATCGGGTGCGGATGATTGCCGGTGGGCACCTGCCCGTGCCCACCCTCGCCGGTACCGGGACCTGGCGAGCCATGCGGAGCCTGGACGTGAACGCTGCGGGCCAAGTCGTGGTGGTCGGCTCCTGGCTCGAGGGAGGACAGCAGGCCGAAAGCGTGTTGGTGGGAACACCCGCCGCACTTCGGTTATTAGTGCGGAGCGGTGGGGCGGCTCCGGGAGCCGATGGCCAGCCGGATGGTACTTACGAGGAGTTTCGTCAAGTGGCGATCAACGAGGCTGGCCAAGTTGTGGTGTTGGCCCGGGTGCGCGAGGCACCGCCTAACTTGGCGCTTTCGACGCGGCTCTATCGCTGGGACGCAGGCCAGCCCAAGCTCATGGTGCGGGCCGGCGCCGATGCGTGGCACCTTGCTCCCGGGGGCTGGCTCATCAACGAGATCCATGAGTGGGGCCTCAACGCCCAGGGACAACTCGCGTTCTTCGGGCTCGCCTCGACCGGGTTCGGTCCCGCTCGCACCGGTCTCTGGGTGAGCGACCTCGAGGACCGGCTCCGGCTCGTCGCGCACGACGGCATCGGCCTGCCCGACTCCGAGGACCAAATCGTCGCCGTGCAACAGTTTGTCGGCCGGTCCGAGACAGGCCCGCCGAGCGGAGGGTCCGACGGCCGGCCGCGCTTGCTTAACGACTATGGCCAAGTGGCGTTCGCGGGAACGCTGCCGGACGGGAGGGTTGGCGTCTTCCGCACGCAGGTGAACGACCTGACGGCTAGCGACGGGCCCACGCTGCGGATCAAGAGCGCTCCCCTGAGGTATGTCAACGCCCCGGTCCGCATCGACGCGAACCCGGTGCTTGCCGTGCCTCGCGACCAACAGTTCACTCGGCTCCGGGTCTGGGTCGAACCCCAGACCGAGCTGGACCAACTGCGGGTGAACCCGTTCGCGATCGGATCGGAGAGCCTGACCCTGAGCGACAACGTCATCTCGGTCTCCGGTGTGCCGGTCGGCTCGGTCACCAGTGCGCCCGATCTCGCGGTGGTGTTCTACCCGCAGGCCACCCGTCGCGACGTGGCCCTCGTGCTCCGGCGCCTCGAGTACGGTTACCTCCGCAACGATCTGCAGGCGCCCGTCTCCGACCGACAAGTCCACGTCGAGTTGGTCCTCTCCGCTCAGCTCACGTTGCGTGCGACGCGCACGGTCCAGTTCCAGACGGTCATCGGCCTGGTCTTGATGCCGCCGGCCTACATCCGTTACAACGCCGTGCTCCGCCCGCTTGAGTCCTTGCCGTTCGAGGTCCGATGGCGGTTGGCCGATGGCACTTCGGTCCCCGCGGCGGATGTTCGTTGCCAGTCCGTTTCCGTTGGGCGCACCACCATCGCGAACACCCAAGAGGATGACACCGTCAACTGGGAGAGCGAGTTGCGCGGTAGCGAGTTGATCTTGCGCAGCAAGACGGGCGTCACCGCCGCCACCATGCCCTTGCCCGACGGCTCATCGCAGAGCGTCGTGACCTTCGGCGTCGGTTGCGCCGGCTTGACGGCTACCGCGCAGCTCACGGTGCTGAATGTCAATCCGCCGCGCACCACTGCGGACTGTCCGGTGGGGGAGATCCTGTTCTCGTTGACCCTCGCCAGGTCCCCGGGGGGCCAGGCGACCCGCGCCGCGCAGCGCGCAAGCCCCACCCTCCCGGCAGCGAGCGGGCTGTCCTTGGCGGATTTCTATGCCCTCCGCACTTGGCTCGGCCAGTCGACCGCGGGCACACGCCTCCGGGACTTGTTCGAGAATCACCGGGCCGAGTTGAGCCAAGTTGTGCTGCGTGATCCGGCGCTGCTCCTCGAGAGCTACGGTATGCTCACCGATTTTCGACCTGCCGTCCGTGCTTTCCTGGATGGCCGCGCTGACGAGTTCGGGATCCATCAGGAGCTGGTGGCTAACGTGCAGCGTGTCTTTGCCCGGTTCGCCGAGTTGGGCAGCCCCGCCCTGCGCGCCACCATCGAAGCGGAACTGAACCGCTTCAACGCCCTCGATGATTTCACCGGTAAGACCTTCGCTGAATGGGGGCAGTTGCTCGGGGTCAATGCGCCGGCCCAGCCGTTCCTGGCCGTCTCGGGGGCGGTCCTGCAAGCGGGCGCGCTGACCCTCGAGGCCAACGCCCTCTCCGATGTCAGCTACTCCTTGTGGCGAACCGCTCAACTCGCCCCGGTTCTCTGGGTGCCGGTCCTTGACGCGAGCGTGCGCGTCGAGGAGGCCGCCGTCTTCCTCACCGATCCGAATCCGGGGGCAAGCTCAGCTTTCTACCAAGTGCGCGCGTCCGGCCCAGGAACCATCGAGTAGTCCCTGGGACGGGGAGCGTGTGCCGCGGTCGCGTCACGATCAAAGCCAACCGCCCCACCCGAACACCAGGAACAGGTAGAAACCGCCCAGCAACGCGATGGGGACTGCACGCCGGCGGCCCCTCATTGGATCGGCCAGCCGTGCTTCCCGGAATGCCAACAGCGTGCCTGTGGCCACCAATCCCAGCGCGATCGCCGAGAGCGTCTCCAGGCTCAACCAGGCGCCCGGCTGAGGAATGCTCTTGGCGGTCATCCCCAGCACCGTCTGCACCCCCGCCGGTTCCGCCCACGCATAGGGCAGAAAGCCAACCCACGAAGTGAACTTCTCGAGTGCCTTGGCCATGTGCCCCGCCGCCACCACAACGGCTATAGGCAACGCCAGCTTACGCCAAGTCTCGCCCAACGATCGGCCTGCTCCTACGCCGCGCCCGACCAATCCCAGCACCAGCCACAGCGCCAGCGGCACCACTACGATGGTCCATAGCCCCTTCACCCAGCCGGCCGCCGCGCCCGCGCTCAAAGCCTGGACGACCTGGTCCGGGACGTACGCAAAGACCGGTTCAGCCGCCTTCCATACACCGCACAGCTCATAGGTCACAAAACCGGACACGATCATCACGAATAATGTCAGGGGCCACGAGGCCATCGGCTCACGCGTGTCCGCTCGCGCAAACGGGGTGCGCACCACCAACTGCATCGCGCCCGAGGGATCGGCCTTCAGACACCCACCGCACACCAGACAGTCCTGGCTCGAATTCAACCGCGCCGGGTTAAGCAGTGAACGGCAGGTCCGGGCATTCGGAGCGCGGCACTGGGATTCAGCCCCGCCGCCCGCGGGCCGGACGGCGAGCATGCCTCCCCGCCCGTACGCGCTCAGCAGCAGGGCGACCGGACAGAAGCCCCGGCAGAACGCGCGGTCGCGGTAGAGCCAACCCGCCACCAACGCCAAGGCCAGTGCCGCCCACAGAAACATCGAGGTATAGTGAGGCACCCGGTGAATCTGAACCGCCGGCACCAACATCTGCAGGGCGGCGAACAGGGCGATCGCCAGGCTGCCGCGCGCCAGCCAGGTGGGCAGTGGGGCTTGGCGCCAGCCGAGTTTCGCACCGAGACTTTCCGCTCGACTCGAGACCCATTCCAGCGGGCAAACCATGCACCAAGCCCGGCCCACCAGCACCGTCAGCCAAATCATCGCCGGCCACCAGAGCCCCCAAATCGCCAGGTTCACCAAGTTGGCTTTGGCATAAAGCTTGGCGTTGACGCCCTCCGGCGTGAACTTCCCCCACCCGAGCAAGGCGAGCAGGACGAAAGCGACCAGCATCAGCGCCTGCAACGTCCCGGGAAAGCCGGCCCAGGTCACCAGCGCCCGCACGGGTCGCCACCCCAGCAGATCGTAGCCGGGCACGCGGTTCGGTGAGAAGCCGGACCCAACGGTGGGCGCCACTGTGTTCTGGCTCATATGGATCAGAGGTTGGGAGGAATGACCGTTTGCAGGCAGGGCGCGTCGTCCTGTGCGGGCCGCGCTGGCCTGTATTCACGACGGTTTGCGGTGCGCAGAGGATAGCGTCACCTGCTGCGGACGGGTCGTCCAACTCGGTGACTCGTGGGTAACATAAAAAAAGCCGGGCGGCGCACCGCCCGGCCATTCACTCACACTACCCGAACGTCGTCCAACGGAACCGACTCAGTTGTGGAAACCGCGCGCCCGATTCGAGAGTTGCTGCAGAGTGAGCTTGCCTTCGGAGCCCCCGACGCCGTCGGCGTCTTTGTGGCATTGGTAACAAACGTAGCCGAGGGTGACACCGGTGTTGCCGTTGGCAAACGCGCCGTCGGGCGTGAACATCTGGCCGTCGGCCGCGGTATTGATCTTAAAGATGTGCGTGCGGATGTCGCCGACGTATTTGTTGACGGAGACGGCCGTCCGGGTGGCGTAGGGCATGTGGCACGTGGTGCAGTCCGTGAAGGCGCTATGCGGGTCGTTCGCGTACCGCGTCGGGCTGTGGCAATCGGTGCAGTCTTTGACCATGGCATTCGGTAAACCGCGCCGTGCACTCACATGCGGGTTGTGGCAGCTCACGCAACTCAGACCGGCGTGCTTCGAGGAGAGGAACTCGTTGTACGATTCGTGGTGCCGGATGAAGCCGCCGCTGGCAGGAATCGTTTCCTTGGCGCCGCGGACATGGCACGAGCCGCACAGGGCTGAGCTGGTATCCCTCTTGATATCGTTCTTCGAGAGCGAAACGACATGTCGGCCGCCGGGACCATGACAGGCCTCGCACTGGACGCCCGGTTCGGCAAACGACCCGGCCATACCCGGCAAACCGTCGTGGCGCACCCCGCCTTGGCTGACTGGCACCCAACCCGTCGTGTGGCACGCCCCGCAGTCGTAGGGCTTGGTCCCCAACGGCACGGAGGTTTCGTACCCGACCCACCCTTGGGTGGCGTTGTTGTACTGCACATTGGGCCCTGTGACCACGTAGCCGTTCTGGTCGACGAATCGCGCCTTGTACCACGCGCCGCCGATGACCCAGCTCACGTCGTTCCACGTCCAACCCGCCGGCGTGTTGGGCACATTCACCTGCTGCGCCGAAAAGTACTTGGGGGGTGCGCCGTTGACCTTGACCAGCTTGTAACCGTGTCCGCTGTCGTTGAACTGGCCGGAGACGGTCGGGTGGCATGTCTTGCAGGCGGCCGTGCCCACATAGGCCGCCTGCCGGCGCTGCCCGTCATTGACCAGGCGATAGAAATTCTTCGCCGCTGTGGCCGGCACGAACACCCGATGCAGGGTGCCTTCCTTCACCACACTCTGGTTGACTTGGACCCAGGTCTGGAAGTCGTTCGAGGCCTCGAGCACGTAATCCCGGCCGTCGGTCGCGTCCCAGGTAATCTTGGCCCCCGTGGGATCGCGCGCGACGGACAGGGTCGGGTCGGCGGCTTGAACCGTGCCCGAGGCGTTCAGCAGCCATGCGCCTAAGGCGCACAGCGTCAGCAGTCTACGCGTTGTAGAGGAGACAATCATAGGTCAATCGAGGGTTGGGGTTTGGGAGTCTGTTTGGGCACGCACGCACACTCGGACGCCTGGCAAACTGCCCGCGGCCCGATTGCGGACCAGGAGCTTGGCCTGTGCCGGTTGGACGAGTGCGCCGCCTAGGTTCACACCTCAACCTTGCCTTCGCTCACCCGTCAGGATCATGACCGGCAGATTACAGTTTCGTCATCTGCCGGTTCGGCGCGGGTGCGGACGGCCCTGGAAAACTGAGCGTGAAGGTCGTGCCCTGGCCCTCGCGGCTCGTGACCCGGGCGCTGCCTCCGTGCAAGCGCATGATCGATTGCACGATCGCCAACCCCAACCCCGCCCCGCCCGGGTGCCGGGCATCCGCATGGTCCACGCGGTAAAACCGGTCAAAGACCTTCGACAGATGCTCCGCCGGGATCCCGGTGCCGTTGTCGCGGACGGTCAACTCGACAGCCTGGTCGGCATGCGCACACACTTCGAGCTGGATCTGTCCCTGGGCCGGCGTGTACCGGAGGGCGTTGCCGAGCAGGTTGCTCACCGCCCGGCGGAACAACATCGCGTCGCCTTCCACCCACGCTTCCCCAGCGCAACTGACTGCCACCCCTCGTTCGGCCGCAAGCGCCGAGTAAAACTCACGCACGGCCTCGAGTTGCGCCCGCGCATCGAAACGGACCCGTTGAATCGCCGCTTTCGGATTGTCGGCCCGGGCCATGAACAACAAGTCCTCGATCATGCGGGAGAGCCGTTGGAACTCCTCGAGGCTGGAGGCCAGCACCTGTTGGTACTCGACCGGCGTGCGGCTCCGTGCCAGCGCCACCTCGGCTTCGCCGCGCAAATTGTTGATGGGTGTCCGCAACGCGTGCGCTAAATCGCCGGAGAACTGCGACAAACGCGTGAACGAGTCCTCCAACCGGTCCAGCATCGCGTTGAAGGCGGCCACCAGATCCGCCAGTTCCGACGGCCAGTGCGCGCCCCCAATCCGCTCATAGAGATGGCTGGCCCGCACCTGCTGCGCCTGGCGGGTGATGTCTGTCAGCGGGCGCACACCCGTCCGAGCCGCCCAGGCGCCCGCCGCCGCCGCCAGCCCCAACCCCACCCCGAGCACCACCAACAATCGGCGCCGATAATCCGCCAACAAGGCCAGGTCGGTCGAGATGTCCAGGGCCGTCTGCAACACCCGTGTCTCGGGACCTCGCCCCAGCGGTGCCCGCACGGACAGTAACAGAAAGGTCCCGTGATGCACCGCCTCCGGCACCGCGCGGTTAGGCGCCTCGTCGCTCGCGGCTTGGGCGGCCGGGAATCGGTCGACCGGCAGCCGTTCGTTCATCCCCGGGGTTTCGAGCACCTGCCCCGTCCGCTCGTCCAGGACCCGCAGGAAGTATCGAAGCGGGCTCTCGGAGGCTTCATGCTCCACCTCGTTGGCCAACAGCTCGGTCTTTTGTGGATGGTCGCGTAACAGCAGCCGTAACACCTGCACCTTGCTGGCCAGTAGCGCGTGGTCGCGCGCGTCCAGATTGCGCTCGAGCACCCAGTACAAATAGCCGGCCGCTGGCAACGACAAGGCCGCCGTCGTCGCCACATAGAGCACCGTGAGCCGCCGCGTGAGCGACCAGGCCCGCGTCGCACCAGCCACCGCCACCGGCCCAGGTCCAGGTCCAGGTCCGGCCCGCTCAGCGCTCCTCGAGGACATAACCCAGGCCGCGAACGGTGTGGATCAGCTTGGCCGGAAAGGGATCGTCCACCTTCCCGCGCAAGCGCCGCACCGCGACGTCCACCACATTGGTGTCGCTGTCGAAATGCATGTCCCATACCTGCTCCGCAATCAGCGTGCGCGATAACACCTCCCCCTGCCGCCGTACCAGCAACGACAACAACGCGAACTCCTTAGGCGTCAGATCCAAGCGTTGCCCACCCCGCACTGCCCGGTGGCGCGTCACGTCCAGTTCCAGGTCCCCCACCTGCAGCGGCCCCGGCCCCCGGCCAGAGTTGCGGCGCAGCAGCGTCCGCACCCGGGCCAACAACTCGGAAAAGGCGAACGGTTTGACCAGGTAGTCGTCGGCGCCCGACTCGAGGCCTTTCACTCGATCCGGCACGCTGTCGCGCGCGGTCAGGAACAGGACCGGGCTCTCTCGGCCTGCCTGACGTAACGAGCGAAGGATCGTCCACCCATCGCAGCCCGGCAACCCCACGTCCAACACCACCAAGTCGTAGTCTTGCGTCAGAGCCAAGTGCAGCCCGTCATCGCCACGCCCCGCGGTGTCCACCACAAAACCGCTTTCCGAGAGCCCCTTGCGCAGGTACGCCGCCGTCTTGACTTCGTCTTCGACAATCAATATGCGCATGGTGCGCCCCGTTGGCTCGACCGGCCTATTCCACCTCGAACGCAAACAGCGTCACGCTGCACGGGGCGACCGTCACGCGGTCCGTCAAGCCACTCACCGCGCCTTCTGCGATGACCACCCGCGCCGGTTGGTCCGGATCGTTGTAGGCCTTCGGATCGCTGCCGGCGATCTCCCAGCGCGTGCCGGTCCCGGCCAACCGGGCGCCGCGCAGCGTCAGGGGGATCTCGATTGCCTCCAGCGACGCGTTGACCACCCCTAGCGTGAGCGTCTTGCGGTCGGCACTCCAGGCGGCCTGCGCATCGATCAAACCCCGGCTCTCCGTCGCCACCGGGAGCTCCCCAAAACGATGGCGATAGAGCTTCAACACCAACCCGGTCGTCTCGAACGCAGCGTTCCGGCGGCTGGTCTTGATGCACCCAATCACGTTGACCGTTTGCGCGTAGAAGGCCGAAGCCATGATGTCGCTTTGCCGCGCGAACTCGTGCACCCCCGCCGCAATCCCGAGAGCGTCCTTGAGGAAATACCGCGTGCCCAGCTCGCCGAACGCGTGCGGCCCGTACCAGTAATTCCATTCGGTCATGGCCACTCGAATGTCCTTGCCCTTGAGTTCAGCCAAGTCCTGCCGAGCTTGACGGTGAAACTCCGCCTTGCGCCGGATGTTGTCTGGGATCTGCCGCAGGTGCGCCATGATGCCGGGCCGCTCCTGACAATAGAAATGCTCCGCGATGAAATCCATGTGCTCCGAGCAGTGCCGCAGCAGACCCGTGCTCCACGCGCCCGCGTTGCCCGACGCGATGCAGACGATCTGCGGGTCGACCTCGCGCATCTTGTCGACCACCCAGTTCTGCTTGAGCACGTAATGGTTCAACGACATGTAGCCGAGCTGCCATGAGCCGAACATCTCGTTGCCAATCCCCCAGTACTTCACCCCAAAGGGTTGCGCCTGCCCGTTCCGCGCGCGCCAGGTCCCATAATGCGTCTCCGGCGCTCCGTTGCAGTACTCGAGCTCGGCCGCCGCGGAGTAGGCATCCCCAAAACCCGTGTTCACCGTCACCCACGGCTCGGCCCCCACCAACTCGCAAAACCGAATGAACTCGTGCAGGCCAAAGTCGTTGTGCTCGACGCCCGTCCAGGCCGGATTCGTGCGCGGCGGCCGACGATCCCGATCGCCGACCCCGTCGCGCCAGTCATAGCCACTGACGAAATTGCCTCCCGGCCAACGATAGATCGGCGCGGCGAGCTCCTTCAGTAAAGCCAGCGTGTCGGCCCGCATCCCCTCGACGTGGTCAGCCGGCATCAGCGAGACTGTCCCCACCCAGACCGTCCCAGCGCGAACCTCTAGCCCGAGCGCGGCCCGATCCGTCGTCCCGCCTGCCGTGAACCGAAACGGAAACCGGCGGTATTCGGGGCCAATCCCTTCCAGCTTCACCACTTGGCGCGCCGCCTCCCCGTCACCCCAGCTCAACGCCACCTCGACCTGCCCAGCCTCGACTCCGGCCGATCGCAACCAGGCATAACCCACGTAGTCCTTGCCCGCGCTCACCCCCAAATCGTGCTGCTTCAGCCCCGACCCCGCCCCCACGCGGGGCGTGTGCCGACCCACAAACGGTCGTTCCAAGCTCATGGTCACTTGCTCCGGCACCCCAAGAACCTGCCAAGGCGACGCGCCCACCACCGGGAAGGCGGAGTTTTGCAGCGAACGGTACGGGCGATACTCGGCGGTAATGGGAAAATAGAATTTCCGATCCTCGAGCATCTCCGCCCATATCCCGCCGTAAATGCAGCGGCCCAGATGCTCGATGAACTGACTGTAAATGTGGGGCGAAAGCCGTTCCCCCACGCGCCCGGCGTCGATCGCAATGCTCGGCGCGGGTACCTCTCGCAGGCTGAGCTTCTCGAGTTGGACATCGTCAAACCAAGCCTGACCCGTGGCCATGCCCCAGCCCCCCAACAAGCAATTCACCTGCACTGTGGTCTGGTCGTCGACATCGAACTCGACCTCCACCCGTGTCCAGTCCGTCGTGCCCGTGACCGGTCGCGTGGCGACCGGCTGCAGATTGTGCACATTCAAAAGCGCTCCGCGCGCATCGATGACCTTCACGTTCTCCGTCTTGATCCAGCCGGATAGCCGGTAGCGCGCAAACGAGTCCACCGGCACGGTCGTCGTCCAACCCACGTCGGCCCCGCGCTCCGACGCCAATCGCACGCTCCGCCCGCCGCTGCGACCCACCTCCGCGTGGCTGAACGTGCCCTCTCCGGCCCAGCGCTCCTGTCGCCAACCGCGCGGACGCCCGCCATCCGCTTCCTCGAACGAGCCATTCGGCAGGAGGTTTGCGTCGCTGGTTAGGCCGCTGCCCCCCGCTACGCCTGCCACCCAAGCCACCAGTAGAGATCGTGCCAGTGATTTCATGGACGTTGAGTGTGGGGTATCGCTGTGCTCGGAACAAGCTTGCTGATGCTGCCGGCGTCTTGGCCCCTGTGCCGGTCAGAAAACCGGCGGTACGCGAACCAACGACCTCTCGGCCGATCTGCGCGGGCGCACAGTGCCCGGCGGGAACTCGATGCGTCAGCCAGGGTGGGGCGCGGGCACGAAGACGTACACGGTCCGGTTCGATGCTGGCACGTAGAGGTTGCCGTCGGGGTTGAACGAAGGACGCGCTTGAAGGGAGCGCTCGGCCGCGAACAGGATCTTTCCGGCTCCCTGTTCGTCGACGGCGTGCAGTTGGCCCAGCGGATCGGCAACGTAAGCCGTCCCGCCTTGCTCGCTGACCGCGCCAGCCAGCAGATACTCGCACCCCGAGACATACCGGCCGCGAGTTGACCCGTCGTCCGGCCGCAGGCAATGGACCGTGCCCGCCAGATCGGCGACTACCAACTCGCCGGTACGGCGCACCGCCGGAGTCGCGTGAATGGCGCAGTCAAAGGATCGGCTCCAGATCATTTGGCCGGAGGCGAAGGACCAGGCCTGCAGGAGGGCGTCCTTGTCTGCGTTCATGACCAGGTAGGCGACCCCGCGAGTCTCGTCCAGCACAGGGGCCGCGGCGACCAGTGTGCGGCGCGCCCCCCGCGGGCCTTCGGGGCGCGTGTGCAACACGGTGGCTTCGCCGCTCGAGGTCACGCGCACGAACTCGACACCGCGCTTCGCCACGGCCCGCAGGCAGTAGATCGTGCCGCGCGCATCGGCGGCGGCGGCGGCCTGCGGCGAGAACCCCGCGTCCCAGGTCGTGCGGGTTTGGCCGGTGCGGCAATCGAGGGCGTGGAACTTGCCACCCCAACTGCTGAGCACGACGAGGTTCGCTTGGGGCAGGCAGAGCAGATCCGACAAGATCCGCGGGTCGCTGGTCGTGGGGATAGCGGTGCGCCAGCGGGTGGTTCCTGTGCCGGTATCCAGCGCGTAGACCCAGCCGGCATGGGTGCCGACCAGTAGCCACGGCTCCGCTGGGTGAACCGCCGGCGTCGCCGAGATCCCGCCCTCGAGCTGAACCCGCCAGCGCAACTGGCCGGCGGCCGTGAACGCTTGGACCGCGCCTGCCAAATCGGCCACAAAAGCATTGCCCGTCTCGTCAAAGACCACCGCGGCCTGCACGGCCCCTTGCGCCGGCAGTCTATGTCGCGGCGGCCCGGCGATCGGGGCTGCCACCGCGACCGCGCTCGAGCCGCGGCGGAAGTTGTCGCCGCCGGCGGTGTGCCAGACTCTGGTTCCGGTGAGCTCGTTGGTGGGGATCGGCATGGGAGTTAGGCAGCGTTCCTGCGGAAGGTGGGCTGGAACTGGAACCGGGCAGACTCGAGGTCCAGCCCGGTCACCTCGATGTGGGCGAGGCGGTTTTCGCCCAAGTTTTTGCGGCGCGCCAAGGCGAGGTGGTTGGTCCCGTTGGCAAACGGCCACGTCCGATCGGCCGCGTCCGGATCGAACCCCATGACCGCTGCCGCCACGGCGTCGGTACAGACGGCGTTGCGCCCGGCCAAGAGCAGGCCGGGCCGGGTCACGGAGACCATCGACCCGAGCCACCAACCTTCGGCGGTCTGGATGGTGCTGATGCCGTCAATCACCACCAGGTGAACGGGAAACGCCGCGTTTAAGTCCACGATGAACCGCGGCACATTGTAACCGTGGTCGCCCGGGACGGATTTGCCGGTGAAACTGGGGACGGACGTCAGCGGCAGACGCGAGCACGCGTGCATGGTGTTGCTGCGGTAACCGCTGGCGTTTTCGTCTGGGCGATCCTCGAGGTCGTCGCCATACAGGCTGCTGGGCGGGACGCCGAACAGATTCTTCATGCCGCCGGTAATGCCCCCGGACACATGACTCTTGAGCTTCGCCAACGACACCAGGACGTCCGTGTCCACATAGGTCCGGTTGACCTCCCAACTCGACGCAAGCTCAGGCGCCCCGGGGACCTTGACCAGCGCGTAATCCTTGTGCCGCCCCCGATTGCGCGTGTTCTCGAAACGGGCGCGGCCCTGGGTGGCCTGGTCGAAGTCGGCGCGTTGGAAGCCGTACCCGGCGAAGGCCTGCGCGTCGAGCGCGCGAAACGGCAACTGATCGCAAAACACGATCTGCCGGGCCCCGTAGTCCGCCAGCAGACTGCCCAACGCCAGCGCCACTACCGGATGCACCGTGACCGTCAGCCAGACGGGCAACCCGGACAAGTCTTCCTCCGAAGTATTCACCAGGTTGAGCTTCAAGGTGACATGTCGGTTCTTGACCAACCGGCGGACGTCTCCCAATTCGTCCAACATCCGACCTAGCACACGCCGCACCTCGGCGTACTCATAGCGCTGGCACAGCCCCAGGGCGGTGGGCGCGCGGGGTGGGCGTTGGGCGAGCGCCTCACCCGGCAGGGCTGGCGGCGCCGTTGCGCCGAGTGTCAGGCCGGCCGTAGCCGCAGTGTACTTGAGAAAATCGCGCCGGGATAGCGTGCGCCCCGGACACCGGGGGACGGTTCGGGTGGTGGCGTTGGTTCGTTGCATGGCTGATGAGGTCTGCGGTTTAGAGCCTGATTGAAGCGTCCTCTTCGGGCAGGGCGACGCTCCTGCGGTTTTCCGCGGGGTCGAAGAGTCTTTTCAGGGTAGGGCGAGGCTCCTGCCGAGCCGACCCATAAGGTGAAACGGCCTGGGACGCTGTGGCTCGGCAGGAGCCTCGCCCTACCGGGAGGCTGTAGTTCATAGTCGTCGCCTGAGTAACAAACGCCCGCGCGCACGACCTGTCAACCGGCGGTTGGCCCCCGATCAACGTTCCCGAATCCAGACCAACGAGCGTCCGCCGCGGTTGAGCCGGGCGTAGTTGGGGATGGCCAACAACGGCGCGCCATCGGCAAAGGCGCCTTGGATCGCCGCCACCCCATCGAGCAAGTCCGGCCGCCATTGGGTGGACAAGGCCGACGCGGGGTCGAGGATGCCCTCGAGGTCCTGATCCACGCTCTCGAGGTTATAGAGCAGGGGACCGTAGCGCAGGGCCACGCGATCCCGGTTGGCTGCTACCCGATCGCTGGTGCGGACGCGTTGGATCGGTAAGGGCAGGGCGATCTCGATGGTGTCGCCTGGCTGCCAGGTGCGGGTGAGGATGGCGTAGCCGCGCTCGACGATCGGCGGCGCGATGCGCCTGTTGACCGCCAGCGTATCGAGGCCGTCAGCGCTCGGCGTGCCGGTGTACAAGTCGCTCACGTCCCGATCCGGCACGCGCACCTTGACCGTGAAGCGCGTGGGTTGCGCCGGTTGGATGGTGAGGGTGACGTTGCCGCTCCAGGGATAGTCGGTGCGTTGGACGATCTGCACGTCGGTGCCGGCCACATTTGGCACGGTAACCGTGCTGCCGATGAAGAGGTTCACGTAGATGGTGTCCGGGCTTTTTAGGTACATCCAGGTGGGCAAGCTTAACAGGGTGCGGGGGATGTTGCCCACGCAGCAGGGGCAACCGTGCCAGTCGTACCGCGGCCGATTCCCGTCGAGCGGGTTTTGGTAATAGAAGTTCTTGCCCGCCAGGTCCACCGAACCTAGCAAGGCGTTGTAGAGGGTTTCCTCGTACAGGTCGGCATAGCGAGCGTCTCGGTGCCACCGGTTCAGGCGATGCTGGAAGAAGACCAAACCGCAGCTCGAGCACGACTCGCAGTAAGCGTTATGGCGGAGCGAATAATCCGGCCCGAAGCCTTCCGAGGTTTCGCCGCTGCCAATCCCGCCGGTGACGTAGTACTTGCGGTGAACCAGGTTGTCCCAGATCGATTGCACGGCACTGCCGTAGTCTCGATCGCCAAACTCGAGGACGACATCGGCCATAGCGGCGTAGGAGTAGGCAGCGCGCACGGCGTGGCCCACGGCGGTGTATTGCTGGATCGCCGGCACATGGCTCTGATCGTATTCACTGCCGTCGTCGCGGCAGTCCAACAGAAACTTCGCCAACTCGAGATACTTGCGCCCCTGGCCGGCTCCTTCGACCTCGCCCACGTACCGGCCGAAGCGGACCAGGGCCATTTCCATGGCTTGGTGGCCATCGTACCAGGGCTGCTTGGGCGCGGGACCGATGTGGTCGCACCAGCAGTCCGCCAATCGCCGAGCTGCGCGGTAGAGCCGCACATCGCGGCCCTCGGTCAGCAGATGATGGGCTATGGCCGCTTCCAAGAGGTAGCCGGCCACGTAACCCTCGTGATCTCCGCGGAGGCGGGGCGACCACCGCTCCTTGCGTTCATCCAGCGTGAAAGCGGTCTGCAGGTACCCGTCCGGTTCCTGAGCGGCGAGCACCTTCGGGATCCAGTCTTCGAGGGTCGCCTTCATTTGTTGCTGCGCCTGGCCGATCTCGGGATCGCCTTGCGGATCGATCATGAGCGCCAGGCAGATGGCCTCGATCGTGTTATACACCCAGGCATTGGCAAACACGTAGCCCCGGTGCCGCCCGTGCGGTCGGCCCGCCAACTGATGCGCCGCCTCGAGGAAGTTGTTGATGCCCCCTTCCCTCAGCTCGGGGTCGGAGATCTTGGCGATGCAATGCGGGATCCACGCCACCATGAGCGCCTTGAGCCGGCTGCTCCACAACCGACTGTCCACCTTGAAGTGCCGCGTGTGGATCGGCTCGAGGCACTGGCCCGAAGGCGGCGCCTGCACCCGCACGCGCAGCGTGTCCGAGGCGCTGAGCGCACCGGCCTGCGCCGTGAACCGCAGCGTGTAGTCGCCCAAGTCCGCAAAGCTGGCGGTGGTCTGGGCTTGCGCGGCGGAGTCGAACCGAACCGGGCCGGGCCCGCTTTCCTTGCTCCACTCGACGCCAGTCCCTGCGGCGGCGGGCTTGAGCGTTTTGACCTGCCCAGCCAGGAACGTCTTGCCGCCCTGCAGCACGATCCGGTCCGCGCCGGCCGTCACGGTCGGCGGGAAGTCGGGCGAGTTGCCCGAGTCGCAGACGCGCCACTCGAGCAGGCCGGTCGAGTTCTGCCCGTCCGAGTCGAACTCCAGACGGAGGCGCGAGGTGGTCACTTCCGGGAAGGTGGTGAGGTTGAACTGGTTTGGCGCCAGCCCCAAACCGCTGGCTTGGAGGACTGGGACGAAGGCCTGACCGTCCCAAGACTTCAGCCGACAGGCCCGGGGCAGTCGCACCCCGCGCGCATCGTCGAACCAGTAGACCTCGATGCGGTCGGTGGCGATCAGTTGGCTCCAATCGTACTGCACCCAGTGCGTGCCGGTCTGGGGCCAGTTGCCGTAGGCGCCGTGGCGTTGGTCATTCGAGTTCCGTGGGGTGACCCCGTCGTTCAGCGCCGCGAGTGTTTCGTGGCCGGAGACATAAGACGTCGACGCCACGGCCACCAGCGCGAGGTTCGCCGGCGGCGAATCGACCGCTGCAGGTTCTTGGGCGGCGTGTCCTCCGACGAGACAAGCCAGGAGGAGAAACGCGGTCTTGCGTGTCGACTTCGCTGCGCCGGCCGCGCCTCGCGAACCGCGGGGCGGCGGCGCCCAAGGAGTCTGCGTTGGTTTGGTGCTCACGTTGATCCGGGTTCGGTGTTCTGTAGTGTGGTTGAACGAGGCGCCAGGCTACGCGGTCCGCCGCCCGCCGGCAATCCCGCAGGCGAACCGTTAGCGCCGGCTTAAGCTTGTGTCAGCGCGACGGACCACAAGTCGGCGGCAGGGCGCGCAGTCCTCCGCGCGCCCTAGCGGCAAGGGGTCGTCGACACGGGGCGGACGTGGCCGTCCGCGCTCCGCCTCGGTGAGGAGCCTGGCGTTCACGCTGACCTTGATCCTTGCTCTGGCTCGCTGATTTGTCGTAGGATGTGGGCAGGCTCATGAACACGGTGTTGTGCCTGGTAGGATCGGCCTCGAGCGATCGAGGGGCGCGGGGAGTCGGCAGATCGGCCCATTGTGCAAGTGCGGTCGTTTGCGCGTGGCTTGGCGTCGCGCTGGTGGCGGGAGCTTTCGCACAAGGCACCGTGCTCTTCAGCAACTACGACCGAACGGTTCAACTGGATGCGCCGGTGACCGATTACGATGGCACGCCGCTGGCAGGCGCCGGGTTCCTGGCCCAATTGTACGGCGGGCCGACCCCCGAGAGCTTGCGCCCGGTGAGTTCGCCCACACCGTTTGCCGCGGATGGTTACTTCAGCGGCGGCCGGCAACCGATCATGGGCGTGGCGATGGGGAACATGGCGTTTGTTCAGGTCCACGCCTGGGAAGCCAGCGGGACGCTCACGTACGAGGCCGCTCTCCAGGCCGGGCGCCGGGTCGGGACGTCCAACCTCTTCTTGGTCTGGACGGGTGGGGACGGTTGAACCTGCCGTCTACCGCCGGCCAGTCTGGCTGGGCTGCAGTCCTTTCGGTTGGTGCCTGAGCCCGCGCCCGCCGCGCTGCTGGCGAGCGGCTTGCTACTGCTCGCCGGGCGTCGGGCGCGCCGCCGGCAGGGCGGCTAGCCCACCGCCGCGGGTTCATTGTAGAGTTGCGGCGGTGATCGCTCTGGCGGCTTAATGGGGCGCATGACCACGGTGCAACCTCGGCGACTCCGGTTCTCGATCCTGGCTCTGGGACCATGGCTGGCGCGGTCTCCTTTTTGCAGTTTACGCGCTTGGCGGCTTGGGCATTAATCGGCGCATGCAAAGGCTCTGGTTACTTTCCCTATTGGGGTGCGCGACGGCTTTTTCGGGGGTGTTGGAGGATTTGGCGCGACCGCACGAGGGCCGTTCGCGGCGGGCGACCTCGACGATGCGCGTGGGGGAGGTGCGGCGGGGCGGAGCGGAGCGCAAGTTGGATCCGAAGGCAGATCCGAAGGGCGACCTCGAGGAGGCGAGCAACTGGGACAACCACCGCGTTGCGCCTGGGGAAACGCATGTGTTGATGGCGGAGGACGGGCCCGGCGTGATCACGCACATCTGGCTGACTTTTCTCGGACCGGAACCCCAAGCTTGGGCGCCGCAGGGCTCGGCGAACCACCAGGAGATGCTCTTGCGGATGTACTGGGACGGAGCCGAGCGGCCGGCGGTCGAGGCGCCGGTGGGGGACTTTTTCGCGAACTGTTTTGGCAAGCGCAGCGAAGTCATCAGCCTGCCCGTGGTGGTCGAGGATGCGGATTCGTACAACTGCTACTGGCGGATGCCGTTTCGGAAGTCGGCCCGCATCGAGATCGAGAACCAGAGCGCGAAGCCCATCGGCCTGCTGTACTACAACATCGATTGGATCGAGCTACCCAGCCTGCCGGAAGCCACGCCCTATTTCTATGCGCAGTACCGCCAGGAATATCCCGTGGCGCCGGGCCACGACTATGTGGTGCTCGAAACCGAGGGCAAAGGGCACTATGTGGGGACGGTGCTGGCCGTGCGGAGCCGGAGCCCGTCGTGGTTCGGCGAGGGCGACGAGAAGATCTACATCGATGGCGAGGGCAAGCCGTCGATTTGGGGCACCGGCACTGAGGATTACTTCTTGTCGGCCTGGGGCCTGAAGACGACGAGCACGCCGTACTTCGGGACGCCTTACTTCGACCAGTGGGGCATCGTGGGGGGGCACACCAGCGCCTACCGTTGGCACCTCCACGATCCGCTCGTGTTCAACACCGGCATTCGCGTCACCCTCGAGCATTTCGGTTGGATTTCTCCCGACGAAAACCCCGCGCAAAAGAGCAACAGTTGGAACGAGCGCCAGGACGATTTCGCCAGCGTGGCGTTCTGGTACCAGGCGGGCACGCCCACCTTCCGGGCGCGCGCCCCGAACGCCCGCGAGCGCCGCTTGCCCAGCCTCGAGCGGGTGGTGGCCTACGCGCGCGACTTTGCCGGGGCGGCCCATCACGGCGCGGGGGAAGCGGTCCCGCAGCAACTGGATCTCTACGAAGGACCGCAACTGCTCTACCGCGCTCCCGGCCCCGAGGGGGCCTGGGTCGAGATCCCGTTTCGAGTCCAGCGCAAGGAACCGCTCCGCCTCCTGCTGAACCTGACCAAGTCCTACGACTTCGGCCGCTACCAGGCCTTCCTGAACGGGGTCAAACTGGGCGGGCCGACCGACCTGTACCACGCCGAGGTGGCGAATGAAGAAAAGCACCTCCTGGACTTCTGGCCCGAGCCGGGCGAGTACACGTTGCGACTCGAGTGCGTTGGCAAGCATCCCTTGTCCCAAGGCCACTATCTCGGGATCGAGTCCGTCCGCTTGCGCGAACGGCGGCCGCGCGTGGCCGAGTACGGCCACGATCGGCAGAAGGATTGGCGGCAGAACCCGACGCTCTACCGTTGAACCGGAGGCGCGGTCATGGAGGCGTCGCTCGTGCCCTGCAACCCGACGGTTAGCCCGAGGTCTCGGCATGCGTCGAGCCATTGACTCAAAGCGCATGAGCACAGCTCGAGGGCAGACGAGGGAACAGAGATCGGCTGAGGCGGAGGTCTTAACTGCCGGCCCCCCGAGCGAGGCGCCGCCCCAACCCGCGTCGGCCGCGGTGGAGCCCCGTGCGCCGGCCCCGGGGGCCTTGGCGCCCGAGGCTGGAGAAGCGCGCTACCGGGCTTTGGCGGAGGCGGCGCAGGACTACATCTTCATCATCAGCAGCGCCGGCCTCGTCGAGTACGTGAACGAGGCCGGCGCGGGCCTGTTTGGTGAACGGTCCGCCGCGCTGGTGGGGCGGCGGATGATCGAGCTGTTCCCGCCGGAGACTGGGGCCCAGCAATGGCAATCGATTCGCGCGGTGCTCGAGCGGAGCGAGCCGCGGTACGCAGAGAGCCTGGTCCCCTTCCCCAGCGGTCGCCGGTGGCTGGGCACTTGGTTGACGCCACTCCGGGATGCGCAGGGCACCGTCTCTGCGGCGTTGGGTGTGTCGCGCGACATTAGCGAGCGCAAGCAGTTCGATCAGTCGCTCCTCGAACGCTCGAGCGCGGCGGCCCTGGGCGCCGAAGTGGGGGCGGCGCTCACGAGCGCGGCGGATCTGCGGGAGGCGCTCCGGCGTTGTGCCGAGGCGATGGTCCATCGCTTGGGCGCGGCGACCGTGGGCATTTGGAGCCTCGACGAGGCCGCCGAAGCGCTCGCGCTGCAAGCCCGTGCCGGGCTCGAGGCGCCGGCCGCCGCGATCCCAAACCAACTCCGCTTCGACGACGCCGGCTGGGGCCGGGTCGCTCGGGAGGGGAGGGTTTTGGTGACGAATCCGCTCGAGGGCGAGGCCCGCCTGCCAGGCCGGGATTGGGCGCAAACCGAAGCGCTGGTAGCCTATGCTGGTTACCCGTTGGTGGTGACGGGACGGACGGTGGGTCTGCTGAGCCTCTTCGGGCGGCAACCGTGGTCGGCGATTGCGCTCAGCACCCTCGAATCGGTGGCTAACATGATGGCTGTGGGGATCGACCGCCAACGGGCCAGCGAGGCGCTGCGCGCCAGCGAAGCCAGCCTCGCCACGGCGCAGCGCATCGCCCAGCTCGGCAGTTGGGCCGTCGAGTTCAAGTCCTTCGATGACTTGGACCAAAACCCGCTGCGCTGGAGCGACGAGGTCTGCCGCATCTTCGGCTACGAACCCAAGGCGGCGCCCCTGACGCGCGCCAGTTTCTACCTGGCGGTGCATCCGGACGACCGCGAGCGGGTCCAACAGGCGGCCAAAGATGCCATCTTCGACCGCCAACCCTATGAGCTGGAGCATCGCATCGTGCGGCCCGACGGTTCGCAGCGCATGGTCTACGAGCGCGCGGCGGTGTTCTACGATTCGGTCGATGGCCGACCGCAACGCATGGTGGGCACGGTCCAAGACATCACGGAGCGGAAGCGGTTGGAGGAGCAGGTTCGGCAGGCGCAGAAGATGGAGGGCATTGGCCAACTGGCGGGTGGCGTCGCTCACGACTTTAACAACATCCTCACCATTATCGGCAGCAGCCTAGGGCTGCTGCGGATGCAGCCCGGTTTGACGGCGGACAGTCGCGACTTGCTCGAGCAAGCGAGCAAGGCGGTGGACCGGGCGGCGAACCTGACGCGGCAGTTATTGACCTTCAGCCGCAAGCAGCCGCTGCGGCCGCAATGCCTGGACCTCAACGAAGTGGTCAGCGGCCTGACCAAGATGTTGCGGCGGATCATCGGCGAGGACGTGAACCTCGAATGCAAGTACGCGGCGGACCTGGCGTCGGTCTGGGCCGATGTGGGCATGATCGAGCAGGTGTTGTTGAACCTGGCGGTCAACGCCCGCGACGCCATGGTTCGCGGCGGACGGTTGGTCATCCAGACCGAGAACTGCACCATCGAGGCCGACCGGGCGGCGCGCTTGTCGGGGGCCCGGGCTGGGGCCTTTGTGCGGTTGCGGGTGCAGGACACCGGCTGCGGCATCGCCGCGGGTTTGCTGCCCCACATTTTCGAGCCGTTCTTTACCACCAAAGAAGTGGGTAAGGGCACGGGGTTGGGCCTGGCGACCGTCTACGGCATCGTGCAACAGCACCAGGGCTGGATCGAGGTGGACAGCCTGGTGGGCGTGGGCACCACGCTCGACGTCTATCTGCCGCCTGCCGGCCAGCACCAGGTCGCCGAGGAGGTCGCCCTGCCAAAGGCGATTCCAGGCGGATCCGAGCTGGTGCTGGTGGTGGAAGACGACGACGCCTTGCGGTTGTTGGTGCGGCTTTGCCTGGAACGCTACGGCTACCGGGTGCTGGGGGCGCGCCACGGACGGGACGCGCTGCACACCTGGTCCGAGCACAGCGCGCGGATCGATCTGTTGCTGACCGATCTGGTGTTGCCGGGCGGCCTGACCGGGCGCGAGGTCGCCCAGCGGCTCAAGGCGCAGCGGCCCTCGCTGAAGGTGCTCTACACCAGCGGTTACAGTGTCGAGAACGCCAAAGCCAACGACCTCGTCGTCGGCGTCAATTACCTCCCCAAACCCTACGAGCCCTCCGAGTTGGCTCGGGCGGTCCGGCGCTGCCTGGACGCCCGTTAAGGCGCGGCGGGAGGACCGGCCGGGCCGCCGTCCCCCTCGAGCTCGCGCAACAAGAGCTTGGTGTCAAACCGCCGGCCGGGGCAGCGCGTATGAATGGGGTTGATCTGTTGGTGGGTCTTGACCGCCTCGAGCTCGAGTTGGCAACGCGCCAACAGAGCTCGCAGGAGCGCCTTGAGGCTCGCCCACTGTTGGGCCGTGGGTTTCTGCCGGTCGAAATGGCCGATCAGACAAATGCCCAGGCTCGCCTGGTTTAGCTCGGCACTGGCCAGGTGCCCGCCATCCAACTGCTCGGTCCACCGCGTCCCCACAGCGATCTCGCCGTCGGGCATGCCGTGGCCGTTGCCCACGACGAAGTGGTAGGCCAGCCCGTGCTCCATGCGCCGCCGATCCCGATGATACTCGTCGATCCCTTTCAGCGTGCCGCTTTCGGTGCCGCTGTGATGGATCACCACGTGCTGCCAGCGACCCGCCACGACCTCCGCCTTGTCGATCGCCGCGATCACCTCGGCCGGCAATCCCCCCTCCTTGGCCTCGGTTGGCTTGGGTGCGGATGGGATCCGTAAACGTTGGCCCTCGTAAATCTTGTCCGCGGGTAAAATCCGGTTGTGCTTGGCTAGGTCCTTCACGCTCACGCCGTGCTCCCGGCCGATGCGGGAGAGCGTGTCGTGCTTGCGGATCACGTAGACCCGCTCGGCCTCCAGCGCCGGTTCGCCGCCGGCACCCCGACCCGGCTCCAAGGCGCAGGCCAGGCAGACCCCCAACCACCAACGGCTCCAACCGGTCCCTTTACACATGAGTCACCAAAATGGACCACTCCTCGGCGGTAGGGCGCGCCGTCCCCTGCGCGCCGCGCCCCCAAGTCGACACCAGTTTGCGGCGCGCAGGGGACGGCGCGCCCTACCTGCAGACGGTCGTCTATCCCGAGGTTTCATCGGTGCGCTAGCTCACGGTACGCGTTCGCTTAGTACAGTCCTGGTCCGTTTGTCCAGGGTTTTCGCCCAGGCCAGGAACGGGGCGAGCCACAATTTCCTTCCCCGCGAAGGCGCGGGGCCGTAGAACTGGCCGTCGACTCAACCATCTGGCGCCCATCTGGCACCCAAGGGTGAAGCCTGGCCGAAGCCACTCGAGACGTCGCGCGTCGCGTTCGAGTTGGAAGCGCGATTTTGCGTCTCGGCCAGAGTGGCCGTGCGGCCTCCACCCGGGTGCGGTGCGCGGGGCCGCCGCTGAACAACCGCAAACCATGACCAGCACTCGCCGCCGTTTTATGTTTCACACCGCCCGGGCCGCCGCGGTTTTGGGCCTGAGCTCCGCCTGGGCGCCGTTGTTAGCGGCTCCAGACCAACGCCGCTTCAAGGTGGGGGCCTGCGATTGGTCGATCGGAAAGTTGGGCGACCCTGGCGCGCTCGAGGTGGCGAAGGAGATTGGCTTGGATGGGGTCCAGGTCAGCTTGGGGACAGCGGCAAACGGGATGCACCTGCGTCAGGCCGAGGTCCAGGCGCGCTACCGGGCAGCTACGGCGCGCACGGGCATAGCCACGGCCTCGCTGGCGATTGGCGAGCTGAACAACATCCCATACAAGAGCGATCCCCGTACCATCGACTGGGTGAACGACGCGGTGACCGTGCCGGCGGCGCTCGGGTGTCGCGTCGTTCTGCTGGCCTTCTTCGGCAACGGCGACCTTAAGGGCGACCGGGCGGGCACCGACGAGGTGGTGCGACGGCTCAAGGCGGTTGCGCCCAGGGCGGAGCAGGCGGGGGCCATCCTGGGCCTGGAATCTTGGCTCAGCGCCGAGGAACACATGGACATCATCGAGCGGGTCGGCTCGCGGGCCGTGCAGGTGTACTACGACGTGGCGAATTCGGAGAAGATGGGCTACGACATCTGCCGGGAGATCCGCTGGCTCGGCAAACAAGGTCAGATCTGCGAGTTCCACATGAAGGAGAACGGGGCGTTGCTGGGGCAGGGCCGCGTCGATTTCCAAAAGGTTCGCGCAGCCCTCGACGACATCGGGTACGCGGGTTGGATGCAGATCGAGGGGGCGATCCCGGCGGGCGGGCAGATGCTCGAGAGTTACCGCGCCAACCAGCAGTTCTTGCGACAGACCTTCGCGTAACCCGATGAAGGCAGCGGGGCCAGCGATCGGGATCGACATCGGCGGCACGAAGCTGGCCGTAGCGCTGGTCCATCCTTCGGGTCGGATCCTGGCCCAACGCACGCTGGCGACCGAAGCCGAGCGGGGATTCGAGCGTGCGGTGGGGCGGATCGAAACGGCCATCCGAGCCGTGCTCCGCCCGACGCGCGCGGGTCGGGGCCAACTCGCGGGGATTGGCGTGGGTTGTGCCGGGCCGGTGGACCCAGCGCGGGGCTTGATCAATAACCCCTATACCCTCGCGGGGTGGAACCAATGCGACCTCGTGACCCCCTTGCAGCGTCGGTTTGGCGTGCCGGTGTGGCTCGAGAACGACGCGGACGCGGCGGCGCTCGGGGAGTGTTTTCAAGGCGCGGGTCGCGGGTTCGATCCGGTGGTCATGCTCACCTTTGGCACCGGGGTGGGCGGCGCCGCGCTGGTCCGCGGGCAAGTCTACCGTGGTGTCCAAGGAGAACACCCCGAATTGGGCCATCTCCCCGTCAGTCCGGATGGTCCGGACTGTTACTGTGGCACGCGCGGTTGCCTCGAGTCGATGGCCTCGGGAACGGCCGTCGGCGAGGCGGGTCGCTCCTTAGGGTTCCCGGACGCTCGGGCCGTGTTCGCCGCGGCCCGGGCGGGTCATCCGGCGGCGGAGCCAATTGTCAATCGCGCCTTGGCGGCTGCGGCCACGGCGGCTTGGACGATCTGTCACACGCTGCTGCCGGCGCGCTTGGTCTTGGGGGGAGGCATGATGGCCGAGCACTACGACCTGTTTGCCGAGGCGATACGTCATCGGTTGGCCGGGGCCACCCAGTTTCCGCGCGCGGCCGTGAGCATCGCCCCTGCAGCCCTCGGGAATGACGCTGGCCTGGTCGGAGCGGCCAGTCTGGCCTGGCGCCCCCTGATAACTTTATGAACATGACACTCCTCGAATCCCATGAGAACCGCCGCCCGCGGACTCTCATCCTACTGGCTACCATCTGCGTCGTGCTGCTGGCACCGCGGGGCCGTGCCTTGCCGATCGTCACCAGCGTCGTCGAGACGGGGGGCGACGGACCGCCCACCGCCAAGTTCACCGGCGAGACCTTCGATCACCCAAACCTCGGGACGGGTTTTACGGTGCCGGTCTTTGACGAGGAAGCGCCGGCGTTTACCGACCGCGCCCACCAATGGAACGGAGCCGACCCTGCCGTGCCGTTGCCGGCCTATTTGGTCGGAGGCGAGTACATCATGATTCGCAACGACAACCGCGAGAACACCGGCTTTCAGTTGGATGTCACGCTGTCGCAACGCGCGCTGGTGTACGTGCTGGTAGATAATCGGCTCAGCGACGGTTTTAACACCGACCCGCCGGATTTCACCACCAGCATGACCTGGTTGCTGACCAGCGGCTGGGCTCCCGTGGCGACGGGCTGGAACCGGATCAGCGATCCCTTCTATCCGGATGAAGTCGGCGTGGACGAAGGGGGCGACGGGTTCGGTCCGGGGATGGGGATCAACCAATGGTCGTCGATCTACGTCAAGGAACTGCCGGCTGGCGCCTTCTCGCTGTTCCAGGCCGATAACCCGAGCCGGAACATGTACGGCGTGGTGGTCACGCCTGTCCCCGCCGAGCAACCGCCCAAGATCGTGAACCTGAGCCCAGCCGATAGAACGCATTTTCAGAGTGCCGCCAGCGCCATCACCTTCAACGTCACGACCGTCACCCCCAACCAGGTTCCGACCGCCGAGATCCGCCTAGTTCTTAACGGCGCCGATGTCACCAGCCGCCTGGCTATGGCCGGCAGCGCCACCGATCGCCAGGTGACGTGGCCCGGTCCGCTGACGGCCAACACCTTCTACACCGGGCTCATCACCGCGAAAGACAACGCCGGTCGCACCACCACCAAAGCCTGGAGCTTCGATACCGTCAACCCCACCACGGCTTTGGTCATCGAGGCAGAGGACTACAACTACGCCAACGCCCAGTGCAACTTCGACGGGACGGTGCCGGTGCCGCCCGTTACGGGCGGGTTGTTACTCGACAATCCCGCACCCGTCAACGCCGACTTCCCGACTCCAGACAGCTACGCCAACCGAGTGGGGATGCTCGGGGTGGACTACGGAGATCAGGCGGCGACGGCGGGCAGCCTGCAGAACAACGTCTACCGCCTGTGCGACCTAGTCGGTACCCAACGCGGCACCGACTTCTTGCGCCAGAAGTTCGCGGACACTGGCACGACGGACTATCAGGTCCACCAGGTGGCCGCGGGCGAGTGGCTCAACTACACGCGCACCTTCGCCGCCGGCCCGTATGAGGTCTACCTGCGGCTCAACGGAACCGGCACACCGAAGCTGCGCTTGGACCTGGTGACCGGCGATCGCACGCGGGCAAACCCAAGCTCATTCCTGCTGGGCTTTTTCGAGGCTGCCTCGGGTCTGGGCTACCGCTACGTGCGGCTGACGGATTTGGGCGGGCAACCGCTGGTTTTGGGGTTGACCGGCGTGCAAACGGTGCGGTTAACCGCCTTGGAGGCCACCAGCAGTCTGAACCTCAACTACCTGCTGTTCGTGCCCTCGACCGACCCGGCGTCGTTGCTCGGCCCGGTGGTCGCCTCGACGGTGCCGATCCCCGGCACGGTCAACGCCCCCTCGGCGCGGCCGATCGAGGTCAACATCGTCAATCGCACGACCGCCGTCGATCCCGCCAGCATCCTACTCGAGTTGGACGGCGCCAATGTGACCGGCGCCAGTAGCGTCACCCCTGGCCCAACCGGAGTCACCGTGCGCTATCAGCCTCCCGTGCCGTTCCCCCTGGCTTCAAGCCACACGGCTAAGGTCAGCTTCCGCGACACCGCCGGCAACCCCGTCACCACCGAGTGGTCGTTCACCGTCACCACCGATGAGGAACTGCCCACGTTGGTGGGCACCCGACCGGTCCTGGATCCCGGCACGAAGATCCTCACATTGGTGGTCACCTTTTCCGAGCCGATGGATCCGCGTTCGCTCCTAGAGCGGACTCATTACACCGCCAATAAAGGCCTGACCTTCACCGCCGCAGGGCCCGGACCGGACTCGAGCAGCGTGGTTTTGACGGGAACAGGCGCAACCTCAGGGAGATCGTACGTGCTGACGGTCAACGAGGTCCGTGACGCCGCCGGCAACGCCATTGCCTCTAACTCGACCATTCGCTTCAATCCCTCGCCTTTCGAGCAAGACACCCAGGGTTTCCTGGTCGTCGAAGCCGAGAGCTTTTTCCTCAACACCCCAGGCACGGGCAGTTCACCCGAGATCTGGACGTTCGTCACCGACAAGGCGGGTTACTCGGGCCGGGGCGCCATGCAGACCCTGCCCGATAACAGTGGGACTAGCCCCAGCCCGGACCAACTCGCCCAGTCGCCGCGCCTGGATTACCCGGTGAAGTTCGTGCGCACAGGCACGCACTATATTTGGATCCGCGGCAGCGCAGGCACCGGCGGACCCACGGGCACCTCGGGCAACAGCGACTCGCTCCACTTCGGCATGGATCAGCAGCACCTCATGGCGGTGGCCGGTCTCAACAACCCGAACTTCGTCTGGTCGCGCACCGTCCAGTCGTCCCTGGGCAACAACTTCCTCGAGGTGTTCGCTCCCGGCGAGACCACCCTCCAGCTCTGGATGCGCGAGGATGGCACCTACGCGGACAAGATCCTGTTAACCACCGACCCCGCCTACGTCCCGAGCGGACTCGGGCCGGTCGAGAGCCGGCGAGTGGGGGACCCCTTTGCGCCGAACATTCAAATCGGCAGTCCGACCGACGGCCAGATCTTCGGACTGGGTGAACCCATCACGCTCACGGCTACCGTGACCGATCCGGACAGCACTTCGGCCCACGTCGAGTTCTTCGTCGACGGCAACCCAGTGGGCGAAGACACCTCGGCCCCGTACTCGAGCCCGCCGTTGAACCTGGCTGTCGGGCGTTACACCCTCACGGCCCGGGCCACGGACGACGACCTCATGACCCGTCTGTCCCCGCCGGTGCTCATCCAGGTCGGCCAACCGACACCACAAGTCCTGCTCGTGGTGGGCGATCCCAACAACCTGGGCCCCGGGGACGCCGGTGTCCAACAACGCCTCGAAAGCTTCGGGTTCGAGGTCGTGGTGGTGGACGATGCGGCCTCGACAACCCAAGACGCGGTGCTCAAGGCGCTGATCTTAACCTCGGCCACGGTCAGTTCGGGCAGCGTCACCACCAAGTTCCGCGATGTGCCGGTCCCGGTCCTTAACTGGGAGCAGGCGTTGCAGGACGATTATCTGCTGACAGGCGACACGGTGGATGTCGAGCGCGGCGAGACCCCCGATCCGGGCGATCAGACGGACATCAGCCTGGTCCAGCCCAGCCATCCGTTGGCCGCCGGCTTGATCGCTGGCCGCCGTCCCGTGGTGAGCTCGCCGCAGCGGTTTACCTGGGGTGTTCCGGCCGCCTCGGCCGCGATCGTGGCCACGCTGGCCGACAATCCCACCCGCGCCACCATTTACGCTTACGATACCGGCGCCTTGCTCATCGACGGTCTCACCAAAGCCCCGGCGCGGCGCGTCCACTTCCTGCTCCAGGAAAACACCTTTGCCGGACTGAACCAGGACGGCCTCAGGCTGTTCGACGCCGCCGCCAGCTTCGCCATGAATCGGCCGCTCAAGCCCGAGCCCAAGCCGGTCACCATGCAGAACGCCCGAGTCAGCGCCGGCAGTCTCAGCTTCAGTTTCAACACGGTGACCGGTGGCACCTACCGGGTGCAGTACCGCGATGCGCTTGGGAGCGGCGCCTGGCTCGACCTCCAGACTGAAGTTGGCACGGGCGCGGCGGCGACCGTCACCCACGCTTTGGCCGCAGGCATGACTCGCTTCTATCGAGTGATCAGCGAGTAAACCCGTCGGCTCAGCCTGCCGGCCTGGCCTGGGACGCCGCCTGGGACGAATCGGAGCGTGCTGGAGCGCCCTGACGCCACGGCTCGAGCCCGGCAACGATGCGCCGGGTCGAGTGCGCTTTGTTGAGCGTGTAGAAGTGGATCCCCGGGACGCCCTGGTTCAAGAGATCGGCGCATTGTTGCGTCGCGAACTGGATGCCGAACTCGAGCGCGGCCGCTTCGTCGTTCGCGAACTGGTTCAACTGCTGTTGCAGCCGCGCCGGTATGGTGGCCCCGCACAACGCCACGAATTTCTGGATCTGACCCGCGCTCAAGATCGGGATCACCCCAGGCACCAAGGGCACCCGTACCCCCAACGGCCCCACCAGGCGATCGCGGAATTCGTAGAAAAGGGCGTTGTCAAAGAACATCTGGGTCAGGACGAAATCTGCGCCGCACGCGATCTTGGCCCGTAATCGCTCCCAATCGACCTGCTTGCCTTCCGGGCACTCGAGGTGCCCCTCGGGAAAGCCCGCCACCCCAATCGAGAACCCATCCACCTCCCGCGTGAGCGTCACCAATTCATGCGCGTATTGGAATCCGCCCTCGGTCCGCACAAACGTCGGCGCGCCGGCCGGCGGATCGCCCCGCAGAGCTAAGATGTTCCGAATGCCCCGCCGCTTCGCGTCCAGCAGCAGCTCGACAATCTGCTCCCGCGTCGAGCCCACGCACGTCAGATGCGCCATGGCGGCTATCCCGAACTCCGTTTGGATGCGTTCGACCATGCGGAGGGTCCGGTCGCGCGTGCTGCCCCCCGCTCCGTAGGTGACCGAGCAGTAGTCCGGCCCCAACTCGGCAAGGTCCGGCAAGGTCTTGGCGAAGAAGCTCCGTTCGCCCTCGTCGGTCTTGGGCGTGAAAAACTCGAACGACAGCACCGGCCGCCCCGTCGCCCGAGCATTTGCATAGAGGTCACGAATGAACTGCATAAACCCTCATCGTGTCCGCCAGCCCGCCGCAACGCAAGTCGTCTCCCGCCAGACACCCGGTCGCCCGAATCCTCAGCGAGGTGCTCGAGGTCTGCCATCGCCATCGCGGGTGAACCCCGGCAGGCTCCTTGTGGAGCGCGAGCACCGACTGGCGCGTAGCGGCGGACTGGCCTCCACCGCGGTTCTCTCTACCCAGCGTCAGCGCGACGCTCGGTTTCGGCGCGCGCGGTGATGGGCTGGCTGACCTGGGGTGGCTCCGTGGGCTTGGGCGGTACCCGTAGGCATGGTCCCGGCGAACTGGCGTCTGAGCTCGCGCACCTGGTCGCGCAGGAGGGCGGCTTTTTCGAATTCGAGTCGGTGGGCAGCCTCGACCATGTCGGCTTCGAGTTCGCGGATCGTCTCCGTGACATCGAAATCGGCGCTGGTCTCGCGCAGCAGGTTCGCAGCCTCGGCCTGTTGGTCGTGGTGCGCCGCGAGGCTGGCCTCGACGGCGCGGCTGACGCTGCGGGGCGTGATGTGATGTTCGCGGTTGTAGGCGAGCTGCTTCTCGCGACGGTACTGGGTGGTGCGCAAGAAGCTCTGAATGCTCTGCGTCATGACGTCGGCGTAGAGGATCACCTCGCCGTGGAGGTGGCGGGCGGCCCGACCGGCGGTCTGGATCAGGCTGGTCGTCGAGCGGAGGTACCCTTCCTTGTCCGCATCGAGTATCGCAACCAAGGAAACCTCCGGCAGATCTAGACCTTCGCGCAAGAGGTTGATGCCGACGAGCACATCGAATTCGCCCTTGCGGAGGGCGCGGAGGATCTCGACGCGTTCGATGGCGTCAATCTCGCTGTGCAGGTAACGCACATTGATGCCGATCGCACGCAAGTAATCGGTCAACTCCTCCGCCGTCCGCTTGGTCAGCGTCGTGACCAACACCCGTTCCTTGCGCTCGACCCGCCGGCGCGCCTCCTCGATGAGGTCGTCAATCTGCCCCGCCAACGGCCGGACCGTGTTTGGCGGGTCGACCAGGCCGGTGGGGCGGACGATCAACTCGACCACCTGTCCTTTGGACCACTCGAGTTCCCGCGGACTGGGCGTGGCGCTCGCGTAGATCGTCTGGCCCTGCAACTTTTGGAACTCGGCGAAGTTCAGAGGGCGGTTGTCCAGCGCGCTGGGCAGGCGGAAACCGTACTCGACCAGCACCTGTTTGCGCGACAGGTCGCCCGCGTGCATGCCGCCGATCTGGGGCACGGTCGCATGCGATTCGTCGATCACCAGCACATAGTCCTCCGGCATGAAATCCAGGAGGGTGCACGGCCGCGACCCCGGTGGCCGCTCCCCGAGATGCCGCGAGTAGTTCTCGATGCCCGAGCAGAAACCCATCTCGACCATCAGCTCCAGGTCGTATTCGGTGCGCGTCTTGATCCGTTGCGCCTCGAGCAACTTGCCCCGGCCCTCGAACCAAGCGATCCGCTCGGTCAGTTCCTCGCGGATGGCGAGCACGGCGCGCTTGATCTTCGCCAGCGGCGTCACGAATTGCGCCGCCGGATACACGGTCACCGCCGTCAATTCCTCCAACTTGTGGCCCCGGGCAGGGTCGAAGCGCGTGAGCCGATCGAGTTGGTCGCCGAAAAACTCCAGCCGCAAAGCATCCTCGCGGTAGGCCGGCCGCAACTCGACCGTGTCGCCTCGCACTCGGAACTGACCGCGCTCGAACCCGATGTCGTTGCGGGTGTACTGGAGGTCCACCAACCGCCCCAGCACCTGGTCGCGCAAGGCCGCAGCCCCGGCTTCCAGGTGCAATACCATCTCCTCGTAATCCTCCCGACTCCCAATCCCGTAGATGCAGGAGACACTGGCCACCACGATCACATCCCGCCGGGCGAACAGGGAGCTCATGGTCGAGAGCCGCAGCCGTTCGATCTCTTCGTTGCGACTCGAGTCCTTCTCGATAAACGTGTCCGTGCGGGGGATGTACGCCTCGGGTTGGTAATAGTCGAAGTAGCTGACGAAGTACTCGACGGCGTTGCGAGGGAAGAAGCCCTTGAACTCGGCGTAGAGCTGCGCCGCCAGGGTCTTGTTGTGCGAAATCACGAGCGCGGGTCGACCCACGTTCCGAATCGCGTTGGCGATCGTGAAGGTCTTGCCCGAACCCGTCACGCCCACGAGGGTTTGGTGCCGAACCCCCGCCTGCAGCCCAGCCGTGAGCTTGGCAATCGCCTGGGGTTGATCCCCCGCCGGCTCGAACGGTGCCACGAGTTCAAACATAGCGTCTCGACCGCCCTAGGAACTACCATGCGCCCCTGGGGCTTGTCACCCGAGAACACCGCCAGCACGCCGCGGCCTCTCGTGTCCAAAACAGTCTGCGGCGCGCAGAGGACTGCGCGCCTTACCGCCGATCTGTTCTGCTAGACCCGTGTGGCCCGGCAGCGGTCAACACCCAGGAGCGTTTCTTGAAGCAACAATCGTGTCAACAACTAAAATCATGTCTTACAGCACAACAAGACCAGTTCCCGGCTCGTTCGCGGGGCGGATGGAGCTGGCCTCAGGGCGGTCGGGCGCGCGACGGGGGCGCTTGGGCCTTGTGAGCGGGGGCGCCTTAGGCCACTATCGCCGGCACCGCATCGCGCCCTCGGGGCAGGAGAGCAGAGCGGGCAACCGGCGATGGCGATGGTGATGGCGATCGCCGCCCCTGGACCGCTCGGCAGCGTTGCGACGTTTGGATCATGCGAACATTAATTAAACAAGTATTGGCGTCCAAAGAACCGCGCGACGGCCTGGTCGTGCAGGGCTGGGTGCGGACTCGGCGGGACGCGAAAGGCTTTTCCTTCCTCGAACTCAACGACGGGTCGTGCCTGGCCAACCTGCAGGTGATTGTGGATGCCGCCACGCCCGGCGCAGCCGATCTTCCCCGCCTGACCACGGGCGCGTCGGTCAGCGTCGGCGGCGCTCTGGTTCCCTCGCCGGCCAGCGGGCAGAAGTGGGAAATGCGCGCCTCGCAACTCGAGTTGGTGGGCGCCGCGGATGCCTCTTACCCGCTGCAGAAGAAGGGCCATTCGATGGAGTTCCTTCGCACCATTGCCCACCTGCGACCGCGGTCGAACTTGTTCGGCGCGGTCTTTCGCACCCGGAGTCGGCTGGCGTACGCGGTCCACCAGTTCTTTCAGGAGCGGGATTTCGTTTACGTGCACACGCCGATCATCACGGCAAGCGACTGCGAGGGCGCAGGCGAGATGTTCCGCGTGACGGCCCTGAAGGGCAACATCGACGAGCAGCCGCAGACCGACTTTTTCGGGCGGCGCGCCTACCTGACCGTCAGTGGTCAACTCGAGGCCGAGACGTTCGCTTGCGCGTTGTCGAACGTGTACACGTTCGGCCCGACCTTTCGCGCGGAGAACTCGAACACCGCCCGGCACGCCGCCGAGTTTTGGATGATCGAACCGGAGATGGCCTTCTGCGATCTGGACGGAGACATGGCCTTAGGCGAGGAGTTCATCAAGGCGATGGCCCGCTTCGCCCTGGAACAGTGCAGCGAGGACATGGCGTTGTTTGCGAAGTTCGTCGATCGGGGCATCACCGAGCGTCTAAGGTTCGTGATCGAGCGCCCGTTCCAGCGGGTGCCGTATACCGAGGCCATCGCGATCCTCGAGCAGTGCGGGCGCCGCTTCGAGTTTCCGGTGGCGTACGGCCAGAATTTACAGTCGGAGCACGAGCGTTTCCTGACCGAGGAACACTGCAAATCGCCCGTGACGGTTTACAATTACCCGCGGGAGATCAAGCCCTTCTACATGCGGCTCAACGAGGACGGGAAGACGGTCACGGCGATGGACGTGCTGGTGCCGGGCATTGGCGAGGTGATCGGCGGTTCCCAGCGCGAGGAGCGGTTGGACGCGCTCGAGGAGAACTTGCGTCATCACAAGCTGGATCCGAAAGACTATTGGTGGTACTTGGATCTCCGTCGCTACGGCTCGGTGCCCCACGCGGGGTTTGGCCTGGGCTTCGAGCGCCTGCTGATGTTCCTCACCGGCGTGAGCAACATCCGTGACGTGGTTCCGTTTGCTCGCACACCGGGTAGCGCCGAGTTCTGATTTCCGCTGGTCAAGGCCTCTCCGCTCGGCGAGGCTCGTTCACAAATGACCATGCGGCGGAAACACTCGCGGCGAGGCTTCTTGGGTGCGCTCGGGCTCGGTTTCGGCGCGGGTTTGGCCCGGGACGACGGCGCGGAGCTCCTGCGGGCAGCCCCTGCCGCCGAGGTTCCTCCCGCGACTCTCATCGACACGCACACCCATTTCTACGATCCCACCCGGCCGGAGGGGGTGCCGTGGCCGCCCGCGACGGATCCGCTGCTGTACCGCACGGTGCTGCCGGCCGATTACCAGGCGCGGCCGACGCCGGCGCCGGTGACCGGCACGGTCGTGGTCGAGGCCAGCCCGTGGGTCGAGGATAATCAGTGGGTGCTCGATCTCGCCGCGCGCGAACCGTTCATCGTGGGCCTGGTGGGGCATCTGCCGATCGGCACAGCCGAGTTTCCCGATTTGCTCGAGCGTTTCGCCGCGCACCGGCTCTTCCGCGGGCTGCGTCTGCGGGGCGTGCCTTGGTCCACGGTGGCGAGCGCACCCCTGGCGATCGACCACCTCAGGCTGCTGGCCGACCGCGACCTCTGTCTCGATGTGGTGGGGGGGCCGGAGTTGCTCGCGCCGGTGGTCGACCTGGCTCGGCAGGTGCCGTCGTTGCGCATCGTGATCGACCATTTGGCTGGGGTGCGCGTGGACGGCCAAGCGCCGCCCGTGGATTGGCAGCGCGCGTTCCGCCGCGCGGCCGAGTGCCCCAAGGTCTATTGCAAGGTCTCCGGCTTGGTGGAAGGCACGGGCAAGTCCGACGGGGGCGCACCGGGCGCGACCGAGTACTACCGGCCGGTGCTCGATTGCGTGTGGGAGTGGTTCGGGCCGGACCGGCTCATCTACGGGAGCAATTGGCCGGTGAGTGAGCGGTTTGCTTCCCTGGCGACGGTGCAGCGCATCGTGGCGGAGTACTTCAGCTCGCGGGGCCGCGTGGCCGCCGAGAAGGTCTTTTGGCGCAACGCGGGCGCGGCGTATCGGTGGGTGCGGCGGACGGCCTGAACGCCGTCTTAGCTGGGGTACTGGCCGGTGATGTAGCTCTGGAGCTGGTTAATGGTGGCGCTCTGCGCTTTGATGATCCAGTTGACCAGGTCCCCGATCGAGACAATCCCCGCTACCTGGCCCTCCTGCAGCACCGGCAGGTGCCGGATGCGGTAATCGGTCATCAGTTGCATGCATTCTTTGATGGTACCGTGGAGGGGTATGGTGATCAGTTTCTCGGTGATGATGTCACGGACCTGCGTTTGCTTGGAGTTCTTGCCCAGCAAGGCGATCTTGCGCGTGTAGTCGCGCTCGGAAAGGATCCCGACCGGTTGCCCACCGTCGGTCACCAACAGCGCCCCAACGTTCTTCTCCGCCATCAGCTTGATCGCGTCGAAGACCATCGTGTCGGCCGCCACCGACCACACCTGGTGGCCTTTGGCCTTGAGAATTGCGTCTACTGTCCCAATCGATTCCATGTCTTGATCATCGCACCAAGATGCCCCGGTTCGCGGTGCCGATCTGCGGCGCGCTCGCCGCTCCCCAGCCAACCAGCCAGCATCAAGTTCGTAACCAGCACGAACTCTGAACTGGGCCTGCGATGTGATAGTCACTATTAAGGGCGACCCATCCGGAGTCAAGGCGCGCTTTCGGGTCGGCTACAATTCTGCGGCAGGGCTCTGCAATCCACCCCTCTTAGCGGAGCACCCTGGGGTAGTGTGCCCACCCAACGGTCAAAGAGCCCCGGACCGCTAGGTGTCCAGCCTCGAGGCTGCCTTTGAGGCCCGCCAACAGCCCTCGCCTTCGCGCACAAGTCTTCTTACCGGGGCGCACTTGAATTCCAGCGTTGTCATTAACTCTCCTTTGCGACAGAGTGATCGAAAAGCGCCGAACTTGTCTATGCGCAACGTGTGGTTGCTCTGGGTAACGGGCCTCGGATTGGTGGCGGGCGTGAATCCGTCCGCTCCGCACGCGGCCGAGTCTGCGACTCGGGCTGCTGGGGCTCAGCCAGCGAACCTGGATCGCGACCCGTATCTGGTCGGGCACTGGAGTTTCGAGGAGGTCAGCGGCAAGACGGCGGCCGACTCTTCACAGCATCGCCGGCCCGCGACCTTCGTTGGCTCGGGTTCCTTCGAGGTTCATTCGGCCTCCGGGCGCGACGGCCGCGCTGTCCAGTTGGAAGGCACCGACGAGCATTTGAAGGTGTCGGGTTTCAAGGGTGTGCTCGGTACGGCGCCGCGGACCCTGGCGGCTTGGATCAAGACCAAGTCCACTTCCGGGGAAGTCCTCTCGTGGGGCAGCAACGAGCACGGCCAGATGTGGACCCTAGGCTTCATTCGGGGCCGGATCGGGGTCACGCCCAAAGGGGGCTACCTGTACATGCAGGCCGCCATCCACGATGACACCTGGCACCACGTCGCCGTGGTCGTCGCCGAGGCGTCCCCGCCGAACCTCCACGATCACGTCAAGCTGTACCTGGACGGTCAGCCGGCCCAAATCCATGACATCGGTCTGCTGGATCTGTGGCCGATCGAGACCGGCAGCGATCTCGATGTCCGGATCGGCCGGCGCTTCAAGGGCTTGCTGGATGACGTCCGCATTTACGAACGCGCCTTGTCCGACGATGAAATTCAACACCTCTTTCGACTCTAACCCGCCAGGCATCGCGATCGGTCCCAGCCTAACTCACCAACCAACAGGAAGGAGACTCGCCATGAGACCCACAGGATTGACCCGCAGGGAATTTGTGCACGGAACCGCGCTGGCGGCGGCCGGCGTGGCGGCTGGCCTTGGTGCACCCGCGCTGCCGGCGGCTGCCGCCGCGCCTGAACCGCCGCCGGATACCTCCAAGATCCTCAACTACAACCCGAACATGGAATACCGGCGCCTGGGCAAGACCGGCCTGATGGTGTCGGCAGCGTGCCTGGGTGGGCACTCGCGCAACAACGTCGAACAACGCACCGAGGTGGTCACGCGCTGTATCGAGGCGGGCATCAACTACATCGACGCGTGTTGGGACAATGAAGTCAAGCGGGACGCCCTGGCCCTCAAGGGGCGGCGTGACCGGATGTACTTGGCGCTCTCGCACGGGGCCAAGGAGGTGCGCAACGAGGAGTACCGCACGGCCAAGAAACTGGTCGAGTCGCTCGATGCGCTGCTGCTCGACTCAGAGCAGGACTACACCGATCTGTGGCGCATCACGTGCCTGGAACCCGGCGGCCGCCACACCTTCGACACCGCCTGCGAAATCGTCGAGGCGCTCACCCAGGCCAAGCAACAAGGCAAAGCCCGCCACCTCGGCTTCTCCTCGCACGACCGGCGCTGGATCAAGTTCATGATCGAGTATTTCCCGCAGATCGAGGTGGTCTGTTTCCCGTTCACGACGCTGAGCAAGGCCGCCCCGAAGGACAGCCTGTTCGATGCCCTCAAGTCGTGCGATGTGGGGGCCTTTGGGATCAAGCCCTTTGCCGCCGGATCGCTCTTCACCGGGCAACCGGCGGAGGACCTGAAACGGGCGCGGCTGGCGATTCGCTACATTCTCCACAGCCAGACCGTCGTGCCCATCCCGGGCCTGCAAACGGTGGCCGAGGTCGATAACGCGGTGAAAGCGATCAGCGAACGGCGCCAACTCGACCTCCAGGAGCGCGCCCAACTCGACTGCGCCAACGACGGTTTGTACGCTCGGCTCCCAGCCCAGTATGAGTGGTTGAAGAATTGGGAATACGTCTAACACCCGTGTGCGAACGGAGTTGCGCCGTTGCCGTCGACCCTCGAGTGCCTCCGGGAGCATACCCGTGAGGCAATGGTGCTGCTGCCTTTGCTTGGCCACCGCGGCCCTCCTCGCCGCCGGCAGCCTCCTGTCCCCGCGAAGCCAGGCCGACGCCCCGTCCCAACCCAACCCCGCCCTGGCTCGACCGAACGCCGCCGCCCTCCAACCGCCCACCCCCAAGCCAGTGCAGGTCGCAGCCCCGACGGCGCCGGCGGTGGACGAGGAACCGCTCCTGCTCCTGGACGACCCACCGCTGCTCCTGTTGGACCGGCCGCTAGGAATGCGGGGACCGACGCCGGACGGGCCGATTCCGGGCACGCCCAGCGCGGACAACAGCCGCTGCCAAGTGTGTCATCTCAACTTGATCCAGGAGGAGTTGGCGTTCAAACACGCGCGGGCCAATGTCGGTTGCGCGAAATGTCATGGCGATTGCGATGCCCACATCGCCGATGAGTCGTGGGCCTCCGGCGGGAACGGCACCCCGCCCGAGATCATGTACCCCCGCGACCGCATTGGCACGGGTTGCTTAGCTTGCCACAAGCCGGAGGACGTGTTCCTGAAGTCGGAGAAGCACAAGCCAGACGTGTGGTTGATCGCCTATGAGGTGAAGACCTGCACCGAATGCCACGGCCAGTTTCATCGGATCCCCGTCCGCAAGTGCCGCTGGAAATGAACCGGGCTCAGGCCTGCACCGACCCTTCGGTCCGGCTACGCCGCCCAGGCCGGCGGATGCTCGAGCCGATAGAGAATCTCACCCGCCTGGCGCACCAGCAGCACCCCTTCCGCCTCCCGCCGAGCGTAGGACTCGACGTCGATGGTGGCTGGATCCCGGTAGCCCAGGTTCACCGCTTGGCAGCGCGCGGCTGGGATTTGGGTGGCTAAGGTGACGCGGGCGCGACACTGCTCGCGGCCGTTCTCGAAGGTGCCCAAACCGCGCACGTGGGTCGAGTGCGCCAGCACACCCCAGGGAAAGTCCTTGTACCGATCCCATTGTTTGAGAAAGAAATCGCGGCAATGATAGCCGACTTGCTCGATGACCTTGCCGTGGGTCACGCAGATCTCCGCGATGTGCGGCGCGTAAATGATCAACTCCCCACCGTCGGCTAACACCGGCTCCAGCTTGTACATGCACTTGCCCGCCGTCCAGATCTCGTCATACATCCTCGGGGCACACGCCACAATGGTGTGGTACGCAGCCGCCTGGTAGCGGATGTGATGCTCGCGGGACAGATCGCTGGCGGCGTCCCAGGCCCCTTCCGGTGTGCCGGCGAACAAACCCACCAGCCCACGCTGATGCTCGACCACCAGACTGAAACTGAGCTTGGGCACTCTCACCAGTGCCGCCGCGCGATCCACCACCTGACGCACCGGCGTCCACTTGTGCCCAATGATCTTCGGAGTCGTGATCACCGCCCCCAGCCAATGGAAAAAGTTCAAGATCCGCGGCCCGGCCACCCCCGGAAAGAGGTACTTGTTCCCCCCAGAGAACCCCACCACCTCGTGCGGGAAGACCGGGCCGACGATGATCACTTGGTCGTAGTCGTCGAGCCGCCGATTCACCTCCACCGGCACGTCCATCGCGAACCGCCCGCCGGTCAGTTCGGCGATCTCCGCCGCCGGAAGGGTCCCCACCAAGCGGAGCTGGGCCGGATCGTCCCAGGCATGGTTGAAGAAGCGCACCTTGCCATACCGCCCAGCGCGGTCCGCGGCCGAGATCTCGAGCCGCTCGCAAATGGCAGCCTCGCTCATCGGTTGGTGCGTCCCCAGAGCGATCAACAGGTCCAGCGCCTCCGTGGCCGCGCCGAGTTCGGCGAACAGCGCGCGGAACAGCAGGCCAATCGGCGCTGTTCGCGTGCCGTCGGGCACGATCAGCAACACCCGCTGCCCGCGGTGGTTAGCGGCCGGGCAAGCCTGGGCAACCGCGTGCGCGACCTCGTCGGCACGAAGGGATTGTCCTGGCGATGCCGTCAAGGCGATCGAGGCGGTCAAGTTCATGGGGTGGGCGCAGCTCCTCGGAATCAAGTTCGCCGGGCTTAAATGGTCTGGGCCAGAAAACCACCGTCGACTCGGAGGTCGGCCCCCGTGACGAAGCCGCTGGCTCGCGGGCTGGCCAGGAAGACCGCTGCGCCCACCAACTCCTGCGCTTCGCCGAACCGGTTCATGGGGGTGTGGCTCCAGATCTGTCGCGTTCGCTCCGTGGGGCTGCCATCGTCGTTAAAGAGTAGTTTGCGGTTCTGGCCGGCCGGGAAGAAACCAGGCGTGATCGAGTTCACGCGGACACCCTTGGGCGCCCACTCGCGCGCCAGGAACCGAGTGAGGCTGAGCACGGCGGCTTTGGCGGCCGAGTACGAGACCACCCTCGAGAGCGGGAGATGGGCCGAGACGCTCGCGATGTTGACGATGCTGCCGTGGCCGCGCGCCACCATGCCCGGGCCGAACTCCTGACAGGGCAACAGCGCGCCGCCGACCAGGTTGAGATCGAAGTTGGCGTGCCAGTGTTCGAGGCGAATGTTCTCGAATGGGTTTTCGGGCGTTACCGTCACCTTGGGATCGTTGCCCCCGGCGGCATTCAGCAGAACGGTCGGATCGCCGAGCGCCTCGCGGATGCCGGCGTGCGCGGCGGCCAGGGTTTCCCGTTGCACCGCGTTTGCGGCGAAGAACGCGGCCGTGCCGCCCGCTTCGCGAATCGCCTTGACGCGGGCTTGGCCCGCCTCCGGCACAAAATCCACCACCGCCACCTTCGCGCCGGCTTGCGCGAAGCCGCTGGCGATCGCGCCTCCCAACACGCCGCCCGCCCCAATGACCACCGCGACTTCGGAATGCAAATCGAATAGATCCATAGCGTCCGCCACTGTGCGTCAAGCACCCTCACCCGCAAAGGAAAAATCGCCACTGGCCACAGGTGGGGGAGGTGCGCTAGCTTCACCTGCATGATCAATCTGCCTAGGCCGGAGGTGATCCTGACGCACGAGAGCGACCTGGACGGTCTCGTCTCGGGCCTGCTCCTGCAACGTCTGGGCCGCCGGTTGTTCGGGGTCGAGATCCCGATCGAGGCCTATCATAACCACAACTGGCGCCAACGCTCGGGGCAGGAACCCTCTGCCTGGGTGGCCGACTTCAGCTTCGAGGCGCGCTTAGACCGTCTCAACTGGGTCATCATCGACCATCACCCGCCGGAAGCCACCCCCCAGCGCGCCCGTTTGATCCACGATCCCGCCAAGTCGGCGGGCCTCCTCTGCTACGAGTTGTGTCAGGCGGCTGGCCTGGCGACCCCAACACTCGATCGCCTCGTCCATCTCAACAACGTCGCCGACCTCTTCTTGGTCGAGGACCCAGATTTCGCTTTGGCGGGCGATTACGCCAACTTGGTCAAGACCTACCAGTTCTGGAACCTGTACGAGCTAGTCGGTGGCGACCCCGAGCGGCTCCTCGACCATCCCTTGCTCGAGGTGATGGCCGTCAAGCGGCGCATCGAAGATCCTCTGGGGTTGGCTTGGAGCCAGGCCAATGTCACCCGGCTCAGCTCCGAGGTCGGTTACGTCGAGACGGTCATCGGCAATGTCAACTTGATCGTCCATCAACTGCTGGCCGATGCGGCTACGCCGTATCCCGTCCTCATGACTCTCTTCCGCAAAGGTAACGGCACGATTATCGCCAGCCTGCGGAGTCGCAACGGCGAGGCGCTCAAGGTGGCCGAACGCCTCCAGGGCGGCGGCCACCCCAATGCCGCCGGGACCACCCTGCCTCGCTTTGTCCGCCAGATCCCCGATGCCCTCGATTACCTTCGTACCGCCCTCAACCCGACCGTGCCAGCCCCAGACCCGGGCTTGCCCGCTCTGGAGAGCGCCTTCGAGGCGCGGGTGAAGGACCAACGCGCAGCTAGCTGATCCCTCGGGTCTTCTGGCCGCGCGGTTGGCATGGTCGAGTGCGGGCTCGCAGAGCTCGCCCCTCCAATGCGGTAACGCTGCCACTGGAGGGCGGAGCTCCGCGACGCCTCGATTCCCTCGAGCTTTTGGGTTGCGCGGTTGGCATGGTCGAGTGCGGGCTCGCAGAGCTCGCCCCTCCAATGGTGTAACGCTGCAACTGGAGGGCGGAGCTCCGCGACGCCTCGATTCCCTTGGGCTCTTGGGTTGCGCGGTTGGCGTGATCGAGTGCGGGCTCGCAGAGCTCGCCCCTCCAATGCTGGCCCTGGAGCACCGGAGCGAGCCGTCGCTGGCTCGCGGTCAGGGCCCAGGGTTACACCGCCCTCGAAGGGTGAAGAGGCCGGTCTTACGATTGAACCTGGTAAAGCTGGATGAGGTTGCCGCAGGTGTCCTCGAAAAGCACTGCGGTCACCGGTCCCATGGCCGCCGGCTCGCCGCGGAATTTAACGCCCGCCTTCTTCAGGCGCTCGAATTCCGTCTGGAGATTGTCCACCTCGAATGCCGTCAGCGGGATGCCGGCCTCAAACACGGCTTTCTGATAGGTGCGAGCGGGCGGGAAAGCAACCGGCTCCAGAACCAGTTCGACATCCTGCGGGCCCTGGGCGGCGACGACGGTCAGCCACTTGTATTCTCCCGCGGGGATTTCCGTCTTCTTCACGAATCTGAGGACCTCGGTGTAGAACTTGAGGGCCTTCGCCTGATCCTCCACCAACAAGCTGCTTAGTTTGATCTTCATTGTACTCTGTCCTTCCTTGGGACGTGCCATCGCGCTGCGCCGCGAGAGCAGGGTTGCCAGGAACGCTGCCCAGGTCAGAAAATCCTCACCCCAGGTGTATTCGAGGAGTGTCGGAGCCGCGACGCGCAGGACCTCCGCCGGATACTCGTCAACCCTCCCGCCATCGATCATGCGGAGCGTGGCAGGCCCGGTGCGGGCCAGATCCCGGTCCGGGCCAAACGGCGTCCATCGTGGCAGTTGGTTCGGGTCGGTGCAGAACGGCCCAGACCTTTTCGGGCGCGTGCCCCAAATCGCGAGCGAAGATCAAGGTGGGACGTTCACCGCTGGCCTGCCAACGGACTTCCGCGAGCGGTCCGGGATCGAATTCGCCAGAATTCATCGTTGCTCACTCTTCACCGATGCAGAGTCTCGTTCGACAAGCTAGGGTGCGGTCGAGGCGGTGTCAACGGTCGCAGGCCAAAGCCCCCAGCATGCCATTCACTTTCGCTTTAAGACGCCGTCGGCGCAGCGGCGCGTCAGGGCGCGCTCGTGGCTCATCGGCAGCTTGGGTCTGCACGGAACTCGGTCCAGGTTCACCATGGGCAGAAGACTAGAAGATCCACGATGCCCCTCCTCCCCTTCCCGCAGGCTACCGTCAACGTTTCTGGACGCGGGAACACGGGCTGCCGGACGATCCGGGTCGAGGCGCTCGCGCAAACCAAGGACGGCTATCTCTGGATCGGGACCACGGCTGGGCTGGCGCGATTTGACGGGCTGGCGTTCCGGCGTTTCAACTCCGCCAATCTGCCGGAACTGGCCAGCGACCGGATCACGGCCTTGGCCGCCGATGTCCCCCACATTCCGGGTGGCGATCATGGACGATGACCGTGGTTACCGGCAAAGCTTGGCAGTGCTGATTGACGGCACGCCGGGCTTCCGCTGTGTCGTTGCGCTGCCCAGCGCCGAAGAGGCGTTGGAACGACTGCCAGCCGCCCGACATCAGATTCCTCACCGTGCGCACCCACTTGGGCCACATCTACCAAGAACTCCAAGTGCGCTGCCGCACCGAGGCGGTGGTCAAGTACCTCGGCGGACAACCATAACAGCGCACCGGTTCGTTTGGCCCGGCAGCGATTGGCCGCTCGCCGTGGTCCGTGGCGACCTTTGCCGCCTCCCTGAACGTCGCAACGATGCGCCTGGTGTTCCCCTTCGGGTCCTTGTCCCAGTCGGTGACGCCGCCCGCGGAATCGACGTGGACGACACCGTGCGGACGGATGCCGAGTTCGCGGAACTCCTTCGCGATGCGGCAGCCCTTGGCGACCTGTCCGACGGACTTCTTCCGATACAGGCTCCAGATCGTGCCATGAGACATGAGACGGAAGGTCACGCGAACACGACCGGGTTCACGCTGCCAATCGCACGCAAACTCCCCTGGGCCTCGACGTAACGGCGAGCCACTCGGAACGCCTGTGAGCCCGGTTCCTCTGGTTCCTTCACGCTCCCAAAGCATTGATTCATAGGGTCGCAATCGGTGTCTATGAAAGTCCGGTGGAAGAAGTCATCCCGCTGGCGGATGCGACTGACGAGGAGGCGTGTTTCTGGGCGGTGCACAGCCAGGGCGAACTCGACTTGCTGATCGTGAAAGACGGCCGTCGGCTCGGGTTTGAATTCAAATACTGCGATTCTCCCCGAACGACGCTCGCCGGTCGCATGGCGATGAAACAACTGAAGCTCGATCAACTTACGCTGGTTTGTCCCGGCGACGCCACGCACGAGTTGGAGGACGGGGTGCGGGTGCGTGGGTTGAGCCGCTTGGTTGCGGCGGGGAGACTTTCACTGCGGGATCGAGGGCCGGCCTTCGAAGAGCCTCCCGCTCCTTTCGAACGGCCAGACGATGTGAAATAACCAATCGCTACTCTGTCAACATCCGCGGGCCAAACGAAGGTATCGGCGTCCAGCAAATCTACAGAAACCGAGGATTCCAGAAAGTCTCGGGCTATTTCCATCATCCCCCTAAGGTTCAAAATCTCCGAGCTTACTGATGAGAGGTCGCGATAGACGACACATTGCAGGTAGGGCGCGCAGTCCTCTGCGCGCCGTGAATGATTGTGGACACAGGAAACCGCGGCGCGCAGAGGACTGCGCGCCAGCGATTACGTCTTCTCGCCTGGAGACATCTGAGCCGAAGCCACCTACGACCTCGTGCGCAACCCAAACGATAGCCATGGGGGAGGCGCATCGTTTACGGACCACACGAGCCGGACAAAAAACCCAGCGAGACGAGAAAGGCATCGGCAGCCGCCAGGGTTTGGTCATAGCAACGCCCGTCGCCGCGCGCAACGTTGAAGAAGCCGTGTCCCTGGGCCTCGAAACCGACCAACTCACAGCGATTGCCGTGCTTCTTCATGGCAGCGGTGAACGCCTCCGCGGTCGAGTAGGGGACGGTCTGGTCGGCTTTGCCGTGAAAGATGATGGCGGGCGGTGTGCCCGATTGGACGTGATGCCCTGGAGAAAGATCACGCGGCTCCGCGCCGAGTCGTTCCTTTCCCACCCGGGTGCCGAAGCCACCCATGTCCATGCCATCGAGCGGAGCGAGCACGAGCGCCGGGTTGAACAACACGAGCGCGTTGGGCACAGAACTCACGGACGAGTCCTCGGCTGGCTCATCGAATTCTGGCAACGTGGCGGTGGCCGCAGCCAGGTGGCCGCCCGCCGATCCGCCCCCGGCGGCGATCCGCCCGGGATCAACCCCAAGCCGACCGGCGTTCTGGCGAATCCAGCGCACGCAGGACTTGGCGTCTGCGACACACGCCACCGGCTGGACGCCGTGACGGGATTTCACGCGGTAATCCGCCGCGAAAGCGACCATGCCCCGCGAGGCAAAGTGCCGGCAATGCGGCTCGAACTGTGCCGGCGTGCCGCTGTTCCAGCCGCCGCCAAAGAAGAACACGATGGCTGCGCGGTTGGTCGCGGGGACGCCCGTCGGCTCGAAGATGTGGACGACGAGGTTTGAGTTGCCGATCTGCTTGTAAACCTCGGTGCGGGTACCGGCAAAAGCCTCAGCGGCGTTGATCTGACAGGCCAAGACGGCTATGACGACCAGAAATCCTGCGAGGCGGACGATGGCCATGCGGGTGAGCGTGCGTGGAATGGGTGGGTTCATGGCGCGGTAAACGTTCAGACTCTTCCTGAAATCCAGTGCTTCATGTGAGCATCTGCCTCGTCCAGCAACTTCCGAATCGCGGCCAACTGCTCCTGCTGCGAAAGACGAGACGTGTCGAGCGAAAGCTGGTGTTGGATGAACCGGTGATACTCTGTCGTGCAGGGCATACACATATACCTCGATTTCTGAACGCCCGTGATCAGTGCGTACATATCCGTGCCACCTGCGCACGGCTGACCACCACAATACTGACAGTGCGCATCACGAACCGCTGCTTCGGACTGACGAACTTCGGGCGGCGTCGACGACTCGAAGCACTCATCACAAAGATGGCTGCTTTTGCCAGTGCCGCCGTAACAAACGAAGTGGGTCGCTCGCCGCTCTTGGCAAACCTCGCAATTGGTTTCTGTCGGTGTAGCCATGTGCTGTCTAACGATCAGCTCGCTGATGGCGGCCCCTCCGTGACTCTTGAATTACCGAGCGGTGTCGCGGGGCCGCCATTCGGCGCAGCGCCTGGTTCGACGTTCCTGCTCTTCGCATCGCAGTAGTCATACGGAAAATCATCGTCTTCCAGTAACTTCTGCAAGAAGTCCGATGGCGATTCTGCCACGCGAACCACGACGTCCTCCAACGCTCGCTCACCACCCAGCAACTCGTGTGCAACGTAAAACACCGCTCCGGGCTGCTCCTGCGTGTCAAGGGCCACGCCATCTCCATTGGGGCAATGACCCACCACCACGAAGCGCGTCTGCCCCGGCCAGTAGAAGCACCTGTCAGGGGCCATGATGCTCGCCATGTCGCAGAAGACGCCGTCGTCCGCGTGTTCAGGAATGTGCGGCAACAACTCCTCAATGACTTTCTGCGAAAGTCCCCGGGAAGGTAGATAATCGCCGAGTGTCATAGTCACGCCGATCAGTGGATTGTGTGCGTGTATAGGCTTATTGCGGCACAGCCTGCCCCCGAATCTTCTCCAGGAGTGCAGAAAGTTCACTGACCTTCTCCGGCTTCTGTGCCGCGAGATTCCTCGTCTCGCTAGGATCGGAAGAAAGATCGAACAAGAATCCGGGCTCGGGCACTTTGATGTTGCTCCACGGGCCGAGTTGATCGCGTGTCTGGCCGGGCGGGATGAACTTCCAGTTCCCCTGACGCAAGGCCAGCCGCCCGGCGTGCTCGACGATGTGATCACGTCCGGTGTTGGATTGGCCCAACAACGCGGGCAGGACGTTGACGCTATCCGCCAGCCCCAGCGTTTCCGGCTTCTGGCCCGTCAAGGCCGCCAGCGTGGCGGGCAGGTCCACCTGGCTGACAAGGGCGTCCGAGACGCCGGGGTTCACTTTCGCCGGCCAGCGCACGAGCCACGGCATGCGCGTGCCGCCTTCGAAGAGGCTGTATTTGCCGCCGCGCAATGGGCCGGCGGGTTTGTGGTTGCCGAGCTTCTCGTTCGCGTCGTCCTTGTAGCCGTCGTCGAGTACCGGGCCGTTGTCGCTGGTGAGAATCACGAGCGTGTTCCGGGCGAGTTGGAGCTGATCGAGCTTCTTGAGGATTTCGCCCACGCACCAATCGAACTGTACGCGGGCATCGCCCCGCGGGCCCATGCCGCTTTGGCCAACGAAACGCGGATGCGGCACGCGCGGCACGTGAACGTCGTGCGTGGCGAAGTAGAGGAAGAACGGGCGGTCCTTCTCGCGCTCGATGAATGCCAGCGCGTGCTTCGTGAACACGTCGGCCATGTCTTCGTCCACCCAGAGCGCCGCCTTGCCGCCCTTCATGTAGCCGATGCGGCCGATGCGGTTCACGACGGCCATGTTGTGTCCGTGGCTCCAATCCATCTTGAGCGCATCCCGATGGCTGACGCCGGTCGGTTCGCCGGGGATAGGCCTGCCGTAGCTCACCTCGATGGGGTCATCCGCTTGCAGGCCGACGACCAACAGGCCGTTGATCTTGGCGGCCTCGAAGGCCTTGTTCTGCTTGAGGGTGCGGTTGACGCTCACCAACAACCCGCGCAACTCGGCCAGATGGGCCTGTTCGGTCCCATAGGCCAACGCGTCATCACTGAGGCGGCCAGACCAGGCCAACAGGCGCTGCATCCCACGGCGGGTGGTCTCCTTCTGCAACTGCAAAAACGAAGGCACGCGTAACACCGCTCCCAGGAGCAACGTCGTCCAGAGAATCGGGGGCGGGATCCGCGGATCCTGACGGTGGTCGGTGAGTCCGCGCAGCCGGCGCGGCAAGTCGAAGACCTTGGCGACGGCGTGCCAGAACTGCGCCAGGAAGTTCATCGCCCCTCAAGCGCCGGGGTGCTCGCCCCGCCGCAACAACTCGGTGTTCACCTGGGAAAGTTCCTCCAAGCCATCGTAGAACTGGTTGAAGGCTGCGGTAGCCGTGCGCGCCCACTGGAGATCGGCGGGGGATTTGAGCAGGAACTTATGGATGTGGCCCACGGCCAGGCATTGGGTCAGGTAGTAGAAGGGACCGTGTTTTTGTCCCTGGGCGCAGGCGCAGTTGGGCTTGCCGCAGGTGGCGAAGCGCTCGACGACGCTGGCGCGGATGAGGTGAGGGGGCAAGCGCAGTTGGGCCACCAGACGCTGGCGGCGTTGGCGCAAGGCCAGGGTGGAGAGACGCCGGAGGGCGTGGACCTTTGCCATATGTATGCATAAGATACACGCGTGACCAGCCCTGGCAAGCGAAAACGAATTTGCCCCGGAATCCGAGTTTCCTCCAAAGGCCGTCAGCGCCACAGCTTACCCCTTCCCAGCGTCACCCCTTGCGGAATCGCTGTGAAAGGCTTGCCACGTGGCCACGGGGATCCTCACGCCTGACCCACTTCATCGTGGGCGTGCCGCCACCCACCTTGGTCAGGCCGCCGCTGCCGCTGATGACGCCGCCAAACCCAAACCCAAGACAGAATCGGGGCGTCGCAGAGCTCCGCCCTCCAGTCGTAGGCCATTGGAGGCTCCGCCCTCCAGTCGTAGGCCATTGGAGGGGCGAGCTCTGCGAGCCCTCCGCCCCCACCGAGGTGCGTCGCCGAAAAGCACCGATGAATCGGACGCACTGCCCAGCACTGTTGGCCGACCGCACGGCTCCGCGTAAGCGAACGGCCGCGAAACCGCACCGTGAACATGATGTCATGAAGATGAGGTGGATTCCGGGCTTGAATGTGCCAACCGGCTCTGGCTCGATCAGATGCGCGGGCGGTCATCATTAGGCTGGCCCCGGAACAGCATATGCGCATCCAAATCGCCACCACCATCACCCACTGCGCGCTGGGGGCAATCCTCGCGGTTCCAGCGGCGCTCGCCTGCCGTTACAACGTGCGCGACGCGGGCTTCGTGGACCTGGACGAGGAACCGTACCATTTGTACGTGCGGGCGCCGGCGGCGGTGGCGCCGGAGACGGCGCGGGCACTCGAGGAGACGGCCCAGCGAGTTTTCGAAGACTGCAATGTGTGGTGCGAAGTGTTGCGGCCGGAAACCGATCCGGATCATCCCGGCCTCGACCATTTCCACGACCAACCCGCCGGGGACCGGCCGACGGCACGGTTGGTATCGCCGGACGGCCAGACCTTGGCGATCGCGGTGCCCGAGCCTGGGCCGGCGTTGGCGAGCGACTGGGCGCAGCGGCTCGAACCGTTGGTGACCTCGGCTAAGCGCGAGGAGATGGTGCGCGTGGCCAGCGAGACCTTCGCGGCGGTGGTGCTTTTCGAGGGGGCGGACGCAACCGAGAACCAGGCGGCGCGCGCGGCGATTCTCGAAGGGATCGAGACGGTTCGCACCCAGATGGAGTGGTTGCCCAAGGCCATTGCCAAACCGCCGGCACTGGTCGTCGTCGGGGCGGCCGAACGCGCCCTGGACACGGTCCTCGAGTGGTCGTTGGGGATCGAGGCAGAGCGGCGGAGCGAGTTGCGCGCGGCGGTGATTTATGGGCGCGCGCGGTGGATCGGGCCGTTGATGACCGCGGCGGAGATCAGCGCGCTGAACGTCGCGCGCCTGGTCTCGATCATTGGGGCCGATTGCGAGTGTGGCATGGACATTTCCTGGACGCGCGGCACGCGGTTGCCGGTGCGCTGGCCGGCCGAACGCCACGCCGCGGTCACCCGCGAGCTCGGATTCGATCCCGAGAGTCCCATGGTCAAGATGGAAGTGGCCCGAATTGTCGGGCGAAGCAGTTTTATGCGCGGCATGCCCTTGGGCGCGGCCGGGTACCGTGAGATCGAGTTGGGCGCGGTCGAACCGCCCAGCTCGAACCCGCCGCCGGCAGTCAGCCCGCGGCCCCGCCTCGAGGAACTGCCGGACCTGAGCGAAACCAACCGGCTCGCTGCCCGCGAAGCGGCAGCCCCGCCGGCCGCCGAACCGATGGGGGTCTGGACCGGGACGGTGTGGACGGCGGGCGGGTTGACGCTGGCGATCGTAGCGGCGGGCGTGTGGCTGGTGCTGCGCGCCGCGCGCAAGCAACGCGACCTATGACAAAGAGCCGACTTGGCTGGATGAGAGGGTTGGCGTGGATGGTGCTGGCCGGCCCCGCGTCGAGCGCGGACTGGCCCACTTATCAGCACGATCCACGGCGCAGTGGGGTAACGGCCGAAACGGTGCAGGCCACCGTGTTGCGCGAGGCTTGGGTCTATCGCTCGGCCACGCCGCCGCAACCGGCTTGGGCGGGCCCGGCCAAGTGGGACGCTTATGCCGGGATCCGGGGCCTAAAGTCGATGCGGAACTACGATCCGGCTTTTCATGCCATCGTGGTCGGGCAATCCGTCTACTTCGGCTCGAGCGCGGACGATTCGGTTTACTGCCTGGACGCGCGGTCTGGCCAGGTCCGCTGGGTGTTTACGACGGACGGCCCGGTCCGCATCGCGCCCACCTACGCTGCCGGCCGACTCTACTTCGGCTCGGACGACGGCGCCGTCTACTGCCTCGAGGCGGCCAGCGGCGCTTTGGTTTGGCGCGTTCGCCCCGGACCGGAGGCGCGGCTGATCCTCCATAACGGCCGCTTCATCTCGCCTTGGCCCTGTCGCACCGGCGTGCTGGTGGATGCGGGCACGGCGTACTTTGCCGCCAGCCTGTTTCCCTGGAAGGAATCTTATCTGTGTGCGGTCGATGCGACCACCGGCCAGGCCGAAGGACCCGGTCGTTATGTGCGGCGGATCGAGGGAGTGACCTTCGAAGGGGCCTTGTTGGCCTCGCCTCAGCGCCTGATCTCGCCCCAGGGCCGCGTGCCGCCTCTGCTCTTCGACCGCGCGGAGGGCACCGCCTTGGGCGCGCTGCAAGGTGGCGGCGGCTGCTTTGTGTTGTTGACCGAGGACGCCCGCGTGCTCCACGGCCCCGGCAACAAGACCGGTTGGATCCAGGAAAGCCGGGAAACGGATCGATCCAAGCTCGCCACGTTCGACGGCGCCACGGCTCTGGTCGTCCGCGGTGAGGTGTCGTATGTGTTGACCAGGACGCACTTGGCCGCCGTCGATCGAACCACGCGCCAATCGCTGTGGCACACGGCTACGGACTGCGCTTTGGCGTTGGTCCTGGCGGGGGATCGGCTGGTGGCCGGGGGCGACGATCGCGTGGCCATTCACAGCGCCCAAACCGGCGAGCGGGTCTGGCAAGCCGCCGTCCAAGGCCGCGCCTACGGGTTGGCCGTGGCGGACGCAGCTCTGTTCGTCAGCACCGATGAAGGGTTGACCTATTGCTACCGCGCAGAGGCCGCTCAGCCCGGCCAGACTGCGCCGGCGGACTTGGCCTCGGCCGGGCGCGTTCAGTCGGTTGCCGGCGCTCGATCGGCCCAGCCCGCCTCGCGCTTGGCGTTGGGGCCCTGGCTGGCGTTCGACGGAGGCGGTGAGGCGACAGTTGGGTGGCATACCGCGGAGCCATCGGCAACGCGGCTGCAGTGGTGGGGACCGAGCGGCCCGGTCCGGGACTTCCACGAACCGACCCTCAAGACCCAACACCGGGCGCGGCTGACAGGGTTGGCGCGCGACCGCGTCCACACGTATCGTGTGGGTAGCGGCGCCGGGGAGCAGGCGTCCTGGACCCCCGAGTTCGAGTGCGACACCGCCTTCGACTATAGCCGTCCTCGACCGCGGCCCGACGCGACCGGCTTCGTGCCGCAGGACGTGCCTCCGGAAGTTCTGCGAGCCGCGCAAGACGTTCTGGCCGTAGCGGGTGTTCAGCAAGGCGTGTGTCTGCTGATCGGCGACCGCGACGGAACGCTGGCCGCCGCGTTGGCCCAGCGCAGCGACCTGCGGATTCTCAGTGCGACCACCGATCCGGGCGTGCTCGAGGCCAGCCGCGTCAAGTTGCGCCAACTCGGCTTGTATGGCGCGCGCGTCAGCGTTCACCGGGTGGATTCATACGAGGCTCTGCCGTTCGCGTCCATGTTCGCCAATCTCGTGCTGGCGCCCGTACGAAACACGGCCTCAGGGCGTGGACCGAATCTCGGGTCGTTGGTCCGTTTCCTCCGGCCCGACGGCGGTGTGCTGCTGGGCACGCGACCGGCCGCCCCGCTCGCACCCGCCCGGGGGGAACGGGCGGCGAGCGCCCTGGCGCGGTTGGCTGGCGACACCCGCCTCGACGCTCGAATGGAGCGGGGGTGGCTGAAGGCCGGCCGGCTGCGGTTGCCCGGCGCGGCCGAGTGGTCGCATCAGTACGGGACGGCGGACAACACCGGGTACGCAGGGGAGGAGTTAGGGGATGCGCGGACGGTGGCTGACCTCGAGGTCCTCTGGTTGGGCCTGCCTGGGCCGCGTGCGCAACCGGATCGCAACGGGCGCAAGCCGGCGCCGCTCGCCACTGCAGGCCGGCTTTTCGTGCAGGGCTTGCAGCGGATCGTCGCGCTCGACGCCTTCAACGGCACCCCGCTGTGGGCGCGCGAGATCCCCGACCTCGAACGGTTCAACCTGCCCAGGGACTGCTCGAATTGGTGTGCCGATGACGAGCACGTCTATTTGGCGATTCGCGATCGCTGTTGGCGACTGGCGGCGGCGTCGGGCGAGCTCACCCAACTCTACGCGGTCGTCCCCGGCGGGCGTTCGGATGGGGGCTACGACTGGGGCTACGTGTCCATCCAAGGCGCTCGACTGATCGGCAGCGCGGTCAAGGAGGGGACGGCCTTCAAGGAATTCTGGGGGAAGGCCGACGCGGGCTGGTACGACGCTAAGACCGGCCCGGTCACCCACAAGGTGTGCAGCGACAAACTCTTCGCCCGCGACCGTGATTCCGGGGCGACGCTGTGGGAGTACAGCGGCGGGTTGCTGGTGAACTCGACCCTTACCATCGCCGACGACCGCCTCTATTTTTTGGCCTCCAGCAGCCCCCAGGCGCTGGCGGGCCAGACGCGGCGGGTGGGACTGAGCGAGCTGTGGAGCGAGCTCGAGTTGGTCGCGCTCGAGCTCGACTCAGGTCGAGCGCTCTGGCGGCGACCGGTGGCGCCGGCACCCGGCGAGGTCGCAGTCTATCTGGCTTGTGCCCAGGACCGGTTGGTCTTGGCCTGTTCCGGTCAAGGCAACTACTCGATTTACACCTTCGCGGCTCAGACCGGTCAGGAAGGCTGGCAGACCGCCGTCCCCTGGCCCAAGGACCATCATGGCGGGCACATGTCGCGGCCGACGTTGGTGGGAGACCGGCTCTTTGTCCGACCGGCCATGTTAGACGCGCGGACCGGACGCCGGCTCGAACCCAACATGCCCGACGGAGGTTGCGGGACCTATGCGGCCACAAAAAGCGCCCTCTTCTTCCGCAACGCTAACGTCACTGCGTGGGACTGGGAGAACGGCGCGCTCACCAGTTGGGCCCGGCTGCGGCCCGATTGCTGGTTGAGCACCGTGCCGGCCTCGGGCCTGCTCTTGTCACCGGAGGCAGGGGGTGGCTGCAGTTGCGGGTCGTGGCTCGAGACCTCGATTGCGTTCGCGCCACGTCGCCTCCAGTGAACTCGGCCGGAACGGGCTAAGGGATGGGGCTGCAATCTGGGCGAGACTTACAGGAGAGGAGTGCCGCAAAAAGGCACCAGAAGCCTCAAAAAGCCGTTCTTTACGCCTTCCTGCCCCTTCTTGGCAGCTACCGTTCTGTGGCCGCCGATCCGCTCCCTCTTAGGGTCCCGCTCGAAGCGCCGCTGGACTGCGCGGCCAACGTTCGCCAGGTCTCAGAGCAAGTAGAGATGCCCCCGGGCTCGGCCAGCCCCAGCGAGGAATCGGACCGCACCCTCCTTCAGCTCGGCAGGCACTTCTTGCCCCAGCACGCCCAACCGTCGTCCCTGATGGAACAGCCGCCCGCGCACCTCGCCCTCGGGGACCGGCACTGCTACCTCGCCCTCACCGCTCACCCAGACCTCGACCACCGCTCCGCCTGGTACCCGGCGGCTTTCGGCTACCGGCGCCCAAGCCACGTGGGCCATCGGTCGGTCCGCGAACCGGTGCTCGATCCCATTGACGGTGATGGCAGCGCAGTCGTAGCCTCCAAAGGCTACCAGGCGGTCGCGAGAAGACACGCGAAAGGCAACGACCAATCGTCCCCGGTAGCTCACCCGGTAGCCGTTCACGCACAGATCGCTCAACTCGAGCCGATCCGAGGGCAGCGGGTTAAGCCGCAGAGCTTCCTCATCCCGCTCCGCCTCGCGATGGAACCCGCCCGGCCAACTCTCACGGTGACGCCGATAATGCACCGCTAGCGTGATCGTGCCATTCGGGAACCGGCAGGCCAGACATGGCCCCTCGCGCGAAATCACACTCGGGTGATCGTGAAGCGGTAGGTCGGGTCGCGACTTCGGATACGCTCCGAGCGCCTTCAAGATCTCGAACCAAGTCCGGGTTTCGTAGCCGAGCGAGGCCGCCTGGTCGTCGCGCGGCCGGAACCCAAGGTAGATGACCGAACCGGTCTCCCTTGGCCCTTGCACCCCCACCACGTGGTCACCTGCCCGGGCTACCACCTTCGCTCCGGTGCCCGGTTCCACCGGGTACAGGTGATCGACCAGGAAATGAGTTAGGAGGCTCTGGCTCGGCACAACCTCCAACGGACCCTCGAACCGCACCTCCTCGCCGGGTGCCAGCAACCCCTGCTGCTGAAAGCGTAGGCTCGCGATCCCCATCAGTCTCAACCAACGCTCGAGCACAGCCGTCCCGGCCAGATCCAGCCGCGGAGGCGGTCCCGACCATACCAAACGGCCGCCGCCGCCCACGAAGTCTTCGAGTAAAGGCAGCAAACCCGCCGGCGGCAGTGGCTCGAACAACACCACCACTGTGCTAAACCGGCGGCCTGCCATCTCGACCGTGCCGCCGGCGCCGATGCACCCCCGTTCGACCAATACCTCGGGCGTCACGTAGTTGGCGTACCCGTACTGGGTCATCCAGGAACCGAACCGTTCCTCGCAGGCGACCAAAGAAAGGGGGTAGAGCATCAACACCTCGGTATCGCGATGTTCCGAGTTCTCGATGGCTTGAAACGCCGGGCTGGCGGAGGCGCCGTAAGCGTCCACCAAGGCTTGCCGACGCTCCGCCACCGCGCGCGGCATCCCCCAGTACGCAGCGTAGGCGTAGGGTACCCGGTTCAGAATGCCCGTCGAGCAGGCCAGCGCCAACGCGTAGTAGTTCCGGTCAGACCAGCCCCCTTCAGTGTGGTCGTTGCCGCCGCCGGTCAGGAAGTCGTTCCAGCGAAAGTAGTCGTCGCAGGCAGCGGCGGCCTGATGCACCGTGTTCGACCAGACGAAATTCGGCGTATACTCGTATTGACGCGGCGCATGCGCGCTCGAACCAGTGTCCCAGCGATCGATCGTGGGACTCTGCGCCCATGTGGCATGCGCACGGGCCTCGAGGTCGTGCCCATACAGCCGTTCGGCATGCGCCTTCGCCCCGGCAAACAACCCGACCACCGTCCGCGTGAGCAGATCGTAATAGCGCCGGCGCAATAAAAACGTGCGCTGAACCTCGTCCGGGCTCCCCCCCAACACGTGCTGCGCCGGCGAGCGCGCCTCGAGGCCCGACCCGAATCCGTGCTGCCCGTAGCAGAAGTAGACCAGGTACTTCTCGAGGTCGGCATACTCGGCTCCGTACCGCTCCGCAAAGGCGCGCGCGAGATGAGGCGTCAGGTATCGGAGCGTGAATTGGCCGTCGTCATGGTGACCGTGGTAGACCCAGTCCTGCTGGATGTGCATCTCGTCAGCGTACAAGCCGTGCAGCGGGACGCCGGCCCGGTGGTACCGCTCGACGAGCTCCTGCAAAAACGGCAAGGCCTGCGGGCTGAAATAGTCCAACTCCGGAACCGCATACGAGACCACCGCTAACACCCGGTCCAAACCGCCCACATCGAGATCGCCTTGGCCCCGCACCGTCAGCCGCCGCGCGGCGAACGAGTCCCCCGCCTGCACCACCGCGCCCTCCCAAGCGTCGATCGTGGACGCGGCCTTCAACTCGACGATCTCGTTCGGCGCCACCGCGTAGAAGGGCGTACCCCCCACGCGCCGTTCCCGGAAGCCAAACACCCGCACCCCGACGCGCCGCGGTACAACCGAGCCCTTGTTGTTCGTCCAGCGCTGGTGTTCCCAAAGCTGAACTTCGTACCGGCCCGTCCTGGGATCCCGTAGGCCCTCGCGGTATTGGACCCACCGCCCCTGCTCGCCGGTCCGCTGCACGTAACCCGGCCCCAGTTCGAGCGGGCTCAGTAGGCTCAACTCGAAACCCAACCCGTGCGCCTTCAGCGTCTCGCTGAGCCGCGCCACTTTCTGCACGTACTCCTCCGTGTCGGGCATGAGCCGGCGCGGCTGCGCACCCTGACCTGGACGGTACTGCGCCCAAAAATGGTCGAAGGCGAGAATCAGCGTCCGCGCGCCGGCCGCTTGGGCTTCCTGGCAAACCCGGCGCAGCGTCGTGCGATTCGGGGTAGCGCTCAAACTCAGATCGACCTCGCGGTCGGGGTCCTGCAGTTCCTCGAGCTGCTCGTCGCTCACCAGGATTATCGCGCGCCGCGGGAGGTTAAACCCCCACGGCCCAGGGAACTCGAGCACCGCCTCGGGCCACTCGCCCCCCGCCCCACCACGCCCCAGCGCAGGCAGTATACCCAGAGCGCCCGCGCCCAGGCCTACCCGCGCCAGGCCGCCCAGGAAACCGCGTCGATTCGTCCGTTCGGATGACAAGGAAGACAATGGCATGACAACCCGAAGGTCGGATAAACCCGACAGTCGCTCAAGCCTTTCGTCATCCATCGAGCCCCTCGAATCCTCAGCGAGGTGAAGAGCAGACGGTCGCATCCGCCCAGCGGGTCTGTCACCCCGCACCCTGAAAGGCGCCTGCTGGATTTCACCCGACACAACACGCCGCCCGCACTTCGCGGAGGATTCGCGACTTGAATCGGGAGCGAATTCCGGTTGAATCCGAGGTCGCTCTGCGTTACTGCTCTGGCCGAATGCACCAACCCGTTCGAGTCCTGGTCGTGGACGACAATCCTCAGATGGTCGAGGTGTTCGGGTTTCTGCTCCGTTCAGAAGGGTACGAGGTCATCGAGGCCAAGAACGCTGAGCGCGGGCTCGCCTTGGCCCGCGAGCAATGCCCAGACGTCATCCTGCTCGATGTCGTTCTCCCCGACGGCGACGGCTTCGATGTCTGTAAACAACTCAAGGCCGATCCCTCCTTGATTGGGACCTTTGTCGTCCTCGCCTCGGGCCGCGTCACCACCTCCGCCGACAAAACCGTCGGGCTCGAAGCCGGCGCAGACGATTACATCGCCCGCCCCATTCTCATGCCGGAGTTCCTGGCCCGGTTCCAGCGCATCGTGCGCATCCAGCAGGCCGAAAAAAGGCTGCGCGAAGCCGAGGAACGGTGGCAATCGCTCGTACAAAACGCCGAAGGCTATGTCTTCACCCTCACCCCGGTCGGCCAGATCCAGTTCGCCAACCGTGTGCCCCCAGGCTGGCCTGCCCCACCCCTCGAGGGTAAGTCTCTCCTGGACTTGGCCACGCCCCACCACCGCGAAACCCTCGAACAACAACTCCGGGCGGTGGTCGCCACCGCTCGACCCGCCAGCTTCGAGGCCTGTTGGGGACCTGCGTCGTCCCCCTCAGCGCGGTGGGCTTGTCGGCTCAGCCCCATCTTGCGCGGTAACCGGGTCGAAGGCCTCGTCCTGACCGCCGCCGACATCACCACCCGAGGGCCGCGCCTGGGAACGGCAACCCTAGGGAGCACCGAGGGAAGTCACCCGCTCCAGGCGTAGCGCCGCGCCTCGCTTCCACGGGAGAAGGCCCACGCTCCACATCCGGTCCAGGCAGTCAACGCCTGGACGCTGTCAACTATTACTCTCCTGGCATTTTAAGTTCAGCAAGAGACAGAGACAAAGACGGGGGTTACAGGGGCAGGGGGCAGAACGCGCCCACCCGCCAGGCTTCCGAGTTGCACGTTCGAGCTTTTGTGTTGAAATGTCCGGGCACGCGTTTACCTTCACCCTTCGCGGCGCGCTTAGCTCAGTGGTAGAGCACTTCCTTCACACGGAAGGGGTCGCAGGTTCAAGTCCTGCAGCGCGCACCAACTCCCCGAGCCGGCGCACCTCAGCCCGGCCCGCAGGCAGGCTGTAGCCAGCAACCCAGCGGTATCCGCGTGGATCGAGCGCAGACGAAAGCGGTCAGCCAAAGCCCGCCCCCCAACGCCGGCTTCATCAGCGGCGTGGTCGAGGGTTTTTACGGGCGCCCGTGGAACCCCGAGCAGCGGCACCAGCTCTTCCAGTGGTTGCGCACGGCCGGCCTAGACACTTACCTCTATGCCCCCAAAGACGACCTCAAACACCGCGTGGTCTGGCGCGAGCTCTACGACAACGCCGAGGTGGCGGAACTACGGGCTCTGACCGCAGATTGCGCCAGCCATGGGTTGCGGTTCATCTACGCCCTGGCCCCTGGCCTGGACATTCGCTACGCGCGGCCCGAGGAGATGGTCGCCCTCGAGATGAAAGTGGCACAGATGTGCGGGTTGGGCGTCGTTCATTTCGCCATCCTCTTTGACGACATCCCCGCCCGGCTGGATCTGGAGGACGAGCGGCGTTACGGCAGCGTGGCTGTGGCGCAAGCGGCGGTCACCAACCAACTGGCCGGCAGCGTACGGCGGCGAGCACCCGGCGCCGAGATCCTGTTTTGCCCGACGGAGTATAGCGGTCGCATGGCGCGGCCGTCGGTGGGCGAGTCGGCATACTTGCGGGAGCTCGGGGAAAACCTGGCCCCGGAAGTGGCCGTGCTATGGACCGGCCCGGAGATCGTCAGCGAGACGGTGCCAGTCGAATCGCTGCGCGAGCTCCAAGCGGTGCTGCGCCGCAAACCGGTGCTTTGGGACAACCTGCACGCCAACGACTACGATCTGCGCCGGCTCTACCTCGGTCCCTACACCGGCCGAGCCCCCGAGCTCCGGAACGAGGTGGCCGGGATCCTGTTAAACCCGAACTGCCAGTTCGAGGCCAACTTCGTGCCCGTCCACACCCTGGGCTCCTACGTGCGCGGCGCACCCGAAAGCCGGACCCCACGCCAGGCCTATCAAGACGCGCTGTCGGCTTGGCTGCCCGCCTTCCATAGTCGCGCGCCCGAGCCGTTCACGCGCGCTGAACTCGAGTGGCTTGGCGACCTGCTCTACTTGCCCACCGAATTTGGCGAGCAAGCCCAACTGTACCTGGACGACCTGAGCCGGGTACTCCTCAGCGCACCAGGCGATTGGGGGCAAGCGGGGGCGCGCCTCGAGCAAGCCAGCCGCCAGATTGTAGCCCTGTACGAGAAGCTCACCACCTTGACCAACCGCAACCTGCTGCACGCGTTTTACGCTCATGTCTGGGAGCTCAAGGAGCTGGCCTTGCTGATCTTAGCCTGGTTGCGCTGGCGGCAGGAACACCCAGACCCCAACCCAACCCAACGCTTCGCCTCTCCCGAGTTCCGACCCGGCATCTTCCGGGGCGGCTTCGGCGCCCGCCTCGAACGGTTGCTCCCCATGGACGATCAAGGTCGATTCGGCAACCCCTGAGCGATGAGCGCCGGTCCACAACCCACGCGAGCCGCGCGCTGCGATCCCCTCGCCCACACGGCGGTTCTCGGGAACAGCCGCGGGCGCGCGCCGTCGGCGCCACCCCACCCCCCTGCCACCTGCTCTTGCCATGCCTGATTTTCGCATTCGCCCGTGCCGACCTGAGGACAAGGACGCCGCTTACTGGGTCTGCTTGAAGACCGGCGACTCGGGGAACGACGGCACGCACCTCTACGCTGAGGATCCCCACGCCTTGGGCAACACCTTCGTCGGGCCTTATATCTTCCTTGAACCCGAGTTCGCTTTCGTGCTCGAGGACGAACAAGGTGTGTGCGGTTACGTGTTGGCAGCGCTCGATTCGGCGGCGTTCTATCGGCGGTTGGTTCAGGAATGGTTGCCCCCGCTCCAGGCCCAACACCCGGAACCGCAGGGCGATCGCGCTGCTTGGACTCCCACCCAAGAGCTCTATTACGGATACCATCACCCGGACATCTATTACCCTCCCGCGTTCCACACCTTCCCGTCGCATCTTCACATCGATCTCGTGCCCCGGGCGCAAGGACGCGGCCAGGGCCGCCGCATGATGGAACACCAGTTGGCCGCCTTGATCGATCGAAACTCGCCCGGCGTTCACCTGGGCTTGAGCGCAGTCAATCGCCGCGCCTATGCGTTTTACCGCAAGCTCGGTTTCGTAGAACTGGAGCGCGTAGGCACCCCGGAACCGCAAGTCATCTACATGGGCAAACGCTTGCCCTAGCAGTCCCGAGCTGCGGCCCGTCCACACCCGCTCGGGCGCGTTTGCCTCCACGCCAGCCCTGCCTTCTCGGGTGGGAGGTGGTGCCATAACGGGGCGATCGGGGCCGCGCAAGCTCTACAGTTGCGGTTTGCCTTTTCGGCTGGGCCGGAGGATAGTCCACGCCGTCAGCACCGAATCCCCAGGCCGCAGCCGGGCCGTGGTGAGTTCGGTGGCAAAGCCGTGGCCACGATGAATACAGCAGACCCCGCCCGGCGCCCGCGGGCGCCCTGGTCGCCGCCGGCTTTCACCCTGATCGAGTTGTTGGTGGTGATCGCCATCATCGCGATTCTGGCGAGCCTGTTGTTGCCCGCGCTGGCCCGCGCCAAGAGCAAGGCTAACCAGACTTACTGTCTCAATAGCCAAAAACAAATCGGACTGGCCGTCACCATGTACGTGCCCGACTACGCGGAGCGGATTCCCCTCTGCCGCAACTGGGGCAAGGCCTGGCGCGGAGACCACGACTTGCGGACCGATGACATGTGGATGCCCGAGCTGCTGCAGCCGTACATCGGGACCAACACCTCCAAACCCAAGACCGCCCGGCCCAGCGAGAACCAGTTCCCCCAGGGGCTCTACACCTGCCCGGCGGGCATCAAGGTCCGCATACCCGCCGGCCAACCCGGTGACCGCTTCACCAGCGATTTCTTCTTCAGCAACGACGGTGTGACCTACGTCTGGAACCACATCTACCTCAACAAAGCCCGCACCGCCTACGAGGTCGCCAAGCCCGTCAGCGGCCGACGCGCAGCCGACGTCGCCAACCCCAGCAAAGCCACCTTGGTCTGGGAAATCCCCTACTGGAACTACAAATACATGCCGCACAACCTCGGCATCAATATCGTCTGCGCCGATGGCCACGCCGAACGGACCAAAGGCAGCCCCAACGAAGCGGATTGGTGGGCCTACCATAGCCGCGACGGTTGGGAACCGGATTAGAGCGCGCGCCTCGTGGACGCG
>Ga0194126_10000320_pt1 | contig 77945 bp, 67 predicted proteins | sample TA2KigC150mmetaG_FD_148641 | JGI IMG/M metagenome (GOLD analysis project Ga0194126, IMG submission 148641) | Freshwater microbial communities from Lake Tanganyika, Tanzania - TA2015035 Kigoma Deep Cast 150m | ecosystem: Environmental > Aquatic > Freshwater > Lake | place: Tanzania: Lake...
TCAAATCGCTTGGATAGGTTTTCATAATCGTTTGTTTTATTGGTTATTACAAACTGAAGAAATCTATCCGTCGATTGACGAAAGCCTTTTTACTTTTTATTCACATTCGAATGTTAATCAATACAATAATATTTTATACTTCAATTTTTAAACAGTCTCTTAACTCCTGCCGAAATCAAACTGGCTGTTCTGATCAAACTTGGACTCAGTAACAAGGAAATGGCCACTCTTCTTTACCAAACTCATGACAGTTTAAAGGTCTCCAGAAGCCGGCTAAGAAAGAAGATGAACCTGGAAAACGACACCAATCTTTTCTCTTTTCTGGCAACGTATTAATTGGCCGCGATAAACCATTTTTCGGCTTCATTTACCAGCTTTTTATATTACAGATACAAATCAATCCTGATTTGTTAACCTTTTGCTTACCCTTTGGATCTCTGATTATATCGGTTGTAATATATTTTTGCAAAAACTTTGTTTATGTCGTTTGGTTTTTTTCATTTGTTGAGGTACCCTTGATGTCATAAAGGAATGTTATTTCTAAATAAATTAACCACTTAAATCCGTTATGCTATGAAAAAGACAATTACGCTTGTGTTTTGCCTGGTTTTGACAGCCATGGCGCTTATTCAACCGGCTTACGCCGGACCGCCTCCCATTGATCCGGGCAATTCGCTCGCATTCGATGGAACGAACGATTATGTTGCCTTACCGGCGCTTAATTTTAATTCAACAAGTTTTACCATTGAAGGATGGGTTCGCTGGGATGGCTTAACAAGCAGTTGGACCCGTTTTTTTGATTTTGGAAACGGCCAGGCGAACAACAACTTTCTTGTTGCCAACCCTGCAAGCACCAATTCCCTGCGATTCGACATTTACAACGGAGGTACAATTCAGGGCTTCACCGTAGCCAATATTCTCTATGCCGGTGAGTATTACCACCTTGCAGCGGTTGCAAATGCCGGTACGATGTCTCTTTATGTTGACGGAGTATTGATGGGTTCATTATCGGGAGTAACCGTTCAAAACGTGAACAGGACACTTTGCTATTTAGGTCGCAGTAACTGGAGTGGAGAAGGATATTTTAACGGGCAGATGGACGAGGTGCGCATCTGGAACACAGCCCGTACGGCAACCCAGATCAGCAACGACATGACAAACCAACTCACCGGTTCTGAAACCGGGTTGATGGCTTACTACAATTTTAACCAGGGCACCGCCGGCGGAAACAATGTCGGTATCACTATATTGGATGATATGACTGCCAACAATTACGATGGTACGCTGTACAACTTTGCATTAACCGGGAGCACCTCAAACTGGATAGCATCCAATATTACCCAGCCCGTCACGATGACGCCTCCGGGCAACGCCCTGGCTTTTGACGGCGGCTGGGATTATGTCCAATTACCGGCGATCAATCTCAATTCAACCAGTTTTACAGTTGAAGGCTGGGTAAACTTTGGCGCTCAGATCAACAACTATGTACGCTTTTTTGATCTTGGGAACGGACAGGCAAGTAACAACCTTCTCGTTACCCGACCTCCGAATAGCAATGACCTCTGGTTTGATATATATAACGGAGCTACACAACAGCATTTGGTCGCTAGTAGTATTATTCCCGTAGGACAATATATACATATCGCTGCGGTTGCCAATTCCGGCACAATGTATCTTTATGTAAACGGAGAATTACAAGGTACGTTAGGAAGCGTCACCGTTCAGAATATCAATAGAACAAAGTGTTATCTGGGACATAGTGACTGGCCAGGCGAAGCGAATTTTACGGGGCAGATGGATGAAGTGAGTATCTGGAACGTTGCCCGAACGGCAGCGCAGATCAGATCCGACATGAGCAATACCCTCGCCGGCAATGAAAGCGGTTTACTGGCTTATTATAACTTCGATGAAGGCACTGCGGGCGGCAACAATGTCAATATCACCGCACTGTTGGATAAAACCGGAAACTACAACGGTATCCTGAGATACTTTGTAAAAACCAACGGCAATACAACCTCGAATTTTATCACCGGCACGGCAATGACCCCTTATGCTGAAACTTCCCTTACGGCAACCAGCGGCGGAACGGCAAACGGATTGAACCAGGCCGTATTCATTGCAACCGATGCGGTGGTTACGGGAAGTTCCACGCTTAACGGAGCCAATGTTCAGATTACCAATTTCGTAAGCAGTCAGGACCAGCTTGGCATCAATGGCAGTACCGGCGGCACAACGAACGGGATCACCTATTCGTTCAATGCAACCACAGGAATATTGGCGCTGACGGGTTTTGCTTCTCCTGCCAACTATCAGACGGTATTACGTCTTCTTACCTATAAAAATACTTCGGCCAATCCGACGACGACAGCCCGTAATGTTGCCATCAGCCTGGGAACCGCAAAGTTTAACTATCAGAATGGCCATTTCTACCAGTATGTTTCGGGAAGTTACACAGCCACCGCCTCACTTACCGCTGCATCTAATACATATTATCTGGGAAGGCAAGGTTACCTGGTGACCATCACCTCGGCTAACGAAAACACCCTGGTCGCATCCATTTCTTCCGGAAATACCTGGATGGCAGCAAGTGATCAGCCGGTGACAGACTGGAAATGGATCGCGGGACCTGAAAACGGAACCCAATTCTGGGAGGGGTATAATCCGGGATCTTCCTATAATGGCGGATACGCGAACTGGTATAGTGGTGAACCCAATAATGGCGTCGGGGGATATTATGTATATCTCTGGACCTCCCATTGGCCATACTGGGATGATACACAGGGAAGCTCGTTAATGAATTACGTAGCAGAATACGGGGGTATGGCAGGCGATCCGACGCTGCCCATTTCCGCCGGTGTGACCGTAAATTTCAATACCCAATACTCCCTCACAGCCACCGTTGGCGGCAGCACATCGGCAGTGAATACGCTTGTTTATATTGCACAGGATGCAGTGGTCAATGCATGGACGGTCAACTATGCCAATGTTCAGATCACAAACTTTGTAAGCGGTCAGGACCAGCTTGGGATCGACGGCGCCACAAGCGGAACCATAAACGGTATTGCCTATTCCTTCAATTCCTCAACAGGAATTCTGGCATTGACAAACACCGCATCGGCAGCCAATTATCAGGCAACCTTACGTTTGGTAACGTATAAAAATGTCAGCAATTCGCCAAACACTACCACCCGTGCAATCAGCATGAGTTTAGGACACTTTTATGAGTACATTTCCGGTGCAATCAACTGGACCAATGCAAACACAGCAGCCGCTGCAAGGACATACTTCGGCTTGCCGGGTTATCTCGCCACGATAACATCTGCCACAGAAAACGCAACCTGTCAATCAACTGCATCGGGTAACAATGCATGGATAGGCGCCAGCGATGCAGCTTCGGAAGGCGTCTGGAGGTGGGTCACAGGTCCGGAAGCAGGCATACAGTTCTGGCAAGGCAACTGGACCGGAAATCCGGTAAACGGTATGTATAGTAACTGGAATTCCGGAGAACCAAATAATAGTGGTGGTGTTGAACATTATGGACATATCTGGAATACCGGTACCTGGAATGATTACCTTGGCGGTACAAACACCATATCGGGATATCTGGCAGAATATGGCGGTATGCCGGGCGATCCGGCTCCGGGTATTTTTGCCAATGGAAATGTTACCCTTGGTTATTCGCAGAGCTGTGCCGGCAATGCCCTGGCATTCGATGGCGGAGCCAATTATGTGTCATTGCCTGCGATCAATTTTAATTCCACCGGTTTGACGGTAGAAGGCTGGATGCGCTGGAATGTGGTGCCCGGAAACTGGATGCGCTTCTTTGATTTCGGGAACGGTCAGCAAAATAACAACATACTTGTCACCCGCGAGACAGGCACCAATGACCTGATATTTGATATTTATAACGGCGCGACGCAGCAACGTGCCCAGGCTGACAATATCATTCCGGTCGGACAGTTTATCCACATTGCAGCGGTTGTTGAACCCGGCGCCCCCAGCACCATGAAACTTTATGTGAACGGAGAACTTAAGGCCACAACCACGGGAGTGACGGTACAGAACATCAACAGAACCAATTGTTATTTAGGTCATAGCAATTGGGCGACGGAGCCCAACCTGAACGGACAGATGGATGAAGTCTCCATCTGGAACACCGCCCGCACACTCACCCAGATCCAATCGGATATGAATACCCCGTTGACCGGCAGCGAAGCCGGCTTAATGGCGTACTATAATTTCGACCAGGGAACAGCCGGTGGCGACAATACCTCCATCACTACCTTATTTGATATAAAGGGCCATTACAACGGCGGTAACATTACCAGCTTTGTGAGAACGAACGGCAACATCACTTCCAACTTTATCACTTCATCCATTGGCACTGTTCCTACGTTGGCTCCAAGTACCGTTTCAAATATTGCCTATACCTCTGCTACCGTTAGCAGCAATATTACAGACAAAGGCTGGGGAACTGTTACCGTTCGAGGGGTTTGCTACAACACCACGGGCACACCCACAATTGCCGACGATAAAGTGAGTGAAACCGGTAATTTCGGAACCGGACCCTTTTCTATGAACCTGATTAACCTGGTAACCGGAGTTACTTATTATGCACGCGCTTATGCTTCCAACTCCTGCAATACCAGTTATGGCGCTCAAATCATGTTTATTCCTGATTATACTGACCTGGTATGGACAGGCGCATTAACTTCCGACTGGAATACGGCCGGGAACTGGGATCCGAATGAGGTCCCGACAATCGGGGATAATGTTACTATCCCCAATACAGGCGTCGTCAATGAGCCTGTTGTAAACGAGGCTCCTGCGACACCTGCCGTCTGCCATAGTCTGAGTATCGGGTGGACAAGGACCTTTACCGTTGCCTCCAGCAAAGCGCTGACAGTTGATGGAGATCTGACCAATTCCGGAACCGCTGCTTCACTTATCATTGAGAACGGCGCTTCGCTGATCACCCATGGAACTGTGACCGGTAGCGCTACAGTGGTCAGCGGCATCGCTGCGAATGACTGGCATTTGATCTCACCTCCCATTTCTGACGCGTTATCAGGTCTGGTTACCGGCGATTACTTACAGGAATTCAGCGAAGCCACCAACAATTACTCAGATATTATCCCTGTTGATATTCCGCTGCTTCCCATGACCGGCTATGCCCTATGGGGCGGAGTCGCAGGGCTCAATGTAAACTATACCGGTGCGCTGAACAACGGACCGATCGGTTCGGATGACAACCTGGCACGGACCAACCAGGGGTGGAACCTGGTCGGTAACCCCTATTCTTCTTCGCTTGACTGGGATGCATCATCGGGATGGACAAAAACCAATCTCAACAATGCAATCTATATCCATGTGAATGCTTCTACCTGGGCAAGCTATGTAGATGGCGTAGGTGTCAATGGAGGAACCCGGTATATTGCCCCCTGTCAGGGTTTCTTTGTCAGGGCATCCTCTTCCGGTTTCGCTACCCTGAAAACGGATAACAATACCCGTGTTCACAACAACACCCCATTCTTTAAAGATGCTGTCAGCAACCTTGTCAGGCTGGAACTGTCGGGCAGCAATGTGAAAGATGAAATAGTTGTTCGCGTTAAGCCACAATCAACAACCGGCTTCGACAGCGACTGTGATGCCTACAAGCTGTTTGCCGATGAAGTGAATGCTGCGCAGCTTTATGCTGTAGGTAGTGAGCTTTTATCGATCAATGCCATTCCGGAAGCCAAGCCTGTGACGGTCGGCGTCAGAAGCACCCTGCCCGGAGGAACCTATACCATTTCAGCTACCGAGATCAACAACATCGGGCTTTTGAAGCTGGAAGACAAGAAGACCCAGACTTTCAACGATCTTACAGCGCATGCTTATACCTTCACAACCCAGCCGGGGGATGAAGAGACACGGTTTGTCCTGCACTTTACCACCCTGGATGTCCCTGTTTTGGAAGACCAATCCGACATTCATATTTACAGTGACGGAAGCAGCATCTGCATTGACCAGAGCCTCACAACGAACGGTAAAGTCTTTGTGTATGATCTTTCCGGCAGGCAGTTGATCCAATCGGATATCTCCTGGGGCATGAACCGGATTGCGGTTCAGGGTAAAGGAATTTACCTGGTCAAGGTGATTGCTGGAGAACAGGTCTCGGTAAAGAAGGTTCTTTTCTGATGTATTAACAATGAAAACTGGTAAGAATATGAAAAAAAGAATCATCCTTCTGACAGCGATATTGTCGCTTGGCTTCATAAGCCTCTTTGCACAGCCACCCCATCCCAACAATGGCAGTGGTCCGGGTCCGGGAAACACCCCGGTGGGAGGCGGCGCTCCGATTGACGGAGGGCTCTCCATCCTGCTTGCGCTCGGCCTGGGATATGGGGCAAAGAGAATCTATTCTCTGAAGAAAGAGCAATGAGTAATGAGTAATGAGTAATGAGTAATTCTGAAATTTGAATTAATAAGAATTACTCAATGACCTCAAAAGGGTAGTTTCATCGCGGAGACGCGGAGACGCAGAGAAATGAAGTACTGATTATCACTTCTTTGCGCCTCCGCGTCTTTGCGGTTTTGTTAGATTTCACAGCGTTCCACCAAGCGTATAACAAAGATATTCAGAGCGTATTCCTGAAACTTTCATTTTTTTTCTTCCATATACCTGATCAGATTCTATGAATGTTTATATATTTGCATTCAGGTATGATGACATGATATGAATCCAATTTTCCGTGCATTGATTCCTCCTACTCGCTGGCGCAGGCCTGTGGTTGTGGCTTTGGGTATTATCGCCGGTCTTAGCCTGTTTCTTTTCTATATTTCAAACGCTGCTTCTTACCTGTCGGATAACCCCAAGACCTGCACCAACTGCCATGTGATGAATCCGCAGTTTGCCACCTGGCAGCACAGTTCCCACCGGGAGGTGACGAATTGCAACGATTGCCATGTGCCCCATGACAATGTCGTCCGGAAGTACTTCTTCAAAACCCAAGACGGGCTACGGCATGCTACTATTTTCACGCTTCGGACAGAGCCTGATGTGATCATGATCAAAGAGATGGGGCAGCGTGTGGTTCATGAGAATTGCATCAGATGTCACTTGCAAGTACTGGAAAACCCTGAAGAGGTTGAAGAATCTGGCGAAGAGGAAGAAGCGGAAGGGGAAGTAGAATGGATGCAGCGGAAATGCTGGGAATGTCACCGGGAGGCACCACATGGAACGGTCAAGGGACTGGCCTCTGTGCCCCATGCCATGATCACGCCGCAGAAGCCTCCGGTGCCTGAATGGTTAAAGAAATTAGTAAAATGAGGACCCCACCCCTAGCCCCTCCCCCCTGCCCCCTCCCCACTCAGGGGAGGGGGAGAGGGGGGTGGGGCTGGAGGGGTAAAAAAAGAGTCTATGGAAAACACAAAGAAACGCAAGCCCTGGGTAAACTGGGCCCTGTTCATTGGCACCATGGTGCTGGTCTTTCTGCTGGGATTACTGGCTTCTTCAGTCATCCAGCGAAAAGCAGAAAAGGAATATGTGTTCAAACCTACGGTCAAGATCTCCGAATGGGAGGCCAGGAATGAAGTGTGGGGGATGAATTTTCCGCGGGAATTTCAGTCCTATATGGGCACTGCTGACACCTCATTCCGGAGCCTTTACAACGGGAATGCTTTCATCGACATGCTGGAGGAGGAGCCCCGGCTGGTGATCCTTTGGGCAGGCTATGCTTTTTCAAAGGATTATAATCAACCCCGGGGTCATTTTTATGCAGTGGAGGATGTCTATAACTCGCTACGGACAGGCGCCCCCAAAGGTCCGGATGACGGGCCCCAACCCAATACCTGCTGGACATGCAAGAGTCCCGATGTTCCCCGGATGATGGCTAAACTGGGCGTGGCCGGTTTTTACAAAGGAAAGTGGGCTTCCCTTGGGAGTGAAATCATCAATCCCATTGGTTGCGGCGATTGCCACGATCCGGAGACCATGGATCTGCGGATCACCCGGCCGGCATTGCTCGAAGCATTCACTGCCATGGGAAAGGATCTGTCGAAAGCCACCCACCAGGAGATGCGGTCGCTCGTTTGCGCCCAGTGCCATGTGGAATATTATTTTGATAAGAAACATCCCGGGGCAGAAGATATCAGCTACCTCACCTTTCCCTGGAAGGATGGAACTTCTGCCGACAGCATGCTGGCCTATTACAATAAAGTCGGGCATGTGGACTTTGTTCATGCCTTCAGCAAAGCCCCCATCCTGAAAGCACAACATCCCGATTATGAGGCATTCCTGACCGGGGTACATTACGACCGGGGTGTTGCCTGTGCCGACTGCCATATGCCCTACATGAAAGAAGGAGGACAGAAGTTTACCAGCCACCGGGTTACGAGTCCTTTGGCATATATCAATCAGACTTGCCAGGTTTGTCACCGGGAGAGCGAGGAGAAGCTGATTGAAAATGTCTATCAGCGGCAAAGAAAAGTCAAGGAGATACGGGATCAGTCGGAAGTGTTGCTGGTTCGTGCACACATGGAAGCCAAGGCCGCCTGGGATGCCGGCGCCACGGAACCAGAGATGCAACCGGCCCTCGAACATATCCGCAACGCACAGTGGTACTGGGATTATGCTGCAGCAGGACACGGAAACTCCTTCCACGCACCCCTGGAGATGGCACGGATCATTGCCAAATCCATTGATGAAACGTCATCAGCGAGGCTCCTGATCGCCCGGATATTACAAAAACTGAAAAGGAATGCCGATGTTCCTTACCCAGACATTACAACCAAGGAAAAAGCTCAGAAATTGATCGGCCTGGACACCAAAACGCTTTCTCAGGAGAAAAAAGAATTTCTCAATACAACTGTCAAGTCGTGGACTGGACGATAACAATCTATTAATTAATAATTTATAATTAATAATTAATAAGGGGGTTATTGGGGTTTTTCAGGGTTATCTTAATCCATATTTGAACACCGGACCTTCAGAAGGCTGAAGAAAATCATATTTTTATCACTTTGAATGCGGCTTTCCGATCCTTTGTGATGATCATCACATAATAGACTCCCTGGTGGATGACGTCGTTTGCGGGGTTTGGGAATATTATCGACTCAGCAGATGGTTGGTTTTCTCCCATGATGTAAAGTGAAAAGACTATAGATAGCAGGGAATAGTGAACAGAGAAGAGTGAATAGTAATCTGGCATCCGGCAAAGGGAATGGCTTCTGTATTCAACTTTCCTTGTACCTTTACGCAAACAATCAGACATGGTTAATCCTGTTATTCATATTGATAGCGCCATCCGGACTTCAACTCTTTTTGATGCCCGGCAGATGTTTTCTTCTGAAAGATGTGAGGTCATTCATCTTTTACTCCTGCCCGGAGAGAAAATGGAATTACATGTTCAGCCTTTCGATGTTGTTTTTTTCATTTTGGAAGGCAGTGGAACCCTGCATCTTGAATCAGAAGCTTCGGTTTTCTCAGAAAACACTTGCATTTCCATTAAGGCCGGTGTGATGAGAGCCTGGAAAAACCACACATCGTCTCCATTGCGGTTGTTGGTTATCAAGTTATTATCCTGAACATGGGCAATTTATCACCTGCGCACTGGCAGGACTACGAAATCATTGATTCAGGTGGTCACGAGAAGCTGGAACGTTTCGGCAAATACGTATTACGTCGTCCGGAGCCACAGGCATTATGGCCGAAAGCTTTAACGGAAGCCGAGTGGGAAAAACTTTCCGATGCCGCATTTTTTCGTACAAAGGGAAAAGAAGGAAAGCTGAGCGCCTCGGAGAGGGGGGAGTGGAAAACCCGCAGCAAGATCCCGGAACAATGGAGTATTCTTTACGATCATGATAGCCTGCGGTTGGTTTTCAACCTACGGCTCACCTCGTTTGGTCACGTCGGGATTTTCCCGGAGCAGGCGGGGAATTGGGAGTGGGTGTGTGCCAGCCCCACCCCCAGCCCCTCCCCCCTGCCCCCTCCCCTGATTGGGGAGGGGGAGAGGGGCCGGGGGAGAAGGGGAGGGGCTGGAGGGGTTCTCAATCTCTTCGCTTACACCGGTGGGTTTTCGCTTGCTGCACGTGCCGCCGGATATGATGTTGTGCATGTGGATGCGGTGCGTAATGTGGTCAACCGGGCAAAAGAAAACATGGTTGCCAGCCACCTGGATCAGATCCACTGGATCGTGGAAGATGCCTTCAAATTCGTTCAACGGGAAGTCCGCAGAGGTAAAAAATATACCGGAATTATCCTCGATCCCCCTGCCTATGGCCGGGGGCCGGAAGGTGAAAAATGGCTGCTCAGCGAACAGATCGATGAAATGGTTAAGCTTTGCAGCATCCTGTTGGAACCTGAAAAGAGCTTCTTTATCCTGAATTTGTATTCCATGGGCTTTTCTGCAACCATTGCCGAAAATCTGGTTTTATCTCATTTTTCAGGGATCCGTGAGCTGACCTCAGGCGAACTTTATCTCCCTGACAGGGCTGGTCGGAAGCTCCCGCTTGGGGTATTTGTTAGGTTTCAGAGATGAGGCTGATCTGAAATATCACTATTTTGAGTTTGTTTTGGGCTAAAGCCCTGTTTACCAACTCCTTGACTTACCCCGGCCTTAAGGCCGGGGTTATTGAAAACCATTGTTTTCCGGACTTTAGTCCAAAATAATATACTTTTTGGGGGGGACGCAGAGATAAGATCTAAAAAAACAGATCACGGGCGACAGCATCGGCAAACAACAGGCCTTCATCAGAAACTTTGATAGAATTGCCTTCCCTTATCAGATACTTCAGACAATTAGTACTTTCACCCATATTTTTTATCAGATGGTCATAATAGCTGCTTCCGAAAGTATCTGAAACAACAGAAAGATCACACCCCCAACTGGTTCGCAGGGAAGTCATCACATACTCATTGTACCGGTCGGTATCCGACAAGATCTCTTTTTCAAAGACTTCCGTCCCATTTGATATCCCCGCAATGTACTCATTTACAGAAGCCTTGTTCCATTGCCGGGAGACGCCGTTGTATGAATGGGCAGATGGCCCCAATCCCAGGTAGTTCACAGCTTTCCAGTATGATGTATTGTGTCTGGACTGAAATCCGGGAAGGCAGTAGCTTGACACTTCATAGTGTTCAAAAGCATAATCGGTGAGCTGACGACGAATAAGCTCAAATTGTTCAGCAGTGTGGCTCTCTTCCGGAGTTTGTTTATTGCCAGATTGGATCATTCTATCGAGTACAGTGCAAGATTCCACGGTCAACGCATAGGCAGAAATATGCGGGATCTGCAAAGTGAGGAGGATGTCGAGATTTTCTTCCAGCTTGCTGTTGCTGAGGGTGGGAATTCCAAAGATCAGGTCAACACTCAGGTTATAAATCCCACAGTGCTGTGCTTTCTCAATGGCTTGTACGGCATCCTTCCCGCGGTGCATCCTACCCAGATACGACAGGTCTTCATCTTGAAAACTCTGGATTCCGATGCTCACCCGGTTGATGTCGGTGCAGATGGAAGAAGGTGGCTGAAATTCACCGGAGATCAGGTCGTCCGGATTGGCTTCAAGGGTGATCTCCGCATCCCTGGAAATATGAAAATGGTGATTGATCGATTCGAGAATCTTGCTGATTTCGCTTTGTTTAAGCAAAGTCGGTGTTCCCCCGCCAAAATAGATCGTATCAATGGGATCATGATCGAGATAGTCTTTCCGGAGAACCATCTCTTTGTTCAAGGCAACCAGAAAGTCTTCCTTGTGCCGGAGTCCGGCAATTGAATAGAAGTTACAGTAGTGGCATTTCTTCCTGCAGAAAGGGATATGTATGTAGATTCCTGCCATGATCAGGCTTTTCTCAAAATGATCCGGATGGTTGTACCTTTGTTCAACACAGAGGATTTGACGAAGATCTTCCCGTTATGATAGTTCTCAATGATCCGTTTCGAAAGGGTCAAACCCAGTCCCCATCCTCTTTGTTTACTGGTAAATCCCGGGTGGAAAATAGTTCTGAATTTAGATTTTGGGATGCCTTTTCCGGTATCTGTCACATCAATCCAGATTTGCCGGTTTTCTTCGCCCAGCTGGATATCCACTGTTCCTTGCCCATCCATGGCATCGACGGCGTTCTTGCAAAGGTTTTCGATGACCCAGGAGAAAAGATGCCGGTTGATGGGGATTTTGATCTCCGCATCAGCAGGTTTGTTGATGATGAAATCCACTTTGGAAGAGGTGCGAGAACGGATATAGGTGATCGTATCGTAGATGATTGCCACCAGGTTTTCTTCGCCAAGCCGGGAAGCAGAGCCAATCTTCGAAAACCGGTCGGTAATGGTTTGCAGCCGGTCAATATCTTTTCCAAGTTCATCCACGATCTCCGGGTCAAGGCCTTTCATCTTGAACAATTCTATCCAGGCGATCATCGAAGAAAGCGGTGTTCCCAGCTGATGGGCTGTTTCCTTGGCCAAGCCGACCCAGACCTGGTTTTGTTCCGATCGCCGAGCCGTGCTGAAAAGAAGATAGGCGATAAACAGGAAAATGCCAATGATACCCAGTTGGAAATAAGGATAGTACTGCAGTTGTGTCAGAAGGAAGGAATCCTTGTAATAAATATATCGTACGCCCTGGTTGGAGAGTTGCACACGGATGGGGGTGTTTTGCGTTTTCATGTGTGCCAGAATCCTGGCGACATTCGCTGTATCCTGCATTTGCTCTTCCTCCAGGTTGCCGTATTCCAGGACTTTCTTTCCTGTGCTGTCGGTAATGATAACGGGAACGGAAGCCGAGTTGACGACGATCTCTGAAAAAAATGAACTCAACAGGTCATCCATCACTTTTTTCAACTCTGAAAAGATGCGGGAATCTTTGTAGTAGAGATGGATTTTCTTACTTCCGTAATAGTTGACAATGATCGGATTGTAGGCAGAAAACTCCTGGATCAATGCACCGGTAAGATACTTCACAGAATCGAGGCTAAAATCAACATTCCGGGCATTGATGATGCGGTGGTCTTCATCCACCTGGATCACCGGAATGGTGGTATTGTCGGCAATGATCGACAGGTAGAAGTTGAGATCCTCATTGTTGGTGGCGGTGATGATCCGTCTCTGCGCCTGGGCAAGGAGGCTGACCCTTTTTCGTTCTTCAGACTGCAACTGGGAGAAGAGCCGGTCGGTGTAGTTCACCAGATTGGCTTTCCGGGTAATGGCATCCGCCCAAATCCGGATGTTTTTGATCTGCTCCTGCCGGATCTCGTTAACCAGGATATTGGAATACCAGAGCGACACCCCAACAATCAGCAGGGCCACCGCGAAGAGGATCCATTTCCACCGTTTTTTCCTGATGTAAATATCCACTCAATAACCTGAAAAGAAGGGTAAAAGTATATGAAAAACGGATACCGGGGGAATATATTGCATCGGGCTCAATATTTCGTGATGCGTGACGGGTGGTCGGATTATTGTATTTTCGCATTTCAGACTTTACCCTTCGCATTTGAACCCATGTGTGCCGAGACAACCAGGAAGATCATGCTGGAGATCTGTGCCAACGGATTACAATCTGCTATCCATGCCAGGGATGGCGGTGCAGATCGCATAGAACTTTGTGAAAACCTTCCGCTCGGAGGCACAACGCCTTCGCATGGCACGATCGTCCTGGGCCGCCAGCAACTTGACATTCCCATACATGTGTTGGTCCGCCCAAGGCCGGGAAATTTCTGCTATTCTTGGGAAGAAAAAGAAGTCCTTCTTGAAGATATCCGGTTTTGCCGGGATCAAGGTGTTTCCGGGGTGGTGGTGGGAGCACTAACGCCCGACAACAAGATAGATACGGCGTTTTGCAGAGATATGATCGGGGTCGCACGCCCCTTATCGGTTACCTTTCACCGGGCATTTGATTTTACCGATCATCCCTTCGAGGCAATGGAGGCCCTGATCAGCCTGGGTTTTAATAGGATCTTAACTTCCGGACAAAAACCCTCAGCGCTTGAAGGCAAGATTTTGATCAGGGAGCTCCATCAGGCAGCCGCGGGCCGGATCATCCTCCTGCCGGGCGGCGGAATAAATGAGGATAACATCCTGGAACTAATCCGGTTTACCGGCGTAAACGAGGTGCATCTGTCGGCCGGGAAGTATATTCCGGGAACCAACTATTCTACCGATACTCCTGTTTCATTGACAATGGCAACATCCGGAGAAGAAGGCATCTTTGTGACGGACACGGAGCGGGTGAAGCGGGTGGTTGATGTGCTGATGTGCTGATGAGTGTAATCTGTTTGGGGGGGGTGTTATCGAGAAATCGGGGGGGGTCACAGAAAATTCATCGGAAACCTGCCGGATTTTCTACCTTTGTGCTCCGAAATAACCATATAATCAATTCTTTAATCCAATAACCATGAAACAGTTTGCAGTAATTATGATGATCCTACTTGGCATGATCGGCCATTCGGGCTGTAAAGACAACAAGCCTGAAGCCGCCAAACAACTTCCTTTGGAAGACTTCTTTAAAAACCCGGAAAGGACAAGATTTCAAATCTCTCCCGACGGGAAATACTATTCCTACCTTGCTCCTTTCGAAAGCCGGATGAATATCTTCGTCCAGGAGATCGGCAAGGATAGCGCCATCCAGCTCACCGGCGAAACCGACCGCGACATTGCAGGGTACTTCTGGAAAAACAATACCCGTATCCTCTTCCTGAAAGATACCGGCGGAGATGAAAACTTCCGGCTCTATGGCGTAGATGTGGACGGGAAAAACCTGATGTGCTTTACTGACTTCCCGGAGGTTAGAACAGAGATCATTGATGATCTTCAAGACATTGACAATGAAGTGATCATTGGCTTGAACAAGCGTAATCGGCAGGTATTTGATCCTTACCGGCTCGACATCACCACCGGCAAGATGACCATGCTGGCAGAAAACCCCGGTGACGTGAGTGGCTGGCTCCTTGACCATGATGGCAAACTCCGCGTGGCCATGGCCGTTGCGGGGGTAGATGCTGAAATCCGGTATCGCGAGAAAGAAACCGATCCTTTTAAAACAGTGCTTCGCACCAGCTTCAAGGAAACCGTCAACCCGGTTTTCTTCACCTTCGACAACCAAAATGTGTATGCTGTTTCTAACCTCGGCAGGGACAAGGCGGCTATTGTCATTTTTGATATTAAGAATGGTAAAGAGATAGAGAAGCTATATGAGAATCCCGATTATGATGTTGAAGGTCTTTACTATTCCAATAAGCGGAAGGTACTCACCTCTGCCGGTTATACTTCCTGGAAACGGGAAAGAAAGTTCTTTGATGAAGAGATCAAAGGGATCTTTACCCGCATCCAGAAAGAACTTCCCGATTATGAGATTTCCATTGGTGCCATTACAAAAGAAGAAGACAAGTTTATTGTCCGTACTTACAGCGATCGTTCCCTTGGCGCATATTACCTCTATGACAAGAACACCGACAAGATGGAAAAGATCTCCGACGTCAGTCCCTGGTTGGAAGAATCGAACATGGGTCAACAATTCCCCATCGAGTACAAATCCCGCGATGGTTTAACCATCCATGGATATCTGACCCTTCCGAAGGGATACACCGTTGAGACCGCCGGCGATCTTCCGGTGGTTGTTAATCCTCATGGCGGACCCTGGGCTCGCGACTCCTGGGGATTCAATCCCGAAGTTCAGTTCCTGGCTAACCGTGGATACGCGATCTTCCAACCCAACTTCCGCGGATCTACCGGTTATGGTCGTGCTTTCTGGGAAGTTTCTTTCAAACAGTGGGGTAAAACCATGCAGGAAGACATCACCGATGGCGTTAACTGGCTGATATCACAAGGCATCGCCGATAAAGACCGCATCGCGATCTATGGTGGCAGCTATGGTGGTTATGCCACCCTGATGGGACTGGTGAAAGATCCCGAGTTGTATGCAGCCGGAGTGGATTATGTAGGCGTTTCGAATCTTTTCACCTTCATGCAAACCATCCCGCCTTACTGGAAACCTTACCTGGATATGATGTACGAGATGGTTGGCGATCCTTCAAAAGACAGTCTCCTGATGGCCGAGAATTCACCTGCACTGCAGGCTGAAAAGATCGTTCGTCCGCTCTTCATCGCCCAGGGCGCCAATGATCCCCGCGTGAACAAGGCTGAATCAGACCAGATGGTTGAAGCCCTGAAAAAGCGTGGTATCACTGTTGAATACCTGGTGAAGGATAACGAAGGTCACGGATTCCATAACGAAGAGAACCGTTTCGACTTCTACCGCGCCATGGAGAAATTCCTTGGCCAGCACCTGGCAGAGAAATAATTGAAGCTCCACGCCTCGTTGAGGGTGACTCAAAAGAGCAATTTCACCGCCGAGACACGGAGACGCAGAGAAAAGTTGTTCTGATTATCAATTCTTAGCGCCTTAGCGCCTCAGCGGTTTTATTATAAAACATCACTTCGGTTGTTTCGCGATATTCTCAAAGGTGTCGGTCGTAACCTAAAGGATGACGGAAAAAAGAAAGGTGGCCTCAAAGTTCATATGCTCAGTGATGCTGACTCCCCTTTGCGGCACGTTCCAGACATTGCCAGAGTTTGTCTGCTGTTTTCTCCCATGAGAATTTCTGCCTCTGTTGTCTGCCGGCATCAATAAGTTTATCTCTGAAAACCGGATCATCGGTGAGTTTTGTCATAGCGACCGCAATGGAATCAACCGAAAAAGGGTCGACCAGCAGGGCTGCCTCGCCGGCCACTTCGGGCATGGAAGTGATGTTTGAGGTTATAACGGGGGTATCGCAGTAAAATGCCTCAAGGATTGGGATTCCGAAGCCCTCGAAATAGGAAACATAGGTGAGCGCCAGCGCCGACGACATAAGTGCTGCCAGTTCTTCGTCCGAAACACGGCCGGTGAAAATAACATCATCCCTGTGATTCATTGTTTCATACGCAAGCCTGATCTCCTCGGTCCACCACATTTTCGCACCGGCCATAACCAGTTTTATGCCTTTGGAATCGTTTTCCTTAAACAAGTCGAATGATCGGAACAGGTTGACGAGATTTTTACGCGGGTGCAGGGTGCCGATGAAGAAAAAATAGTCTGATCCCCGGCTGTATTTCTGCCTTACCTGCTTTTTGCTTTCTTCATCCAGCGGAGCAAAGATTTGCCCGGCGCCATTGTAAACCACATCGATTTTTGAAGGATTAATCCGGTAGGTTTTGGCAATATCAGCCTTTGAGTATTCCGAAACGGTTGCAATTCTCGTGGCTTTCAGGGCGAAGCGCGGATACATCCGTGTAAAATACTGCTTAACCACCCAGGGGAGATCTTCAGGGTGGTGCTCGAAATTCAGGTCATGAATGACGCCAACCTGTTTTACAGGGCTGGACAGCGAAAGGTATCCTTCGGGCGACAGAAACAAATCGGGCTTCGAACGCCTGAAATGCCATGGCAGGGATACCTCGAACCAACCCAGGAACAGCAGGGGATGCCTTGCCGGCGGACCTATGACTACGGGTGTGATGTTGGAGTTATAGATGAACTGCGGATCGAATTTGCGGTCGAAGTAAAAGATAAACTGGTGTTCCGGATGCCGGGAGGTAATGATTCGCAGCGTTTCATCGGCAAACCGGCCGATCCCGTCGAGCCGGCCGGACAGCAATAACCTGGTATTGACTGCGATTTTCATCCTGGGTTGCCCGGTCTGGTGTTTAACATTAGTTACGCAAATCTATGAAATTAATTGTATGCTGAGCCCGGCCGGGGATCATTTTCTTCGCACCGACATGAGCCGGGGATTCAACTCGCGTTATCTCCAAATAGTTGTAATTTTGTCGGCAAATGGCATCATGATGAAGACGTTGGTTAAGTATGTGCTGCAGAAACTGCTGGGGTTCCGGAACTACCTATTCGTTTTCGCATTATTTAAGACCTATACGCTGAAAAAGGATAAAAAGGAAGGCGACTTCATTCACTTTCTCTCCATGCTGCCGGGCGATTCGACGATCCTTGACATTGGCGCCAACATCGGGGTAATGACCCTGCACCTGGCACACAGGTTCCCCGGATCGCAGGTGTTTTCGTTTGAGCCTGTTCCCGAAAACCTGATTACCCTGCGAAGACTCCTGAAGTTCTTCAGGATCCGCAACGTCACTGTTTTGAAAACGGCTTTGGGGAGTTACAATGGCACCGCGGATATCATCATGCCGGTTCACGACCGGGTTCGGTTTCACGGACTTAGCCACATCGAAGGGGTAGAAGGTGCCGAGGGCGATACAGGGAACAAATACAGTATTCCAATGAAACGCCTCGATGATGTGCAGGAGTTAAAAAGCATATCAAAACCGGTTTCAGGCATTAAACTCGATGTTGAGAATTACGAGTTCCAGGTTCTGTCGGGGGCGAAAGGATTGCTTTCAAAGTATAAACCGCTAATCTACACCGAACTGTGGGATAACCGAAACAGGGCCGGCTGTATGAGCCTGTTAAAAAAACTCGGATATTCGGTTTTTGTGCTCGATTGCGGAGTTTTGGTTAAATTTGAGTCGGACAAACACCGCAAACAGAATTTCTTTTTCCAGGTATTGCCTGAATCAAAAGGCGATTGATGAAGCGAAAGTTTATTAACAACCTCGGATTCCTACTTTTCCTTAACCTGCTGGTTAAGCCGTTCTGGATATTCGGTATCGACCGTACCGTGCAGAATATGGCTGCCCCGGGTTAGTATGGCTTTTATTTTACTATCCTCAATTTTATTTTTCTCTTTAATATCCTGCTCGATTTCGGCATCACCAACTTCAACAACCGGTACCGGGACTACACAAACTTGTCCCCTTTTTCTACCTTCACATCGTTAACTATCTGACGTAATTGCTGTTCGTCAGCTTTTTTACAGATCAGCAGCACATGATCTTGTTCCACCACAATGTAATCTTCCAAACCCTGAATGACAACCAATTTATTCTTCGGCATGTTGATGATACATTGCCTGGTGTCATAACAAAGAACATTTTTTCCAACGATCGCATTGCCGTGATCATCCTTTTCGCGGGCCTCGTATAACGACCCCCAGGTTCCCAGATCAGACCACCCGAAATCTGCCGCAAGAACATAAACGTTCTCTGCTTTTTCCATAATTCCGTAGTCAATCGAGATATTCCGGCAGATGGTGTATGTGTCAAGAATAAAGGCTTTTTCTTCCGGCGTATCATATTTCCCTATCCCTGAACGGAAGAGGTCATCCACTTCCGGCAGGAACTGGCTAAAAGCCTGCTGTATGGATCGCAATTTCCAAATGAAAATACCGGAATTCCAGAGAAATTCACCGGTAGCCAAAAAGCGTTCTGCCAGCTCCCGATCGGGCTTTTCCGTGAAGGTCTTCACTTTTCTGAGTTGTTTCTCCTGCGGGTACACCACACCATCCTGAAACTGGATATATCCATAGCCCGTATCCGGGCGCGTCGGCTTGATCCCCAGGGTGAGAAGCCAGTCGTGTTCTTCGGCTGCCTGAAGCCCAATGAGGATATCTTTTAAAAACTCATCTTCATGGATGATGATATGATCCGACGGAGCAACAACCACGGCAGCTTCAGGATTTTTCCCCTGGATCTTGTAATTGGCATACGCGATACATGGAGCCGTGTTTCGTCGTGCCGGCTCCAGCAGGATCTGAGATTCCGGCAGTTCAGGGATTTGTTCCTTCACCAGCCCAAAGTATTGTTCATTGGTAACGATGTAGATGTTGGAAAGGGGACAGATCCGGAGGAAACGCCGAAAAGTTTTCCGGATCAGGGTCTCACCAGTCCCAAGAATATCGATGAATTGCTTGGGGTGATTGGTTTTGCTGAGGGGCCAGAACCGAACGCCAATGCCGCCGGCCATGATCACACAATAGTTGTTTTCGTTCTTTTTGATTTCCATGATGCGTTGATTTCAGCGTTATTTTTTTGCAAATATACCATAGAAGCATAAACCATGCGGGCTTTTTCCTGTCAGGCTCTTTTCTCCAGCCAGACCTCGGCAAGGGGGCTGAAAAGATAGAGCCTGCCAGATACCAGGCACTGGCACTTTAATCTTTTTCGCATTTTTCCGATCACTTTGAAAACCCTGCCATTCTGCGTGCGAAAGGTATCCTGGTCGTTGAGTGAACCTACCGTGATGGTGGCAGTCACAAGGTCATATTTCCGCAAAGCCTCCAGCAGGGCGGTATCGGCATGTACAGAAGCACGGATGCCGGTAAGATGCACCTGTAGGACCGCAAGTAGTGGCAACGGAAAAACACTTTCCAGCAGGAATGGGATGAGTAACAGCCGATACTCCTGTTTCCACTGATCTCCGTGCGGTTTGATCTTTCGTCCATACTTCCGGATGGCCAATATATGCGCCACCTCATGCATGGTGATGATCAGAAAAGCATACCTGTTCAGATTCTCATTCACCGTGATCACATCCCGTCTACCGGGTAATGCCGGCCGGGAGTCACCCCATTTGGTACTCCTGGACCGCTTGATCTTGAGCAGGATATCATGTGAAACCAACACTGCCAGCACGGCATCAGCCGTACCTTCCGGAAGATATTTGGCTAAAATTTCAGCGGCTGAGAGGGTAGGCTTAGCAGGCATAAAATGGGAGTTTGGCTGGAGTAGCTGTAAGCGGGACAATCCCAGCATCGCCTGGGATGATAACGCTGTTGCGGCCCCCGGGAAGAGTAACAGGATGTTAATCCGAACAGTACGAGAAACAAGATTCCGATGCGCAGTGATCGCTTGAAAACCATATCAGGAAAACGGGACATCCCGGGAAATATTTTTCAAATGTAGTTCTTTTCTGTACCTTCGTAGGGCTATTCCGGATGAAAATATTTTCTGTCATCGGCGGTTATCTTATCCTGATCCTAAGGGTGTTACGCAAGCCGGAAAAAGGCCCGGTCTTTCGCAAGCAGCTTTTCAATGAATTTCAGAGCCTGGGGATTGATTCACTGGGTATTGTCGTGATCATCTCCATCTTTATGGGAGCCGTTGTCGCGATTCAAACTGCCTATAATATCGACAGTCCTCTGATCCCTCTGTCGATGGTCGGTTTTACCACCCGGCAATCGGTGATCCTGGAGTTCTCTCCCACGATCCTTAGCCTGATCCTGGCCGGGAAGGTCGGATCGCGGATAGCTTCTGAGATTGGAACCATGCGGGTTACCGAGCAGATCGATGCCCTCGACGTGATGGGGATCAACTCGGCCAACTACCTCATCCTCCCAAAGGTAACGGCTTCCGTGCTGATCAATCCCCTGCTGGTGATCCTCAGCATCGGCTTTGCCATCACCGGCGGTTGGCTGGCCATGGTGATGACCGGGCTGGTTACCACGTATGACTATGTGGATGGGCTGCGTTCATATTTCGAAGGATATACCATCTTCTACTGCCTGTCAAAAACAGTGGTGTTTGCCTTTCTGATCTCAACGGTATCGGGTTATCACGGCTATATCATCCGGGGCGGGGCCCTCGAAGTGGGACAAGCCAGCACCAAGGCAGTGGTCTATTCCAGCATCCTGATCATCCTGTTTAACCTCGTCCTCACCCAACTCCTGCTGGCATGATCGAAGCACGCAACATATGCAAATCGTTTGACGGGCAGGAAGTACTTTCATCAGTTTCTGCTGTTTTCGAAAGGGGAAAAACCAACCTGATCATCGGGATGAGCGGATCGGGAAAGACGGTGCTGATGAAATGCCTGGTTGGGCTTTATGACGTCGATTGCGGAAGCGTGGAATATGATGGGCGAGACTGTACTTCCATGTTGGCAGAAGAGAAAAGATCCCTCCGCAAAGAGGTGGGCATGCTGTTCCAGGGCGGCGCTTTATTTGATTCGATGACTGTTGAAGAAAATGTGATGTTCCCGTTGACCATGTTTACCAACCAGTTGTGGGATGAAAAAAAAGAGCGGGTTGATTTTGTATTGAAACGGGTGAACCTGGAAGGTACCAATCAGCTGCGGACTTCTCAGCTCAGCGGCGGGATGACCAAGCGGGTAGCCATTGCCCGGGCCATTAGCCTGAATCCCAGATATCTCTTCTGTGATGAACCCAACTCCGGGCTTGATCCCCAGACTGCCAGCGTGATCGATGAGCTGATCAGCGAGATCACCCACGAATTCGGCATCACCACCATCGTGAATACCCACGACATGAATTCGGTGCTCAGCATCGGCGAAAAAGTCGCTTTTATCTACAAGGGACATTTATGGTGGGAAGGGACAAAAGCCGAAATCCTTGAAAGTGATAACCAGGAACTCCAGGATTTCATCTTTGCCACGGAATTGACAAGAAGGCTGAAAAAGTAAATTATTTCTCACCTATGAACTATATTGACCTCATCCTCCTCATCCTTATCCTGATCTCCGGGATCTTTGGGTTTATCAAGGGCTTCATCCGCAGCCTGGGATCGCTGGTATCACTGATCGCCGGGGTGTGGGCGGCACTGAATCTTTCTTACCTGGTCAGGGATATCATTGTCGATATCTGGGATTACCAGGGGAAGTTCATTCAACCCATCGCATTTATTATCACCTTTCTGGTGGTAGCGATCCTGATCCGGTTGATTGCCCGGCTGCTGGATAAAGGCGCTGAAGCGGTAAGCCTGGGGTTTTTCAACGAAATACTGGGTGCTTTCTTCGGGATGATCAAGGCCTTGCTGATCCTGAGTGTGCTGATTTATCTCATCGAGATGTTCAACCTGGATACCCACATCATCCCGCAGGAGGATGCCCAAAAGTCGGTGGTTTACCGGCAAACAAGGAATATCTTTCCGTTTCTGATGAAGATCACCGGCACCCGGATCAAAGGGTGGCAACCGGTGGCGGATCCAGCGAAACCGGCTGAACCTGAATCAGCCCTGTAGCTTGAAAATGAGAAGGGTTGTTTCAAGGGAGAGTCACAGGGTCACAGAGGGACAAGGTGTGATTGGTTATTCCTTCTTTGCGTGCGTAACGCAATCTTTTGCGCTCTTTGCGTGAACTAAAAAAAAGAGAAACAGTAATACGGTTTATTGCTCGATAGCCTGGATGCCCGGGAGGATATTTCCTTCGATGCATTCGAGCATGGCGCCGCCGCCGGTCGACACATAGCTTACCTTATCTGCCAGGTGGTATTTGTTGATCGCGGCCACCGAATCCCCTCCGCCGATGAGGGAATAAGCGCCTTTCTCCGATGCTGCAGCCACAGCCAGGGCAATGGCCTTGGTGCCTGCTTCAAACGACGGCATCTCGAACACGCCCATCGGGCCATTCCACAGGATCGTGGCCGATTTGGCGATCACCTCTTCGAATTTTCCGATGGTCTCCCGACCGATATCCATTCCCATCATCTCGTCCGGTATCTCATAGATGTTGCAAAGGCTTTGTTGTGCAGCGTTATCAAACCTATCTGCAATGACCGTATCTGCAGGAAGATGAAAGTTCACGCCCATCATCTTGGATCCCTCCACGGTATTGGCTGCCAGATCAAGCAGTTCATCTTCGCACAAGGACTTACCAATATGTCCTCCCAGCGCTTTGATGAAAGTATAGGCCATTCCTCCGCCGATGATCATGTTGTCGACCTTATCGATGAGGTGGTTGATGATCTCGATCTTTCCCGACACCTTGGCGCCGCCAAGAATGGCTGTAAAAGGTCTTTTGGCGCTTTTCAGGACATAGTTGATGCTCTCCACCTCTTTCCCCATCAGGTAGCCGAACATTTTCTTTCCGGGGAAGAATTTGGCGATGATGGCTGTGGAAGCATGCGGTCTATGGGCCGTCCCAAAAGCATCATTCACGTAAACATCTCCCAGCGAAGCAAGTTCTTTGGCAAAGCTCTCGCCGCCTTTTTCTTCTTCCTTGTGGAAGCGGAGGTTTTCGAGCAGCAGAATGCCCCCGGGTTTTAGTTCAGCTACGGCATCAAGCGCCGGTTTGCCAATACAATCGGTAGCAAAGGCTACTTTTAGGCCGAGTTTTTCCGAAAGATATCCGATCAGGTGTTTGAGGGAAAACTTCTCTTCGAAGCCCTCTTTCGGCCTTCCGAGGTGTGACATCAGGATCACCGACCCGCCTTCATTCAGGATCTTGTTGATGGTCGGTACGGTAGCATCGATACGCGTTGTATCTGTAATTTGGTATTTATCATCCAGCGGTACATTGTAATCCACCCGGATCAGGGCTTTTAACCCCCTGAAATTAAAGTCATCGATTGTTTTCATATGTTCATGGTTTTAATGGACTACAAACATATAAAGAAATCCAAGAATAGTTGGAAAATTCAATGGAGCATATTGTAGGCTTCAACATCGAATAACAGGAGTGTTGGAAGAAGGGCTCGGATTTGATCAATATCCTTTGAAAGATATACCTCTGCAAGAACCTCCCGAAACCTTCTTATTTCTTTCAATGAACTAATCCACCTGGGGTCTTCTGAAGTCAGATCTATCAGTTCGAAAGCACGTTCAATACATTTTTCAGCATCTTGCGGATAACCGTCTTTCAGGCAGTTAATGGCTCTGTTCAGTTCGTTTGAGATCATCAGCACCTGCTGGGTTCTTGCGTTTTTCTCCCATTTCTCCGGGGACAATTGTATATGTTGCTTGAGCGGATACATACTATTTCAATAGGATTTCAACTATTTCCTTTATCTTTTCCCTGATTCTTTGGTCGGATACCTCCATGCTTCTGTTTCCCATCGCTGGTCTGATGTTTATCAAAGATGTGTATTCAAGTTGATCTTGGGGCTTGCGAAGAGGGAAAATATTAGCTCCCCATAAATTCTGTTGAAACGAACCATGATCAAGTAATAGTTGTTCCAGATCGGCATGCATTTCACCATCAACAGCGATAATGTTTTTTCCCAGATCAACGACAATCTTGAGTACTTCATCATATGGCGTTTCCCGTTCTTCCCAAATTTTCAATAAGGATGTTGGTTGAATGATGATCTGCATATTAAGTGGCTTATATCGCAAAGTTACAGATTAAATCATTGACAATATTCGATAAACGTCTTCCGGTGTAATCGCCTCCATACATTCACAATGCTGCTGATGACGGCATTTGGAACAAGTCTTATTCAAAACGACAAAAGAAGCTTTTTCACCTAAAGGTTCCCATCGCCCCGGGTGCATGGGGCGGATCGGAGGATAAATCCCAATAGCTTTTTTACCCAATGCTGCTGCGATGTGTAGCGGACCGGTACTGGCGGCAATAAGGCCGTCAACCCTGGAAAGGAATGCAATGAGCTCCCGGAGCGAAAATCTGCCTGTCAGGTCAACAACCTCCGCAAATTGTCCAATCAACTCATCCTTAACCAGATCGCCCTCCTCTTTTGTGCCGGTGATAAAGATCTTGTATTTTTCAGCCGGTAACAAATGGATCAAGGCCTTGAAATTCGCTGTTCCCCATTCTCTTGCACTTCCTTTTGACTTGGGATGAAGCACGAGATTGAACTTCGTGGGATCGATCAATGCCTGGATTTCATTGGTTGGGAGCGGGATGCGATCGAAATGATAAAGGGTAGGGATCTGGGACGTTGAGTAAGACTCCTTGATCCCCAGCCCCTGAAGCAGCTTCAGGTTGAGCTGGGCTTCATGGAGATCTGACCTTTTCCGGGTCATCCAGACGATCCGGTTGCAGGAATAGAATGGATAGATGCGGGTGCTGCCGGCGATCCGCAGGGGAATCCCGGCTTTTCTGGCCAGGGAGAAGATCTCCCGCCGCGGAAACACGTGCAGGATAACGGAGGCCTGAATTTTTCTGAAGGCTTCAACCTGTTGATGTACCGGAAGTTCAGCAATGGAATCCCAGGAAAGAAATTCATCCACGGAAGAACAACAAGCCACAACCTCACGGGCATATTCCCGGCACAGGAAAACCGTCCGGCAGCCGGGCCAGGTCTGCTTTGCCACTGTGACCAGCGGAAGGGTGAGTATCACGTCGCCAATGCTGTCGGTGCGACTGATGAGGAGTGTTTGTCCGTTCAACTTTTCAGTAAAGAAATGATGAAGTGGAAAAAGCATCCAACTACTCCTTGCGGAACAGGGATCCCGTAACCCCCTTTTCGGTCAAAACCCTCATCAGGTATATGCCGGCGGGGAATTGATCAACAGCCACAGCTTGCCGGTATATTTGATGGTTGAATTGTCCGGTTTCCGTAACCATCCTCCCATGAAGATCAAAAATGCAGATGCTTTTGATCGGTTGATGATTTGGTGTTTCAACGGTAACCTGAGTGGTTGCAGGATTTGGATAAATCTGCAATGAATTATCTGTCAGTTCATTTGATCCTGCCGCAGATATCTGGTAATCTACTGTCACTGCATCACTGCTGATGCCGGTCGGATAGGTGGTGATGGTATCCCCCTGAAGGCTGGTAACCAGGCAAATGCCGGCCGTAACATAATCTCCGATGTTAACATACAGCCGATCATTGATAGAATCCACGGCAGCAGACAAGATATAGGTAAAAGCGGCTGATCCCGGGTCCGGAACAACCACAGAATCAGCAATCTGAAGGGTATTAAGGTCAAATGACCCGATCCCGTAACCAAGTCCAAAGAAGAGCAGATTTTCTTTTATCCCGGCACCGGTAGTGACATTTTTGTCGAAAACGGTATTGATCACAGCATGGCCGGCAAGATCATAGCAGGAGATGCTTCCAACGTCGGGTGTTGCATAGGGTGATTTGTTAACCGTGAAAAGTTTATTGTTGTAATGGTAGATATTCATGGTGCCGACTGCTGCCGCACCGAGGTTGATTTCCCGCTGGACAGTCCATCCTGTCGTTTCGACCACGGCGATCTTTCCTTCGGTTCCCATCCAGCCGCCATTCACGGCAACATAAACAGAATCCTCAACGACAGTCATGTAGCCACAGTCGCCTGAAATGCCGGCTACGGATGACAGCAGAGACAAGTTGGCGGTGTCGAGCACTTGCAGGAAGTACACCGCCACCGGCCATTGTTTTGAAACGAGCAACCCGCCATTGAAAAGGAACAACTTATTGACTCCGGAATCGGCGATGGCGGTAATCCGCCGGTGATTTTTCAGGTTGATCTTCACGATCGAATCCTGAGCTGCGATGAAGGCCACATCTCCCGACACTAAAATGTCTTGAGCCGACTGTGTATAAATGGTTTGGATATCCGCTGTCAGACCACTCAGGGGGTAATAGGATTGAACAGTCACAAAGTCCTGATAAGGTGGAGAAAACTCAAACTTGCCGCTGTTGGCTGTAAGGATCTGCCGGACATAGGGTGTTTGCCCGGAAAGCATAAAGGAAAGGGTCAATCCCGGACAAATCAGTAATAACGAATACAACTTCTTCATTTTCAATCAATTATATTTATTAATGTATTTCATGATCTGGCAAAATTCCGATTTTTTTCAATTCTTTGTTACATTTGGAAAAAATTAACAATGGCATCATCTGTTTCGATCATCTCCAAGCTTTCCAATACGCCAACGACGATTTTCACCGTGATGTCAAGGCTGGCCGGTGAACACGGAGCCATTAACCTTTCCCAGGGTTTTCCCGATTTTGAGATATCCGCTGAGCTTATTTCCCTGGTGAACAAATACATGAAGAAAGGCTGCAACCAATACGCACCCATGCAAGGGGTTCCGGCGTTGCGGAGCGCCATATCAGAGAAAGTACGCAAATCGTATGGCGTCATCTTTGATCCGGAAACTGAGATTACCATTACGGCTGGAGGAACACAGGGATTGTTTACAGCCATTGCCGCATTCATCCGTGAAGGGGATGAGGTGATCGTTTTTGATCCTGCCTATGACAGTTACGATCCGGCGGTTCGTCTGTGTGGGGGTACGGTGAAGCATTACGAAATGAAGTATCCTGATTTTCAGATTGATTGGCGGGAAGTACAAAAGCTTGTCACAGGTTCTACACGGATGATCATCATCAATACTCCCCACAATCCATCGGGTTCCATTCTCCGCACCAAAGACATGAAGAGCCTGGAAAAACTCACATCCAAAACCGATATCCTGGTCCTTAGCGATGAGGTCTATGAGCACCTGATCTTCGATGGCGAGAGCCACCAAAGTCTATGTCGGTATCCTGACCTCCAAAAACGCAGCCTGGTGGTTTATTCTTTTGGCAAGACCTTTCACGCAACAGGCTGGAAGATCGGTTATGTGCTCGCGCCGGAGTACCTGATGCATGAGTTTCGGAAAGTCCATCAGTTCAATGTGTTTACCTGCAACACCCCCATTCAGTATGCCCTGGCCGATTTTCTGACAGAAAGGAATTATGAAGGCCTGGGTATCTTCTATCAGCAAAAACGCGATCTCTTTCTGGAGGGGATCAAATCATCCCGTTTCAAGATCATCCCCTCCTTTGGAACCTATTTCCAGGTGCTGGAATACAATGCCATTACCGACGAGCATGATATGGATTTCGCCCGCAGTCTGACCATCGAGAAAGGGGTCGCGTCCATCCCGCTCAGCGCTTTTTACAAGGGTGGTATGGATCACCACATGCTCCGGTTTTGTTTCGCCAAGAAAGAGGAAACCCTGAAAAAAGCGGCGAAAATCCTTTGCACGATTTGATCCTTCGAAAAAGTTCAATAAAAGAATCATTACGCTTCGAAAAGTAGTACTTTCGTGGCCATTTTAGCTCTAACCATTTCAATCTATGAATATCATCATTGCCGGAGACGGTGAGGTTGGTTTTCACCTGGCAAAAATCCTTTCGGAAGAGGATCACAATATCACCATTGTGGATCCGCACAAGGAGTTGCTCGACAAGTTACAGTCGCATACCGATATCATGACCATCACAGGCGATTCAACCCATGTATCGGTACTGGAAAGTGCCAATGCCCGGCGAGCCGACCTGCTGATTTCCGTCGTTCACTCAGAATACATCAATCTGCTGACCTGCATTGTTGGGAAAAAACTGGGAGCCAAGAGGACCATCGCCAGGATCTATAACCAGGAGTATCTCACGGATGATTACCTGGAATTTTTTAAAAAGCTTGGTGTGGATGACATGGTTTGCCCGGAACGCATTGCCGCTCAGGAGATTGCCGAACTGATCGACCAGACAGCCGCTACAGAGATCTATGAGTTTGCCGATGGGAAACTTTCCCTCTTCCTCATCTACCTCGATACCCATGCCCATGTGCTGAACAAGTCACTGAATCAGATCGCTGCTGAAAACCCCAACTTAACTTTCCGGGCGGTGGCCATTCACCGGAAATCACAGACCATCATTCCGAAAGGGGATGATGTATTCCTGGAAAATGACCTGGCCTACGTGATCACCATGCCCGAAGGGATCAACCACCTGCTGAAACTGGGGGGAAAAGAAAAGATTGAAGTCCGGAATATGATCATTGCCGGCGGCGGTCGCACGGGGCGAAGCGCCTGCCGGGAGCTGCAGCGGAAATATAACATCAAGTTGATTGAGATCAATGAAGAACGGTGCGAATACCTATCAGGCGTTCTGGATAAAACACTTGTGATCCGGGGAGATGCCCGGGACATCCAACTTCTTGAGGATGAGGGTATTCGCGACATGGATGCTTTTGTGGCGCTGACCGACAGCTCAGAAACCAACATCCTTACCTGTCTTCATGCCCGGAAAATGGGAGTGAAAAGAACCATCGCCCTGGTTGAAAACATCGACTACATTGATCTTTCACAGCATATCGGCATCAACACGATCGTCAACAAGAAACTGATCACTGCCAGCCACATTGCCCGATATACCAAGGAAGAACACGTTACCTCCCTGAAAATGCTTAGCGGTATTGATGCCGAAGTATTGGAGTTCGTGGTGAAACCCCATACGCCGGTGTTGAAAAAACCCATTGCCCGGTTAAATTTTCCGCAAGGGGCCATCATCGCAGGCATTATCAGGAAAGACAAGGGATTCATTGCATTGGGTAGTTTCCAGATTGAAGAGAACGACAAAGTGGTGGTTTTTGCCCTTCCCAACGCCATCCACAAGGTTGAAAAATTCTTTGAATAATCCGCAGAAAGGAACCATTTCCCGATGAAAATCAGCATGCTTGCCAAAGCGGTAGGGATCATGATGATGCTGGAAAGCATTGCCCTGCTGGCTTGTTTCATCATCTCCCTGATCATTCCTGATGGGGGGATGGATGCCTTTGCATTTTCTTCGGTTTCTATTTTCCTGGTCGGCTTTTTCCTTTGGCTGGCCTACCGGAGAGCCAAGTTTGCCAGCACCGCAAGGAGGGAGGGATACCTGATGGCGCCCGTTTCCCTTATCGTGGTCATCCTGGGTGGCGCCTTACCTTATCTCCTGAGTGGCACCCTTACCCATTTTTCCGATGCCTTTTTCGAGAGCACTTCCGGTTTCACAACCACGGGTGCAACGGTTATCAATGATGTTGAATGCTTGCCCCACAGTATCGTCTTTTGGAGAAGTATGACCCAGTGGCTGGGTGGTTTGGGAATTCTATTCCTGGTCACCGGCATCTTTCCTTACATCAACCTTGCAGGGATGCAGTTGTTTTCAATGGAAATACCCGGGGTCATCAAGGACAGGGTTCACCCGCACCTGGCGGGAGTTGCCAAGCGCCTGTTTGCCCTCTATTTTCTTTTTACGATCCTGGAAGTGGTTGTTTTGATGATGATGAAAATACCCTGGTTTGAATCTGTATGTTTTTCTTTTTCAACCATTTCCACAGGAGGATTTTCACCATTTAACGACAGTGTGATGTCCCTTGCCCCCTCGGTTCAATGGATATTGATTATCTTTATGTTGTTGGCCGGAATGAGTTTTCCGTTACACTATTTTGTATTGAAGGGAAAATTTATAAAGATCTGGGAAGATGAGGAATTCAGGTATTATTTTTCACTGATCTTTTTCATCTCAATGGTCACGGCAGTTGTGCTGTGGTATGCTGCCGACAAAACCCTGATCGTGTCCATCAGGGATGCAGTTTTTCAAGTCGTATCCATTGTTTCAACCACCGGTTTTATCTCTTTGGATGTGGCGTTTTGGCCTCCTTTTCTCTGGTTCATGATATTGCTCTTGCTGTTCGTTGGGGGATGTTCCGGTTCACCTTCCGGAGGTATTAAAACCCTCCGGCATATCATCCTGTTTAATAATGCGCGGGCAGAATTCCGTAAACTCCTGCATCCCAATGCCGTCATCTGCGTGAGGTACAATGATAAGCCTGTCACCAAGGAATTCATTTTCAACACCCTGGTTTTCTTTCTGGTGTATCTCATGATTTTTGCCCTGGGCTCACTGGCGCTGTCGTTGTTTGGAATGGATTTCATCTCTTCTCTCACCACAGCAGCATCTACCCTTGGTAATGTTGGCCCCGGTTTTACGAAAGATATTCAGAACTATTTGTTTATTTCCCATCCCATCCCCATCAAGTGGGTCATGGTTTTGCTTATGATCGCAGGCCGTCTTGAATTATTTGCCTTTTTTATCATTTTCTCACCCATCTTCTGGAGAAAATAATATCCCATGAACTGGAAAATCATCCTTCGGACGATTGGTATTCTGCTTCTGATTGAGGGCGGGTTTATTTTTACCTGCTTGCCCTTTTCTTATTATTATGGTGGGGATGATGCCCGGGCGCTGATCATTTCCGGGGTTATTACGCTTCTTTCCGGATTTTCTCTGCTTGCCCTGTTCAAGTCAAGCAAAGCCGCTGATGTTGGCAAAAAAGAAGGATATTTTATTGTGGCTTCAACCTGGATGATCATGTCCCTCTTCGGCGGTTTGCCTTACATGATCCATGGCAGCATACCATCACTTGCGGATGCCTTTTTTGAAGCGATGTCAGGCTTTACCACCACCGGGGCTTCCATCTTAACCGATGTTGAAGCGCTTCCCAAAGGTTTATTATTCTGGCGAGCGATGACCCATTGGATTGGAGGCATGGGAATTATCGTATTTACCATCGCCATTCTCCCCATTTTCGGTTTCGGAGGGATGCAGTTATTTGCGGCGGAGTCACCGGGTCCGACCAAAGACAAGCTTCAGCCACGCATTAAGGAGACAGCCCGGCTGCTCTGGGGTATCTATGTGTTTATGACTTTTCTGGAGACCATTTTACTTATGCTCGGCGGAATGAATCTTTGGGAATCCCTTTGTTTGACTTTTTCTACGGTTGCAACCGGCGGATTTGGAACGAGAAATACAAGTATTGGGGATTTCTCTCCATTTATACAGTACGTCATTACTATTTTTATGATCCTTGCCGGAACCCATTTCTCTCTCCATTACTTCATGATTCGGGGGAAATTCAAGCTTGTTTGGAGAAACCAGGAGTTCCGGTTCTACCTTTTCCTTATCCTGATCTCCACTTTGGTGATCTGGACCGCATTAGGGGTTTTGTCCGAAACAGGCATAGAATCCTCTTTCCGCTTGGCGCTCTTTCAGGTTGTGAGCATCCTTACCACCACGGGGTTCGCCACGGCTGATTACCTGTTGTGGCCTCCATTTACCTGGTTTCTGCTGTTCCTGCTGATGTTCATTGGCGGCATGGCCGGATCCACAGCCGGAAGTGTGAAAGTGGTCAGGGTGCTGTTGTTTTTAAAAGTTTTCCGCCAGCAGATCAGGAAGAGTATCCACCCCAACATGATCAGAAACATTATGTTCAACGACCAGCCGGTGCAGCAGACCATCCTGGGTGGGGCGCTGACCATGATCTTGCTGTATCTGATCACCTTTGCCGGAGGAACCCTGGCGCTAATAATAACCAATGTGCCTTTCCTGGATGCAGCCGGGTCTGCAGCAGCCTGTCTTGGAAATGTTGGACCGGGATTGGGCGCCGAAGGGCCTGTGGGCAATTATGCTCATCTGACTGCCCTCTCCAAATGGATTTTATCCATACTCATGTATATGGGACGCCTTGAGCTTTTTTCTGTCTTAATCTTGTTTGCACCTTCTTTCTGGAAAAAATGATCTGTCCTTGAACTGGAAAATAATTTTACGAACATTAGGACTTTTGTTGCTCATTGAAGGTGGATTTATCTTCCTCTCTTTGCCATTTTCTTTCTATTATAGCGGTGATGACTCCTTTGCCCTGATTGTATCCGGATCAATCACCTGTATTATTGGGTTGGCCTTATTTTTTCTTTTTAAGAAAAGGCATGCCTCCGAAATTGGGAAAAAAGAGGGGTATTTCATCGTCAGTGCAGCCTGGCTGATCATGGCCTTGTTTGGGGCGTTTCCATATATGATCCATGGCTGTATTCCTTCTTTCACCGATGCCTACTTCGAATCCATTTCAGGGTTTTCAACGACCGGAGCATCCATTCTGACCGATGTGGAGGTCATTCCGCATGGACTTCTTTTCTGGAGAGCGCTGACGCATTGGATCGGAGGTATGGGGATCATTGTATTTACCATCGCCATTTTACCCATTTTTGGTTTTGGGGGCATGCAACTTTTCGTCGCTGAATCTCCCGGACCAACAAAAGACAAACTTCATCCCCGCATCAAGGAAACAGCGAGGTTGTTGTGGGGAATGTATTTGTTGCTAACTTTTCTTGAAACAGGTTTATTGATGTTGGGTGGAATGAGCTTGTGGGAAGCGCTGTGTCACTCATTTGCTACCGTAGCTACCGGAGGTTTTGGAACCAAAAACTCAAGTATCATTGGCTTTTCTCCTTATATTCAATATATCATAACCATTTTCATGTTCCTTGCAGCAACGAATTTTTCCCTCTACTACTTTGCCTTCCGAGGCAGACCTGGCAAGCTTATTAAAAATCAGGAATATTGGCTCTATCTGATGATCCTGATCATTCCTTCCCTGATCATCACCGGATTTCTGATGGCCAAGATGAACATGGATATTGAAAAAGCATTCAGACTCGCGATTTTCCAGGTTACAAGCATTGTCTCTTGTACCGGATTTGCAACAGCAGATTATATGCTTTGGGATCCCTTTTGCTGGTTTCTCTTATTCATCCTGATGTTCTCCGGGGGTATGGCCGGTTCCACCACCGGGAGCATCAAAGTGGTTCGACATCTGTTACTGCTGAAAACACTCAGGTATTCGATCAGGAAAGTCATCCATCCCAACCTTATAACCCATGTAAGGTTGGATAACTTTCCTATCCCTTCAGGGGTAATTTTCGGAGCGCTTAATTTCATCCTTCTTTACCTGATCACATTCCTCACCGGTTCGGTGCTACTATTACTATTACAAGTCCCTGTGATTGAGTCATTTGGTTCTGTCGCAACCTGTATGGGCGGCATTGGTCCCGGACTGGGAGCTACTGGCCCGGTTGGGAATTTTGCCCATCTGCCTGCCGCAGCAAAATGGACCCTGGATGCCATGATGTACCTGGGACGCCTTGAGCTTTTTTCTGTCTTAATCTTGTTTGCACCTTCTTTCTGGAAAAAGTAAATTGTGGTACAATTTGTCTATTTTTACTTCGCTGAAAACAAGAACGAACCATGACCTTTATCCGGCGGATTTTTGATTATTCCGAAGCGTTTATCCACTGGAACTATCTCTTTGCCCTCGCGATGATGATGGTGGCGCTCACCTCCTCCAAATTCTTCATGAGTGTGAGTGAATTCTGGCTCCTTGGCGTTTTTTTGCTACAGGGGATGAAGAAAGATCGGTTCATCCGCTTTTTTGAATCATTCCCCGGCTGGAAAATAGGCCTGTACCTGATCCCGTACCTGTTGGTACAAATTGGCAACAGCATTTGGAAACAACTGCGGGTATTTTTTCAAAACAAACCTGCCTTGATCTTCAGTTCCTTGTTTTTGCTCCACCTCCTGGGACTTCTGTATACTACCGATTTTTCCTATGCCTTCAAAGATCTCCGTACCAAGCTTCCACTCCTGATCCTTCCGATTTTCTTTGCAGCCCTGCCCAAAATCAACAGAAAGACCTTTGGCTTCATCATGCTCTTCTTTATCGGCGCCCTGTTGCTGGTAAGCATCAAGAATATCTCCTATTACGCCTTGTATCCTATTGCCGATCTCCGCGAAATATCTTCCTTTATCTCTCATATCATTTTTGGAATCCTGATGGGTCTTGGGGTCTATTACCCGGGGTATTTCATCTTCCGCAACAGCTTCGAGAAAAATTGGATCAGATTGATATTCGTGCTGATCATCGGCTGGTTCATCTTCTACCTGATCCTGTCGGAATCGGTTACCGGCATCATCATTTCCATCATGTCATCAGGGGTATTGCTTCTTCTCTTTCTTATCCACGGGAGAAGCTACCGGCTTATTGCCATCCTGTCCCTGGCATATCTTGCGGCATTAACTGCATCTGTTCTATATATCCGGAGTATCTATCTTGAATCGGAGAAAGTCAATCCTATAGACCTGACCAAACTGGATTCGGTCACTGCGCTGGGTAATCCCTATGTCCATAATCTTTTGGAAAAACAAACCGAGAACGGTTATTATCTGTGGATATTCATTTCCTGGGAAGAGCTCAGAAGTGCCTGGAATTCACGCAGTAACTTCGACTTCGATGGGGTTGATCAAAAAAAACAGGTATTAAAAAACACCTTGGTACGGTTCCTTACCTCCAAAGGATTGCGCAAGGATGCAGAAGGAGTGAATACACTCACTGACAAGGAGATTCTGGCTATTGAATCAGGTATTGCAAATGTTAAATGCCTGGAAGACTGGGGCATCCGTAACCGGATCCGGGAGACTATTTTTGAGATTAAGGATTATCAGCGCACCCATGATCCTTCGGGACATTCGCTCATCCAACGGATGGAATTCTGGCGCGCCTCCATTGGGATTATTGGCGAACATCCCTGGATTGGTGTCGGAACAGGAGATATGAACGTTGCTTTTCAACACCAATATGAGAAGATGAATACCATGCTGGCTCCTGATCAGCGATGGCGGTCGCACAACCAGTTTCTTTCCATCACGGTTGGGTTTGGCCTCATCGGCTTAACCTGGTTCCTCCTGAGCATCTTTGTCCCCGTGTATCTTTACCGACGGAAAGTGGATTTCTTTTTTACGATTTTTCTGATCTTTATCCTCCTGGCCATGTTGACGGAAGATACCATTGAATCACAGGCAGGAGTAACCCTGTATGCCTTTTTCTATTGCTTTTTCCTGTTTGGGAGGGAAGCCCCGAAAGAGGTTAGTGATCCGCTTTCCAATCACCACCTTCCCGGATCAGTTGGATAAGCTCTTGGAGTGCTTCTTTTTCCGGGATATTTTTCCGTTCCAGTTTTTGTTTCCGGTATAGGTTCACTTTCCCACCAACCCCTCCAACATAACCATAATCAGCATCTGCCATCTCTCCGGGTCCATTCACCACACAACCCATGACGGCTATCTTCAACCCTGGCAAATGACTCATTGCAGCTTTTACCTGCTGAAGAACCTGTTGGATGTCGAAATGTGTCCTGGCACAGGAAGGGCAGGCAATAAAGGTTGTCCGGGTAACCCTTACACCGACAGATTGAAGAATGTTGTAGGCAACCGGAATTTCGTTCACCGGATCTTCCGTGAGGGAAACCCTTATCGTATTGCCAATGCCATTTACGAGCAGACTCCCGATCCCGATGGCTGATCGGATCCTTCCATCTTCTCCATCTCCGGCCTCCGTGACCCCCAGATGCAATGGAAAATCCAACTGCTCTTTCTTCATCTGCCTGACCAGTAGCCTGTTGGCCTGGATCATCAACCGGGTACTACTGGATTTGATCGACAACACCAGGTTATTAAAGCCCTGGTCGCGGCAAATCCGGGCATACTCCAGTGCCGATTCAACCATCCCTTCAGGGGTATCTCCAAAGCGTTCCAGGATCCGGGGTGATAACGACCCATGGTTGGTGCCGATCCGTATGGCTGTCCCGTTTTCCCGGCAAATGCGCAGCAGCGGTTGTATACGGGTAGCAATGCGTTCCAGTTCTGCTGAATATTCCGATGCATGGAAGCTTCGGCGTCTGGTAACAGCCTGTTTATCAGCATAATTACCCGGGTTCACCCGGACCTTTTCAACAATCGTAGCAGCGATTTCCGCGATTTTCGAATTGAAGTGGACATCTGCAATCAACGGTACGTTACAGCCGGCTTTCTTTAACTGCTTCCGGATGTTTTTAAGGTTCTCAGCTTCTTTCAAACCCGGCACACTGATCCTGACCAATTCGCATCCGGCTTCTTTTAACCGGATCACCTGCTCCACCGTTGACGACGTATCCATGGTATCCGTATTGGTCATCGACTGTACCCGAACCGGATATGTCCCTCCCACCGGAACATCCCCGATATTAACAACCCTTGTCCGAAATCGTTTGTATGATGTCATTCGCTGTTCGTTGCTCGTTGCTCGTTGCTCGTTATTTCGCTACTTCGCTACCTCATATCAAATCATCTTCGTCCTTCGTACCTCGTACTTCGTACTTTAAAGTAGTCCTTTAACCTTCGGTTTCCCGGCAACAAACTCTTTCAGGTAGTACGGTTCAAAACTGGCTAAATCTTCAAACAAGCCATCCTGGAGTAATTGATCTGCCTGTTCAGCCATATGGGCTGCCGAGATAAACTCTTTCTCGGGAAACAAGGCATTCGGATGTTCCTGGAATAGCTCTCTGCATTTGGTGGCTCCGGTTCCAAAAAAGGCTGTTTTTCCTCTTTCAAGAAATGCATCAAAGGAATGCCGATCAACAATTTCTGCACAGATCTGCCGGACGAGGTTGACTTGCTGGTCATACACAGCGGAGTAAACTTCCATTCGCCGGGCATCAATCATTGGAATGATAAACTGAGCCTCTTTTATTTCCCGGGCGGCTCCCCATGCCATGCCCCGCAGTGTTGATATTGACAGGAGTGGAATGTCATGGGCAAAACAGAAGCCCTTGGCTACAGAAACGCCTATTCTGAGACCCGTATATGACCCCGGGCCTTTGCTGACAATCACAGCAGCCGTTTCAGCAAATGATTTTCCTGTTTCACTGAAAACCTCTTGAATAAAGATTGTAAGCAGGGATGAATGGGCGTTTTTACCCGTATCTTCTTTCAGGGCTAAGATATCCCGGCCTTGCGCCAACGCCACCGAGCAAACAGGGGTGGCTGTTTCAATACACAGGATGAGGTCACTCTTTGGTGAAGAGTTCTTTTTTATCAACTTTCTTAACTTTATCCTTGTCTTTCAGCTTTTTGGAGACCGCCGTATAGGGCGCTGTGATGATCTCGTCGCCCTCTTTAACCCCTTCTATGATTTCGATATAGGTGTTATCCTGTATGCCGGTTTTCACTTTCTGCATTTTGGCAATTCCATTCTCAAAAATATAAATGCACTCTTCAACTTCCTGGTTATCGGCATTGGTCTTTGTATACACCATCTCTTCTCCCTGTCCGCTGCTTTCTGCTTTGGGCTCATTTTTTATTTCGGTTGAATCTTTTTCAGTACGGGTCGTCACAGCCTGGATAGGTATGGATAGTACTTTCTCAACCCGCCGGGTCTGGATATCTACCGTACACGACATGCCTGGCCTGAAGGGAGAGTATTCGGGATTTTCTTTAGGTATCAGGTCCTGATAGGAATCCTTCAGCAAGTGGATTTTCACATTAAAGTTGGTAACCTGATCTGCCGAGGTTCCGACGGTGTTGGCTGAAGTGGCAATTTCCCTGACGACACCTTTGAATTTCCTGTTGAGGTAGGCATCGACTTCGATCAGCGCCGTGTCGCCTAATTTCACACGGATAATATCACTTTCGCTTACTTCAACAAGCGCCTCCATTTCATTCAGGTTCGAAATCCGCATGATCTCCGTGCCGCTTGAAAACTGTGAAGCGCCTGTAACCCGTTCTCCTTTTTCAACGCTGAGCCGGGAGACACGGCCATCACCGGGCGCTACAATCGTGGTCCGGGTCAGGTCATCCTTGGCTCGCTTTAAGGCTGCTTCGGAATTCTTGATCATGTATTCGGCTGCCCTGGCATCTTGCTGAGCGGATTCCAACTGGGCTTTGGCAACCTCGAAATTGGCTTTGGCCACGTCATAATCGGCCTGTGAGATGACTCCCTGGTCAAACAGTTTTTTCTGCCGGTCAAAAGTCACCCGGGCATTCTCGTATTGCGCGTTGACTTGTGCCGTACGTGCCTCTGCATTCGACAGATTGGCTTTTTGTGTATTTAACGACGCAACGCTTTGATCATAAACAGCAACGTAGATTTCCGGATCGATCTTCGCCAGTAAGTCTCCCGCCTTGATCCGGTCCCCCTCCTTGACGTAAAGTTGTACTACTTCACCCGAAATGTAAGGACTGATCTTAACATCATTCTCGGGTTGGATTTTGCCATTGGCCGAGACGGTTTGCACGATGGTCCGTTTTTCCACTTTTTCGGTGCTTACATTGATCTCAACGCCAGATTTCTTTTTTACAATAGCAATGATGATCAATACGGCAACCAGCAGACAGGAAACAAGGATGATCCATGTTTTTTTCTTCATCTTTTTCATCGGCAGGAATGCTTTAAACTGTTATCAATTCAGGGAAATGGGTTTGCCCATGTAGAAGTCGAGAATGGTTGTTTTAAATACAAAGTCATACCTGGCCTGGAGCAGCTCCAGTTGTGCCTGGGTCAGATCTTTCTTCGAGGTATTATAGTCGAAGGCGGTTATCATCCCGACCTCAAATTTCTGTTGGGCATATTTGTAGGCTTCCTCCTGGGCATCCACCCGGGACAAGGCGGCTTTGTGCTTTTTCTGGGCAGAGAGGGCGTCAGTGTATGCCTGTTCTATGGATTTGCGTAGGGTGTTTTTTTGCTGCTGAAGCGTATGCTCTGCCATGTCGGTGTATATCTTGGCCTGGCTGATGGCATTCCGGCTTTGCCAGCCATTGAAGATCGGGATACTTAAATAAAAGCCAAGTGTTTTGTTTTCATTATCTTTCAATTGATCTGAAAACGATTTTGTCCGCAGGGTTGGCAGGTAGTCAAAACCCATTACCGTATCCCCTGTTTGCCGTGTGATGCCGATGGGGTACATGTAGAGGCTGCTGGAGGCTACCTCTTTGCTGGCGCCGGAATAGCCGGTACCCCACGACCCTCCCACAGAAATGATAGGATATTGTGAACCTCTGGCAATGGCAATGGATCGTCTGGCGCTCTCCAGCTTCATCTCCGCGCTCTGGATCTCCGGACGATTTCCCAGGGCATATTGATAAATGGCCTCAGGAGGAAGGATTCCACGCTGATCTTCGACCGATCGCAACTGCGGCTTTACAATCCGGAATGAAGTATCCAAGGGCAGGTCGATGAGTTGCATCAGGCTAAGGTAAGAGATCCATAACCGATTTTGATTTTCAACAACTTGCATTTCTTCAGCCGTGGCCTGGGCTTCGATGTTGAGCAAATCACCGCGGGCAACAGCGCCGGCATCAACCAGCTGCCTGACCCGTCGCACCTGTTGCTTTGAAATATCAGCCTGGTTGTGAGCGATCTCTACCAGCTCCATGTTCATCAGGATTTCCAGGTAAAAACCGGCCACCGCTAGGGAGATGTCATTTTCCAGGACACCAAGATCATACTGGGTGGCCATGAGGTCGATCTTCTTCTGCCGCATGGTGTTGATCTTTTGCAGCCCGTCAAACACCGTCAGGTTGCTTTGGATGGAAAAGCTGTTGGAGCGTACTTCGTTGACTGCAAAGGTGTTGGTGTACTGGTCGATGGTCTTACCCCAGTTATACACATGGGTAGCCCCGGCATTCAGGTCGGGTAGCAGGTTCAACTGGCTTTGCAACAGGTTGGCGCGGTTGACCTTGACGTTCAGTAGTTGCTTCTTGATGTCCAGGTTGTTCTCAATCGCATAGGTAATACAGTCGTTCAGCGTCCAGAGCTTTTGCGCCCTTAGACCGGAATGGAGAAGAAATGACAGGAAAACGAAGAAGGATGCCAGAAAAAGGTTAACTGAAAATTTCATTGCTTGATCGCATTGATGATGTGGGAAAAACGAAAATATTTCCGTTTTGTTTCAATGGTCAAAAATATAGATAATCTTGATATGTGCAACCTGAAATCTTTCTACCTTCGTGGAAAAATCAAACCATCATGAAAAGAATTGCATATTTGATCCTCGGGATGCTTTTGGTTTCATCGTCCGTTTTGTGGATTACAGCCTGTGCAGATGAAGATGAAACAACCGGTGGGATCACGATCACAGTCGTTGACCGTTATGGGGTTCCTATTGTGGGTGAGGCCGTTTACCTGGCAAAGTCCATTGGGGCACTTTCTGATGGCAATTATTACGGCATTTACTATACCGATGCCGAAGGCAAAGTAAAGATCGTCGAGTTACCTCCCCATTATTACTGGTACGACACAGAGCACTATGACATCTACGGCGCCGCCCAGGTCCATGCCGGGATCATGACGTTTGTAACGCTGTACGTAGTAGAGTGAATAGTGAATAGTGAATAGTGAATAGTGTTTTTACAACTCTTCTCCTTTCAGGTAATTGTTCTTCTCCCTATTTAGCCAAGTCTGAAACCAAAAGTGCAAAGTGCAATATATTACACTTTGCACTTTAGACTTGTCGTCGTAGCCCCGCCGGGAATCGAACCTGGATCTGAAGTTTAGGAAACGTCTGTTCTATCCGTTGAACTACAGGGCCGTTTACCCCCACCCCCAAACCCCTCCCCCAATTGGGGGAGGGGCAGGGGAGGGGGTGCAAAGGTATAAAAATTGAATCGAAGGGTTTGAGGTGAAAATACGAATTACTTCCCTTCCGCCGGCAGCAGATCTTTCGTCTTCAGCTTTGCCGGCTTGAATATGCCAAGCGCCCCGTTAATTCCAACGCTCATGATGATATTATAGAGGAAAGCAAGAAATGCCAACAGCAGAAATACCCCGCAAATGCCAGCAAGGATCATGTAAATATTGAATTCTCCATCGACATAGATTGCACGCCTCAGCATACCTTTCAAACCAGCCATACCCATAAAAGCCCCCATGCCGATCCCCCCAAGAAGATGTGCCCAAAAGTGGAAATTGGCGAGTTTCTGACTATACCATTTCGCCCCGTTGGTAAGGATAGGGAATAAGAAGTATATCGCAGCATAAAGAGTCATGGTCAAGCCGACCAGCACGGCAACATGCACATGTGGACCTACTACCCATTGGGTGTTGTGAAGAATCCGGTTCAACCCGAGATCAGCCTGCAAAATTCCACAGGGAACAGCTAGGGCAAACCCCAGTAAGCCCCCAAGTAGGAACTTCAATGGGTTGGTCATCTTTAAAGGCCGGGCACTCCATAAAGTAACCAGGGTAATGAAAAACGCCAACCCCTGGGTGACTAGCTCGAAAGCAGTAACCATTTCGCCGGAGACAACCTTCAGGATGCCCGGTTGTGCCTGATCCGATAACAGGTGATGAGACCAAACGGTCCATGAAACAACCAGTTCCACAAACAAAGCTGCACGCGCCCAATTCTCCATAAATAACTTCTTTCCGGTGATAAGCGTGGCAAGAAGATACCAGGCACCGGCCACGAAAATCAGCACCGCACCGTCTGCGATCAGATCCAACCCCCACCAAAACCAGTTCTTGTATAGCAATGCATCAATGGCCGTAGATTTCAGGCTAATGCCTCCAATTTCCCAAAGCATGTAAATAAGAATAAGTACGCCGGTAAAAGTGATGATCAGCGCATTGAGCAGAATATCGACCGTCCCTCTTGCGATAGCCGCCACCGGAAGTGGTACCAGGTGTTCTTTTTTGTTCTTTCGGAAAATATTCTGTGAACCACTTATCCCAAGCGCCGATATCAATAACGCCCCGGCAGGTTGTTTATCCCACCCATCAGGTGTGTAGACGATGGTTTTAAAAATATTCACCACAAAAATCAGCGTGCCAACCATGATCAGCGCAATTCCAAAGATGAAAACCGCTCCGCCAACTGCACTGAACTGGGTGAAATCTGCCGGTAAAGGCCAGTAGAGGGTGTATAAGGGGGCATAGTGTGAGAGGAAACCGGCAGACCACATCACAATAGTTCCAATGGTAATCAGAAAGAAAGTCCAGTTGGCCGCTTTGATACTCCACAACGGCTTCTTCATCAGAAAAGGAACCAGGAATAAAAACGCACCAAAAACAATCATATATGTAGACCCAAAAATGCCGACCAGCGGATGGGCGGTCATCATGGCAAAGAAATGTTTCTCGTTCATTATCGGAATGGGCGTGATCTCATAGATCCGCATGATCATCCCTTCAATGGCCGCAAACGCATAGTAAACAAGTCCAACCACCACAAACCGGAGGGTGATCTTCTGCATAGGGGTAAGTGTATCTGCCTTGAATATCCCCTGTTCTCCATTTAGCAAAGTATTTATGTAATTCATATTCATATACTTTTAATCGTTCATAATTCTTTTGATCACTCTGTGACTTCCACAGCATCTTTAACAACCATGTATGCACCTTTGGGACCTGAATACTCCGTTGAACGGATGCTATAAATCCCGGGTTCCCCGAATTGCCAAAGGATATCGTTGATATGTCCCGGGAGAACCTGCATTTGGAGTACCATGGTATGATCCGGGCGGAAGAGTCCGAAACCATACGTGAGATCGGTTGAAGTAACCTTGAAAAGGACTTTTTCGCTGGTTTTTATGATCATCTTTTCAGCAGGCAGCTGAAATTGATGGTTGCTAACCGTGATCTCGAAGACCTTATCCGGTTTTATATCCGCCCGGTTCAGGTCCATCGGTGACCACGGAATCGTGTTATAGGTGAAGAGATGCAGCGTAACGCCCAGAACTGCCAGCATGATCACCCATGTGTAGAATATGGATGGTTTAACCAGTCCACCTCTTCCCTGACGTGTAATCCGGTAACTGAACCACGCAACCAGGGAAATAATAAGAATGGAGTAAGTGGTGTAAACCACGATTAATCCATTCAGTACGTCATTTGAATCTGCCATAGAGACCTCCTTTTGTATTTATTAAATGGTGAATTATTTATTACTCATTTCCGTTTGAATATTTCCAGGTGATTTTGCCAGATCTTGTATGGTTGTGGAGGAAGAAGTATTCAGCATGGTTTTTCTGATCTCCCCCCAGACATCGTGCATGGCACATACAGGGGAGAGCCGGCAGTCGGTAACACCCAGAATGCATGCATTGAATGATTCTAGTCCTTCAACGGCCTCAATAACGCCAGAAAGAAATATTTGATTGGCCGGACGGGCCAGGATAAACCCGCCACTTCTTCCACGTTTCCCCTTGATAAACCCTTGCTTCGCCAAGGTCGTCATCAACCGTTTCAGGTAACGCTCTTTGATCTTGAGTTGTCGGAACAGGATTGTCGCGGTAGTGGCCTCCTTTTCATTTCTTGCCATGGCTTGGAGAATCCTGATAGCGTAAGATGTTGTTTTTGAGATAATCATAAATAATACCTTCAGGTATTAATATTTGACAAATATATCACTTTTTTTAAAAGACAAGAAAAAAATAAAAAAATCTGAATTATTTAATTGCTCTCAGGGTTGCACGCTGAAAACCATCAGCCGCCATCTTAGGATACAAATTCTCGATCTCCACCCTGCATGTCCCTTGCTTTTCCATGTACAGCTTTTTTTGCAATACCAGCTCCAGCTTGCATTGCTCCCCTTCGCACTTCCGGATTTGCTGCCTGACCTCCCGGCCCGAAAAGAACAATTCATGTTCCTGAATCCGCTCTTCCCCGTCCGGGGTAAGGATGATTACATGGATCGGCAGAATATCCATCTCGATTTCCCTCAAATAGTCTAACTCGAGAATCAGGTCATAGGAACCGTCTCCCTGAATTGGAATCTCAAAATTCAATTTGCGGAACCGATCCCAGGATCCCTGCTCAAAAACAACCTCTTGTCTGAATACCTCCTTTCTGCCACATCCTGAAAAGAGCAGGAGGAATAGCACCCCTATCGAGAGAAATGAATATCTGTGCATGACTTTTTTCATTGGTTTTTCTTTTCCTGGTACGCCGGAATTCTAACGGCAAACACACATCCCCGGGAAGATGATTCTTCCAGGGAAACCGTTCCTCCCATACTGTGTAAAATACTCCTCACAATGGCAAGGCCCAAACCGGTGCCCCCTGATTTAGTGGTAAAGTTTGGCATAAAGACTTTTGTCATCAACGCTGCGGGCACACCGGGTCCATTATCCCGGATTCTGATCTCATGCATCGCCGACCCTGGGATCATTAGGATCCGGATGTGTCCGTCAGGCTGACCGGTCAAAGCTTCCAGAGAATTGTTAATCAGGTTATTGAGTACCCGCATCACCTGGTTACGGTCAGCATAAATCCACGCCGGAATATCTGTTTCTTTACTGAATTCCAGCCGAATGTGCTTGAGCCCTGTATATAAATCCAGCGTTTGACGTATCACCTCATCCAGCAAAATGGGCTGATTTTTGGTCTGGGGCATTTTGGCAAAGTCAGAAAATTCTCCGGCGATAGCGGTCAGGGAATCGATCTGTTCAATGATGGTACAAGTGAGTTTTTCCAACTTTTCAGGATAGCCCGGATCGTTTTCCTGCCAAGCTTTTCGCAAGAGCTGGACACTGAGTTTCATCGGTGTCAGCGGGTTCTTGATCTCATGGGCCACCTGCATGGCCATCTCCCGCCAGGCACTTTCCCGTTCCGATGCCGCTAACCGTTCAGCGCTTAACGTCAATTCATCCACCAGCTTGTTGTACTCAGTAATCAGATTCCCAATCTCATCCGGATGTTTCCACTCAATTTTTTCATTCACATTGCCCAGCCGGAAAGAACCGATCTTCTCCTGCAGTATTCGCAAGGGCCTTGTGAGATACCTGGAAATCAGCAATGTGAGAAACAACACCATTCCCAGAAGAATGAGATAGACATTGATGTAGGCTACCAGGAATACAAAGACCTCTTTCCGCATTTGGTCCTGACGGGCAAAATAGGGAAGGTTCAGGTAAGCGATCACATTCCCGTCGTTGTTGATCAGGGGAAGGTATGCCGACAAATAGGCATATCTCCCAATTTGTTCCTCCTGAATGTATTGCATTTTCTTCTGATCTCGTAAATGACCCAAAGCCACCGGATCAAGAAGCCCTGAAATCAATCCCTCATCAAAGATCTGTTGCCGTGAAGAGGCCAGCAAATATCCCCCTGGATTATACAAGTTTATATCGGAGAAAAAGACATTGGAAAACTTGACCAGTAACCCTTCCAGGTAATCGTGCATCGAAGGATCCAGCACCTGTTTGTCAGCCAGTTTGTGCTGCAGTTCAATGAGGATGGAATGGGATTTTTCCGATAAATTCTCTTTGTTCTTGTTTTGATTGACCTGGTAAAAATAAACGATTGAGCCGATCCCGATCAGGAAAAAAGAGAAGATCATCACCCCCGTTAAGACGGCCTGGAAACGTTCACGAAAAGTGAGTTGAACCGGTAGTTTTACGATCTGCCTGAACCGGATCAAAAGCAGGAATAGAAATGAGAGCAAGGCATAGAAAACAGACAGATAGGAAAAGGGAGCCGCTACCGACATCAGGCTCTCTTTCTTCCTGCTAACCAGTACCTCGGTATTTCCAAAACGGGTATAAAAATGCCGGACATCATCCAATGTGAAAACACCGGAATTTCCTTCAGGCAAAGGATATACGGAACATTTATAAGCATAGGCCACCAACCCGTACCGGCGCATCAGCTCACCGTCTTTGTAAACCGCGTAAGCGTAATTGCCAATATCCGGGATAAAAGCCTGCCGGCGATCCACCAGGAGTTCGGGGTAGCCCAGATCTTTGGGAGTAAACCGGTAATTCAATTCCAGGATGAGGGTAACTTTTCCACCTCCAAAACGGAACATGCTCAGGTAGTTGATCTGCCCATTCCCGTAATCCATGAAATAGAGGTCTTCCGTGGCAGTCTTTTCCCCGAACTGTCCAACCAGGGAATTGAAATAATCTTCACAGGGAACCAGGGTATCAAGAGGGCGGATGTTCAGCAGCTCATTGGGATTGCACAAGGTTGCGGTGATATCGTAGCGGTTCCAGGTGCCGAAAAAATAGTTCTCATTAAGGTATTCCTGTAGGTTTTCACGGTTGAAGTTGGTCTCCTTTAAAGCAAACTTCATAATCCTCGAAGAATCATTCAGCAACTGTTCTTTCAGGTCAGTGAACATCAGTTCAGTCAGTGGATCCCGTTCGGCCATCACCTTGAGCGCCAATAATTCCTGTCTTTCTCGCTCCTCCTTGTTCAGACTGCCCCGCATCACAAGCGTTGAAAACAGGGCAAACAGCAAGATATAAAACCCCGATTGCGATAAAGAAATGGATTGCCCCTTTTGCCTCATAAACATCAGGGCAAACAACATGAAAAACAAACAGAAGACCGAAGGAATAAGACTGTCAGAAACATCATCATCAATGAAATAAGCGGATAATATCGCAGAAACCAGGATAAGCAGGATGATCAAATAGGGATTGTGAGAAAGATGCTCAATCCAGCGGATCAACTTTAATCCAACCAGCACAAATGATAAAAGAAGAAGGCCAATCACTGCGTAGGTAATGGCGGTAAGCCAGGAAACAGCAGGGATATCGTTGAGGTTTAGTGTTATTCCGGAATTCAACACAAGTGCCTGGATCAACCAGGTAAGTCCGTGGAAAGTGATGAAAAGGAACAGGACCAAAATCCAGGTGATGATAACCTCCCGGGCTTTATTTTTCAACTTTCCGGGATCATTTCGGGTCCACCGGAAAAAGGCATAACAGAAGGCTAAAAGGAACAAGACGTGTAGCAAAAGATCGCCGAGAGAAGGTATCCATGCGGAGATTGCAATGCCTGCCGGAGAAAACAAGGAGCTGTCAAACAAGCCAGCCGGAAATTTCAGCCACGCCAGAATCAACCGGAGAATCACAAGGTCCAGAAAAAACATCAACAGAAACAGGGATGTGCGGGAGAAGTACTTTCTGAATTTGATATAAAGCTGGTAGCCGGCTGAAAGCAATAGGATCAACCCCAACAGATCGAGGAGAGCCATGAATGTCAACACCCGGGATGGGGTTTCCGGTTTCCGGGGTAAGGAATAGGAAAAAAGAAAGCCGCCTGTTGCACTGAGAATATTGTATTTCCCCCTTTCTCCGGAAATTTCAATCCCTGACACATCAGGTAATCCTCTTCCCATTTTCGTTTCCAGAAAGTCATTTTGATATCTGTATTGTTGCCTGATCTGATACAAGCCCAGGAATGTTTCTGAACCGTTTTTCAACACCTCCTGCCGATACACGCCATTACGGTAAAAGGTAACCGGCAGCAGCAAGGAGGTATCGGAAATGACCAGCGGGACGGGAACCGAGGCGCTGTTCCAGGCTTGCAGGCTATCGTCCCGGTAAAGAAATAGCATGATCTCCCTGTCATCCCTGTCGGAATTTTCGAATATCGGGGAGATCGTTTTGATACCCTTTTCATCAGCCAAAGAAGAAATCTCAATGAGCCGTTCATGCAGCATCCGGTCATATTCCAGGATTGCTTGCTGAAGCCGCTGATGATAATGTACCGGATCGGCTGTTTTCCGTGAAAGATAACCTGTCAGATAAGAGGAAAAGAAGAGGACTGCTGCAAGAAGAAACAGCCAAAAGACGGTATGACGGATGAGATGCATAGGATTCCTTCGGTACGGGCTGCCATTTCTCTTGCTTCCTCCCCCGGGAGTGGGACGTGCAGGATTCGAACCAGCGACCTCATGCGTGTGAAGCATGCGCTCTGAACCGACTGAGCTAACGTCCCCTTAATGACATCTACAAAATTAATATGTTTTTCAACATACCCATTAGCAGTATTACCAATTATGTTTCACCGTGTTGTCATTGCGAGCCGCAATGCGGCGTGGCAATGGCGAGCTCCCTGACTTTTTGACTCTGCCAACCTATTCACCTGAAAACCAACCAATTAAACAACAACCCATTTATAGCCCCGCCATTAAATGATCTCCTCCAAATCAACATTTGGTACTAAAAAGGGCTTAGGATAGCTTATGTCGTTTGTAAGGGGCTAAATTTGGTCTTTAGCCTTTCGGGGAGGTTTTCTTTTGCAGCATGTAAATCAGGCTGGAATAATTTTGATCGTTCCTGCGTCCTCTTCGGTTGGAATGCAGTCCATTTTTGATAGCCCGAAGAAAATCACTTTTTCCTGATTGATGTTTTTCACTCAACAGCGAAATATAATACGCATCAAATTTCATGGGGATGATCCCGGAGATCTTCCATCCCGCATTTTCGACAAAAAGTCGAAAGGTGGACGGAGAAAAGTGGTGGAGATGCCGGGGGAGGTCATAGGCTGCCCAATGTTTCTTATATATCCGGGCATCTTCCGAGGCGATGTTCGGCAAGGCAATAAAGAGCTTCCCGTCGTCATGCAGTAGATGACTCAACCTGATCATCAGTGCCCGCGCATCAGGTATATGTTCCAGCACATGCCAAAGGGTGATGACATCCAGAGTATCCGGTTGAAAGTTCCAATCATCCAATGTGTATTTCACCTCAACCCGGTTTTTTTCATTGGCGTGGTTTCTCGCTTTTTCATTTGGTTCCACGCCAAATGTTTTCCATCTGTGGCGTTTGAAGTGAGCTAGAAGGTCCCCGGTTCCGCACCCGATATCCAATATTGTGTTACCCCATACAGCCCGATTGACGATCTTGAATTTATGGCGAATGTTCATTTTTCTGACCAGCCGATAGATCAATTGGATGGGAGAAAATCCTGCCGATGTATGTGAATGATAATCTTCGGAAAGATAATACCGGGTTAGATCTGATGCTTCGGGCCTGGGATTTAAAAACACGAAACCACATGTGCAACACTTAACTAGCTGAAATGGTTCCCCGGTTACCAGAAAGTCCATGCACTGAAGATAGGCTTCTGTCTTCTCTCCGTTACAAACCATGCATCGATGAACTTGTTCCATGTTATCGTTCCACGTGAAACATTATCGGCTTATATAAACGATCAGAACCGAGATATCGGCAGGGGAAACACCCGGAATCCTGGAAGCCTGACCGATGGTTCGTGGCTTGATCCGGCTCAGTTTTTCCCTGGCCTCAAAAGAGATAGATGTGAGCTGCTGATAGTCAAAATCATCCTTCAGTACCAGGTCCTCAAACTTTGTGAGCTTGTCAGCCATCTCTTGTTCTTTGATGATGTAAGTCTCATATTTCACCAGGATCTCCATTTTCTCCAGTGATTCTTTATCTGAAATGCCAAACGAGCGGATCTTTGAAGAGGCATTGGGGAGCACCTCCAGCAAACCCTGTAGACTCACCTCTGGGCGAAGAAGAATCTGGAATATTTTTATCTTTTGGCTAATGGGAGCACTTTTGATGGTTTCCAGGTGTGGGTTGATCTGTTCCGGGGATACCGATTCTCCTTTCATCCATTTAACAACCTCATCAATTTGTTCCTGCTTATGCAACACCTGTTCGTTTCTTTCCTTCGAAATCAATCCCAGGTCAAAACCTTTAGGGGTTAATCTGAAATCAGCGTTATCCTGGCGGAGGAGGATCCGGAATTCTGCCCGGGAAGTGAACATCCGGTAGGGTTCGTCAACGCCTTTGGTGACCAGGTCATCGATGAGTACACCGATATATGCTTCTGAGCGTTTGAGAACAAACTCATTCCCCTTATGCAATTTCAGGTGGGCATTGATCCCGGCCATCAGACCCTGGGCGGCGGCTTCTTCATATCCCGTTGTTCCATTGATCTGGCCGGCGAAATACAGGCGCTCCACAATTTTCGTTTCCAATGTTGGCAACAACTGAACCGGTGGGAAATAATCATATTCAATGGCATATCCCGGTCTGAATATCCGGGCATGCTCAAACCCTTTGATCTTTCGCAAAGCTTCATATTGAATATCCTCAGGCAAGGAGGAAGAAAAACCATTCAGATAGTATTCGGCCGTATTCCAGCCTTCCGGTTCCACAAAAAGCTGGTGGCGGTCGCGGTGGGAGAACCGTTCAATTTTATCTTCGATGGAAGGGCAATAACGGGGCCCACGACCTTTGATCCTGCCCGTAAACAACGGTGATTTATCAAAACCTTTCCGAAGTACGTCATGCACATCCGGATCGGTATAGGCTACATAACAACTACGCTGACGCAGCAACGGTGGGGTATCGGTATAAGAGAATTTTCCCGGTTGTTCATCTCCTTTTTGTTCTTCCAGCCTGGAGAAATCAATGCTTCTTCCATCCACCCTGACCGGGGTTCCGGTTTTCATACGGGCATGTTCAAAGCCAAGTTCGTTCAGGTTTTCTGTCAAATGAAAAGCGGATGATTCACCTATTCTTCCCCCTGAAAATGTTTTTTCTCCAATGTGAATGGTACCGTTTAAAAAGGTTCCATTGGTCAGGATCAGGGCATCAGCATCGATCTCCATTCTCAAAGCCGTAAATACACCAACTACTTTCCCTTCGTTGCAGCGAATGCCGGTAACCAGATCCTGCCAGAAGTCCAGGTTCGGGATACTTTCAAGTAATTCTCTCCATTTCTCTGAAAACCGCATCCTGTCACTCTGTGCCCTTGGGCTCCACATAGCAGGACCCTTTGACCGGTTCAGCATCCGGAATTGGATCATTGTATGATCGGTGACGATACCACTTAATCCACCCAACGCATCAATTTCCCGCACAATTTGTCCTTTGGCTATTCCTCCCATAGATGGATTACAAGACATCTGCGCCATGTTGGTCATGCTCATCGTGATCAGCAGCACCGATGAGCCCATCCGGGCTGCAGCAGCTGCAGCTTCACATCCGGCGTGGCCGGCACCGACTACGATGATGTCATACTTCTTAAACATCTACGAATGTTTCACGTGGAACACTGATGTAAAAAACATATAACTCATTATATAACAAGCAATTGTGATTCGTTTCCGCATATTGAATCATCAAAATTAAGAAAACCACATTAACCGGGTGGAATTAACCCTCCTAAATAGAAAAAGAAAGGTTGATTATCTGTTTGGAAGGAGCGCAAGATAATAATTCTCTTTCCGAGTCATTAACACCTTGTCTTTCTTGGTTTTATCCTTGTATCCGATGATATGAAGGATCCCGTGGGCCATGACGCGGTGCAGTTCATCCTGGAAATTGGTCTTGTATTTTTCTGCGTTTTCCCGAACACTTGGAACGCTGATGAAAATGTCGGCAGAGACATACCCTTCCTCATCTGAATTGTTAAAGGCGATGACATCTGTCAGGGTATCACTCTTGAGGTATTTCTGGTTTAACTCAAGGAGGTATTCATCATCACAAAAAATGAAGTTGATGCTTCCGGGGATCTTGTCTTCAAACAAGGCGATGCTTTTCAACCAGTTGCGAAGCGTCTCGCGCCCCCTGATGGCAAAAGTAACCTGCTCCTTGAAGAAGTATATTTGCCCGGGACCCTTCATGTTTGACGATATTTCGATTGAACAACCTGCCGGTCTTTGCTGAAGTATTTTTCCAGTTGATCAATTCGGATTTTACTTATCTGCCGGTTGATGCCGGATACCTTGAAGAGTATATCAATTCTGTTCCCCTTCTTGTTGAAACGCACCGAATCTCCAAGGCGCCGGATCAGGAACAAACCTCTGCCCGGATATTCTCCTTCTGCTGCATCAAGGATATCCGGGATATGTCGAAAATTGAATCCATTGCCCTCATCCTGCACCGAAAAAACAAGACCATCAGGTACCGTGTTGAACCGGATCTTGATGGTCTTTTCCGAATCTGATTGATTACCGTGCACCATGGCATTCTGTACCGCTTCGCTTACGGCGATCAGGATGTTTCCAAAATAGGAGTTGTTGACATTATATTCATCGCAAATCTCTTCAATGAATTTCTCCATTTTCCACATTTCATCGGGCCGGGAGAAAATCTCTGCGCTGCTGCCTCTTTTCATGGTTCGGGAAGTTTTTTTCGTTATAGTCTTTATACTGAAATAATTCCAATTTGTTTCAAATCGTGGATTGAAAATCATAAACAACTGATTAACTGCAAAATGTTTAAGAAAAAGGGTGGGAAGGCCGGCTGCGTGCCGACTTATTTTTGGTTTTGCAAATTCAGGAAATAACTATTGATCCTATCTCTGTAATAAGGACGGTAAGCGGGAGATACCCTTTTCAGTTGCTCCCGGTTGCCCGTTTTTCCTGATTTTTCATCGAAGAACTCTTTGGGTGGTTTCACTTCGTACACTCCGCCTTCTCTGGATTCACGTTTCTCCTCGAATTCTCTCCTCATCTCCGCTTTTTCGGATTCAAGCAAGCGGGTTAGAATATCTTGTTGTCTTCTCAGGGTTACACTGGAGATCCGTTTGTTGATCAGGTCATTTTCGATCTTCTCCATTTCTTTCACGGCATTTGCACTGTTGCCGCCATCGTTGATCCCCTGTTCTTTCAGCATTTCCGAATACTTCTGCATCATGTTCCGGATGGCCTCCTGCTCAGCGGCCAATCGTGCCATTTGTTCACTCATCTGGCGCCCTTCACTGCTCCGCTGGCCAGGTTTGCCCGACTTTTCAAGTTGTTCCTTTAACCCCTGTAATTGTTTGGATAATCCCTCCTGCATCTTCTTCAATGACTTTGCACCAATTTTTCCGCTTTTGGAAGGATTCGGGCATGATTTTCCCGACTTTCCGGAAGCCTGCATCGACATGTTTTGTTCCATGTTTTTCAGGGCTTCTGCAAGCATCAAAGCCAGGTTATTGATGGAGGTCATGATATATTGCTGCCGGGTATTTGATGCAGGGATGTTTCTTTGATGGAGCATCTCCATGACTGCATCCATGTTCTGGGCTACAGAAGTCAATTCCCTGGAAATCATTGGTTTTACCTCTACCTGCCGTTTTCCGAGGGCAGTCAGAGAATCCTCAACCACCTTCAGGTCATCTTTGATCTCCTTCTGTTCCTGCACCAGTTTGATGTAGCGGGGATCTCCGGCTGCGACTTTTTTCAGTTGCAACATGACCTCTTCCTGGCTGATCGACAGATTGACCAGATCTTCCAGCAGGGAACGGATTTGATCCATGTCTTCAGCATTTTGCTCCATTTCCATCTGATCGGCCATTTCCTGCATCTCCTCTGCCATGGATTTCATCTTCTCCGATGCGTTTTTCTGGTTCCCGGAAGCATTTTTCATTTTGTTCTGGCGCATGTTTTCCATGCTGTTTTCCTGCTCCCGGTTGATCTCATTTTCCTGTTGGTCTGTATTCTTCAGATCTGCCGGTTCTTCCAACTCCTTGTTCATCTTTTCCAGGTCGTCCAAATCTTTTCTGATATCCTGAAATTCGTTGTTTAGCTTATCTTGCTTTTCAATCAATGACTCTTTTTCCGCTTTCTTGTCCTGCGTTTGTTCTGAAAGTTCTTCTTGTTTTTTTGCGAGGTCTTCAAGTTTGCTGATCGCATCCTTGAGTTTTTTATCAAATTCGAGTTGTTTAAACAGCTCAAGACCCCGATCAAGCTGTTTCTCCAGGTCTTTGTTTTGGAACTGGATCTTTTCCAGCATCTCGTTGACTTTGTTTTTGTCGATCTTATCAAGCATTGCTTTGAGTTCCTCGATCATCTTTTTCATCTCATCTGTCAGCAACTCATTGAACAGATCCTGCAGTTGCTTCTGTTTCTCCAGGATGGCCGGATCCATCTCCTTGTACTGCTGTTCCTGGAACGTTTTCATCTCGTTTTCTTTTTCTATTTTTTCAAACCTGTCCTGAAGATCCTTCTGATCCTCCAGGAATTCATCCAATTGTTTCTTCTCCATCCAGGAAAGACTTGGCTTATCCAGCATTTTCCGGCTGAATTCCTCCACTTTTTTCTGAAGCGCCCTGCTTTCCTGAAGGATGTTTTCCATCTCCGATTTGATCTGGTCATTCATAGCCTCTTCCCGCTCTTCCATGTCTTCGAGCGTTGGAACCTTCAGGATCATTTTTTCCGAAACGGTTGCTTTGGCTCCATGGATGGCATCATTATCCCAAACGGTGAAGTACGACTCAACGTAGTCGCCCGGTTGAATGTCAAGGCTCTTCAAATCCAGGAAATGATAATATGATTGTTGGTTGCTCTTGCGGTCTATGTCGAGGTCATTGACTGAAAGAATAGGTTCTGATGTTGCCTCTCCCCGGGTAATAACGGTATGAAACGTGAGCCTGGAGAACCCATAATCATCCCGGATGAGGCCACGGTAATAGATACGGTTATCGAAGATGGAATCACGCAGTTGCTCCACGTTGATGGCAGGATAGGCATCTTTGATCACGTGAATGGAGTAGTTCAGTATATCCTGGTTGGCCATATACTTGTTTTTAACTGCGATGGAATATTTCTCTGCCTCCAGGCAGGTTTTCTCATAAGATGCTTTTTGGTTCCGGCCAACGGCGAAAGCTGCTATTTCTTCCCCCATGGTCATTCTGATTGAGTCGGCATCCCTTGCATAGAATATCCATGAAGTTTTGGTCCCTTCCGGCACAAGCAGATCTCCATTGTTCTGGATTTCTTCTCCTTCCCGCTGCGTGTAGGCAGGATAAGCAAGGGTGACGGAAAAATTGAGGATCACCGGTTTGGGGATCACCGAAAGGAAATACTCTTCCGAAACAAATTTTCCGGCAAGGAGGCGGAAAGAAATATCCTTCTGAACCGATTTAAAGACGTAATGAAATCTTATCGTATTGTCTTTTAATAATTTATACCTGGTTCCGGCTGATTCAAGAAATACCTCGTCGGGTATCCTGTCTCCGGAAAGGCCCACATTAAGTCGGAAATCTTCCTGCTGGATACCGGTTAATGGTTGATTCAGAACACTCAACTTAAACGGGAAGGTTTCTGCGAAGTGTGTATTGTACTTAACGATCCGGGTGGTTGGATCGGTGACCATGGAAGGAGCTACTACTATTACGATGATCAGAAACAGCAACGGGAAAGCCAGGTACTTCAGGTACTTTTTATTCCGCTTATAGTCGATTGCCCGGGGAAAGTGAACGGGTTTGATCTCTTTGATCTTCTGGGTGATCCCTGCCGGCAACAGCTCCGGTTTCGGCCCTGGTCCTTGCTGCATTTTCCAAAGTTGCAGCGTGTTGAGCAATTTATCCGCTACTTCATGAAAATGAGTTCCTATGATCCGTGCGGCCTCCTCATGAGAGAGGGTTTTTCCCAACCTGAAAAGCTTCAGTAACGGGATGAAAAGGTAACGGATAACGATACCCGTGTTGATCAGCAAATAGGCGTAGAAGAAAATCAGGCGGACCGTAGAATTGAAATGGCCAAAGTGCTCCAGGATGGTGAACAGCAGGAAAAAGGCGATCAACACCGACAAGCAATAGATCCCTCCCCGGATCAACCGGTTTTTGTAGTATTTCCGGATAAACTGATCGAGTTTATTTAGCAGCTGCCGGTACTGGTTATCCATCGGTCTCGTTATCTTCAGCAAAATTACGCATATCTGATGAACGGAATCCCGTGATGAATAGTGTATGATCCAGGCCATACTTTCTTCCGGAATTTTCTCTTGTTTGGTCAAATTCGGGTATTTTTGATCTCTGATAAGATATGTTACCTTCCGACGATCGATGATACAAACCCGACAAAACCCACTTGTATGCATATAGAAACTACCCGGGAGCGCAAGGAAAAAAGGCTTCGACAGCGGGCGAAGGCCATCTGGTTCACCGGTCTTTCCGGTTCCGGGAAAACCACCCTGGGAACCCGGTTGGAGCAATCGCTTTCAAACCAGGGTTTTCTGATACAACTGCTTGATGGCGATGTGATCCGCGCCGGCATAAACAACAACCTGGGTTTTTCCGTGGTGGACCGAACCGAGAATATCCGCCGGGTTGCAGAGGTCAACCGGCTTTTTATTGATTGCGGGATCATTACCATCAACTGTTTCATTTCTCCAACCGTTGAAATACGTGAGCTGGCCAAAAGGATTATTGGAGAAACAGATTTCCTGGAGATCTACCTGGACTCTTCCCTGGAGGTTTGCGAACAAAGGGACGTCAAAGGATTATACAGCAAGGCCCGGAAAGGGTTGATCCCGGAATTTACCGGCATCACCTCGCCCTATGAAATCCCTCTCAACCCGTTTCTCCGGCTCGATACTGCAACCGACACCAAAGATTATAATTCAGAAATACTGATAAATACCCTGATTTCCAAGATTAAATACTGAGCCTGCTCCGATAATGCCATCATTCATTTCGCCACTAAACCACAAAAACTCAAAGAAACACAAAATGCTGTTAATCACATAAATAAAATTTGTGCAATTTTGTGAGTTAGTGCCTTAGTGGCATAAAAAGACTTTTCAGAGGGGACTCATAACTGAAACTTCAAACAATGGAAAAACGTCATATTCGTGTCCGTTTTGCCCCAAGTCCCACCGGCCCACTGCACATCGGTGGAGTGAGGACAGCATTGTACAATTTTCTCTTTGCCCGTAAGCATGGAGGAACGTGCATTCTGCGCATTGAAGATACCGATCAGAACCGTTTTGTTCCAGGGGCAGAAGCTTATATTGCTGAATCATTTAAATGGTGTGGAATTGCGTTTGATGAAAGCCCGGAAAAGGGCGGACCTTTTGCGCCATACCGTCAATCGGATCGAAAAACACTGTACCGTGACTATGCCGAATCCCTGGTAGAAAAGGGATTTGCCTATTATGCCTTCGATTCAGAAGAAGAACTGGAGAAAGCCCGGCAGGATTTATCTGTGAAGGGGACTTTTCAATACGATGGGGCTACCCGCAAAAGGATGAAGAACTCCCTTACGATCCCACCATCTGAAGTCCAGGAATTACTGGATTCGGGTAAAGATCATGTGATCCGATTGAAAATCCAAGAAAATGAAGAAGTACGGTTCCACGACCTGATCCGCGGGGAAGTTGTTGTTCATACAGCCAATCTGGATGACAAGGTGCTGTTCAAATCTGATGGATGGCCCACCTACCATTTGGCCAATGTGGTGGATGATCACCTGATGGAGATCTCCCATGTGATCCGGGGCGAGGAATGGCTCCCGTCAGCGCCGCTGCATGTACTGCTGTACCGTGCCTTTGGTTGGGAAATGCCCGAATTTGCCCATTTACCCTTGCTTCTTAAACCCGATGGCAATGGAAAGCTCAGCAAGCGGGATGGGGATAAATTGGGCTTCCCGGTGTTTCCGCTTCAATGGAAAGATCAGGCTACTGGTGAATTATCCTGTGGTTATCGGGAATCGGGTTACCTGCCGGAGGCCTTCATCAACATGCTGGCATTCCTGGGATGGAACCCAGGAACAACGCAGGAACTCTTTTCGATGGATGAGATGATCCAGGTGTTTTCCCTTGAGCATGTAGGCAAATCAGGATCCCGTTTTGATCCGGCCAAAGCCAGATGGTTCAATCACCAGTATATGCTCCGGAAAAACCCCGCAGAACTTGCCGTTTTCCTTCAAAAAGAACTTACTGCCAGAAGCTTATCGTTCCCGGACAAGTATGTAGAATCGGTTTCTGCCCTGATCCACGACCGGGCCGAACTGATCCCTGACCTCTGGAAACAAAGCTGGTTCTTCTTCAAGCCGCCGGAATCGTATGATGAAGAAACAGTAAAGAAAAAGTGGAAACCAGAAACCCCGGCGTTGTTAACAGACCTGGTGAATCTCTATAGATCCCTTCCGGACTTTTCTGCTCATACTGTTGAAGCAGCCACGAAAGAATTTCTGGTAGCCCTTAATCTGGGTATGGGACAGATCATGAACCCCCTGCGGTTATGTGTGGTAGGCTCAGGCATGGGTCCCGGAATGTTTGATATCGCTGCGCTGCTTGGGATAGAGGAGATCATCCGGCGAATTGAAAAAGGCATTCAAACCATCAAATCGATATAGATCATGGCTACCATTGCACTCGAAGGAATGGAATTCTATGCCTACTATGGATGCATGGAAGAAGAAAGGATCATCGGCGCCCGGTTCATCATTGATGTCTATCTTGAAGCCGATACCTCCAAGGCGGAAATATCTGATCATCTGAAAGATACCGTCAACTACCAACAGGTGTATCAGTCGGTTAAAAAATCAATGGAAGGTAAATCCAAACTTCTGGAACATGTTGCCCGGCGTGTCCTGGATGGAATCATGAAGGAGTTTCCCGGTATCACATCAGCTAAAGTCAGTATTGCGAAGCTTCACCCGGCCTTGGGTGGAAAGATGGAGAGTGTGAGGGTGATGCTGGAGGAGCGGCGGTAGACGAACTCACCCCCGGCCTTCGGGCAGAGGGTGAGTTCATAAATTAATTCTTCACCTTCCCATACGAATCCTTCAAAGACACCACCCGGTTGAAAACCGGCTTTTCTGCAGTGGTGTCGGGGTCAACACTGAAATACCCCAGCCGTTCAAACTGGAATTTATCCGGCGGTTTCACCTCGTCCATGGCAGGATCGGCACACCCGGTGATCACTTTCAGCGAATCAGGGTTCAGGTTTGATTTGAAGTCTTTGCCTTCTTCCACTTCATCCGGATTTTCCTTGATGAATAACCGGTCAAACAGACGCACTTCCACCGGGATACAATGACGGGCAGATATCCAGTGCAAGGTCGATTTGACCTTCCGGTTGCTTCCCGACATGCCGCTCCGTGATTCGGGATCATAGGTACAATGCACCTCCGTAACCTCTGCGGTACCCGTATCACGTATCACCTTATCACACTTGATGATATAGGCATATTTCAGTCGCACCTCATTGCCGGGGAAAAGCCTGAAAAACTGCTTGGGCGGATCTTCCATAAAATCCTCCCGCTCAATGAACAACTCCCGGGAAAATGGTACTTTCCGGGTGCCGGAAGAAGGATCTTCAGGATTGACCACGGCTTCCATCTCTTCGGTTTTTCCTTCCGGGTAATTGGTGATGACGACCTTCAGCGGATTCAACGCCACCATGGTTCGGGGGGCCCGTTTGTTCAGGTCTTCCCGGATGCTGAATTCAAGCAGGGCAACATCGATGACGTTATCCCGTTTGGCAACGCCCACTTTTTCGGCAAAGAAGCGGATCGCTTCAGGCGTATAGCCCCTGCGGCGAAGTCCGGAGAGGGTAGGCAGACGGGGATCGTCCCAGCCGCTTACATACTTTCCTTCCACCAATTCCAGAAGTTTTCTTTTGCTCATGATGGTGTAGCTCAGGTTGAGCCTGGCAAATTCGATCTGCTGTGGGTGGTAGATATCGATGGTATCGAGAAACCAGTTATAGAGTGGCCGGTGGACCTCAAATTCAAGGGTACAGATCGAATGGGTGATCCGTTCGATCGAATCCGACTGGCCGTGGGCATAGTCATACATCGGATAGATGCACCAATTGTCGCCGGTACGGTGGTGATGCTCATGGATGATACGGTACAAAATAGGATCCCGCATATGCATGTTGGGTGAAGCCATGTCGATCTTGGCCCGGAGAACCTTCGATCCGTCAGGGAACTCGCCGGCTTTCATTCTCCGGAAAAGATCCAGGTTCTCTTCCACCGGACGGTTGCGGTAAGGGCTTTCCTTTCCCGGGCGGGTGGGTGTTCCCCGTTGTTCGCTGATCTCTTCAGCGGCAAGGTCGCAAACATAGGCTTTTCCGATCATGATCAGCTTCTCGGCCCAGTCGTAGAGTTGCTGGAAATAGTCAGAAGCGTAATATTCCCGGCCAGCCCAGTCGAAACCAAGCCAGTGGATATCTTCCTTAATGGAATCGACATATTCGATATCCTCGGTAGAGGGATTGGTATCATCAAATCGGAGGTTGCAGAGGCCGTTGTATTTCTTTGCCAGTCCGAAGTTCAGGCAGATCGATTTGGCGTGGCCGATGTGGAGGTACCCGTTGGGTTCCGGCGGGAAACGGGTGTGTACCCGGCCGTCGTTCTTGCCGGTCTTAAGGTGTTCTTCAATGATCTCTTCGATAAAGTTCAGGGAAGCCGGTTTATCTGTTTCATTCATATCCTGCATCGCATTTTGACCGGCAAAGGTACGATCAATTTGAAAATGATGAGCCCCTTCGGAAATGCCTTTAATGCCGCCAAGACACGAAATCACCAAGTTGCACTAATAACAATAACCTGATTAACAGTATTTTGTGCTCCTTTGTGTTTTCGTGTCTTTGTGGCAGAAACCAAAGATTGCATAATCGGCGTATGCTTCCTGATAAGAATTTCCATCTTCTCAGCCTGGGGATCTCTACAGATGATCAGGAAGAATACCCGAAAAATCGATAAAAGGACTCTGAAATCAGATAGGGAGGTGTTGATAATTTCAGAGGTTTCATGTAACCAAACCTGAAAGCTACTCCAATGCGGATATATCAATGCCGGCATGCTTCAGAATAGCATAGAATGTTACCTTGGGAAGGTCTTTTTTCCCATGAACAGGAACTGTGACCATTTTATTCTTTTGGGGATTGTAAAATAAGAAATGGCTTCCATTAGAACGTCGAAAGCCATAACCATTTTTTTCAAGAATTTTTATCAAATATTTGGCAGAATAGTTCAAGAATTTGTAAGATTGAGAGAATATTCCAGCGTGGTACTGTCATCATAAATTTCCTGCCCATTTTCTTTAACTTCAGAAATGTAGAGCTCGATTGCCTCTTTTGCCATACTTATGGCATGATCTACGTTTTCGCCATAGGTTATACACCCCGGTAATGCCGGAACATTAACCATATAGGTACCGTCAGGCTCCTTATGAAGAAAAAGTTTGAAGGTCAATGTCTTTGCATTATCCATAAAGAGGATTTGTTAAATGCCAGAAGCAAAGATACAAAAAAAGTCATTATATTAATACCCGGGCAACCGACCAACGAACCGTGAAATCTGATCGAAGTCCGAAGTGAGTTCATTTGAGAATCCACAATACAATCGACCAAAAAGAAAAATCACTATCTTTGCATCCCTGTACGGTACCATGGCCGAGTGGCTAGGCAACGGTCTGCAAAACCGTGTACAGCGGTTCGACTCCGCTTGGTACCTCATCTGAAGGCCAAACACCGACAGGTCTTATAGACACTGTCGGGTTTTCCCAAACCAAGCTTTTTTACCCCAGAGACACAGAGATGAGATAATCCCTGCGCCTCCGCGCCTCTGCGGTTCATAAGGATAGCCGGAAACAATCTCTTTATTTCTTCCTGTATAACAGGTGCTCGCTGATCAAAATCAGGATCATGGTGAATACGATGCTCAGGACAGCCCGGAAAAATGTCTGAAAGAATTCACTAAACCGGAAAATCTCAATATAGAAAAGCAGCAAGTGGTGAATGGTAATCAGGATCAGGGAATAGGTGATAAACCACCGCAGTCCGTTGATAACGATCGAAGGCCTTGCCCTGGGATCAAACTCCTCAGCCGGAGAGATCCGCTTGATCAGGTATGGTCGAATGAACGCAACGGCAAGCGATGCGGCTGCATGCATGCCGGGTGTATTTGAGAAAATGTCCACGCCCAATCCCAGGAAGAATGCCAGAATCAGCAACAACCAGCGGGGTGTGGCAAAGGGCAGCATCAGCAGAAAATAAATGTAGAGATACGGGTTGATGTATCCCAGAAAATGAATCCTGTTGAGGATCAGCACCTGAAGTAAGATCAGGAATACGAACCGGACGGTATTTTTCAGTATCAGCACGTATTTCCAGGTTTATTTTTCTCCGGGTAATTTCTGGTTCATCAGGTTTTCCTTCTCTTCCCGCATCAGGTCAATGACAACCTGTACATAAGCCAATCTATTGTAATCAATCGTGAACATCAACGTGGCTGAATTGAAATTCTCCGCTTTGTTGTCAACGAAATCGGATATCTGCCCGATGATGATCCCGCCGGGGAAGATGTTCGAATTCCCGCTAGTCACAATGGTATCACCGGCTTTCACCTGTACATGTTTGGGGATCTCCCTCACCTCTCCTTTCCGGTAGCTCCCTCCTGTCCATTCAACATTCACCAACTGATTGTTTTTCTGAAACTTGGCGGAAATTTTACTGTCTTTATGCAGCACCGACATCACCCAGGAAAAATTATCAGAGACGGCGATCACCTGGCCGACGATGGCCTGTTCGGCAATGACGGCCATGTGATTCCGGATGCCTTGCTTGGAGCCCTTATTCAGCAGCAGGTAATTATCTCTGAAACTCGTGGTATTGCTAATTACTTCAGCATTAATGTATTGATAATGGAGCCGGTAGAGGGTATCATTCAGGACAAATTGCTTCGAATCGGACTTCAGGAATGCAGGGTGGATATGCTCCCGAAGCCAGGCATTTTCGATAGCCAGTTTTTCATTGGCATCCTTGAGATAAATGTAGGAGGTGAAATAATGATAGGATTTCAGGACTGCTCCGGAGAATTTTCCGGTCACATTCACAAAGACGGTTTGCTGGTATCTGTTGTGTGCAAATATCAAATACAGGGAAAGGATTTCCAGAAGCAGGAAGAGAAAGAAGAAGTTGTGCTTCCAGATAAAAGCAAACAGGTTTCGCATGGATGCGATTACTTGATGAGGAAAGTGAACTTATCGTAGTTCTTGAGGGCGATACCGGTTCCGCGGGCAACTGCACGCAGCGGATCTTCAGCCACGTGGACAGGCAGTTTGGTTTTCTGATGCAGCCGTTTGTCAAGCCCCCGGAGGAGGGATCCGCCTCCGGCCAGGTAGATGCCGGTTTTGTAGATGTCTGCTGACAGCTCCGGCGGGGTCATTTCAAGGGCGTTCAGGACCGCGGTTTCGATTTTGGAAATGGATTTGTCGAGTGCATGAGCAATTTCGGCATAATTGACCACGATCTCCTTGGGAACGCCGGTGAGCATATCCCTGCCATGAACCGGGTAGTCCTCAGGCGGGTTATCCAGTTCGGTAGTGGCTGCTCCCACTTCGATCTTTATTTTCTCCGCAGTCCGTTCCCCGACATGGATATTGTGTTGCTTCCGCATGTATTCTTCGATGTCGGAGTTGAAGTCATCACCTGCCACGCGGATTGACTTGTTGTTAACGATACCTCCCAGTGCAATAACAGCAATTTCACTCGTTCCGCCACCAATGTCAATCACCATATTGCCCACAGGTTCAAGCACATCGATACCAATACCAATGGCCGCAGCCATGGGTTCATGGATCAGCCGCACTTCCTTGGCACCGGCTTGTTCGGCACTGTCTTTTACCGCCCGTTCCTCAACTTCCGTGATACCCGAGGGGATGCAGATCACCATCCTGAGTGCAGGAGGGAAGAGCGAACGCCGGAATTCGATCATCTTGATCATCTCCCGGATCATGTATTCAGCCGCATGAAAATCGGCAATCACTCCGCTGCGCAAAGGACGGATCGTCTTGATGTTTTCGTGGGTTTTTCCATGCATCATCTGGGCTTTCTTGCCAACGGCAATGATCTTGCCCGTGTTTCGTTCAATGGCCACAATAGAAGGTTCGTCCACAACCACCATATCATTGAAAATGATGATGGTGTTGGCCGTTCCCAAATCGATGGCTATCTCTTTCGTGAAAAATCCCATATGCGCTGATCAATGTTTAAAATGCCTGTACCCCGTGAACACCATTGCCATTTCATGTTCGTCGCAATAACGGATAGAGTCTTCATCTCTCACCGATCCACCGGGCTGGATCACGGCGGTGATGCCTGCCTGATGGGCGATCTCAACACAATCGGCAAAGGGGAAGAATGCATCCGACGCCATTACTGCCCCGCGAAGGTCAAAGCCAAAAGATTGTGCTTTGGCAATGGCCTGTTTCAGGGCATCCACCCGCGAGGTTTGACCGGTTCCGCTGGCCAGCAACTGCCTGTTTTTTGCCAGAACAATGGCATTTGACTTGGTATGCTTGACCAACAAACCGGCAAACAACAAATCATCCACTTCGGCTTTGGAGGGCTGTTTGCGGGTAACCGCCTTCAGATCCTCCGGAGTCTCTTTTTTCAGGTCTTTTTCCTGCCAGAGTACCCCGCCAAGTGCTGATTTGTATTGAAATCCCGACGTCGGATATTTCTTCTTCTGCAAAATTATTCTATTTTTCTTTGCCTGAAGTACCTCAAGCGCTTTATTTTCATACCCTTCTGCCAAAATAATCTCAAAAAACAACTTGTTGATCTCTTCTGCGGTATCCGCATCAATGATCGAATTGGTAATAAGAACCCCGCCAAAGGCGGATACCGGATCCCCGGCAAGGGCATCTTTCCAGGCATCCGGCAACTTTGGACGGCAGGCAAACCCGCAGACATTGTTGTGCTTCAGGATGGCAAAGGCGGTTTCTTCAAATTCATTGATCAGGCCTATGGCAGCATCAAGGTCGAGCAGGTTGTTATAGGAAATCTCTTTCCCATGCAACCGGGTAAACACTTCATCAAGGTGTCCATAGAACACCCCTTTCTGATGGGGGTTTTCCCCATACCGGAGTGATTGGATCCCATCTGCAAACGCCCGGAATGAAGGGATTTGTAGCTCCTTATTGAAATAATTGAAGATCAGGCTGTCGTAGGCGGAGGAGACAGCAAAGGCAGCCGCAGCATAGCGCTTCCGGTCTTCCGGTGTGGTCTGTCCTCCCTTTTCATCCAGCAACCGGATAAAATCTGTATAATAGGCACTAGAAGGGACAATGACAACATCGTTGAAATTCTTAGCCGCAGCGCGGATCAGCGAAATCCCGCCGATATCGATCATTTCAATGATCTCTTCTTCCACCGAGGTCTTTTCCAGTGTTTTTTCGAAGGGATAAAGATCGACGATCACCGCATCAATCCATGGTATCTCATAGCTTTTTACCTGCTCCTGGTCTCCGGTGTGCTCCCTGCGCGCCAGGATCCCGCCGAAAACCTTGGGGTGAAGGGTCTTAACCCGCCCCCCCAGAATGGATGGATAGGAGGTAATGTCCTCCACCTTTACCGCAGGAATGCCCAAACCGGTAATAAAATCATAGGTTCCACCGGTGGAGTAAAGGGTAACGCCCAACCGGTGTAGCTTTTTTATCATCTCGTCAAGCCCCTCCTTTGAAAATACAGAGACCAGGGCTGAGGATATTTTTTTCATGTCAACGGGTTTATCTGGAATTGATCTAAGAGCGATGCAATGTTACAAAATAATTATTCACGGTTTTACTTACTTTTGTGAATTGATGATCTGTTTTTGAAATGACTCCTGTAACCGGTATATCCCATTTTAAAATCTTCCTGAGGTTGATGCATGAAAGCCTGGTTTTTGCTTTCCAGGCCATCATTGTGAATAAGGTCCGAACCATTTTATCACTATTGGGTATAACCATCGGCATCTTTTCCATCATCTCCATCTTCACCATCTTCGACTCCATGGAAAACTCCATCCGGAAAAGCATTGATTCGCTGGGCGACAATGTTCTCTTCATCCAAAAATGGCCTTGGGCCATGGGCGGCGATTATCCCTGGTGGAAGTACATCAACCGTCCTGAGCCAACGCTCAGAGACATCCGTGAAATTGAAAAGAGATCCCAGCTTGCAGAGGCAACATCCTACATGGTCAACCTTAGCAAGATGGTGAAGTTTAAGAATAATTATATTGAAAATGCTACGGTTTTCGGGGTTTCACATGATTATGACAAGATCATCACCTTTGAGATAGCCTCCGGGAGGTACTTTTCGCCTGTAGAATCGGTCGGAGGAAAAAATGTTGCCATCATTGGCAGTAGCGTTTCCGAAAACCTGTTTGCCGGCAGCGATCCGGTAGGGAAAAGGATCAAGGTGTTCGGCCGGCTGGTGGAAGTTATCGGCGTATTCAAGAAAGAAGGCGAAGACATGTTCGGAAATTCCAGCGACAATATCGTATTATTGCCACTCAACTACATCCGGAACCTTGTAAACATGAGGGATATAGAGGGATTGACGATCATGATCAAGGGGAAACCCGGCATCAGCAATGATCAACTGAAAGATGAGCTGACCGGCATCATGCGTTCAGTAAGGTCTATCCGCCCGGCCGAAGAGAACGATTTTGCCATCAATGAAAAAAGCATCATCACCCAGGGGTTTGATCAACTTTTTCAGGTAATCGCAACGGTCGGATGGATCATTGGCGGATTTTCCCTGCTGGTCGGAGGGTTTGGGATCGCCAACATCATGTTTGTCTCGGTAAGGGAGCGAACCAACATCATTGGCATTCAAAAGGCGATCGGGGCAAAAAACTATTTTGTGATGTTCCAGTTCTTGTTTGAGGCTATTTTCCTGTCGATAATCGGTGGAATATTCGGATTACTGATCGTATTCCTCCTCGGATTATTGATCTATTTCGCCTTTGACATGGAATTGCTCCTGTCGATAAAAAATATTCTGCTGGGCGTTTTTGTCTCCGCTTTTATCGGGCTGCTATCAGGGATCATTCCTGCCTATACGGCCTCCAGGCTGGACCCGGTGGAAGCCATGAGAACCGGTATGTGAACCCGGTCAGAAAGGCCAGAACTGGTTGTCGTTCCAGATCTTTTCCTTCAACTCTTTATCCAGTTCATGCAACACGGCATAATGTCCTTTTTCCCAGTCGGCCAACCAGGCAAATAGCTTTTTCTCATGGGGATCCGTGCTTGCAGCAGCTTGTTTGGAATAGACCTCAATGGCTTTGGTTTCCATGTCCATGGCGGCAGAGATGGCAGCCGCTTCATAGCCGGCTGCGGAGATCTTTTGTTTCAGGTCTTCCGAGAGGATGATCCCGGAAAAAGCATCCTGAATATCCGGTAATTCCGTTTGCAGAAACGCATGGTTCTTTTCAAAATTGGCAAACTGTTCAGAGAGAAACTTCACATGAAGTACCTCTTCGTTGGCCATGATCGTAAAGAAAGAGTTTTTGAAAACACAGGAAAAAACAGAAACCTATCTTCTGTGCAGGTTCATCTGTATCCGGGAAGAGAGGATATCGATGGCGACCTGGTTTTTTCCGCCCTGCGGGATCACAATATCAGCATACCGCTTGGTGGGTTCAATGAATTGCAGGTGCATCGGTTTGACAAACTTCCGGTAGTGTTCCAGTACTTCCCTGAAATTACGTCCCCGCTCTTCAATGTCCCTTCCGATGATCCGCATCAGCCGGTCATCGTCATCGGCATCTACATAAACCTTAATATCCATCCTCTTCCGGAGGGTTGGATTGGTCAGGATAAGGATCCCTTCCACAATGATCACCTCGTGGGGTTTCACGGGGATGGTGTCCTTCGCCCTGGCGCAGGTGAGATAGGAATAGATCGGCATTTCAACCGTCCTGCCTTTCTTCAGACAATCAATATGTTTGGTAAGCAGGGTGAATTCAATGGAAGAAGGGTGGTCAAAGTTGATCTTTGCCCGTTCTTCCGGTGTCAGTTTCCCATTATCCCGGTAATAGGAATCCTGGGGAATGACAGCAACGCTTTCTTTCGGAAGGTTTTTAATGATCTGGTTGACGACCGTTGTCTTTCCCGATCCAGAACCTCCGGCAATTCCAATGATAAGCATATTTACATCAGATAACTTAATAATATACCGGCTACAACAGCTGAGCCTATGACGCCGGCCACATTGGGCGTCATGGCGTGCATGAGCAAATGATTGGTAGGATCAGCCCTAAGCCCTTCCATCTGTGAAACCCTGGCACTGTCAGGCACTGCGGATACCCCAGCGGAGCCAATGAGAGGGTTGATCTTGTTTTCCTCTTTCAGGAAGAGGTTCATCACCTTGGCAAACAACACTCCTCCGTAAGATTTCCTCAGGGTGATGGTGATCTTGGGTACCGTGGCTTCGCCGTACGCAAACATCAGCTTGGCGCCATGTGTAATGATCCCGCCATATTCCTGCCCGCTTCCGGGAAGAAATCCGGGGACATCCACCAGGGTAACAATGGGGACATTGAAACAATCACAGAAACGGACAAACCGGGCCGCCTTCCGGCTGGCTTCAATATCCAAAACGACTGCAAGAAAATTGGGCTGGTTGGCCACAATACCCACCGGCATACCGTTGAATTTGGCAAAACCGACTACAATGTTCTTTGCGTAATGCCGGTGCATCTCCAGGAACTCTTTATTGTCAACAATGGAATAAATAATGTCCTTGACATCGTAGGGTTGATTGGGGTTATCCGGAACGATCTCATTCAGGATGTCATCCACCCGCTCAATTGAATCCTTACACTCGGTCTGGATGGGATCTTCCAGGTTATTCAGAGGAAGGTATTCCAACATTTTTCTGATCAGATGGATCCCCTCCTGTTCATCGTCAGCCCTGAAATGGGCAACGCCCGATTTGGTGGCGTGAATGGTGGCGCCGCCACTGTCATTGAATCCGATGATGGGAGCTCCCACCTTCATGGCCTGACCCATTACCTTGCAGATCTTTTTGGCAAAGGTCTCCGATAGCGATCCCCCCAACACCGAGAAATCCTGGGAGAATAAAAACACCACGCGGCCATCGATCGTGCCGTGACCGGTGATCACACCATCCCCCAGATATATTTCATCGGAGAGGCCAAAGTCATTGCACCGGTGGGTAACGAACATATCATACTCTTCGAAACTGCCCTCATCCAGTAATAAGTCAATCCGCTCACGGGCAGTGAGTTTTCCTTTTTTCCGCTGTGATTCCAGGCGCATGAGTCCCCCGCCTTCCTTTGCTTTTTCCCGTTTTTCCAGCAGGGTTTTGATTTTGTCTTCTTTTGACATGTTAAGAGTTGTTTTGAATTACCCCTCCTCCCGGAGGAATGCTCAAAAGGTTTTTACCACAAAGTCGAATAAGGATGACACCAAGTCACATGAAGTTCATGTTGTTGTTTTTCAATATCCTTTGTGTTCCTTTGAGCAACACTTTGTGCGCCTTTGTGGTTATGTTTTTGTTTTTGAATCATTTACTGTAAATGGGTCCCTCTATCCACAAAATTCCATCAATACCGAATGGGTCGACTTCGGATGAAGAAAGCCGATATTCAGTCCTTCTGCCCCTTTCCGCGAAGTTTTATCGATCAGTTCTATGCCGGCAGCAGAGGCCTCTTCCAGCGTTTTGTTAACATCTTCCACCGCAAATGCAATGTGGTGTATCCCTTCTCCTTTTTTCTGCAGGAATTTTCCAATGGGACCTTCCGGATCCGTCGATTCCAGTAACTCTATCTTGGTCTGACCAACCTTGAAGAAGGCGGTTTTCACCCGCTGATCTTTTACTTCTTCGATGGCATAACAAGCGGTTCCCAGGATCTTTTCGAAAAAGGGTATGGCTTTCTCCAGGCTTGCAACAGCAATGCCAATGTGCTCAATATGAGTTGGTTTCATAAAAATTTTGGAATGGTTTCTAAGGATTGCAAAGGTACGAGCAATTTTCGAAATATTTTTGGAATATAAATTGATGAGGCTCCTCCGATAATTGAATCTTTGATTACCGCCACAAAAACACAAAAACTCAAAGAAACACAAAATGCTGTTAATCAAATAAATAAAATTCGTGCGACTTTGTGATTTCGTGCCTTGGTGGCATAAAAATACTTTTTAGAGGGGACTCATTGATTTATCCTGAGATCAAATGAAAATCCATCACGCTTTCAAAATAGTTTCTATTTTATTATTCAACACAGAGAAGCACGAAGAAGGCACCGAGAGCCACAGAGAGATAAAAACTGTATTTTTGATTCCTGTCAGGTACATGATCCAACCAACAAAAATCAATACATCATGAAAAAAATGATTGTTCTTTTCCTGGTCTTGCCATTCCTGTTCTCCTGCTCAAGCTCCAAACACTACATCAAGAAAGGTCGGTTTGATGATGCTGTGAAAAAATCGGTCAAACTACTCAGGAAAAATCCGGAGAAAGAAAAAGAGATCGCCAATCTTGCCGAAGCTTTCCGCCAGGCCAACCAACAAAATCAGGACAAGATCCTGCTCTACAAAAAATCAGGTCAACCCGATATCTGGGATGAAGTATATGACCAATATGTTGCCTTGCGTGATAGGGAAAACCTGGTGAAAACAGTGTCCCGGCGTGTTCTTGATCAGATTGGCTTTCAATATGTTGATTACGACAGCGATATCCAGGCCGCAGAAAAGAAGGCATGTGAGTATTATTATGCCCACGCCGGACAATTGCTGGAGAAAAATGACAAATACGCCGCCCGCCAGGCATATGGTGAGCTAACCCGCATCAAACGCCATTTTTCCAACTATAAAGATGTGGATAACCTGCGCAGTGAAGCCTACAACAAAGGGATGACCCGGGTGTTCTTTAAGATGGTCAATGATTCCCGGATGGTCATCCCGGAGGAATTTGAGCAGGACATCCTCCAGATGAAGGCCAGTGACCTGAACCGGCAATGGACCCTATTTTATACCTCTGATCCCGGTGATGTGACCTTTGATTATGACATCATCTTTTTCCTAAAAACGGTGATGGTTGGCCCTTCTAAAGTAAGAGAATCGGAACATGAAGAGAAAAGGGAGATAGAAGACGGCTGGGTATACCTGTATGACAAGAACGGTAACGTCAGAAAAGACAGCCTGGGGAAACGACATCAAAGTCCCCCGATACGTGCAGATTTCCTGTAAGGTGCTAGAAGGGTGGCAGGAGAAGGAATGTGTGCTGGGCGGAACCATTGCCTGGTTCGCAGGGAACAACCAAAACCCGTTTGAATCGGATCCCCTCTCGGTCAATTTTGTTTTCCGCAACTATTATGCAGCCCTGAAAGGCGACCCACGGGCGCTGTCACCAGAGACATATAAGAAGGTTCACAGCGCAGCTCCCGGCCCTGCACCATTTCCCTCAGATCCCGATATGATCATGAATGCGGCTGACGGACTGAAATCCCAGATCACGGATGTGATTGAACGGAAGATGAATTTGCTGAAGTGACCTTGAGATTCCAGTAAGCTTTCATAGAAAGAATGATCTTTTGGAGTTCATCCGGGGAGAAAAAAGATGAATAACATCTTTTAAACACCTCAATTTTCAGATCGGTATCAGAAATTTCGGGATATTTCTGCCGGATTGAACTTTCAACCACCCTTCTTCCAAAGAGAACTATTTCATCCCCAATGATGAAGCGTTCAGTTTCCGTTTTTGAAAGCATGATCTCAAATTGGATTCTTGAGATGCCCCGTGTTGTGTCTGTCATACCGTCTATATCAGATCGAATGTCTTATAATTTAACTTTGAACACCAGTATAAAATGTATGCTTTGTCTATATCCTGAAGCGACAGAAGGAGCCTGATGTCTTCCATCTGTCTTTCACTTTGGAGTTGTTGAATCCATCCGATCTTTGATATGATCAAATCTTCTGCAGAAACGATCCAAAAGGGGACTTCATCAATATTCTTTCTGATCCTTCTTGAGAATTCAAGCTGCCGGTATTCAGTATCTTTTCTTACAATAAAGGCAATTTTAAGTCCTGTCCTATGATCGATAACATTAAACATCCCCTTGTTCCTGATCTCCTTTTTCACCGTTTCATCATCCAGGTAATACCCATCTGAAAACATCGATAAATAAGATTATTATTGATGCGTTAACAACCTCACCCCCTTCCTCAGAGGCTGACTAAGAAGTCTTATTTTTTTTTGAACCGCAAAGATGCGGAGGCGCAAAGAACTGATAATCAATATTTATTTTCTCTGCGCCTCGGCGCCTCTGCGGTGAAATAGTTCTTTTGGGTCGGCCTCGACCGGAGGGTGAGGTCATAAAATACTACTTATTGTGGATACACTTTATCCTTGTTTAGTAGTAATTTCGCCATACATGTATCATAGCATTTCAAACTGATTTCTCACCCTGACATACTTTCTTTTTCGCTTTTCTTCCTTTCTCTCACGATTTTCAACGCCGGGTTCAAGAAACTGTATTGTACTTCCATTGGATATTTTTTCAAGGAATTCCGGTTCATTAACGATCTTTTCAGCAAAATCGAATGCAACCGCAATATCCTTTTTAATCTTTTCCTTATTTGTCATGATTTCAATTTTTTAAGAACTGTTCCTTATACCATTTCCATCTGTCTTCAATATCCTGACGTGCAAAGAGAAGCGCATAAGTCAAATCAGGTACTTCAATTACTTTTTTTTCTTTTGATCCATCCGGAGAAATTATGTCACGATGAAAGAATCCATGGGAACAATCATATCTGACAACGACTTTCCATTTTTCTTCATAAAGTATCTCAAACTGAACAACAAGATCAACTATTTTCCCTTTGTCTTTATTAAATCTGAACCGAAGTCGGTCCATTTTCTGAATCCCCAACTCGATAAAATATTCGACCTTATTCATCAGATAAATGTACCCTATCGCAAAGGTGCATTTTTTTATTATACAAATTCTGGATTTCTTCTGAAATTGAACGTAAGAAAATTATATCCTGATCAAGGATATTCTGAGATTCACCATTACCAAGTCAGGAAAAATTACTACTAATTGGGGATTGATTTAGCCCTACTTGCGGTCTTACATCATGACTGCAAGCTCACTCCCCGGAAAGGAATTCGATTAAATTTGTCCGGATCACTCCCTGCCTGCTTTTATCCCAATATTCATCCAGAGAAATAACCATCTTCGGGAAGTTATCAGGTATTTTTAACAGGTTCCCGAATTCCCTCTCAACTGTCTTTTCATGGTCAAGCAGGTATGCAACCTGGATATAGATCTTTTCCTCCTGTTTCTCTGCAATGAAATCAATTTCAAGCGATCCCATCTGCCCGGTTGTCACCGAATACCCATTCTGGAGCAGTTTATTGAAAACCAGATTTTCAAGAATGCCAGATATTCCAGAATCCGTGAAGCCGGTCAGACCAAACCTGAGCCCTGCATCAGCCGGGTAAAATTTCTCAGAATATTCGAGTTCCCTTTTCCCTTGAATATCGTACCTTCGGACGCGATGAATGATGTATGCCCGGACAAGGAAAAAAAGATAATTCTGTACGGTTTCCACTGATACGGGAGTTCTCTGGGATTTCAGGAAATCAGAAATACTCTTGGCGGAGGTGATGTTTCCGCAATTACTGAAAATGAACCATGTTATCCTCTCCAACAGTTCAACTTCCCTGATCTTGTGCCGCGAAACAACATCTTTCAACAACGCTGTATTGAAGATCGCATTGAGATATGGAAAAACAGCCTCATCTATTAACGGCATTGAATGAATGCCGGGGAGACCCCCGTAACGTATATAAAGATTAAAAGACTCTTTCATGCTCTCCTCAGGGCGATTCAAACTCCTGAACTCCCTGAATTCAATGAACGAGAACGGATAAAGAGGAATCTCAATATACCGTCCTGCAATTAATGTAGATAATTCGGTTGAAAGCATCCTGGCATTGGATCCGGTTATCGTGATATCATAATCACCTGCTGAAAAAAATGAATTGATTGTTTTCTCCCATTGGTCTATTTCCTGAACTTCATCAATAAGAAGGTATTTGACCCTTTTAATTCCGGAAAATATTTGTTTGACATATTTGTACAGGTCGTCATAGTTCCTGATAAAATCAAATTCAAGGGATTCCTTATTTATCATTAAAATATTACTAGAAGGAATGTCCTCAGACATCAGATATTCCCTGTATTGTTTCAGTAATACACTTTTACCGCACCTTCGCATACCTGAAATCACCTTGATCACCGGCTTCCCGGTATACAGTTTTAACTTGTCAAGATAAAATTTTCTTATAATCATCTTCCGGTATAGTTAAATATTTCTGCAAATATAAGATATATTCGGTTATAACCAAATCAATTATCAGATTCAATGCAAACTTAGATTATACTTTTAGTTTTATATTTTTCACGATTCACAATCTTTTCCCACATCATTCCATAATGAAATTCTTATGTTCCGGTTTATAAAAATTACTACTAATTGGGGATTGACTTGGCCTTTTACGAGGTTGTACCTTTGATGAAAAAAGTCCACAGCCTGTCCTGAGCACAAAGTGCGAAGGATCTCAGTCGGCAGTCCCGCCAAGGCGGGATCTTAGCTGCGCTTCGATTGGCAGTCTGCAGTCAGTAGTCCGGGTGTGACTGTTGACGGGCGAAAGAAATGTTATTTGATGATTTTTCCTTCCCACAGGTCTGACAGAAAAATGCGGTATGGGACGATCCGTATGCCATCCACAATTCGTTCTGTTCTTTCATTGCAAACGATAAGAGATATTTTAGGTCGGAATTCCTGTGAAAAAACGGAAATCGGATAAATTACCCGTTTTTCCACACGGTTTGTCCCTTTCACTTCAATGGCGACCTCTCCCTGCCCGAGAATAAAATCCACCTCAAGTCCTGATTTTGTCCTCCAGAAATTGATGTCAAAATCCACTTCGTGATAGGAGTTGTAAGCCATTATTTCCATGAGGATAAAATGTTCGAACGCCTTTCCGAATGCTTCTCCTTTTTCTTCTTCAAGAGTCCTTTTGGTAATCGCTCCTGCTAAACCGACGTCAAATAAATAGAATTTTGATGATTTGCTGATCACCTGCCTGTTTTGCCTTCTCTTAAACGGTTCGATCATTTTCCCCATCAGCGTGTCCACCAATATCTGATAATATTCCCTCACGGTTTTGGAGTCTACCCCGCAATCACGCGCAATATTTGAATAATTCACCAGTTCCCCGTGAGAATATCCCATGGCATCATAAAATCTCGAAAACGACGGAACGTTCCGGGTAATTCCCTCGGCAAAGACCTCTTCCTTCAGGTAATCCTGGGTGTAAGCCCGCAACGATCGCGAATAGTTTTCATCAAGATAGTGGCTGGGTATCAATCCGCGGTTCAGAATTTTAAACAGATCATAGTCCTGCAGTTCAGGAGTGGCTAACGGGAACATTTCAAATCGCCATGCCCGTCCGCCCAGGAGGTTCGCGCCCCCTCTTTTCAATTTTCTGGCGCTCGATCCGCACAATATGAATCTGAATCCCTTGTTTTCAATCAACCAGTGAACCTCATCCATAATCTGTGGAATTTTCTGAACTTCATCCAGAATGACAGGGTCAGATAACGACTTTTGATCTTTGGCAAGCAAATGTTCCCGTAACAGGGAAGGCTTCTTTGAAAATTCAAGGAACAGGTCTGTTTCAAGAAAATCATAATTAATGCTATCCGGAAATCTGGATCTTAAATAGGTGGTTTTACCGGTTTTCCTTGGTCCCCATAAAAACGCAGACTGTTTTTCAGGCAACTCAAGATTTAATATTCGTTTTAATATTTGCATGAAACTCCAGATTAGTTTAACTTTTTCGGAATATATTGCAAAAATAGCCGAATTTTTACCAATAAATAAAAACTTTGAATATTTTTTCACTACTGACCGACTAACTTTTTAAAAGAGGGGGAAGACCCCGGAGGGTTCCCCCTAATGTTGTAAGTTTGTTTTACACATCAAACTAAACAACATGGGTAAAGATACAGAAATAAAATTAGTCGGACAGCCGATTTTCAAACAAGTGCTAGATTTGATCGACCGGGTGAACATACAAGGAATCGTCAAAAAGCATAATGCCGATCGATATTACAAGGCTTTCAAGGCAAAGACACATCTTTTGACGATGCTATTCGGCATCCTGAGCCGGTGTGACTCAATGACCGAGATATGCGAAGGACTGCGGGCCATGGGAGGAAAACTAAATCATCTGGGACTAAAGAAATCTCCGGCCAAGAGTACAGCCAGTGATGGTCTGAGAAACAGACCGAATAAATTCTTCGAGGATGTATATTTCAGTTTGGTGGATCGGTACAAAAGTTTTTTGTCGGACAGCCGAACGTTCGGGCTTACCTTCAAGGAGGTGCTTTTAATTGATTCTACAACGATTCGGTTGTTTAGCGATATTCTCAAAGGAGTCGGTCGTAACCCGAAGGATGACGGGAAAAAGAAAGGGGGCCTCAAAGTTCATATGCTCATCGATGCCGTTCAATCGGTTGGCCGGTTTGTCAAAATCACAGCCGCCAAGGTTCACGATAAAAACTTCCTGAAAGAACTGGAACTGATCTCTCACAGCATGGTTGTATTTGACCGTGCCTATAACTACTATATGCAGTTTGCCCTATGGACCGAGAAACAGGTTTTTTTCGTGACCAGGATGAAGAAAAACGCTGTGTACTCTGTCATTGAAACGGTGCAGATGCACGAAAGGATCAGGGGCAAAGCCATGGTGATCAAAGAAGAAATTATTGAGATGGAATATCATCCGGAAGACGACAAGGGAAGGAAAATCATGAATCAGATCAAGACCCTGCGATTAAGGAAAGTCTGTTATCAGGATGAAAAGAACAGGTATTATGAGTTTTTGTGTAACAACTTTGAAATAACGGCTGAAGAGATCGCCTTTCTGTATAAAAAACGTTGGGGTATCGAACTGCTATTCAAAAAGATGAAGCAGAACTTCCAGCTGCATTATTTCTATGGTGAAAATGTCAACGCCATCTACACTCAAGTCTGGTGTACGTTGATTGCGCAGCTTTTATTGACCATCATTCAGAAGATGGCTATGACAAAAAAGGCTTTCTCGGTGGTGGCATCCCTGATCAGGATCCATTTGATAAGCCTGCTTGATGTATTTGAGCTCCTTCGCAGTACCAAACGTTACTTTTCTATCAAAGATCACCCGCCAAATCAGGTGGTTCAGATGAAAATTGAACTAAAATGGGGGGAGGTCAAAATTTGAAAACACAAAAACAAAAAAAATCATGCCTGATATTCTGATCGTTAGCAAAAAATTAATGAAAAATTAGACTTTAGTCGGATAATAGTGATATTTTTTATAACCTCTCCGGATAGGGTGCGGATCAGATCATTCTTAATTCTTCATTTCCTGTAATTGAATTGCCTCCCTGAAATACTACTAATTGGGGATTGATTTGACCTGTTCCGCGGTTGTACCTTTGGAAGAAAAAGTCGGCAGTCGGCAGTCAAAATGTTATGATGACTGCCAACTGCAGACTCAAAACTGAGGTTTATGAAATCAAAAATCTTGTTAACACTCACCAGCTAAATTAGGCAATAATCTAAATGCTTGCAAGACATTTTGAGAGTTCTTAATTGTAGTGTCAATAACAGAACGCAACACAGCAAAGCGGCGAGCCCCTTCAAAGGCATTGAA